>Ga0070699_100004241_pt1 | contig 12678 bp, 7 predicted proteins | sample KBSK1503metaG_FD_65473 | JGI IMG/M metagenome (GOLD analysis project Ga0070699, IMG submission 65473) | Corn, switchgrass and miscanthus rhizosphere microbial communities from Kellogg Biological Station, Michigan, USA - KBS K1-50-3 metaG | ecosystem: Host-associated > Plants > Roots >...
GTTGACGATCCCGCCGCCGCCGCCGCGGCCGAACATCATGCCGTTGGGCCCCTTCAGCGCCTCGATGCGGGCGACGTTGTACAGGTCGCGGTAGTACTGGAGGTCGTCGCGCACGCCGTTCACGTAGAAGTCCGCCGACGTGCTGTTGCCGCGGATGATGACCTGATCGCGGTTATTCTCCCCCTGGTGCGTCGTGATGCCCGGAACGTAGTTCACGGTGTCCGCGATGCTCGACATCAACTGGTCTCGAATCAACTCGCCGCTCACGACCGTCACCGCCTGCGGTGTGTCGCGGAGCGGCGTCGCGGTCTTCGTGCTGGTGTTGATCCGGCCCTCCCGCGCTGCACGTCCGGCGACTTCGACCTGCTGGACAAATCCGGCGATTTGCAGCACGAACTCGCCGGCCGACGCGGGGGCGCCTGGCACGGTCACCGTCCGCGACATCTCGGCGAAGCCTGCCGACGTCACCGTCACCCGGTAGGTGCCGGCGTCGAGCGGGAGCACGAACGCCCCGGTCTCGTCGGAGACGGCCGCGGCGGGCGTGCCACGCCCCTCGGGCGAGGCAGAGATACGGGCGCCGGCGACCGCCGCACGCATCGGATCGACGATTTGCCCGTGAAAAGCGACCGTTTCGGCTGACGAGACGGCTGACACGGCGAGGATGAGGGTGGCGATGGCGGACGTGAGATTGAGTCTCATAGTCAGGACGAACTCTATACCCGACCGTTTCAGTCCGTCAAGACCAATTCGGTCGGGATTCCAGCGTCCTCAATGGAACTCCACGCGACTCTAGCCCGTCCAACCTTAACAACCTCGCAATGGGAGGTCACACCCGTACTCGGTGAGCCGGTCTTGACGCCCGCTTCCGCGTTGCGGTCGGAAGTGGACGTCTATGGACACACCCTCATTCAGGCTCGCCAGCTTGATGCTGGCGGCGACGCTGGTCGGATTGGCGAGCCCCGCGACCGCGGAGCCGAGACCCTCCCTGAACGTCGTCATTCACCTGTGCGACGACCCTCGTATTCAGCCCAATCTCGTCGCCCGCGCGAAGGGTGAAATGACCCGGATCTACCGGGACGCGGGAGTAGACATCGCGTGGACCAGTGACGCGCAGGAGACAGCCGACACTGATGATCCGCAGCCTCCTGCGTCAACGCATCCCCACCTGACCCTCGTCATTCTCTGCCGCGAGTTGACCGACGAGATGACCGTTGACGCGACAGCGCTCGGTGCCGCGGTCGGCACGCCCGAACATCGGGGTCGAATGGCGTACGTCTTTTATGACCGCGTCGAGCGCATCGCGCAGACGTATCTGAACGTGGCGCGCGAACCTGGAACAGACGACATGTACACCGTGATCGTGCTCGGGCACGCGATGGCCCACGAGATCGGTCATCTGCTGCTCCCCTACGGCCACTCGCCCACCGGTCTCATGCGGGCGGAATGGGAGGCAAAGGACCTGCGGCTCGCCGCGAACAGGCAGCTCAATTTCACGAGCGAACAGGCCGAGCTGATGCGGGGCCGGCTCCTGGCTCGGATGGCCGATACGCCGTCACCTGGTTCGAACTGACCGCGACTTCGGTCTGATAGGGGCGTCGAGGATCGCTACGTGCGCGGCGGCGTGGCGTAGTAGCCGCGCCGCGCGCGGGCGATGTAGTCGTGGTGCTTCACGCGCACGCGAATGGTCCGCCAGCTGCCGTCCTGCGGCCGCGTCGTCGCGTAGCCGAGCGTGTACTGCGAGTTCAGCTCCTCCGCAATCCGTTGCGTCGCGGGCCCGAGGTCCGCGTAGCTCCGCACGACTTCCGTATAGCCGCCGCTGGGACCGGTGATTTCGCGCAGCGCTTCCGGGTTGACCCGCGTGCTGACACGCGGCTCGGTCGCCGAATCGATCGCAATCGCGTAGACGAACGCGTCGCTGCGCCGCAGCGTTTCCCGCGTCTGTGCGAGCGAGTGATCGCTGGCCGTGTCGGCGCCGTCGGAGATGACGATCATCGCCGCGCGCGTCCGCTGGCGGCGCTGGAACATCGGCGCCGACGCGAAGATCGCGTCGTAGATGGCGGTGCCGCCGGTCGGGCGCTCGCCGGCGAGTTTTCCCGCGAGGCGCGCGGGCGGAACCGTCCACGGCACCAGGATGCGCGGCAGGTGATTGAACGCGCCGACGAAGGCCTCGTCGCCGGCGTCGAGCAGGTCGGCCATGAAGCGGTCGAGCGCGCTGCGTGCGTCGACAATCGGCTGGCCGCGCATGCTGTCGCTGATGTCGAGCAGCACGCCCACGCTCACGGGAGTCCGCTTGTCGGAGAACTGCGTGACCGGCTGCTCGTCGCCGTCCTCGAAGACCTCGAAGTCTTCCTTGGCCAGGCCCATGATCAGACGATTGTTGGCGTCGGTGACGGTGACCGGAATTTCAACGGTGGTGACGCTGCCCCGGAACGTCTGAGCGCGGGTGGAGGGCGCGAAGACGACCGCAACCACGAAGATCACGAAGAACACGAAGGAAAAGAAAACCTTCGTGAACTTCGCGTCCTTCGTGGTTGAAAGCTCTTCGTGGTTCACGTCACGCGCCTGCTTCGACGCCCGCGTAGTAGTCCTGCAGTGACCTGACCGTGAGCGTCTGCGACCGCAGCGCCTTGATGGCCGCCACGGCCGCGGACGCGCCGGTCAGCGTGGTGATGCACGGCACCTGCGCCATCGTGGCCGCGCGGCGCACGGCGCGGTCGTCGAAGAACGACTCGCGGCCGAGCGGCGTGTTGATCACGAGGCTGATCTTCCCGTTCACGATCTGGTCCGCGATGTTCGGCCGCCCTTCGTTCACCTTGTAGATCACCTCGACCTCGATCCCGTGGGCGCGCAGGAACGCCGCGGTGCCACGGCTCGCCGTCATCGCGAAGCCGAGGCCGGCGAGGTCGCGCGCAATCGGGACGACGGTCGGCTTGTCGCTGTTGTTCACGCTGATGAAGACGGCCCCCTCCTTCGGCAGCTGCTGCCCGGCGCCCATCATCGCCTTGCCGAACGCCGCCCCGAAGTTGTCGGCGCCGCCCATCACCTCGCCGGTCGATTTCATCTCCGGCCCGAGGATGGTGTCGACGCCCGGGAAGCGGACGAACGGGAACACCGGGCTCTTCACGAATACGCCGGCCGCCTCGAGATCGTTGACGGCGCCGAGCTCGGCGAGCGTGCGGCCCGCCGCCACGCGCGCGGCAGAACGCGCCAGCGGGACGCCGGTGGCCTTGGAGATAAACGGCACCGTGCGCGACGACCGCGGATTCACCTCGAGAACGTAGACGGTGTCGTCCTTGATGGCGTACTGCACGTTCATCAGGCCGACGACCTTGAGCGCACGCGCGATGCGCCGCGTGTACTCCCGGATGGTGCCCAGATGCCGCTCCGCCACCATGAAGGGCGGCACGACGCACGAGCTGTCGCCGGAATGGATGCCCGCCTCCTCGATGTGCTCCATGATGCCGCCGATGACGACGGCGCCGGTCGCGTCCGCAACCGCGTCCACGTCGAACTCGAAGGCGTCCTCGAGGAACCGATCGATGAGCACCGGCCGGTCGTGCGACACGTCGACCGCGCCCGTCATGTAGCGGTCGAGCGCGCCCGAATCGAACACGATGGCCATGCCGCGGCCGCCCAGCACGTACGAGGGGCGCACGACGACGGGATAGCCGATGCGCTCGGCCACCTCGCGCGCTTCCTCGCGCGACACCGCCGTGCCGCTTGGCGGCTGCGGTACGCCGAGGTCCCAGAGCAGCTGCGAGAACCGCTGACGGTCCTCCGCCAGGTCGATGGAATCGGGCGTCGTGCCGAGGATCTGGACGCCGGCTTCCTGGAGCGCCAGCGCCAGCTTCAACGGCGTCTGGCCGCCGAACTGCACGACGCACGACACGTCGCCGCCGCCGCTCCGCTCGCGATCGATGATGCCCATCACGTCTTCGAACGTGAGCGGCTCGAAATAGAGGCGATCGGAAGTGTCGTAGTCGGTGGAGACCGTTTCGGGGTTGCAGTTCACCATCACGGTCTCGAAGCCTTCGTCGCGGAAGCCGAAGACCGCGTGGCAGCAGCAGTAGTCGAACTCGATGCCCTGGCCAATCCGGTTGGGACCGCTCCCGAGGATGATCACCTTCTTGTTCGGCGTCGGGTCGGCCTCGCAGACGTCCTCGAACGTCCCGTACATGTACGGGGTGAACGATTCGAACTCCGCCGCGCACGTGTCGATCCGCTTGTAGGCGGGCACGATGCCCTCGTCCAACCTGCGCTGGCGGACAGCGCCTTCGTCCACTCCGTACACGGCGGCGATGTCCTCGTCGCTGAACCCGTTGCGCTTGAGGGTCCGCAGCAGGTCCGTGGACATCTCGCGGAACTCGCCGAGCGCCGCCATCTCGCGCAGCGCCATGATGTCGGCGAACTGCTGGAGGAACCACGGATCGATCTTCGTCAGCTCGTGGAGCGTCTCGACGGTCCATCCGCGCCGCAGCGCCCGGAAGACGGCCCACATGCGCCGGTCGCTCGGCACGACGAGCCGTTTCCGCAGCGCGGTATCGTCCTCGTCCTTCTCCGCCGCATCGTCGGGCGATTCCGGGAAGAGCCGCCCGAACTTACCGAGCTCCAGCGAGCGAACTGACTTGAGGAACGCCTCCTTGAACGTCCGCCCGATGGCCATCGCCTCGCCGACCGACTTCATCTGCGTCGTGAGCGTGCGATCCGCCTGCGGGAACTTCTCGAAGTTCCAGCGCGGGAACTTGACGACGATGTAGTCGATGGTCGGCTCGAAGGAGGCCGGCGTCAGGCGCGTGATGTCGTTGGGGATCTCGTCGAGGTGGTAGCCGAGCGCGAGCTTCGCCGCGATCTTGGCGATCGGGAACCCAGTGGCCTTCGAGGCGAGCGCGGACGACCGCGACACGCGCGGGTTCATCTCGATGGCGACGATGCGCCCGTCCTGCGGGTTGATGGCGAACTGGATGTTCGACCCGCCGGTCTCCACCCCGACGCGGCGGATGATGCGGCGGGCCATGTCGCGCATCCGCTGGTATTCCTTGTCGGTCAGCGTCAGCGCGGGCGCCACCGTGATGCTGTCGCCCGTGTGCACGCCCATCGGATCGACGTTCTCGATCGAGCAGATGACGACGAAGTTGTCGGCGACGTCGCGCATCACCTCGAGCTCGAACTCCTTCCAGCCGATGACCGACTCCTCGACGAGGATTTCGTGGACCGGCGAGAACTCGAGGCCGCGGCCTGCAAGCTCGCGGAACTCTTCGATGTTGTAGGCGATGCCGCCGCCGACGCCGCCCATCGTGAACGACGGGCGGATGATGGCGGGGAACCCGGTGTTCTCGACGAGGGCGACGGCTTCGTCGAGCGACTTCGCCACCCCGCTGCTCGGCACCTCGACGCCGATCTCCCCCATCGCATTGCGGAACAGGAGCCGATCCTCGGCCACCTTGATGGCGTCGATCTGCGCGCCGATCAGCTTGACGTTGTACTTCTCGAGCACGCCGCGCTCGGCGAGCGCGACGGCGAGATTGAGCGCTGTCTGCCCGCCGACGGTCGGCAGCACGGCATCAGGACGTTCCTTGGCGATGATCGCTTCGACCAGTTCCGGGGTGAGCGGCTCGACGTAGGTGCGATCCGCCATCTCGGGGTCGGTCATGATCGTCGCCGGGTTGCTGTTGACGAGCACGACCTCGAGCCCCTCGGACCGCAGCGCCTTGCACGCCTGCGTGCCCGAGTAGTCGAACTCGCACGCCTGCCCGATCACGATCGGACCGGAGCCGATCACGAGGATGCGTTTCAGGTCCGTCCGCTTCGGCACAGGTCAGCGCTTCTCCATGCTGTCGAGAAACTTCAGGAACAGGTAATCGGCGTCGTGCGGTCCCGGCGACGCTTCTGGATGGTACTGCACGGAGAACACCGGCTTGGTCGTGTGGCAGAAGCCCTCGACCGTGCCGTCGTAGAGGTTCAGATGAGTCACCTTGACGTCGGAGGGAAGCGAATTCGGGTCCACCGCGAACCCGTGGTTCTGCGAGGTGATTTCCACCTTGCCGGAGTTGAGCTCCTTGACCGGATGGTTCGCGCCGCGATGGCCGAACTTCAGCTTGAACGTCTGGCCGCCGACGGCCAGGCCGAGAATCTGGTGGCCGAGGCAGATGCCGAAGGTCGGGGTGTCCGTTTCGACAATCTCGCGGACGTTGTTGATGGCGTACGACAGCACCGCCGGATCGCCGGGGCCATTGCTGAGGAAGATGCCGTCGGGTTCGAGCGCGAGCAGGTCGCTCGCCGGCGCGGTGGCTGGAAACACCCGCACGTCGCATCCGTAGGCGTCGAGGCGCCGGAGAATGTTCCACTTGATGCCGAAGTCGTACGCCGCGACGCGAAGCCGCCGCGACGGACGCCGCTGGGGCGCGACGCCGAACTCCAGGTGGTCGGCTTCTCCGGCGGACGCCGACCGGTCCCGCCACTCGAACGGCGAGTCGCACGTGACCTCGCGCACCAGGTCCGACCCTTCCATCTTCGGAATGGCGCGCGCCTTCGCGACGAGCTCGTCGGGGTCGACCGCCCCGGTGGCGATGACGCCGCGCATCACGCCCGCCGAGCGCAGCACGCGCGTCAGCGCGCGCGTATCGATGTCGGCGATGGCGACGATGTTGTGGCGAACCAGGTAGTCGCGCAGCGGCGCGTCCGCACGCCAGTTGCTGGCCACGGGCGACGCCTCGCGCATGATGAACCCCGCGACGCGCGGCGCCTGCGACTCCGCGTCGCCGGCCGCGGTGCCGTAATTGCCGATGAGCGGGGCCGTCATCGTCACGATCTGGCCGGCGTACGACGGGTCGGTGAGGACCTCCTGGTAGCCGGTCATGCTCGTGTTGAAGACGACCTCGCCGCTGGTCTCGCCGGGCGCGCCGGCCGAGACACCGCGGTACCAGGTGCCGTCCTCGAGTGCCAGGGTCGCGTTCATTCCGTATGCATGATTATGATGTGGGATGCATGATTATACATGACCCCTGAGAGCCCACTGCACCCCTGATCCTATCGAACCTCGTGAACCCACTGAACCCACTGAACCCCGTGAAGCTGTTGCACGGCAGCGGATTTCCTGCGACAGTACCTCAGTGATCCCCGGCGTGGCCACCACCTCGCGCATTCCTATCGACATCCGACGGTTTCCGTGGATCAGGCCGCTCGTGGCCGATTACGCGTTCGATCACGCCAAGGTCGCCGACTTCTTTGCCGGCGATCCGCGCGACGCGCGCGCGCGGCGCCAGGCGATTGCGCGGGCGCACGCGCACGAGCGCTCGCGCGATGCGATCGCCGACGTCGTTCGCGCGCAGCAGCAGGGTCGCGGCGCGCCGCCGGAGGCGATTGCGGCGGGCGCGCGGCTGCGCGATCCGCAGACGGTCGCCGTCGTCACGGGTCAGCAGGCCGGTCTGTTCGGCGGTCCTCTCTTCACGCTGCTGAAGGCGCTCACGGCCATCGAGCTCGCGGAGCGGCTCGGCGCCGAACATGGGGTCCCCGCGGTCGCGGTCTTCTGGATCGACGCCGAGGACCACGACTGGGACGAGGTGAAGTCGTGCGGCGTGCTCGACGGCTCGCTCGCGCACCGTACGATCACGATCGGCAACCCGCCGGGCGCACAGGTCGAGCCCGTGGCACGCGTGCGGCTCGACGGCTCGATTGGCGCAGCGCTCGCCGAGCTGGCCGCCACGCTTCCCGCAACCGAATTCACCGCGCCGATGCTCGAGACGCTGCGGACCGCCTACGACCCCGGCGTCGGGATGGCGGATGCGTTCGGCCGCTGGATGGAATCGGTGCTCGGCCCGCGCGGCCTGATCGTGTTCAACTCCGCGGACCCCGCGGCCAAGCCGCTTGCGGCGGGGGTGTTCGTGCGCGAGATCGAGCGCGCGGGCGAGACGGCGCGGCTCGCCGCGGATGCGGGCGCCGCGATGGAATCGCGCGGCTACACCGCGCAGGTCACGCCCCATCTCGACACCGTCGCGCTCTTTCACCTGAACCACGGGCGGCAGCCGATCCGGATGCAGGGCGACTCGTTTCTCGTCGGCGACCAGGCCCAATCCAGGAGCGCCCTGCTCGAACGCGTCCGCCAGGCGCCGGCCGAGTTCAGCCCGAACGTCCTGCTCCGCCCGGTCGTGCAGGACACGCTCTTCCCCACGGTCTGTTACGTCGCCGGCCCGAACGAGCTCGCGTACCTCGGCCAGCTGCGCGGCGTCTACGACGCGTTCGGCATCCCGATGCCGCTGATGTTTGAGCGCGGCACGGCGACGCTGCTGGACTCGAACGCGGCTCGCTTCCTCGCGCGCCACGACGTGGGGCTCGAGCAGCTGCAGGCGCAGGATGAAGCGGTGCTCAACCAGCTGCTGGCGTCGCAGCTGCCGCCGGGCGTCGATGCGGCGATGCAGGATGCAGCGCTGCTGCTGCAGGAACGGATGGAGCAGCTCGCGGCGAGCGTCGCGCAGATCGACGCGACGCTCGAGGGCGCCGCGCGGTCGGCGCTCGGCCGGATGCAGGATGATCTGAAGAAGCTGCAGGCGAAGATCATCCAGGCGGCCAAGCGCAAGGACGAGACGCTGCGGCGGCAGTTCCAGCACGTGCAGGCGCAGGCCTTCCCCGGCGGCGCGCCGCAGGAGCGCGCCGTCGGCTTCGTTCACTTTCTCAACAAGTACGGCCCGATCCTGATCGATCGACTGCTCGAGGAGATGCCCCCCGATATGGGAGTCCACTGGGTGATCACGCCGTAAGGCGGATCCGCGGCGCGCTCCCTGCACTGCATGACTAGAAGGCTGGCTCGCGTACAGAAGTGGATCGCGCGCAACCCGACACCGGTCAGGTACATCCTGCTCGGCTGCTCGATTGCGTCGCTCGTCATCGGCGCCACGCTCATCTACTTCTATGTCTCGTTCTCGCGCGTCATCGACGCGCGGCTGCACGGCGAGCGCGAGCGATCGCTCCCGCGCGTGTACGCGCGGCCGCTCGAGCTGCGCCGCGGCGAAGCGCTGACGGCGGCCGAGCTCATCGCGCGCCTCAACGATCTCGGGTACGCGCAGCGCGCGGCCGTCGAGGCGCCTGGCGAGTTCGCGATTGCGCGCAACGCGGTGGTGGTGACGCCGCGGTCCGGCGCGTTCAAGGGCAAGACCATCCGGGCGGTCTTCCCCGCCCCGCCACCGGTGCGGCGCGCCGCGAAGTCGCCGCCGCCGGCGCCGCGCGGCATCACCGCGCTCGAGGTGAGCACGGGCGCGGCAAAGGCCGTGCGGGCACAGACGGTGACGTTCGATCCGCCCCTGCTGACCGCGCTCATGACGAGCGGCGCGCGCGAGAAGCGTCGCCGGGTCGAGCTCGACGCGATTCCCATGCGGATGCAGCAGGCCGTGCTGGCCATCGAGGACCAGAGCTACTACTCGCATCCGGGCATCAACCCCTTCAGCGTGATTCGCGCGGTCATCGTCAACGCGGTGAGCGGCAACAAGTACCCGGTTGGCGGCAGCACGATCACGCAGCAGCTCGCGCGGATGTTCTTCCTGACCGACGAGTTCAACAGCGAGCTGCAGACCGGCACGCGCTCGTACCGGCGCAAGGTGCAGGAGGCGTTCATGTCGCTCGTCCTCGAGCGGCGTGCGTCGAAGGACGAGATTCTCGAGCTGTACCTGAACGACGTGTACCTGGGCCAGCGCGGCTCGTTCGCTATTCACGGCGTCGCCGAAGCGTCGCGCCTGTTCTTCGGCAAGGACGTCGCCAATATCACGGTCGGCGAGGCGGCGGTGATTGCCGGCGTCATCCAGAACCCGGGCCTCCACTCGCCCTTCGTCAACCCGAGGAACGCGGTCGAGCGCCGCAACGTCGTCCTGCGCGCGATGGCGGACGAGGACTACATCACCCCGGAGGTGGCGGACCGCGCGAGCCGCGAGCCGCTGCAGGTCTCGCCGCGCAGCGTGGACAACGAGGCGCCGTACTTCGTGGACATGGTCGGGCAGGAGATTGCCGAGAAGTTCCCCGGGCTGACGGCCCAGGAGAATGCCGTCGACGTCCACACGACGCTCGACATCAACCTGCAGCGGCTGGCGCTCGACGCGGTACGCGACGGTCTCGCGCGCGTGGACGAGATGCTCGCGCGGCGCAGGCGGAAGGGGCGCGCGCAGGCGGCGCTGCTCGCCGTCGATCCGCGGACCGGCGAGATTCTCGCGATGGTCGGCGGCCGCTCGTACAACCAGTCGCAGTACAACCGCGCGATCGTTGCGCGGAGGCAGCCCGGCTCGGTGTTCAAGCCGTTCGTCTATCTCGCCGCGTTCGAGACCGCGGCCGCGGAAGGGCGAAGCGACATCACGCCCGCGTCGCTGACCAACGATGCGCCCGAGGTGTTCACCTTCAACAACCAGACCTGGGAGCCGAAGAACTACGACGACTACGACGGCGAGATCACGCTGCGGCGCGCGCTCGCGATGTCGCGCAACCTCGGGACCATTCACCTCGGCGAGGCCATCGGCTTCGACAAGGTTGCCAACGTCTGGAAGCGGGTCGGCGTCGGCACGCCGCCGAAAGGGTTCCCGGCGATCACGCTCGGCGTCTTCGAGCTGACCCCGCTCGAGGTCGCGCAGGCCTACACCATATTCACCAACGGCGGCGCCGTGCGGCCGCTCAAGGTGATTGAGGGCATCGACGCCGGCGAGCGCCATCTGGCGCCGAAGGATCCGCCGCTCCGCAAGGTCGCGCGGCCGGACACCACGTACCTGGTCACCAACATGATGCGAAGCGTGCTCAACGAGGGGACCGGCGCCGGCGCGCGGGCGCAGGGTTTCACGCTCGATGCAGCCGGCAAGAGCGGTACGACCAACGACCTGCGCGACGCGTGGTTCGTCGGCTTCACGCCGCAGCTGCTGACGGTCGTCTGGGTCGGCTTCGACGACAACCAGCCGGTCTCGCTCAGCGGCAGTCAAGCGGCGCTGCCCATCTGGACGCAGTTCATGAAGAGCGCAACGGCCGGCGAGGCCAGCGTGCCGTTCGACGTTCCCGAAGGCATTGTCTTCGCCGAGATCGACCGCGATACCGGCAAGCTGGCGACGCCGGGATGCCCGAGGACGATGACGGAGTCGTTCCTGGCAGGGACGGAGCCGACGGAATACTGCGAGTTGCACAGGTAATGAACCTGGCACCGGCAGTTCACGCTTCCGGGTTCTCGCTTCTCGGTTCGTGTTCAAGTTCGGTTCGGGGTTCGCGGTTCGGGGTTCGCGGTTCGGGTTCGCGGTTCGCAGTTCGAGGTTCGGAGTTCGCGCGCCGGCGCCGGATGTTCTTGACGGCCGAATCCGGTGTCTAACCTGGTGATGCGTCTCACGCTGGCGATCGTGTTCACGGCGACGCTCTGGTCGGCAGGTGACTCGGGCTCGGAGCAACTTCCGGTGCCCCATGGTCCTGCTTCCCCGGGTCTGGGATTCCCAACCATGGGCGATGATCCGTTGCCGGTGGACAGACTGCACGCTCGCCACCGGGATAACGCCGCTCATGGCCGCGTCATCCCTGGCCTACCCGCAGCTCGAGGCCCTGCTTATCCAGCACGGCGCGGGCCCGGCGCTGCGCGACTGGCACGGTCGAACGGCGGCGGATTACCGAACCGCCGCGAGCGCCGAACAGCGAACCCCGAACCGCGAACCGCGAACTCCGAACCGAACTTGAACACGAACCGAGAAGCGAGGACCCCGAAGCGTGAACTGTCGCGAGGGTGACGGTCCCCGTTGGCAGGACTGCGTACTTCATGGCAGCAAGGCATCGCAGTTTCCGCATCAAAACCACGATGCCGATCTGAATCAGGCCTGATTCAACCCGCCCGATTTCGCGCGGTTCACCGTGATGGCGCGCTCGTCACTGATGGAGTCGCAGAGCCAGCTGCGCGATGCGGTCGACAAGCGCTACATCACCGAGGAAACGAGGGCGGAGCTGGATGCCCTCGCGGAAGCGGCCCTGGAGGAAGTCACCGGGCTGATGGAATACCTGCAGTCGCCGGAGGCGCTTCGAAATGCGCGCCGCGCCCGGGGAACGCCGAATCGCCTCGCGCCCCGAACGGCTGGCCAGGCGCAAGCCGAACAAGGAACGGCGAACCCCGAACGCCGAACCCGGAACCCCGAACGCCGAACCCGGAACCCCGAACCCCAAACCCGGAACCCCGAACGACGATGAACCAGGAACCCCGAACCGAACCTGAACACGAACCGAGAACCACGAACGCAGAAGCGTGAACTGCCAGCGCCTCACGCTATAATCTTTTCCAGCGCTAAGCACCTGACAGGCAATGGTTTCCCACGACCTTTCGGATCGGTCGCGCCGGCTCGTCGCCGCGCTCGTCCGCGAGCACATCGCCACCGGTGAACCCGTCTCCTCGCAGGCGCTCGCCGGCGAGAGCGGGCTTGGTGTCTCGTCGGCCACCATCCGCAACATGTTCGCGAGGCTCGAGGCCGACGGCTATCTCCACCAGCCGCACACCTCGGCAGGCCGGGTGCCGACGGACCTCGGGTATCGCGTCTTCGTCGATCTCCTGCTCGAGAGCCGCAAGCCGTCACGATCGACCGCCGTCGTCGAGCACGAGCTGCGGCAGCACGCCGAACGGTCGCCGCTCATCGACGACCTGCTCGTCAGCGTGTCGCACATGGTCTCGCGCGCGTCGAAGCACGTCGGCTTCGC
>Ga0070699_100004242_pt1 | contig 12673 bp, 11 predicted proteins | sample KBSK1503metaG_FD_65473 | JGI IMG/M metagenome (GOLD analysis project Ga0070699, IMG submission 65473) | Corn, switchgrass and miscanthus rhizosphere microbial communities from Kellogg Biological Station, Michigan, USA - KBS K1-50-3 metaG | ecosystem: Host-associated > Plants > Roots >...
TTACAGCACGTGAGCGTACAGTTCGGCGGCCTCAAGGCCGTCTGCGACTTCAATTTCGCGCTGGACCCGGGGCAGCTTTTCGGCCTGATCGGGCCCAACGGCGCCGGGAAGACGACGGCGTTCGACGCGATCACCGGCTACGTCCGCCCGCTGCGCGGCGAGATCGGCTACGGCGACGCCGTCCTCACCGGGCTCCGTCCATGCGACATCGCCGCCCGCGGAATCGTGCGCACGTTTCAGCGGACGAGCGTGTTCGCGCGGCTCACCGTCCTCGACAACGTGCTCACCGGCCTTCACCTCCGGGGCACGTCGACGCTCGCCGCCATCCTCGGCGGGAGCCGCACGGTGCGCGTCGAGGAGGCGCGGCTCGCGCGCGAAGCGGAGGCGATCCTCGCCCTCGTCGGGCTCGCCGATCGCCGGGGCCGCCGCGCGGCCGAGCTGGCTGGAGGCGAGCAGCGGCTGCTGGAGCTCGCGATCGCGCTCGCCGCCGGGCCGCGGCTCCTCCTCCTCGACGAGCCGGCCGCCGGCCTCACCGCCGCCGAGAAGCTCGCCGTCACCGGCCTGATCCGAACGATCCGGGACCGGGGCGTCACGGTTCTCCTCGTCGAGCACGACATGCGTCTCGTCATGGGCGTGTCCCAGCACGTCATCGTGCTGAACGGAGGACTCGTGATCGCCGAAGGGCCGCCCGCGGCGGTGCAGGCCAGCCCCGCCGTGATCCGCGCGTACCTCGGGCAGGGCGCCCGCTGAGGGCAGGATGGGAGCGAGATACTTCGGCGCCGCCGTCACCCGGGTGGAGGACCCGCGTTACCTGCGCGGCCTGGCCCGTTACGTCGACGACATCAAGCTCCCCGGGTTGCTCCACGCCGCTTTCCTGCGCTCGCCCCACGCCCACGCCCGCATCCGCCGCCTGGACCCCGCGCGCGCCGCCGGCATGCCCGGCGTCGCCCGCGTTTTCACCTTCGCCGACCTCGAGCCTTTCATGAAGCCGCTCCCCGTCTTCGGCGCTCCCCCGCCGGGTCTCGCCGACCGTGTCCGCTTCACCCTCCGCGCGACGACCCAGTACGCCCTGTGCCGGGACATCGCGCGTTACGTGGGCGAGATCGTGGCCATGGTGGTGGCGTCGAGCCGCGCGGCGGCCGAGGACGCCGTCGACGCTCTCGAGGTCGAGTGGGAGGCGCTGCCGGCGGTGGTCGAGATGGTGGCCGCCGCTCGGCCGGACTCCCCGCGTCTCTACCCGGAGTGGCCCGATAACATCGCCGTCGGCTTCACGCACGCCATCGGCGACGCCGACGCCGCCTTCAGGGCCGCCGACCTCGTGATCCGGGAGCGCTTCGGGATCCAGCGGTACGCCGGGATGCCGATCGAGGCCCGCGGCGTCATCGCCCTCTTCGACCGCCGGGACGGAACACTCACCACGTGGAACAGCACCCAGGTTCCCCACTTCGTCCAGCAGGGGCTCGCGGCCGCGCTCGGGCTGCCGCCGGGCCGAATCCGCGTGATCGCACCCGATGTCGGCGGGGGCTTCGGCACCAAGGCCGCCGGCTACCCGGAGGACGCGCTGATCCCGATCGCCGCGCTCACGCTCGGCCGGCCCGTGAAGTGGACCGAGGACCGGCGCGAGCACATGATGGCGGCCGCCCACGCGCGACACCAGGTGCACGAGATCGCGCTCGCGGCCCGCCGCGACGGCACGATCCTGGCCGTTCGCGATCACATCTGGCTCGACCTCGGCGCCTACAACGCCTGGGGCATCGTGCTCCCCTACAACACCGTCGCGCACCTCCTCGGACCACACCGCGTCCGCGATCTGCGGGTGGAGCTCGAAGCAGTCGTGACCAACAAGACCCCGAGCGCGCCGTACCGGGGGGCGGGCCGCCCGGAGGCGGTCTTCGCGATGGACCGGGCCGTCGACTGTCTCGCGCGCCGGATCGGCCTGGACCCGGCCGAGGTCCGCCGGCGGAACTATCTCGGAGCCGACGAACTTCCGTGGGACCTCGGGATGCCGTACCGCGACGGCAACCCGCTCGTCTATGACACCGGCGATTTCCGCGCGACGCTCGAGGCGGCGCTCGGGGCGGCGGGCTATGCGGAGTTCCGACGCGAGCAGGGCCGCCTCCGCGAGCGCGGAAGCTACCAGGGCATGGGGATCTCGGGATACGTCGAGGGAACGGGGATCGGACCCTTCGAGGGCGCCGCGGTCCGGCTCGACCTCTCGGGCCGCGTCACCGTCGCGACGGGGGCCGCCTCGTCGGGCCAGGGCCACGAGACCGCGTTCGCTCAGGTTGCCGCCGACGCGCTCGGCGTACCGCTCGACTGGGTCACCGTCGTGGGCGGGGACACGGCGGCGATGTCGTTCGGCGTCGGGACCTTCGCGAGCCGGAGCGCGGTCAACGCCGGCAGCGCGGTCCACGAGGCCGCGACGGCGGTGCGCGAGAAGCTCGTCCGCGCCGCCGCGCGCCTCCTCGAGGCGGCCGCCGAGGACATCGCGGTCGAGGACGGCCGCGTGTCGGTCCGCGGCGCCCCCGGCTCCGCCGTCTCGCTCGCCGCCGTGATACAGGCGTCGCTTCCGACCTTCGCCCGCGCCGGGGTGGCGACCCCCGACTTCGAGGCGACCGCCTACCACCACGTCCCCACCGTCACGTGGGCGAGCGCGGTCCACGTGGCCCGCGTCGAGGTTGACCCGGGGACGGGCGTGGTCACGCTGCTCAGGTACGTCGTCGCCCACGACTGCGGCAGGGTCATCAACCCGCGGATCGTCGACGGCCAGGTGCACGGGGGCGTGGCCCAGGGGATCGGCGGCGCCCTCTACGAGGAGCTGGTCTACGACGACCAGGGCCAGCTCCTCACGGGGAGCTTCCTGGACTACCTCGTGCCGACGGCGATGGAGGTGCCGCCCGTCGAGACGGTGCACCTCCAGTACCCGTCGCCGCGAAACCCGCTCGGGGTCAAGGGTCTCGGTGAGGGCGGCGCGATCTCACCGCCGGCGGCGATCGCCAACGCGATCGAAGACGCCCTCGAGCCCTGGAGGGTCCGCATCACGGAGACTCCCGTGAGCCCCGCCCGCCTCCTCGCGCTGATCGAGGCGCGGAGGACCCCGTGAAGCCGGCGCCGTTCGTCTACCACGACCCCCGGACGATCGACGAAACCCTGGCCGTCCTCGACCGCCACCGCGACGAGGCGAAGATCCTCGCCGGCGGTCAGAGCCTGATCCCGCTGCTCAACTTCCGGCTGGCGCGCCCGGCGGTGGTCGTGGACATCAACCGGCTGCCGGCGCTCGACGGGATCCGCGAGGAGGACGGCCGGATCGCGATCGGCGCGCTCGTCCGCCAGCGCCGGCTGGAGCTGTGGTCACGGCAGCGGTTCCCCCTCCTCGCCGACGCGCTCGGCCACGTCGGCCATCTGGCGGTGCGCACCCGCGGGACGATCGCCGGGAGCCTCGCCCACGCCGATCCCGCGGCCGAGCTGCCCGCGCTGCTCGTCTGCCTCGAGGGAAGCGTGATGGCCCGGTCGGCGGCGGGCGAGCGGGAGGTCCACGCGAGCGAGCTCTTCGTCTCCCCCCTCACCACCTCGCTCCGGGCCGACGAGCTGATCACCGAGGTGAGCCTGCCGCGGCCGACCGAGGGCGCCGGCTGGGGCTTCCTCGAGGTCGCGCGCCGTCACGGCGACTTCGCGCTCGTCGGCGTGGCGGCCGTCGTGGCAATCGCCGGCGACCGCATCGAGCGGGTGCGCCTGGCGCTCTTCGGCTGCGGCTCGACACCGGTCCGGGCCATCCGGGCGGAGGCGACCCTGGCCGGGCAGCCGCCGACGCCGGACGCCATCAGTGCCGCGGCCCACGACGCCGCGGCCGCGCTCGCGCCCGACGGCGACCTGCACGCGACGGCCGCGTACCGGCGGAGCGTGGCGCGGACACTGTCGGCTCGCGCCCTCGGCATGGCCATCCACCGTGCGAGAAGGAGCGGCGGGTGATGCGCGAGGTCCGCCTCTCCGTGAACGGCCAGGAGTACCTGCGCCCCGTCGAGGCGCGGCGCACTCTCGCGGACTTCCTGCGCGAGGACCTGGACCTCACGGGTACCCACCTGGGTTGCGAGCAGGGTGTGTGCGGCGCCTGCACGGTGCTCCTCGAGGGTGAGCCCGTCCGCGCTTGCCTGCTCCTCGCCGTCCAGGCCGACGGAGCTCGCGTGACGACGGTCGAGGGGATGGCCGACGGCGACCGCCTGCATCCGCTCCAGGAGGCCTTCCGGGCCCACCACGCGCTCCAGTGCGGCTACTGCACGCCGGGCATCCTCCTCACCGCCCTGGCATTCCTCGCCGAGCACCCCCGCCCCACCCGAGACGAGATCCGCGAGATGCTCGCCGGCACCCTCTGCCGCTGCACCGGCTACCAGTTCATCGTCGATGCCGTGGCGGCGGCGGCGCGGACGATGTCTCCGTAAGGGCGGACGTGCCTCCCCTCGGCGACCTGATCGCGAGCTGGCGCTACGTCGGGATCTTCCTCGCCGTCGTCGGCGGGAACTTCGGGCTGCCGGTACCCGAGGAGACCGTGCTCATCGTCGCCGGCTACCTCGCGTGGCGGCGGACGCTCAGGCTGCCGCTCGTCCTCCTCGTCGGGGTCGTGAGCGCGGTGACGGGCGACAATCTCGGCTACTGGATCGGCCGGCGCTACGGGCGGGCGGCAATCGAGCGCTATGGCCACTGGCTCGCGGTGACGCCGGCGCGCCTCGAGTCGGTGTGGGGCTTCGTGCGCCGTCACGGGTCGCTCGGCGTGTTCGCCGCCCGCTTCATCCCGGGCCTCCGCTTCCTCGCCGGGCCCATCGCCGGCGCCTCCGGGATGGGCGGGGCGCGGTTCGCGGTCGCCAACCTGCTCGGAGCCCTCGTCTACGTGCCCTACGCCGTCGGGATCGGCGTCGCGATCGGCTACGGGCTCGGCGGCTACGTGGAGCACGTCCGCCGCGTGGTCGGCGACGTCGAGAAGCTCGGGCTCGGCGTCGCCGCCGTCGTCGTGGCCGCGATCATCGGCTGGCGGATACGGCGCGGGCGGCGCGACCCCGCGCGGACCACGCGACCGCGGAGCTGAATCCTCGACGCCACGTCACCGATCACGCCTCGATCGAGTCCCGTCACCACCACCGCGTTTCGCCGTGCTTCATGATCCAGACCCGGTCCTGGTCGAGCCCGAGCTCCTGCACCGCCCGCTCGAGCCGCCGTGGCGGCTCGTCGACCGGCTCCTCGGCGAGATCGAACGTGCCCCAGTGCATCGCCACCAGGCGCCGAGCCCGGACGGCGGCGGCGATCTCGAGGGCCTCCTCGGGCGTCGTATGCGTCATCTTCATCATCCGTGGCGGCATATAGGCGCCGATGGATACGAGGGCGAGATCGAAGGGGCCGAGGCGGCCGCCGATCTCCCGGAAGCCCGCGTTAAAGCCGGTGTCACCCGCGAAGAAGAGCCGTCCGCTCCGCCCCGCCACCGCCCAGCCGCTCCAGAGCCTCCGGTTCACGTCCCACGGTGTGCGACTCGACCAGTGCTGGACGGGCAGGCACGTCACGTCGAGGCCTCGAACGGACCGGTGCTCCCACCAGTCGAGCTCCTCGACCTCGGTGATTCCGATCCCGGCGAACCAGGCCTTGAGCCCGAGCGGCACCAGGAAACGTGGCCGGTGGGCGCGGGCGATTCGTCGCACCGTTCTTGTGTCGAGATGGTCGTAATGATCGTGCGAGATCAGGACGAGATGGATCGGCGGCAGATCCTCGAATGCGAGCCCGGGCGGAGTGACCCGCCGGGGCCCCATGAAAGGCAACGGGCTGGCGCGCTCCGACCACTGGGGATCGGTCACGACGCCGACGCCGTCGAGCTGGAGAACGAACGTCGAGTGACCGACCCAGGTAATCGTCCGCTCACCCCGGTTCTCACGGAGGGCGCGACCGTCATTCGCCACCCGGGGGAAGTGCGCCGACGGCGCGCGCATGACGGCGGCCCAGAGACGGCCCAGGACGAACCGGAGCCGCACCCCTGCGCTCGCCATCCTGAACGCCGGGTCGGGATTCCGGAAGCCGTTGAGCCGGTGGTGGGCGGGCGCGCCGGGCTTCGGGCCGCCGACACCCGCACAGCCCGCGGCGAGGGCCGACACGAGCGAGACGACGAGGGCCGACCTCATCGAGCGGCGCCGCCGCCCGCCCGCGGGCAGCCCTCGCTCTTCAGCATCGAGTCCTCCGGGGAAGGCCCCCCAGGGTCCCCCCGGATTTCCCTTGCACGAGACCGGGGTCGCGCGGATAGTACTGCCTGTCTCGTCACGGCGACAATGAACGGCGTGTCCTCTTCGTTACTCGTTATTCCCATGCTCGGTGTCGGTCGCCGGCCTCGCCGCCGCCGCGTGTCGGCGGTCGTGATTGCGTCCGTGTGCGCGGTCGGATTCGCGACGGCGGCGGCGGGCGCCGATTTCGCGACGTCCGGCCGGCCCGATGAGACGATTCCGGTGACACTCGCGCCCTCCGGCCAGGGGTTGGAACGGCCGAGTGACGGCTGGTTCGACGCCAGCGCGGTTCCGTACGGACCGCTGATCGCCGACGCGTCAGTACGCTGGGGTGTGCCGGCCGCGCTCGTGGCCGCCATCATTCTCGCGGAGTCCGACTTCAAACCCCGGGCGATTTCGCCAAAGGGCGCCCGCGGCCTGATGCAGCTGATGCCGGACACCGCGGCGGCGCTCGCCGTCCGCGACGTGTTCGATCCGCGGGCGAACATCGAGGGCGGAGTCCGCCATCTCCGAGGCCTCCTCGATCGGCTCGGGGATGACCTGCCCCGAGTGCTCGCGGCCTACAACGCCGGCGAGCAAGCGGTGAGTCTCTACGGTGGGATCCCGCCCTACCGCGAGACCCGACAGTACGTCGCCCGGGTACTGGCCCTGCTCGGGTGGGGGCCGGGTGCAGTGGGGACCCCCGGGGGCGAAGCGGCCGCGGACCCCAACGTCCGCGCCCGTATGCTGTATCGGATGGTTGCGCCCGATGGCACCCTCACCTATACGAACATCCCGCCTCGGGCTTCTTTCCGGCGCCACTTCGCCGTCTCACCTAGCCCTCGCTGACACCCGCGAAGAGCCTGGGGAGCGTGGAGAGCGCCTGGCCGATGCGGGGCCCGTACCAGCAGAAGAGCTTGCCGTCCATCAGGTGGATGCGTCCCCGGGCGACGGCCGGGATCTCCGGAAAGGCCGTGAAGTCCCGGACGTGAACCTCGCGGAACCGGAACGGCTCGTCGGGCAGCACGATGACGTCCGGACGCAGCGCCCGCACCTCCTCGAGCGAGACCGTCGGGTATCGCTGTGTCCGGTCGCCGAACACGTTCCGGGCCCCACACACGGCGAGCATGTCATGGACGTAGGTGTCGGCGTTGATCGTCATGTACGGGTCGCGCCAGATCGGATAGAAAACAGGAACGGCGGGCGCGGCGGCCGTGCGGGCGCGCACGTCGGCGAGCAGGGCATCGAGCTCGTCGGCGATCGCCGCCGCCCGGGCGCCGGTCGCCGTGATCCGGCCGAGCTCCCGCACCATGCTGATGCCGTCGGCCACGGTCCGCGGGTAGGTCACCCAGACCGGGATGCCCCACTCCCGCAGCCGGTCGACGTGCTCCTTCACGTTCTCCTCGACGTTGGCGATCACGAGGTCGGGGGCCAGATCGCGGATCAGCTCGAGCTTCGGGTTCTTCTCGCCGCCGACCTTCGTCTTCCGGGCGACACCCGCGCGCGGCTCGACGCAGTAAACCGTGACGCCGACGATCGCCTCGTCGAGGCCGAGCGCGAAGAGGGTCTCGGTGATGCTCGGGATCAGCGAGACGATCCGTCGCGGCTCGCGGCCGAGGTCGAGCTCGCGGCCGGTCGCGTCCTTCCCGCTCACGCCGGGGGTCGCCGGGATCACACTGATGAGTCTCGCGGAATCGGGTAGCGCCCGGGCCCGACCGTGGGGGCCCCTGTCGCACCGAGGAGGGCTCGCCTGTACGCCGCCGCTCGCTCGTGCGCGCCTCGCGCGACCCCCCATCCCCCAGCGGGGGCTCGGCCGAGGGCAGCCGACCCGCGGCGGCGCGCTCGGCTCGCCCTGCGCTTCGCACGGCGACAACGGCTCGCCCTACGGTGCTCCCGGCGACCCCACGGTCCGGACCCGGACGCCTCGCCGTTACGGCATTCGGCGGGGCTCATTAGATCTTCGCTCGCAGGCGCTCGATCAGCTCGCGGACCTCGCGGAGCCGCTCCGCCAGCTCCGCGCTCCACTTCGCGCGCTCGTCGGGCGACGTCGCATCCTCCAGGTTTGTCACCGCCACCCCGAAGAGCTTCAGAATCCGCCGGGTCTCGTCGCTCGGCATCGCCTCTCCCGATGACCCTAGCATACAGGGGCTAGTCCGCCGCCAGCTCGGGCGCGTCGCGCCAGCGCGCCTCACCCTCGGGCCTGAAGTTCTTCGTGCTCACGAAGTGCAGGCCGTGGTGCAGGTTCATCTTGAATTTGCCTCCACCGTACCGCCCGCCGATCCAGCCCTGCGGGTCCGCGAGGAAGTCCGACATGTCCCCGGTGGCGAGCCTCACCAGCCACTTGAAGCGGATGGTCCCCTGCCAGGGCTCTTGCACGCCGATCGTCGCGGTGAAGTCGGGCCACACCCGGTGGAACTCCGCCAGGAGCTCTCTCCGCGACGGCCGCGCGATCCCCCGGTTCTGCAGGCTCTTCGTGAGATACGGCGCGATCAGCTCCCAGCACCACTGCGCGATCACTCGATCTCGTCCCCCCCGACCCGTGCCCGGGTGGGCCGAGTGTATCATGGCGCCGTGACGAACTTCGACGTGGCCCGGCTCTTCTACGAGATGGCGAGCCTGCTCGAGGTGCGCGGCGAGAGCGCGTTCCGCGTGCGCGCCTACCAGCGCGCCGCTCAGAGTATCGAATCGCTGGCCGAGGACGTGAGAGCCGTCGCCGAGCGCGGCGAGCTGCAGACGATCCCCGGCGTGGGCAAGGACCTCGCCGCGCGCCTCACCGAGTACCTGGAGACCGGCGCCATCGCCCAGCTCGAGGCCCTCCGGCGAGAGGTCCCGCCCCACTTCCTCTCCCTGCTCGAGGTGCGCGGTCTCGGGCCGAAGACGGCCAAGCTCTTGCTCGACCGGCTCGGCGTCGACTCGGTCGACCGTCTGGAGGCGGTGTGCCGGTCGGGCGAGATCCTGACCATGGCCGGCATCCGGGAGAAAACCCGCGACAACATCCTGAAGGGGGTCGCGATCTGGCGAGCGGGCCGCTCCCGCATGCCGCTCGGGCAGGCGCGCACGATCGCCGCGCAGGTGGTCGCGGCGCTGACCGCGCACGCGCCGCTGGAGCGCATCGAGATCGCGGGCTCGCTCCGGCGGATGCGCGAGACGGTCAAGGACATCGACCTCCTCGTGACCTCCACCGACCCCGCGCGCGTGATCGAGACGTTCACCGCGCTCCCCTCGGTGCTGGACGTCATCGGGGCCGGCGGCACCAAGGCGTCGGTGCACCACCGGGACGGGATCCAGATCGACCTCCGGGTCGTCGAGCCCGACGCCTTCGGGGCCGCCCTCCAGTACTTCACCGGTTCCAAGGACCACAACGTCCGCCTCCGCGAGATGGCCTCCCGCCATCGGCTTAAGATCAGCGAGTACGGCGTCTTCGACGAGGCGACCGGAACCCGAATCGCCGGCGCCGGCGAGGCCGACGTGTACGCGGCGGTGGGGCTGCCGTGGATCCCGCCCGAGCTCCGCGAGAACAGCGGCGAGGTCGAGGCCGCGCAGGCGGGCGCGCTGCCGGCGCTGGTCACCGCCGAGGCGATCCGCGGCGACCTGCACGCGCACACCGACTGGTCGGACGGCCACCATCCGATGGAGACGCTCATCGAAGCGGCCGAGGCCCGCGGCTACGAGTACATCATCGTGTCCGACCACTCGCAGTCGGCGGTGGTGGCGGGCGGCTTGAGCGTCGACCGGCTCCGAGAGCAGGTCCGGACTCTGCGGGCGCTCCAGCCGCGCTTCCGGGTGCGGATCCTGGCCGGGAGCGAGTGCGACATCCTCGCCGACGGCGCCCTGGACTTTCCGCCCGAGGTCCTGGGCGAGCTCGATATCGTGCTGGCGGCCGTGCACTCGCGCTTCACGCAGAGCCGGGCGGAGATGACGGCGCGGGTCGTCCGGGCGCTCGAGAACCCGCTCGTGAACATCCTGGCCCACCCGACCGGGCGTCTCATCGGGTCGCGCGAGCCCTACGACGTCGACCTCGAGGCGGTGTTCGCGGTCGCGAAGGCGCGCGGCAAGGCGGTCGAGATCAACTGCTCGCCCGAACGGCTCGACCTCAAGGACTCGCAGGCGCGCCGCGCGGCCGAGCTCGGTGTCCCCATCGCGATCAGCACCGACGCGCACTACCTGGCGAATCTCGAGAACCTGGAGCTCGGGCTGGCCACCGCGCGCCGGGCGTGGATCGGCCCCGGGCAGGTGCTGAACGCGCGCCCGGTGGCCGCGCTTCTGGCCTGGGCCCGCGCCGGGCGGGCGTCCTACGTTTCGTAGACCTTCTTCAACTCGTCCGTCGCCCACCGGAGAGCCTCGACGGCCGGCATCCCCTGGACCGCCTTGGCGTACATGTCGACGAGGATGAACTTCGAGTACGCCTCGGCCGCGCGGGCGCTGGCGGGGCCGGCAAAGCCGAACATGCGGGAAGCGCTGGCCGCCGTCCGGTAGGGCTTCATCGCCTCGTCGACCCGCTCCCAGACCGGGTGCTGCTGCCAGAACCGGGTGGCGCCGACGCTGTAGCCCTCCTGGATCTCGAACCACTTCCCGAACTGCTCCTTGCCGTGCAGCCACCGGAGGAACTCCTTGGCCGCCGTCTGGTGCTTCGAGTACTGCATGAGGGCGTGGGAGGCCGGGATGTGGTAGCCGGGGGTCGGCACCGTCCCGCTCGGGATCGCGAAGTGCGAAATGTCCCGGAACATCGGCTGGCCCTGTTCGTCCCTGATCTTGTCCGGGTTGCGCTTGGCGTAGATGTAGATGGAGGCGCCGTTCAAGGTCGCGCTGATCTCGCCCGCGTGGAAGGCCCGGTTGTTGTTCGTGTCGTCCCAGGCGAGCGCTCCCTCGTCGCACGCCTCCCGCCAGAACGCCGTCATCCACTTGACGGACTCGAGCCCGCCCCTCCCGTCCAGGACGACCCGCGTCCCGCTGGGGTCGGTCTCGGCGCCCGCGAAGGCCCACAGGAGCGGATAGGCCCAGGCGGGGGCGTCCCCCAGCGTGTGGCCGAGAGTCTGCCCGACGGGCCGCCCCTTCGCCTTCAGCCGCGCGCCGACCCTCATGTATTCGTCGAGCGTCCGGGGCGGCTCCTGGGCCCCGACGTCGGCGAACAACGACCGCCGGTATGCGATGAGGAGCCCGACGACATCGTACGGCAGCGCCAGCCACCGCCCGTTCTCGCGCGCCGCCGCCTCCGACACCGGGTAGTAGCCGCCCTGGTCGCGCCCCTTCCACTCGCAGAGATCGGAGACGTCCGCGAGCGCCTTCTGGTACAGGTGCGGCCAGTTGTGGGCCATGATGATGATGTCGGCGCCGGTCCGGGCCTCGATGGCAGCGGTGATCCGGGCCTGGAGGTCGTTGAGATTGATCGTCTCGAGCCTGACCTCGACGCCCACCAGACGCCCGTACTCGGCGACCTGCCGGCGGAGCTCCACGTCCCCCTCCGGGATGAACGAGATCGAGTGGAGCAGGTGGAGCTTCGTCGGCTGGGCCCAGGCGGGGGCGCGGCGCGCGGCGAGGATCTCGGGGAGGCCGCCCGCGGCCGCGGTCACGCCGGCCGCTCCGCCCAGCTTGAGCAGCGTCCGCCGGTCGATGGACGGGACCGTCGTCATGGCGGAAACCGGGCCGCGCTACCCGCGCATCCCGATCGGGACGTACTCGCGCTCCCCGGGCCCGACGTAGATCTGGCGGGGCCGGGCGATCTTCTGCTCGGGGTCTTCGATCATCTCGTGCCACTGGGCGAGCCATCCCGCGGTCCGAGGGATCGCGAAGAGCACGGGGAACATCTCGACCGGGAAGCCCATCGCCTGGTAGATCAGGCCGGAGTAGAAGTCGACGTTCGGGTAGAGCCGGCGGGAGACGAAGTACTCGTCCTCGAGCGCGATCCGCTCGAGCTCCTGGGCGACGGGCAGCAGCGGGTTCGGCCGGGTGACCTCGAAGGTCTCGTCGGCCATGCGCTTGATGATCTTGGCGCGCGGATCGTAGTTCTTGTACACGCGGTGGCCGAAGCCCATCAGCTTCGCGCGGCCGTCCTTCACCTGCCGGATGAACTCCGGGATCCGGTCCTTGGCGCCGATGGCCTGGAGCATCCGGAGCACCGCCTCGTTGGCGCCGCCGTGGAGCGGCCCGTAGAGGGCGGCCACACCGGCCGCCACCGCGCAGTAGGGGTCGACGCGGGACGACCCCACGCTCCGCACCGCGTTGGTCGAGCAGTTCTGCTCGTGATCGGCGTGGAGGATGAAGAGGACCTCGAGCGCGCGCTCGAGGGTCGGATGGGGCTCGTACTTCGCCTCCGTCGCCTTGAACAGCATGTTGAGGAAGTTGCCCGTGTACGAGAGGTGGTTGTCGGGATAGGCGAGCGGCATGCCGAGGCTATGCCGGTACGTGAAGGCGGCCAACGTCGGCACCTTGGCGATGAGCCGGAT
>Ga0070699_100004244_pt1 | contig 12673 bp, 12 predicted proteins | sample KBSK1503metaG_FD_65473 | JGI IMG/M metagenome (GOLD analysis project Ga0070699, IMG submission 65473) | Corn, switchgrass and miscanthus rhizosphere microbial communities from Kellogg Biological Station, Michigan, USA - KBS K1-50-3 metaG | ecosystem: Host-associated > Plants > Roots >...
GTTGGGTACCGAACCCGAATCGACTCGGACAGCGGGAAGCGTTTGATGGCTTAACCGCTCAGGTCTTGTTTATCCTGTCGCGTATCGAAAATCAGCGGGGATTCGAGCGTCTCAAGCAGGACGAGTCTCTCTTGAAGTACAAGCGAGCGTTCCTGAATAAACCGGACCTCGTCAGGCGGTTCGTTTGCTCCAACGATCGAATACACGATTTCGACCTTTCCTTCACTAACGATAAGGGCGCCGTGGATTTCGTGCTCGAAGGCTCCACGTTGTTGTGGTTTCCCTGGTCGTATGCGGCGCTCACAGCATTGTCGAATGACAGTGCCCTGACTCCACTCGAAAGGGATCAAGCACGTGCCCGGCGCAAAGAGATACTGGATTCGAAAGTAGACGATATCAACAAATTCGTCGATGAAGAGTTCATGTATGTGTTAGCGGAAAATCTTTACTGTTTCTCAGTCACCCAATGAATCTGGGAATAAAACTGGTCTTGCTGATCCTGCTGTCCGCTTCGGCTGTCAGCGCCAGGGAAATTCGTGTCGGCATTACGGAGTATCAGAACGTTGAGTCGGTTTATAACAAGTACCAGCTTTTTTTCGAGGAACTGGAGAAGATCGCGCGCGACCAACACTCCGACACTACTTTTAGCTTTGCGATTGGCACTTATGGCGAAGTCATCGATTGGTACAACAAGAAGCTGATCGACGTGGCTGTCATGTCGGCGATGCCGATGGCCGATCTACTGATCTCCTCCGATGCTCGCGAAACAGCCAGGCTTAGAAACGCTTTTCTCGCGAAGCTCAATCCCATCGCCGGGAGTACGGCAAAGTGTCAAAACGATCTTTGCCAACGCTCGTTAGACGAGCCGTCGCCCCAGTGTCGAGCGGAAGACTCAAAGCCTGGAGACGGACAATCGGAATATCACGCCTCGATTGTGGTTCCCGCCGAATATGGTTGGAAGAGCTTTGACGATGTTCGTAAGCTGGCCGGCCAAAAGAAGCTGAAGTTCCTGTTTGTACGTCCCGTCTCGGTTTCCGGTTATATCGTGCCTATGTATTACCTGAAGAATCAGGGCATTGATCTAAAGCAGGAAGAATTCGATTTCAGCTATCAACATCAAGAGAGCCTGCAACGGATGTTGAGAAAGGATGATCGAGACGCCGGCAAGTACGTGGTTGCCTTCGTAATCGAAAATACTGCTTATTGTGTTCCCCGATCAGCAGCCAACACCCAGATCTTTACGAGGTTTGATCCGCAGGAGCTAAGTTCAATCGAAATACCGCACGAGGTGATGCTGGTCAATACCAACCTTGATGAAACCGCTGCGAATGATATCAAGACCACCCTCGGCAGAATTTTGCCGAAAAGAGCTGAGAACGAGAAAAACGTAAAGAACAAAAGCTTTACTCTTACGCTGCTCGATCCGAAGAAAGAAGATTGGCTAACAAATTACGACCAGGCCAGGAAGATCTACGAAACGACTCGCGGCGCCCGATCTCTCCAATACGGCTCGACTCTCAAAGATCTCATCACCAGTCTCGACACTTATGAGGAGAGCACCGGAAAGCGTCCGCGACTCGCGCTGGTTCTTTCAGGCGGCGGAGCGAAGTGTTCTTATCAAGCCGGCGCAATATCACAGATCGAAAATAGACTCCAGCAAATAGGCAAGCGGGATTTTGAACTCGTCGTCGGCACTTCCGGCGGCGCCATTAACGCCCTGCTTGCTGCGCTTGGCGGTACCCAGGATTGGCGAACGCAAAACGCCATTCGTGATATGTGGATTGGGTTTCACCAGGAACAGTTCTTCACGCCTTCACGTGTTTTCAACGTCGTATTTGGTCTGTGCTTCGGCTTGCTCCAGGCGCTGGTTATCACCTTTGCGGTGTTGCTGTTTGGACGCCGCGAGTTGCGCTGGAAACGCATTGGTCAATTGCTGGTTGGCGTGGAAGTGGTCGAGATAATTTTGGCGGTCTATTTAGGAGCGGTTACCTCCTCGTTCGCAATCTTTGTTCTCGTCCAGGTTATGGTCGTGGTCGCTGTTGCTGCTGTCATCCGGGGTATTAGATTCGGCGCTCTACGGCTGCTTAAAACACGACCCGGCCTTTACTGGCGCAAGTTGTATTACGACAAAGTCGGAGAATGGTGGCGCATCGCGGGCTGGTTAATGATCATCATATCGACGATCGAGATCTTGATAGCTCGCAGAGTACACCTTTCCTTATGGCCGGCAGCTTTGGAAACTCACACTGTCAGTCATCTATGGTTAATCTTTCTGCTCGTATGCTCCGTGTCGTACCCCTGGCCATTGATATTGGGGTTTTTCATGGTAGCGAGCGGATTCAGGGGATATTTCGAAATCGACTGGCACAGCCGCCGCCTCTGGCTCGTTAGGCTGCTAACCATGCTGGTGCTGATCTTCGCGGGCGTCCTCTTCCTGACTTCGCTCTGGAAAGATCGCTCTCCGTCAGATTCAGTAGAAATCGAGAAGGCGTTCATTCAGAGGATTCCGGAAATGCTGAACACCCTGCACCCTGGATTTGAGCGGGCGTCGGGTTCAACTCAACCAGAGCAGTTGCACGACATCTCCGAACGGATCATCAATAACCCTGCACTATTGAAACGTGATTTGGTCATTACGGTCTCGAACCTGCCCCTTGAGACGTCGGAAGAGCCGGAGAACCCGCAATTCGTTACGGCGAATCAACTGCCGGAAGATCTGTACTTCTACTGTAAGAGTCCGCAGGTGAAATGGGAGCCACCACCGCCCGAGATGCGCTTCATCAGTTTCCAGGAAAATCCGAAACTACTGCTTGATGTAGTGATCGGATCGGGAACGATCTATCCGCTGTTTCCTTATCGCGAGTTGAGTAACATCAATGTTGGCGGGAACAAGCAGACGCCGCTAATCAAGGTTATCGACGGCGGCTTCATTCATAACAGCCCTATCGAGGCCGCTATTAAATGGGGAGCGACGCACATAATTTCTATTGAAGCTTCTCCACAACATAAGCCTTTTGAGCCGACAAACACGCTTGAGAATTCCCTGGTAGCCTTTAGTTACATCATGGCGCAGACCCAGCGATCGGACACAACGGCACGCGGCCAGGTTGAGATTTTTGAACTGAGGCCGCGCAGCGATTGTGAAAAGAAGAACCTGGAAGTCGGTTGTAATCACGATCCCGAACCAAACATGGACACGTTCGACTTTGATCCGCAGATCGTCAAGGATGCTTTCACTGCCGGCGAAAACGATGTGAAGAGCGACAGACCGCTCTTCAAACGTGTCCCTGGCCCACCGCTGTTGCGACACACGCGACGTCAGGCTGACACGCAACTTGCCAGCCAATAGTGGAAACGAAGGGTCGGCTTTTATGCCTTTGCGCGAAAAACATCTAAGCATCCTTTGGCCGCTGTTTCCCGCGTTGATCGCGATCAGCTTTTGGTTCGGCGTCAAAGCAGGCGGAGACAACCTGCTGAAAAACAAGACGGCGCTTAGTGGCATCGGATCGCTCGAAAGAGCCGGAAGTGTGGAACAGGCTCAATTGATTATTCAGAGCTGGAACCGGAAAGCGTCCGACAAACGCACTCAAAGTCAGATTGAAAATCCGACCTTCTTTTCGTCCATTCTTTCTAATGATGGACGGATGCTCACCGAAGTTGCGAAGCGAAGTCTGCTCTTCGATCTCTGCTTCATAATCTTTTATTCAAGTGCGATAGCGGTTGCCTGCCTACTTGCGGCTACCCAGATTGCAGTGAGAAGACTTAAACAGGATTCGTCTCACCTGGTGACGGTCGGAATACGTTTGGCTTATTTCCAAATATTTACGGCCACGTTCGACATACTCGAGGACTTTGCGCTGTGGCGCATGCTCAGTGGTGCAACGTTGCGGCTTTGGCCGTGGGTCGCTTACGGCTGCTCGATCGCTAAATATGTTCTCGTCTTAATCAGTTTGATGTACGTCTTTATTGCCTTTGTAATCTGGGTAATCGACCACAGGCCACAGGCAGCGAGTGAGAGCGCGGCGCCGGCGAAAACCTAACGACCTTCAATAAAGGATACCAATTGATCATGGACCAACTGAGACGCCACCTGGTTGCAATCGTTTTTTTGTCGCTTTCGTGTGCGCCGATCGTCTATTCACAATCGACCAAGCCTCGGTCGGCAAATGAAACGCGGCGATTGAATCTCGTCTCGCAGGAAAAGCAGGACGAGGGGCAACTCAAGGAAGAGTTTTCCTTTTTAGTTGAACACTTCAAGGTCGATCACCAGGCCGAGTCGAATAATCTCAACATTTCAATTTCGTATCGCTACGTCGTTAATATCGCGAACTCTGATTATCCGGACTTCCGGTTGTTGGCTAAGGATGTCGAGACGTTTTTGACTAACTATCCAAACGAGGACGACTACTGGGAAATTGTAAACAAGAACCTAACGTTGTTTCTGTTGCGGAAGTATCCCGCGCTGAGCAGCGTTACGAGCGAAGTGACGGCAGATCCAACGCGTCTCGATCCGTACGTACGATCGAGCCGGGTGACTCGTGAGCGCCCCGTCATTAAAGCGAATCGCAAACGGTCCTGACTCGCGCAGCTCACTCACTGCTTATTTATAAATGCGACCAGCTGCGGAATAACCTGACCTGGCGCTTCGTCCATCAACCAATGGCCTGAGCCCCTGATGACGACGCCCTGCACGTTCGAATCAACCAGGCGGGCTTGTTCAATGAGGAAGGTTCCGGAGGCTTTCTCTCCAGTGAGGACCAGCATCGGCATACTAACTTTTGTCTGCGCGAATTCAGCGAAGTCTTTAGCGTCCTGCTCAAAACTACGAAACACTTCAAAACCGGCGCGCATCGCGCCGGGCTGCGCGTACGAAGCTGCATAAAAACGACGATCAGCTTCAGAAACGGAATGTTTTGGGTCGGCAGCAAAGTCGTTCCAGAAGTGTTCGAAGTAAATCCGTTCTCGGCCCGCCACCAGCTTCAAGGGAGTCTCACCATAGAAGTGAAAATGCCAGAGGTCTCGCAGCAGCCAAACCGTTGTCCAATCGCCAACGCCTGGGAGAAACGCATCCATTAACACTATTCGATCAACTTCATTTGGGTATTGAGCCGCATAGGCGTAAGCGACCATCAGTCCGATGTCATGGCCCACGACAATCGCATTTTTGATTCCGAGTGAGAGGGCCAGCGCATGAATGTCCTGCGCCATCGTCTTTTTGTTGTAGCCGGTAGGCGGCTTTGATGATTGGCCGAACCCGCGCAAATCAGGAGCGATTACGGTGTGAGTCTTCGCGAGCTCTGGAATCAGCGGTCGCCACATATGACTGTTTTGCGCATAGCCGTGCAGCAGGAGCACCGGCGTGCCCTTACCGGCTGTTAGATAGTGAAGCCGAACGTTGTTGACGGATACAAAATGATCCTCGATCCGTGTCTGCGCCTGCGCCTGGACCAGAACGTTCGCGGTCAAGCAAAACACGACAAGTGCAAGGCTGCTGTATAGCAAGCGAAATAGTCTTTTCATTATTGGGCCTCAACCACGTGAATCTGTGTAAGTGTTTTTTCATGGAGGGCTCGTGTTTGGCCCAACCCAGTATGTAACCCCCAGCTAGTTACCGCATCACCAAAATCGGGAGTCCTAAACTACTCCTATTGATCAGGTTGCAACTACCTCAATGGTGTTAGGCGGATGTAAGAAGGCATTGGCGAGATAGACGAGCATGAAAGTCGGCCCGCGCTGCATCTACAAATACAGCGCGGGCCGATAAGGTTTACGCAAGCACTAAGAGAATTATTGAGCCCCAACTAAAAACACGTCCCAAGCCCAACGTCCGAGCTGGTTTCCATGAGTGTCCCAAACCTTGCCTCTGTATTTGAACTGATTGCCAAACTCGTCCGTGCGTTTGGATAGCTTGTGATCCAGTTCTAAGGCTTTGAGGCCCAGGCTCTCCAACGTATGCATCTCGCTTGGCTCTGACACGCCATTGTGATTAGTGTCTTGCCATAGGCGGAGGCTCGCGAAGACAGAGTCCTTCTTATCGATAATCCCGTCCTGATTGCCGCCGCTTGCCGGCTTGTCAAACTCTGCCAGCGCCAGGAATCCATTCTTTCTAGTCGTCTCTGGTTGTGGCGTAAAATCTCCAAACAATTCCTGGCCGTTGTCGATCGTGCTGTTGCCATTACGATCGAGTGCTAACCAGGCGTCATCTGTAGCAGCCACCGTCCAGGACAAGTGATCTCGAGTGCCGTTTGAGTTCAAGTCAAATAGGACTCCATGATTAACATCTGTCATCGCGAATCCATCACCATTGATATCAATTAGGATGGGTGATCCGCCGCAAGTATCGCACCCTGTGCAAACACAGTATTGACTGTCGTAATCACCTCCAAATTGATAACACTGATTCTGAAAGGAGTTACTGCGTCCACAGGTGCTGCCACCGAACAGGCCAAGCCCCGAATAGCATCCCGTTGAGTAGTAAGTAGTCCAGTCTGCTCCGCCACCACACATTCCAATTGATGGAGAGCTTCCGCAAGTGCTGTTAGTGAAATTCCAGTACCAACCGTAATACTGACAAAGCGTTTGCTGGGATCCCGTGCATTCGCTATAACCGGAATCCCACGTCATGCCCCACCCGGAACAAGTGGTGTTAACGACGCTGCAAAAATTAGTTGAACTGTTCCACGTCCCGCCATAACTAGTGCAATCGCTTGAGGGAATCTCGCAGATATTGGTCGAAGAGTTCCACGTTAAGCCGTTGTTTGCACAATCGAGGGCAGTTGTGATTAATGCATTGACACCGCCAGGGAACCGGTTGCAATCCACAATACAGTAAAAACTGATGACACATTCAGGGATAAAAAAGAATCCTTTGCCTTGAGGGCACGAGCGATTGCACCATTGCTTCCCTCCATCGCAATAAAAATACGGAAAGTACGCGAACCGATAACATGCGACGTCACACGTTGGCTCCGGATCGGCACTGGAAGACTCGCGACCAGATTTATAGGCCGACTTGGCCATTTTTTCGATATCCCAAATGACACGATTTAAAACTTTCAGCGGTTGAGTTGTAAATAATGATTTCTCCTCGTTCTGGAGAAAGGGTTGAAATTGAGACTCCGATTGATCACTGACCATCGATGGTACTGGCTGTGCGCGCCATCGCCCGTTAACGAATGTGTGGATTGCTGAGATGCCGTAATTGTTACTGCGTGAATTCGCTTCTCCGCTGGAGTTGAGATCGACCTTGATCCGTACCTCGCGCTGGGCTGAGGAACTCAAATTTAAAAGCGCTCTATATTTATTCTGTTGGGTCTCAAGTTTAATCCACGCTGCCTTAGCGTTGACTGGGTAGATCGTATAGAGAAACGTTGGTGCTTGAGCTGCTCCGGTCAGCTTCATCTCCACGGTAGCGATTTGTCTTTGCGACCGATCAAACAATGCTAAAACCGCCCTCTTCTTGGATAAACTAATGAATTGAAATGAAGCTGCGCCAAGTTCCTGAAGCTCCGCGGAGGTTGGTAGTAGCGGCGGTCCCGCCAGGAACGGAATAGTCGCAGGGGAAATGGGTGAGACATGGGCCACAGAAAAGTTAAGGCCGGTTTGGGCGGTGGTTACGGTGACAAACGACACCAATAGCGCAAGTGTGCACCAATATTTACTCATTGCGGCTCCTAAATTAGTGAGCTTCGCCTTAGATCAGCGAAGTAATCCAGCGAATAAGGATCACAAGGCCGGCAACTAAGATGGCAATTGCCGGGATGGAGTAAGTGAAGATAAGGGTCCATTCACCATGGGACTTTGGTCGCCCGAAGAGCTGCTTTAGTTTTGATTGTCTATCGGAGGACATTACAAAATCTCTTTGTTGAGGGGGGGACCTTGCAACGAAGTTTGAGCATGCAAGCAATACTCTCATGGTCAGTGCTTGTCAAGAACTTTATCTTGGTTTTTGCTAGATGCGAGTTAGGGGCTGTGATTGGCCTGCTACACTGTGAATAGGTGCGAGCGTCACACAAAGGAAAGTCAAATATGAAAAACTGCAAAAGCATTGAAATGATGATCGCGATAGTTGTGGTCCTGATCGTTTCAGCCGTTTATGTGCCGGCCAGGAATCCGCAAACACTAGCGCCGCGGGCCACGAGCGTACGAATTGCCATGCGGGACATTTACGGACCACTGTTTGTCACGATTGCGGGAACAGAGAAAAAGGTAACTGACCAGGCACAGCAGGCGTGGATCATCAACCATGGACGACACGTTGTGTATTCGTCAAATGAAGGTGCCGGTGGTTTTGAGAACGAAGGTCAGAGCCTGCATCTTTACGACGTGCACACGGGGAATCACAAGCGGATCATGTCCGAGTATTTTATGGTCGAGACGGTCAAAGAGGTTATTACAAGCAACCAGAAACGAGCGCTAGTTGTCACGATGGAAGACGGTGGTTTAGGCGCTTCGTATCTTGCGGTGGTCGATCCTTGGCGAGGCGAGGTTTTTTTTCGCCGGTGGGTTCGAATACTCGCACACAAAGGCGACACTATTGTGCTCGGGTTTTACAGGGAGGGGGACTGGGAAGAACTCGACGCCGGTAGAAAGGTGCGCCCTTTCAAGAGGGAACGTCACAATCTAAAGTCACTATTGCTGCGGCCTGTGATTGTTAACAAGAACGACAATTAGATAGACGAACTATTTGAGTAAATCTACAAACCAGCTCGTATCGTCCCTTCTACGCTGTCTAGGGAAGCAAATTCAAATCAATGCAGCAGCGTCGCTTTTATTCGCAGAAGCCTTCGAATAACTCGATGGGCACACAAGGCGACAAAAACATTCCCAACCATTCCGGTCCAAATTATGACCGGATGACTCCAAAAACCACCATACGCATAGACGCTGAATGGCCAACCGAAATAGACGAAGCCGTCATCAATGGTCGAGGATTCAGGCATTCGGTAATAACTGAAAAGGTTAGCCGCGCAAAAGACCATAGCTACTACGAGGCTCAGTGGTAACTTTGAAGACTTCATACAACTACCTCACTAACTGAAGCTGTCGAACGCTGCGCTTGAGCGGCTCGCCCACGCAACTACCGATAAAGGCTACTCAACCGCGAGTCCGCTCCCAGCGCTTGTTGGAATGCGTCAGCCACTGAAACCATTTTTGTAAGGCAGCTCGACTTTGCCGTTCTTGAAATCGAAAATAATGCGACCCGTTACCTTCCTTGGTTTGTCTGCAACTTTGAAAGGTGGAAATCGCGCCGCTACTGCCGCTTTAACAGCTGTGGCCCATAGCGCCTCGGGACCTGATAAAGGATTGGCAAAAATGACTTCGCCGTTCTCGTCTACAAGTAACTGCACTTCCACGCGCCCCTCAATTTTCAGTTCCTGAACTTTTTTCGGAAAGGCCGGAAGCGAATCGAACGAGGCTTTGGAATTCAACACTCCCGAGATCACCGGCCAGCTATCCTTCTCTGTAGGATCGTTTTTCGCAGAGCCGTAAAGAATTTCCACAGGCGACTTCAAACGCTGCTTGGTTTGAGCCAAGCCTCCAACTGCGCAAAGAATAAGAATAAGTACAGCAAGTGTTTTCATCATCGCCTCCAAAGTTACCCTAAGAAAACGCGAAGCATTCCAACGCTGCGCTTGAGCGGCGCGTCCCACGCAACTACGAATAAAGGAACCGTTATAGCGAGTCCGCTCCAAGCGCTTGTTGTGTTGCGCCGCTGGGAGCAAGAAGTACGCTCTCAATCCCGCACAACCTTGCCATTTTTGATCGAAAAGACCGCCACCCTCGATTCAGTGTCGAACATACCGCAAGTGACTTGATAGGTATTTCCTTCCGAAAGGACGGGTGGTTTCAAATCATTACCTGGCGTCTCTTGAGACCATCCCGCAGGAACCTCGCCGTAATGGATAGTGGTTGAATGGAAGTAACTCATAGAAATGTAATTTCCCTTGCCGCCAACCGACCAGATACTTTTACCCAGGTCCTGTCGAATATTCTTTTACGATCAGGTAACCCAATGAACCGCTCGCACCTCCATGAAGAGTGAACGAAGGCCTATTGCCTCCAGTGACTTCAATTCTCAACGGTTCGAAGCACGCCGAAGCTCCAAGGGAAGCGCCGAGGACCAGTACCGAGACAACCTGTTTGGCCTTTAGACTGATTCTGTATGGCATATTGAAGCAACACAACGTTGCGCTTGAGCGGCTCGCCGACGCAACTACGAATTAAAGCTACTGACCGGCGAGTCCGCTCCAAGCTTGTTGGATGGCGCGCTACGAATTCAGCGAGTTCATTACCCAGCCCGCCCGACGCGAAACATTGACGTCGTTCGACATCATTGCTTGCCTCACTTTAGCTTCAAATGTCGAATTCATCAGAGCCTTCGCGAGTTTGCAATAACGACGAAACTCACGACCGCTTCCGTTGTTTATGCGCTCGACGATTACAACCCGTAAACGCTCTCGCTGGTTCTCTGACAACGCAACTCGTTTCAGCCTCTGCAATAGCTCCTCCTTTATGTATCCAGATCGGAAGAACCACGGATTTGCTTCCAGGTAACGCACCGCCATTTCTATTGCTTGCGCATCTCCCCGCTTCAACAAACTCAATTCTTGTTCCAGCCCACCGGGAAAAGCTAAACGGTCAAATGACGAGTGGAAACGCTGACAAGCCTGAGCCCACAGCTGGTAATGCTCCTCATTGCGATTACGATCTGCAAATGTCACCTCGATCTCATTATGAAGCGATCTAAGGGCTTGGGCATTATGTTCGAAGATATTCCCGTCCATCATAAAACTGGAGCCATCCAACGCTGCGCTTGAGCGGCTCGCCGACGCAACTACGAATAAAAGTTACTCACCGGCGTCCAAGCGCTGGTTCGGCGCGGTGAATGCTCAATGCTTGACCCGAAACGATCCGGCGTCTCTAGCTACATCGTCTTCAATCACGAAAGAACTTGAGGCGATGGCTGTTTTCCAACCCGCGTCTTTACCAGCGTACAAAGATTAGCTTCAAGTACATCCCTTTCAATTCCATTTAAGAAGCCACATCCAACGTTGGCCTTCAGCTGCGGCGTGCGATCAGCATTCACGAAGGAATAAGGGCCACTTAGAAACATGTTATCGCGCCGTCAGCTGCAAGCGCTTGTTAGGCCGCGCGCGTTGGGCTACTCATTCGTCCTCGCGTCGGACTCAAGTTTCGTCAGCACATCCTGCTTTACATCGGCGTCCGGTATCGAGTGGGCGATCTGCAACGCCCTCTCAAGGTTCCCCCGCTTACCGTACGCTAACGAAATCCAATACAGCGCTCCCGACCTGTAATGAACTGCGATCTTCTGGGATATTTCTAGCGCCTGTTCCAGATGACCAGCCTCTGCGCACTTGGCAGCAACAAGAATCAGCGCCTCATTTTGGTAGGCAAAGGCGAACCGAAAGTTGGGTGCTGTCGATTCTATCCTTACCGCACTCTCAACAGCTTGGTCGAACAGCCCTACTTTCGCCTGGGCCTCTGCCTCGTGATAAAGACGTACAGCTTCTTTCACCTCATCGGGCAAAGTGATTTCTATAATCTCACCGTCATTTGCATCCATACGGAATAATGAGCGGCATAACGTTGCGCTTGAGCGGCTCGCCCACGCAACTAAAGTTAAAGGCTACTGACCAGCGAGTCCGCTCCAAGCGCTTGTTCGATGCGGCCTCCTCACACTCTCCGGCACTATCGCGTTTCTTTTATCCCCGCGCACGCTTAAGGGGCGGAAGAATATCTCCAGTCCATTAGCGCTCCCTCTTTAGGACAAGAAATACCCCGTTCCAAAGCATCAGCATCTCGCCCTCTTTCACTTTGATAAGCAAGCTTTGCGGAGGAGCCCAACCACTTCCGTCGCATCGAACTTTCGTCGTCTCAGCATATTCAGCATTCATACCGATCGATTCCAACCGCACCCCCAATTCGCGATCTAACTCTTCCTTAGAAGCTTGTCGATCCTCGTATGCCATAGACGAACAACCTTTACCCCCAACTTCCGCTCGGTCAGCTTGAATTCGCACGCGGGCTCCTATCAACTTTTCCAGGTTCGGATCCCTCTTGGGCGTTGGGCCTGGCTGAGCAAATTTGTATGCGACAACCTTCCAACTTCCGAAAGGTGGTAGTGTGCGCGCCGAATTAAACAACCTTTCCATTACACCGCCCGCCTTCAAGACTCGCCAATCTTCCGTTGTTGCCGCGTACGAATGCAGTTGCCCACCATTGGCATCAAACCAGGTCGTTTCACAGAGGCGGTAGCGATTCTCATCTAATTTGAATCTGATGGTCTCAATCAGGCTCTTATACTTTGCTCCACGACTGCCAGTGATGTTTTGCGGTTTTGAGACGATCGTGCGGAAGTCCACGCGCAGAATATGGTCGGACTCCAATCTTGAAGTGAACACGTTCACATCGATGACGTTTTCTTCACCGGTATAGACGCGTTGCCACTTCTCCTTGCTTTGTCCTTGAACACAAGAAAACGCGGAAAGGAGAAGCGTAATCAGAAGGGTGCGACTAAGAAACATTTGAAGCCTCGAACGCTACGCTTGAGCGGCTCGCCCACGCAACTACCGATAAAGCGGCGTGCGGCAGCGAGCTTCTTCATCCTTGCTTTTTCAACCCTGCAAAGTTCCCACGAACCTTGAGCGGT
>Ga0070699_100004245_pt1 | contig 12669 bp, 10 predicted proteins | sample KBSK1503metaG_FD_65473 | JGI IMG/M metagenome (GOLD analysis project Ga0070699, IMG submission 65473) | Corn, switchgrass and miscanthus rhizosphere microbial communities from Kellogg Biological Station, Michigan, USA - KBS K1-50-3 metaG | ecosystem: Host-associated > Plants > Roots >...
CAGGCCGGATCGCGCCGCGCGTTGAGCGCGCGCGCCATCCATTCGCGCGCGCGGCCCTCGTCGCCCTGGGCCATTTCGAGCTCGGCCATCAGCGCCGCCACGCGCTTGCGCGGCGAGGCCGTGTGCGGCGCCAGCGCCGAACGCGCGGCGGCAAATTCCTGCGCGTCGAGGGCGGCGCGCGCGACCGCGAGCGCGGCCTCGGCGTCGGGCGGCCCCTTGGCCGCGAGCGCCTCGACGCGGCTCAAGCGCTGGCGCGCGGAATCGCCCGGCCGCAGCTTCGCGTAGCCGGCGGCGAGATCGGGATGGGGATTGGCCCGCCACGCCCGCTCGATGATGCGCGCGGCCCGGCGCCGCTCGCCCGCTTCGCCGAGGAGCCGGCCGGCGAGCACCGCCGCCGGCACCAGGTCGGGCGCGAGCTTTGCCGCCTCGCGCGCGAGCGCGATGGCGCGCTCGCGGTCGCTGCCGGCCAGGGCCTGCGCTTGCGCGGTGATGAGCACCGCGCGCTGGCGGCGGTAGGTGCGCTTGTCGATGAGGCCGCTCTTCATGTTGCGCTCGAGCCGATCGAGCGCGCCGCTCCAGTCGCCGGCGGCGCAGCGGAACTCGAGCGCCGCCTGCCCGGCCCAGACCGGCACCGAGGCGTGCTTGGCCGCCTCCTCGGCATAGCCGAGCGCGGCGGCGTGGTCGTGGCGGCGCTGCGCCTCGACGAACAGGCCGTGCAGGCCGAGCACGCGGGTGTCGTCGCGGTCCGCCATCTCCTGGAAGGTCGCGACCGCCGCCTCGCGGTCGCCGGAGAGCTGCGCGGTCTGGGCGCTGAGCAGCAGCGTGAGCGGCTCGCGCGGCGCGATGCGCACGGCCTCGGCGGTGAATTTCTTGGCGGCGCGCGCATCGCCGGAACCGACCGCGATCAGCCCCTGCGACACCGCGAGATAGCCGCGCACGCCGCGCCGGATGCGCACGTAGCGCGAGACGGCATCGGGCGTGCGCAGGATCGCGCGCAGGATCGACCACGCCATCACGCTCGCGACCGCGATCGCCGCGACCGCCGCAAGCAGCACCATGACCGAGGTGTCGATGCGCCGGCCCTGCCAGGTGATGGCGACGTCGCCCGGCCGCTCGGCGAACCACACCGCGCCGAACGCGAGCAACGCGACGATGACGAGGTAAACGAGGACGCGGATCATTGGGTGATGGGATTCATGACAAGAGTGTTGGCTACGAGCTCTCTCCGTCACCCGCGGGCTTGACCCGCGGGTCCATCTTCTTCGCAAAAACGCAACATGCCTCTTTTCGTAGTGGGATGGATTGCCGGGTCAAGAGCGCGTTCACGCGCGTCTTCCGACGCGCTATGCCCGGCAATGACGGATTGAGATTGTCTCACTTGCTGAGCCCCGAGAGCGCGTCGGACGCGAGGCGGCGGCTCGCGTCGATCGCGGCGGTGCGCGCCTGCGCGCTCTTGATCCAGGCCTCGGCTGGCGCGCGCGCATTGGGCGCAAGCTGCGCCAGCTCGGTCACCGCACCGGCGAGATCGCCGCGCGAGGCCTTGGCCTCGCTGCGCGCGACGACCGCGGCGGCATCGCTGCCGGGCGCCTCGTCGACGCGGCGGATGCGCACGAGCTTCTCGGCGTTCATCTGCAGCCGGCCCAGCACGCCTTCGGGCGGCGGCGCGCCCGCAGCCTGCAGCGCCGGCGCGAGCGCGGAGAATTGCCGCGCGAGCGTCGCGGCCGTGGGCACGCCCGAGCGCGCGAACGGCTCGAGCGCGGCGAGAAGCTTGGGATCGGCGCCGAGCGCCTTCGCTGCCGCAAGCTCGGCGGCAAAGGCATCGCCGCGCTCGACCGTCGCGTTGAGCGCGGTCGTGGCGAGCGCGAGCCGCACGGCACGATCGGCGCGCTCGGCAGCCTTCTCGCTGCGCTCGAGCGCGGCCACGCGGTTGGCCAGCGCTTCGATCTCGCTGCGATCAACCACGGCCGGAGGCTTCTGCGCGAGCTCGGAGAGCTCGGCGGCGCCGGCGTCGGCGCGCACGCGCGCCTCGCGGGCGGCGGCGAGGGCCTCATCACCGCGGCGGCCGAGAACACCCACGGCCTCGGCCAGCGCCTTCAGCTCGGTTTCGAGCGCGGCGACGCGGGCGGCGAGCGCGGGATCGCTTGCGCCCACCGGCGGCGCGGCGCCGGCGGCTTCGAGCTTGGCGACACGGCCCGCCATCTCGTCGAGCGCTTTCGGATCGGCGCTCGGCGGCGGCGCGCGGGAGGCGAGCTCGCGCAGCCCCAATTCGACACCGGCGAGCCGCGCATCGAGCGCGCTCACGCCGTTGTCGCGGCTCATGAACAGGCTCCCGAGCCCGAGCACGGCGAGCACGAGGCCGACGCCGGCGGTGGCCAGGCCGAGCATGGAAACGCGGCGACGCGGCGCCTCGGGCGGCGGGCTAGCCGGCACGTCGGGGGGCGGCGGCGGGTTGGAAGGCGCTTCGCTCGAAGGCGTGGCGGGGGAAGCGTCCATGCGGGCGTTGCTTTCTCCGGATCGGGCGCTGCGCTGTCTTGAGACAGCCGATTGATTCGTCGAACGAATACGCAGTCTAGAGCAGATGCTCGCCGCTGTCGTAGCAGATTCCCGGCGGCGAACCTATGCGCTGTTTGGCCGATGACGAGGCGGCTTTTGGCCAACGGCGAATGTGGCTTTTGGCCAAGGATCGCGGAGCTTTCGGCCAACACCAGCGCGGCAAACTCGGTGTGCTCCCCTCCCCCTTGTGGGGAGGGGATGGGGGTGGGGGTCGTGCGGTTCTTTTCGCAGGTGGCGCCGTCGTCATCTCACAGCATCACCCCCCTCCCCACCCCTCCCCCACAAGGGGGGAGGGAGCACACCGAGTGCGGGGAGGGAGCAGACCGCGTGTGCGGGAACAGCGATTACGCCGGCCCGACGAGATCGATCATGGCCGCCTCGTCGGGGCGCGGCGCGAGGCGGATGACGGCGGCGCCGGCGGCGGCGAGCGGCTGCGCGACCTGGCGCGAGAGACAAAACTGCACCGGCGCGAGCGCGCGCTCGAGAATGCGGGCACGCGCGGCGCAATCGAGATAGGCCTGCGCGCTGCGGCGGGAAAAATGCAGGACGCCGTCGAGCGCGCCCTGCGCCAGCGCCGCCGCAACCGCCGGCGCAAAGCGCTCGACCTTGACCGCGCGGTAGCACACCGCCGTCACCACCGGCACGTCGCTGGCGGCAAGATCGCCGGCGCGGTCCTCGCCGGCGAGATAGAGGAGCGGCGGGGAATGTTCGGTGAAGCGCGCGCGCAGCAGCACGGCGAGATCGTCCGTGTCGCCGTCGGCGCACTCGACCTCGCGGAAGCCCGCGGCGCGCGCAGCCTCGGCGGTGTGGCGGCCGACCGTGAAAGCCGCGAGCGCGATGAGCCTTTCGCGCCGGGGATGGCGGGTGATGGCGCGCGCGGCGTTCGCGCTCGTCATCACCACCGCGCTCAAAGGCTCGCGGGGGAGCTCTACATCGACGGCGTCGATGCGCAGCAGCGGTGCGAGCGTGACCTCGTGGCCGCGCGCGCGCAGGCGAGCGGCGGTGCGCTCGCCGTCGTGCTGCGGCCGTGTAACCAAGAGACGCATGCCGTCACGCGATTGCCGGCAATTGCTGACTCGTCATTGCCGGCTTGACACCGCAAGCCGGGTTTACCCGACTTGCGGCGATCAAGACTGCGGAACTCGGGCAAGCCCGAGTTCCCATGCAATTCATCCGCCTTCGCAAAAACTTTTTTGCAAAGAAGATGGATGCGCGGGTCGTAAGCGCGTTCGCGCGCGTCTTCCGACGCGCTATGCCCGCGCATGACGGTGTGGCAAGATTTGAATCCGACACCATCGCGTCACACCGGCGCGAAGAAATCGGCGCCGGCGCGTTGCTTGAGCTCGCGTCCAGCCTCGGCGCCGAGACGAACGGCATCGGCGACGGCGCCTTGGCGCTGCGTCTCGAACACATCGCTGCCGTCGGGCTTGGCGATCAGACCGCGAAAGCGCAATCGCCCGGCGACGACGGTGGCGTGGCCGGCGATCGGCGTGCGACAGGAGCCCTCGAGCACCGCGAGGAAGGCGCGCTCGGCCGTGAGCGCTGCCGCGGTGTCGGCGTGGTTGACGGCAGCAAGCAGCGCGAGCGCGCGCTCGTCATCGCCGCGCGCCTCGATGGCGATGATCCCCTGCCCGACCGCCGGTAGGAATTCGTCGACAGGAATCACCGCGGTCGCGGCGTCGGCAAGCCCGAGCCGCTTCAAGCCGGCGAGCGCAAGCACGATGGCGTCGACCTCGCCGGCGGCAAGCTTGCGCAGGCGCGTCTCCACGTTGCCGCGCAGGGGAACGACCGCGAGATCGCCGCGCAGGCGCTTGACGAGCGCCTGGCGGCGCAGCGAGGCGGTGCCGACGGTCGCGCCCCGCGGCAGCTCGGCGAGCGTCTTGGCCTTGCGGCTGATGAAGACGTCGCGCGCGTCCTCGCGCGCCAACACCGCGGCGATCACGAGTCCGGGCGGCAGGATGGTCGGCATGTCCTTTGCCGAATGCACCGCAAGGTCGACGGCGCCGGCAATGAGCGCCTCCTCGATCTCCTTGGTGAACAGGCCCTTGCCGCCGGCCTCCGCCAACGGCCGGTCGCGGATGATGTCGCCGCTGGTGCGGATGACCTCGAGCTCGATCCCTTCCGCGGCCAACGCGTGCGCCGCGGCCAGGCGATCGCGCACGTGCTTGGCTTGGGCGAGCGCGAGCGGGCTGCCGCGCGTGCCGATGACGAGCGGCGCGGATTGGGTGGAGGACGGCGGCGAGGATTGCACCCCATGACCTCGCAATGCTAGGCCGGTCGCGGCCGGCCGAAGCAGCGTAGCCCGGATGGAGCAGCAGCGAAATCCGGGCTTAGCACGGGGATCGGATCCTGGATGGTTGTGCTCGGCATCGAAACGACCTGCGACGAGACCGCGGCGGCGGTAGTGGAGCGGCCCGCGGAGGGGCCCGGCCGCATTCTGTCCAACATCGTGCTCTCCCAGATCGACGAGCACGCCGCCTTCGGCGGGGTGGTGCCGGAGATTGCGGCGCGCGCCCACGTCGAGGCGCTCGATCTCATCGTCGCCAAGGCGATGGCGGACGCGGGGAAGAGCTTCGCCGACCTCGACGCCGTCGCCGCCGCCGCCGGGCCCGGACTGATCGGCGGCGTGATCGTGGGACTGACCACGGCCAAGGCCATCGCGCTCGTCAGCGAGAAGCCGCTGATCGCGGTCAATCATCTCGAGGCGCACGCGCTCACCGTCCGCCTCACCGACGCCACGCCGTTTCCGTATTGTCTCTTCCTGGCCTCCGGCGGACACACCCAGATCGTCGCGGTGCTCGGCGTCGGCAACTACGTGCGGCTCGGCACCACCGTCGATGACGCCATCGGCGAAGCCTTCGACAAGATCGCCAAGCTCCTCGGGCTTGCCTATCCCGGCGGCCCGCAGGTGGAGCGAGAAGCGCTCGCCGGCAACGGCGCGCGCTTTCCTTTGCCGCGGCCCATGCTCGGGCGCCAGCACGCCGACTTTTCCCTTTCCGGTCTGAAGACAGCGCTGCGGCTCGAGGCGGAAAAGGTCGCGCCGCTGACCGAGGGCGACGTGCGCGACCTGTGCGCGTCGTTCCAGCAGAGCGTGGTCGACGTCGTTGCCGACCGCCTGCGCGCCGGGTTGAAGATGTTCCGCGAACGCTACGGCAAGCCGAACGCGCTCGTCGCCGCCGGCGGCGTCGCCGCCAACCAGGCGATCCGCAAGGTTCTGCACCAGGTCGCGTTCGAGACCGGCACCGTGCTGGTGGCGCCGCCCGCGGCGCTGTGCACCGACAACGGCGCCATGATCGCCTGGGCCGGCGCGGAACGCCTCGCGCTCGGGCTCACCGACACGCTCGCCGCGGCGCCGCACGCCCGCTGGTCGCTCCACGACGTGGCGGGACCGGTGCCGCCTAGCAATGCCGAAGTGGCTGAAACGAATGCTGGCAGCGTGACAGAGTCAAGGGTGGCTGATGACTAGCGCTCAGCGGTCGTCCCGGCGAGGGCTACCCTCGCCGGGGACGACAGTCTTCTAAACTGCTCACCGGAAAAGCCATGACGTTCGATCACATCGCCGTCGTCGGCGCAGGCGCGTGGGGCACCGCGCTCGCGAACGCGATCGCACGCGCGGGGCGCGCGGTGCTGCTCGCCACGCGCGACCGCGCAGGCGCCGACGCGCTGGTGAAGACGCGCGAGAGCCCGCGCCTGCCCGGAGTGCGGCTCGACGAGCGCGTGGGCATCGCGCAGCTGGGCGCGGAGGTCGGGCGCTACGACGTCATTCTGCTGGCGGTTCCCTCGCAGCACCTGCGCGCGGCCGCGAGCGCGATCGCGCCGGCGCTGCGCGAGCGCACGCCGGTCATCGCCTGCGCCAAGGGCATCGAGCGCGGCACGCACCGGTTCATGACCGAGGTGATTGCCGAAAGCGCGCGCGCGGCGCTGCCGGCGATCCTCTCCGGGCCGAGCTTTGCCGCCGACGTGGCGCGCGGCCTGCCTGCCGCGGTCACGCTCGCCGCCGGCGACGAGACCGTGGCCGCGGCGCTGGCGCGCGCGCTCGGCTCGGCCGCGCTGCGGCCCTATCACTCCACCGACGTGCGCGGCGTCGAGATCGGCGGCGCCGTCAAGAACGTGCTCGCCATCGCGGCCGGCATCGTCGCCGGCCGCGGGCTCGGCGCCAGCGCCGACGCCGCGCTGGTGACGCGCGGTTTCGCCGAGCTGTTTCGCTTCGGCCGCGCCTTCGGCGCGCGCCCCGAGACGCTGACCGGCTTGTCCGGGCTCGGCGACGTGATCCTCACCTGCTCGAACGCACAGTCGCGCAATTACTCCTACGGCGTGGCGCTCGGTCGGGGCGATCCGGCGCATGCCGGCGGCGCGCTCGCCGAAGGCATCTTCACCGCCCCGGTGCTGGTGGAGATGGCGAATGCGAAGGGCGTCGACATGCCGATCGCGAACGCCGTCGTCGACATTCTCGCCGGCCGCGCGAGCGTGGACGAGGCAACCGAAACGTTGTTGACACGGCCGTTCCGCGCGGAGGGGTAGACAGTCCTCTCACCCGCGGGCTTGACCGCGAGTCCATCTTCTTCACAAAACTCGAGGACATTTTCGTAAGAGGATGGATTGCCGGGTCAAGCCCGGCAATGACGAAAAAGGTGGGCCACAGTTTCTCTCTGTCATCCGCGGGCTTGACCCGCGGGTCCATCTTCTTCGCAAATGTTCGATGCAGAGTTAGAGGAGAAGACAATGGCCTACTGGCTTTTGAAAACCGAGCCCGACGTGTTTTCCTGGGACGATCAGGTCAAGCGCGGCCCCAAGGGCGAACCGTGGACCGGCGTGCGCAACTTCACCGCCCGCCGGTACCTGAAAGAGATGAAGAAGGGCGAGCGCGCGTTGTTCTATCACACCGGCGAGGAGAAGCAGGTCGTCGGCATCGCCGAGGTGATCCGCGAGAGCTATCACGATCCCACCGACGAGAAGGGCGTGTTTCTCGCGGTCGACGTCAAGGCGGTGAAGCCGTTCCCGAAACCGGTCACGCTGGCGGCGATCAAGAGCGAGTCGCGGCTCAAGGAGATGGCGCTTGCGAAATATCCGCGCCTGTCGGTACAGCCGGTGACCGTGCAGGAGTGGAAGATCGTGTGCGCCCTCGGCGGCGTGAAGGATTAATCCACCGCGAGGCCGATCTCCTTGATCAGCTTGCCGTAGCGCGCGTGATCGCTGCGGATGCGCGCCACGAAGTCCGCGAGCGTGGTGACATAAGGATCGCCGGATCCGGCGGCGGCGAGCTTGCCCACGGCATCCGACTGCGCGAGGATCGCATTCGCCTCGTCGCGCAGTCGTGCCACGATCCTCGGTGGCGTGCCGACCGGCGCGAATAGACCCTGCCAGATCGTGACTTCGTAACCGGGATAGACGTCGGCAATGGCCGGCAAGTCGGGCAGCAGCCGCGAGCGCCGCTGCCCGGTGACCGCTAACCCCTTGAGCTTGCCCGCCTGCACCAGCGGCGCGACGGAGCCGCCTCCGAACATGGCCGCAACGTCGCCGGCCATGACGCCGATGGCGGCGGGACCGCCGCCGCGATAAGGCACATGCACGAGGTCGATGCCGGCCTGCTGCTTGAGCAACTCCATGGCGAGGTGATGCTCGCTGCCGTTGCCGATGGAGGCGTAGAACAACGGCGGCCTCGCTGCGCGTGCCAATGCGATGAAGGCGCCGAAGTCCGTGACCGAGGGGAGCGCCGGATTGACCGCCAGAATGAGCTCGTTCGACACCAGGCTCGCCACCGGCAGCAGGTCCTTGAGCGGATCGATCGCCATCTTGGCGTAGAAGTGCGGATTGATTCCAAACAGCGCGCTCGGCGCCAGCAGCAGCGTATAGCCGTCGGGCGTTGCATGCGCGGCGAGTTCGCCGGCGAGGTTGCCGTTCGAGCCTGGCCTGTTCTCCACCACGACCGGCTGGCCGAGGCGCGCGCCCAGCGGCTGGCCCAGCGTGCGGGCAACGAGGTCGGATGCGCCGCCCGGGGGAAACGACACCAACAGCCGGATCGACCGCGTGGGACAGGGCTGTGCCGGCGCGGCGCTCGCGAGCATCGTGAGGACGGCCGCGAGCGCAAAGCGGATCAGGCACGACATGACGATTCTCCTGATGCGGTGGTCCCGGGCGGCCGGATCGCCCCGTCATTTTGCCGCATACGGGCGCATGCGGACAACCAAAGTCGAACATTCCCAGGCTTGTCGCTCCTCCGGGGAGCGTCGCATAATGGCATTCACAGCCCTTCGGGGCACGGGTTCAAGCGAATAATTGCACGGTCCTTTTCCGCCGCGGTGCTTGGAGGAAGACATGTCGGAGAAGATCTACGATGTTCCGCCGGAGTGGAAGAAACGCGCCTATATCGACGCCGACAAATACAAAGAGATGTACGCGCGCTCGCTCAAGGATCCGAACGGCTTCTGGGCCGAGCAGGGCAAGCGCCTGCACTGGTACAGGGCCCCGACCAAGATCAAAAACAGCTCCTTCGGCCCTGGCAACGTCTCGATCAAATGGTTCGAGGACGGCGTCCTCAATGCGGCCTACAACTGCATCGATCGGCACCTTGCCAAGCGCGCCAACCAGACTGCGATCATCTGGGAGGGCGACGACCCATCCCAGTCCAAGCACATCACCTATCGCGAGCTGCACGACGAGGTCTGCAAGCTCGCCAATATCCTGCGCAACCGCAACGTCGCGAAGGGCGACCGCGTCACCATCTATTTGCCGATGATCCCCGAACTCGCCTTCGCGACGCTCGCCTGCGCTCGCATCGGCGCCATCCATTCGGTGGTGTTCGGCGGCTTCTCGCCGGAGTCGCTCGCCGGGCGCATCGCCGACTGCAAGTCTAATGTCATCATCACCGCCGATGAAGGCGTGCGCGGCGGCCGCAAAGTGCCCCTCAAAGCCAATGCCGATGCCGCGATCGAGAAGGTGGGCGGCGTCGATCACGTGATCGTAGTGCGCCGCACCGGCGCCAAGGTCGACATGCAGCCCGGACGCGACGTCTGGTACCACGAGGCCGCCAAGGTGGTCACATCGGAATGTCCGTGCGAGCACATGAACGCCGAGGAGCCGCTGTTCATCCTCTACACCTCGGGCTCGACCGGCCAGCCGAAGGGCGTGCTGCACACCACCGGCGGCTATCTCGTCTACGTGGCGATGAGCCACCAATTGATCTTCGACTACCACGAGGGCGACATCTATTGGTGCACCGCCGACATCGGCTGGGTGACCGGCCACAGCTATATCGTCTATGGGCCGCTGGCGAACGGCGCCACCACGCTGATTTTCGAGGGCGTGCCGAATTACCCGACGATGTCGCGCTTCTGGGAGGTTTGCGACAAGCACAAGGTCAACATCATCTACACCGCACCGACCGCGATCCGCGCGCTGATGCAGGCCGGCGACGAGCCGGTGAAGAAGACCTCGCGCAAGTCGGTGCGGCTGCTCGGCACCGTCGGCGAGCCGATCAATCCGGAGGCGTGGGAGTGGTATTACCACGTAGTCGGCGAGGGCCGTTGCCCGATCGTCGACACGTGGTGGCAGACCGAAACCGGCGGCATTCTCATTACCCCCCTGCCCGGCGCGACGCGCCTCAAGCCGGGCTCGGCGACGCAGCCGTTCTTCGGCATCGTTCCGCAGATCGTGGACGGCGACGGCAAGGTGCTGGAGGGCGCCGCGACCGGAAACCTCTGCATCGCCGATTCCTGGCCGGGCATGATGCGCACGGTCTACGGCGACCACCAGCGCTTCGTCGACACCTATTTCAAGGCCTATCCCGGCAAATACTTCACCGGCGACGGCTGCCGCCGCGACGCCGACGACTATTATTGGATCACCGGCCGCGTGGACGACGTGATCAATGTCGCCGGCCATCGGCTCGGGACCGCCGAGGTCGAGAGCGCGCTCGTAGCGCATGCCAAGGTGTCGGAGGCCGCGGTCGTCGGCTACCCGCACGACATCAAGGGCCAGGGCATCTACGCCTACGTCACGCTGATGTCCGGCGAAAACCCGAGCGAAGAGCTGCGCAAGGAGTTGGTCGCCTGGGTGCGCAAGGAGATCGGCCCGATCGCCTCGCCCGATCTCATTCAATTCGCGCCCGGCCTGCCGAAGACGCGCTCAGGCAAGATCATGCGCAGAATTTTGCGCAAGATCGCCGAAGACGAGTACGGCAATCTCGGCGACACTTCGACGCTCGCCGACCCGACGGTGGTCGATGATCTCGTCGGCAACCGGCAGAACAAGAAGGCGCACGCTTAGCGGACTCACGCCTCGACTCGCTCGGCTGATTCGTCACCCCCGGGCTTGACCACACAAGTCGGATTTATCCGACTTGCGCACTTGAGATGTCCGAAATCGGGTAAACCCGATTTCGGCGGTGAACCCTTCTGGGCAAAGCTTCTGCGAAGAGGATTGCCGGCTCAAAGCCCGGCAATGACGACCAAGTGTGGGCTTAGGTTGATCGCATCAGAGATACGATGCGACGTTGGTGTGGCGCGCACGGCACAGTCGCCGAGATTTTTAACCATTCACTAACCCTAACGCGCGGTTTTGGCTGAGGTCGCGCGCAGATTCGATTATTATGGTTACCGATCCGTCGCCGCCCCGCTCCAGGGAATCCAAACGGATTGTCGGGCGTCGATGGTCGAGGGGATAACGGGCAACAGACGCGGGTCAAATCATGCATCTGTCACGCGCTTTGGCGGCCGCTTCGGCCGCGCTGCTCTTTGCTGCGACCATGCCGCAGCTGGCGCAGGCACGCGAAATCGTTGGATTTTCCGGCGCTTATTCGAGCGGCACGGTGGTGGTGAAAACGAACGAACGGGCGCTCTATTACGTGCTCGGCAACGGCAAGGCCGTGCGCTATCCGGTCGGCGTCGGCCGCGTCGGCAAGCAATGGACCGGCACGGCCTACATCAGCAGCAAGCAACTGCGCCCGGCGTGGTCACCGCCGGCCGAGGTCAAACGCGACAAGCCCTCGCTGCCGAACGTGATTCCGGGCGGAAGCCCGAGCAATCCCATGGGAGCTGCCGCCCTGACCCTCAGCGGCGGCGGGGAATACGCCATCCATGGCACCAACAATCCGGGCTCGGTCGGCGGCTTCGTCTCCTACGGCTGCATTCGCATGTACAATGCGGACGTGCTCGATCTCTACAACCGCGTGGGCTGGGGAACGACGGTGGTCGTGACCCGCTGAACCCCGTTCAGGAGCCAGCGATCAGGGACCAGAATTCCTGGTCCCCGGCTTCCGACGCTTGATCCGCACATAGAGCGCGCCCGCGCCGCCGTGGCCGATATGGGCGTCCTCGAAGCCGACGACGTAGCCGCGCATTTCCGGCAATTTCAACCACTGCGGCACCTGGCGCTTGAGCACGCCCCGCTCGCCCCAATTATCGCGCGCGCCGCCACCTTTGCCGGTGATGACCAGGACGAATTTGGCGCCATCGCCCTGCGCCTTGCGCAAGAAGGAAAGCAGCGCGGCATGCGCCTCGCCTTGGGTCTTGCCGTGAAGGTCGATGCGGTCGTCGATCGGTTCGGTGCCGCGCGCAAGGCGTTGCTTGAGCCGCCGATCAAACGGCTCGAGCCGGACCGCGGCCGTTGCAGCGGGCGCTGCGGCGCGCGCCAGCGCACGAGCATGGGTCGCAGATTTCGCCTTGGTAGCCGCTGCCGCCGGCGGCGGATCGGCGGGCGCCGGCGATCGCCCCAGCGGCGCGACCGCGCGCGTGAAATGGCCCCAAAGCTTGCGCTCCTCGTCGCTGAGCCGTCGCGGCTTGCCCTCGCGCGCGCTCATGATGGCGGCCGCCACCGCACCGGGCCGACCTGCCGGCGCAACTTCTTCGCCCTGGCTCCATCCTGGCCCTTGCCAGCCTGCTGCTTGGCCTTGCCCTCCTCCTTCTTGACTTCGGCCTCGGGGGTCTTCGGCTTCGCCACCGGCAGCGGCACATGCTTGCCGGCCTCGATCATGTCGAGCTCGCGCGCCGCCTGCTGCTTGGCCTTGCCCTCGTCCTTCTTGACTTCGGCCTCCGGGATGTTCGGCTTCGCCACCGGCAGCGGCATGTGCTTGCCGGCCTCGATCATGTCGAGCTCGCGCGGAAGCAGCATGACGAAGCG
>Ga0070699_100004248_pt1 | contig 12665 bp, 10 predicted proteins | sample KBSK1503metaG_FD_65473 | JGI IMG/M metagenome (GOLD analysis project Ga0070699, IMG submission 65473) | Corn, switchgrass and miscanthus rhizosphere microbial communities from Kellogg Biological Station, Michigan, USA - KBS K1-50-3 metaG | ecosystem: Host-associated > Plants > Roots >...
CGCGGCTTCCAGCGCTGCACGCGGCACCCAGGTGTATTCGCTCCCGGTGTCCACCAATGCATCGGGAATGGAGACCGGAGCGCCCCCCTGCACCGACGCGATCTCGATTCGAACTCGAAAGAGTCTCATGGAGCTCATCATATCACCCGTCCGGCGGGAGTTCGGGATCCGATTCCCGCGAAACGTAGTCGCCATCGGCGGCCCCCTCATCGCACCCCTTCGACCGAGAAGAGCAGCGAGTTGTAGGTCCGCGTGTAGTACACGTAGGAGCGCCCGTCATCGGCGATCGAGAGCGTCCCGATGAACGGCGTGGCGACGCCCTGGAGCTCGTCGATATCGAACAGCGGGGTCCGGCGCCCGGTCGCCACGTCCACCCGATCCACGCCCCGGTGCCCCGCCAGGCCGGGCCGGAACACCCAGAGCGCCGTCCCGTCGGGGCTCCAGCGGATCGGCCCCTGGGTCAGTCCGGGAATCTCCCGGCGGGGACCGCCGGGCAGAGGGTAGACCCACCACTTGCCCTCGCGGCCTGCCACGACGGCGCCCAGGTCGGGACGCACGGGACCCATGATGCTGTCGGGCGTGACGGGCGTGAGGTCGCCCCCTTCCAGCCCACTCCGGTAGCACCGCGGCGCCCGGCCCGGCTCGTTGCCGCAGACGCCGAGCGAATTGCCGTCGCGCAGGAAGGCGGCCGCGATGACGTTCTCCAGCCGCGGCCACGCGAGCGGACGGAACGATCCGGGCCCGGTCGGGTAGAGGCGAAACTGCCGCGGAGTGGTCGGTACGTCGGCGAGTACCCAGCGCTTGTCGGGCGAGATCGCCCTGGGGTTGCCCTCACCCACCCGGACCGCGGGAGACCCGTCGGACTTGCGCACCATCACCCCGTAGAGCGAGCCGCCCAGCACGCCCTGGTCGCCGAAGGCCACCAGCTCACCATCGGCGGAGATACGCGGCGAGATCGAGCCGTCCAGCCAGGAGATGTCGCGCACTCCGCTTGCCCCGGGAGGCCGGGCGATGATCAGCTGGGCGATGTCATCCCGCGACACCAGCCACTGCTCCCCGCGGACATCGTACATCGTGAGGTTGCCGGCTCCGGAGAGGGCCCGCTCCCCCTGCTTCCCGGGAATCCAGCGCCGCACTTCATACGGCGAATCCTGCGAGGCGGAGAAGAGGACCCCCCGGCCGTCGGACGTCCAGGCCATTCCCTCGAGCCCGGCGAATTCCTCGGGGTTCCGGGTGACGGTGCCCACCGCGTCCACGATCTGCACGTACCCCCGGTTGTCGTACCGCAACGGGTGCAGGAAGACCGCCACCTTCTTCCCGTCGGGAGACACCCGCGGGTCGCTGAGATACGCGCCGGCGGGACTCTTGAGAATGACCTTCCCGGCGGGGTACTCCAGCTCATCGTGGTCGCCGGCGTTCCGGGTGATCGCGAGCTGGGATCCATCGGGGGACCAGTCGGCCTCCTGGACGCGGTCGAGGATTTCGCGCGGCGCCCCCCCGCCGATGGACATCCGCGCCAGCGTTCCGCTGAACACGCGCTGGGCGATCAGCCGGGCGTGGGTGAGCAGCGCAACTTCGTTGGCCGAGGAGACCGCGAGCAGGGCAGCGCTGTCCGGCCCGAAGGGTTGCGGCTCGGGATACTCGCCGCGAATGATGCGAACCCTGGGAACGTTCGCGAATTCCGTGTAGAGAATCGTCTTGCCGTCGGCGGCCCAGCGGGCCGCGTAGATCGTTTCCCGGCTGAAGGTCCGCTGCGTGAAGGTGGCGCCGCCGGCCTCTCGGCTCCCAGTGCGGAGCACGAGCCACATCAGCACCGCGCCGGCCAGGGCGCCCGCGGCGATCCCCGCGACAAGCGGCCACCGCCTCCGGGAGCCGGCACCGGCGGCCGCCAGCGCTCTGGTTCCGCCCGCGTGGAAGTGCGGGTTGGTCAACGCCTCGGCAAACGCCTTTGCGCTGTCGAAGCGATCGGCCGGGAGCTTCTCGAGTGCTTTGTCGAGCGCCGCCGCGACGTTGGGCGGCACGCTCTTCCGCAGCGTCGTCACCGCCGGCACCGGCTCGGCGATGATCTTCATGATGATCTGCTGCGCGCTCCCGCCGAGATGCGGGGGCTGGCCCGTGAGCATCTCGTACAGCACGCTCGCCAGCGAGTAGATGTCGCTCCTCGGCGTCAGCTCTTTGTCCGCCGTGGCCTGCTCGGGGCTCATGTAGTGCGGCGTGCCGAGCGACATCCCGGTCTCGGTCATCCGGCCGCCGGCGGCCGCGCTGAGCGCCAGCGCGATGCCGAAGTCCATCACCATCGGCCGCCCGTCGTGGAGCAAGAGGTTCTCGGGCTTGATGTCCCGATGGATCACTCCATGCCGGTGGGCGTAGTCCAGGGCATCCGCCACCTCGGTCGCAATCCGGAGCGCCTCCTCGATCCCGAACTGAGTCTCCCGGGTGAGCTTCTCCCGCACCGTCTCGCCCTGGATGTAGGGCATGACGTAATAGAGGAAGCCGCCGGCCTCGCCGGAGTCGAACAACGGCAGGATGTGGGGGTGACTGAGCGCCGCGGTGGTTTTGATCTCCTGGACAACCGCTCGGCGCCCAGCACGGCGGAGAGTTCGGGCTTCAGGACCTTGATGGCGACTTTGCGGTCGTGGCGGAGGTCGTGAGCCAGATACACCGTCGCCATGCCGCCCTGGCCGAGCTCGCGCTCGATGCGGTAGCGATCGGAGAGGGCGCTGTCGAGCCGGGCTCGGGCGTCGCTCAGAGGGGTATCCGTTCTTCAGGGGTTGAACTCAAGTATACGCCTGAAGTCCGGGGCGTGGCGAACGCCGCGAACGTTTGTGGGGTACGCGCCGCGGGCGGTCGTGGGGTACGCGCCGCGGACGTTAGGGCGGGTAGCAACCAGCTCAGGCCGCGCACCACGGCCTGCCCGGGCGAGCGGTATCACAGCGATGCGGTTCGGCGTCCCGGCGACCGTGCCGGCAGGGTTTACGACGGAGGAAGTATGAACACGGAGGTTCGCAGGAAGCTGGAGATGGCCGCACGGGTCCGGGAGTTTGTCCGGTCCCACTCTTCGACCGAGTCGAGCTATGGGCCGGTGCTCGCCCGGTTGGAGGAACGTCTCACTCGCGCGGAGACGATCGCGGCCCGGCAGCACGCGGGACGGGTGGCAGCAAAGGGGGCTAGGGCGCGCCGGAAGGAGCTCCGGCACATCCTCCACTTCCAGCTCCTCCGCTATCTGACGGCGGTGGGGTCGGTGATGGCCAAGGACCGGGCCGAGCTGGCGGCAAAGTTCAAGCTGCCGAGCGGCAACGCCACCAACAGCTCGTTCGTCACCTCCGTCAAGTCGCTCATTGCGGTGGCGGAGGGGCAGAAGGAGCTGCTGGTCCAGGAGGGAATGTCGGAGACGCTGCTGGACGAGCTTGGCAAGATGGTCGCGGAATTCGAGATCATCCTGGAGGCCGTCCGGACCGCGCGCCGGGAGCACATCGGCGCCCGGGTCGATCTGGGTGTGATCACGGTCGAGCTGCAGAAGGTGGTGAAGGTGCTCGACGGGATCACCCGCTATCGCTTCGGGATGAATCCGGAGATGATGGCGGAGTGGGGGGCGGTGAAGCAGGTGCTCGGACGGTCGGCGCGAGGGCGCGTGACGCCTGAAGCCGGCGGGAGCTCGACACCGGGCGGTATCGCCCCGGCAGCGTGAGGGGCTGGGTTACGGTCTCCGTGGCCTCCTTCGGGGGCCGTGATGTTGGGGGGAGCCGGGGGTCGGCGCAAGCGGGCCCCCGGTGCTCAAGCATCTACCACCGAGCAACCCAAGATTCTGTGACATGGTGCCGCCCATGAGGCCAGTCCTGGTCTAGGTCACCGACAGCTGTGCCCTACCAGGGAGACCCGGCGAGAAGCGCCGCATCGCTTTGGCCCTCCCGCCGCCTGGATCTCCCTGGATGGTGATCGCCAGTGACCCGGGTCGGATCAAGCGCTCCCACCTACAAGCATTCGGGAAGCTTCAACAGGTTGTCGGCCAAGGTGCTATCGGCCTGCGTTTTCACGTACTTGGTCCCGCGCGGTGACACCATGGCGAGGAGCTTTGCCTTCCAGGCGCCCGCCTGCACGTATGCCTCGTTGCCCCCCTGCACGAAGTCGTACATTTGCTCCCGGGTCGAGCGACCAGATCCGCCAGTCTGCTCGTTCAGCCAGCCCAGATGGCTGATGGCCACGTACGGGTTTTCGTGCTGCCCACCAGCCTTATTGATACACGTAATTCGCACTCCCATGGCTCAGGTCTCCCGCGCAATGAACTGTTGACTGTATCGCGATCCCAGCACGCCGCTGAGTGTCGCCCGTACATCAACAGTCCCCACGAGCCACTGGAGTTCGACACCGCTCGCGCGACCGGCGGAAGCGGTGGTCCCGAACGCAGTGCATGACTGCGGTAGGGTCCCCGCGATGGCGCCGAGCACCCAGGCTTTCCTATTCGGCTAGCCGAAGGCGGCATGGTGCCGGATCGATTGCAACGAGTAGCGGCCGCATCATGCTGGAGAGAGCCACGAGGGCTTGCCCTTGAGCCAGGCCGGACACAATGCCCCATTGGGCTTTGTCCAAGCCACTGATCGACTTCCTCAAACGATCTACAACCCCAGCATCCGCGATCTTGTGCAGAACCCAGTTGTTGAGCAACCCAAGGACTTCGTCCGGCAAATGCTGCGGGAACTGGGTCACAAACACGAGCCCAAGCCACCGTTTCCTTCCACGCTTCGCAATCCGGGCGACTTGTTGAAACAAGCTCCGCATCTGATCGATGCGTTCCTTGGACAAGAACTCGTGGGCCTCCTCAATAATCAGGACGACCGGCGTAGCTGGCTCTCCCGCCTGGCGTCGCCTTTCGACCTCCATTTCCTGCTCACGCTGGACGCCGCGGAGCACCCCGGCGATTACCAGGTTGTTAACGTGTGGTGAATCAGTGTCTGAAAGATCAATGACTGACACTTGGCTTGGTGTGAGAAGTGACCGGTAGTCGAGCGGTTCAGCTTTGGCATTGTCGAAGACTGCAAGTCGGTGAATGGTCCACATGCGGCTCATAAGGGCACGCCAACTTGCCTCGTGGTCCGCCTTCTTTAGAGCCGCATCAAGCCTTCGCTTGATGATCCCTCCTGCTGCCGGACCTTTGAACGCCGTGTTGTAGAACTCGGCTTCATCTTCGCTCTTTGCCACCCTATCAAGTATTGCTCCTCCAATGTCAATGAGGTGAGACAGCGTCATCCTGGGATACCCGGTTTCAAGCTCGTCGAGCTCAAGCACCTGCCGGTCTTCCTCCTTGGAACTAGGAAACACTTTCAGGTCTTTTAGAACAAGGCGGGTTGTTTCATAGGCGATGTAGAAACGAGTCCGTTGAGCTTCAGTCAATTCCAGGATATCCATCACCGCGTACGGGGACATCTCAGAAAAGCGCAGACAAAAAGGACGGACGTTGCTTTGGTCACCTTCCCTGCTAGTCTCGCGCCCGACAAGGTGGTGCACTCGCAGGTTCTTGACGCCGGACGCACTAAGACCGCGAGCGCTCAACGCCGCGATCATCTGCTGATCACTTGTTGGCTGATCCATCTCCGTGTACTCACCCTCGACATCGAACAGTATTGTCGCAAGCCCAGCCCTTTGGAACTGATTGGCCAGGCCAGAGACAGTTGTTGACTTGCCTCCGCCTGTTGTACCAATGATTCCCGTATGCCTTGGCAATACGGCCTTACTATCCGTGGGGATGCGCACCACGATCTGATCCTGTCCAACAACAGTCCCAAGGCGTGCGTTGCCGCCTACCCTTAGCACGCGCTCGGTTTCGTCACGATCCAGGGGAAAAACAGGACTATTGGGACGCGGACGCCATCGTGGCGGAACTACTTGCCCCCCACTCTCTTCACCCAGAATCTGGACGTGGACTCTCCCGTGATAGCGAGGGAGGAAAATGCGCCCCTGGACCGTCGTGGCCACCACTATTGGGGAGTCAGCGTGAAAGCCATCAGGCTCGGCGAATGGACCGGCGACAACTACGCCGAGATAGGTCCGATCCACGACCCCATCGTCCTTTAGGCTCTTTACTCGCACCAGCGACTGTGATGGAAGCAGATCCATGTTCTCTTTGGACAATAGGACGATAATGGCATTGTCTTCGCTTCCCGAGGTGTCAAAGTGGGTGAAGCCAACGGCGCCCTCTGTTTCCCGCAAAGGGACGTAGGGCCCGCCGACTTCCTTAGCTACATCCTTTAGGTGATGTCTGGCTACCTCGGATACGTCCCGCGCGCGAAAGGCTCCCAGCGCATCCTGACCTCCGGAGCCACTCCCATCGTCTGGATCGGTAGGACCACACTCCTCGTTCATTACTTCGCTCCCTTCCTGAGGCAACACCAGTTCGGTCATCGGCAGCACTCACGGCCAACAACTCCGCGTTACCTACGCGTATCCCGCTCCGCTAGGTATTTGAGAGGACTACCGCTACTGGCGTAGGCGGACTGTACGGTCGCGTTGAAGTCAGTCGCGAAACTACTTCGGCACACAGTATCCGCAATATCGATTAAAATCGGGAAACCGCGGTGTGCTTGTAACACACTATCCGCCATAGCGATCATTGCTGCTTCCTGAACGTGCTCGCTGTGAGCGTAAAACACCTGGGCGGGCACTGCCAATGACGTCCGATATACCCCGACCAGGATCTTCGGTGCCACTTGCTGATAAAACTCAATCGCGCGCTCGCGGTGCTTGCCCCTAAGATGGCCCTCATAGATGATAGGATGAATGCGATCCTCCGCCGTTGCCACAACAGCAAATTCAAGCGGGCGCAGCGCATTGCCGATTGTAAGAAGCACACGTTCCCCCGGCGCACTCGGGACGTAAACGAACTTGCGGTGATCTAGCACCAGCCTGCTGACCAAATCCAGCCCGCGATGGAGAAGTTCCATGCTTCCGGATCCCGTCAATAGCTCGTATGGGGCCGGGTGTCCATGACCCATCCGCCAAGGAGCGGTCGCCTTGTCCAGCAGCACGGCTCGCTCAGAAAAGGACATGATCCCCCGTCGGGCCAGCTCCTTCAAGTCGTCGCGCTGCTCTCGCTGACCCAGTCCTGAGCGAGCTTCTCGGCGCTCGAGCAATGCAATCGTTTCGGCAACCGGGTCCTTCCCGCGTGCCCGGAGATCCCGGCGGTATAGGCGTTGTACCCATGAACCCTGTTCTCCTGCGTACGACACAAGGCATACACCGATTTGCGCAATCGTCAGGGGCAAGGTCTCGTGCATGCTTATCGTCCCATCGCAGGCCTCCACCCCACCGTTGAACAGCACGTTCTCTTGTACTGATCTGATGTCGGTAATGGAGGCACGATAGACGCCTGCTCCTTCCGGGGCCTTAGCTCGACTCTCGATGATGGGGAACACAAGCTCACGAACACTCTTCCTAAATTCATCCTCCTGCATGACCGCCTCTGACACCTCCTGATTCAAACGCTCAAAGACCCCGGAAAGGTCCTCGCCGTGGCTCCAGGTGTCTAGATCGAGCGTGCGATCAATCGACTCACCAAACTGCGCCTCGAAGTCCGCTGATCCGATCTCCGGTGACGGGGTCAGAGCCTCGCGCAACTCTGGCTCAGCCAAGCCATCCGTCAACTTCCTTGCAAGACTAGCTGCGTCCTCACTCGGCTTGCTTTCCATAGGGGCACCCGGTTCAAGTGCGCTCATTACCCCCCCGAAGAATCGCAAGGGTCGCCGCGGTAAATCCGGAAGGCCGCGGTCGATTGGTTTCGGCTAGACGCCTCATCATCGCTTGGGCTGGAACACCGAACTTCATTTGTAGAGCGATTGCTTGCTCCAGTGGTCCAGCATCGTCAAGATGTCGCGTACGTAGGAACGCCGATACGGCCTCCTGTGGGGCCACTAACTCCAGTCCGAGGTTGTCCGCATCCACTTCGGCCAGGGCAACTCGGTCATCGGTGATTCCGCGGGGGAGTAGGTGGATGTGGGCCCCGATTCGCATCCCGGATAGAACACCTTCAACTCGTTCTGCCGGGGTCGCGAGCCGCTCTCCGTCTAGCACCGGTTTGATTGAGGCACCGAGCGCAGTTAGCGCCCTTTGTCTGGGCATCATGTAATGCACGATGAAATGAGCTGCTTCGTGTGCGATAGTCAGGCGTTGTTCTTCAGGGCTATCCCCACCGCCGACGAACGTGATTCCATGTCCCGCGTAGGCAATCAGGCAGCCCATGAGATCGAGAGGTAGTTGATTGACTTCAGCTGCGACGCGGTTTCTGGTCAGCCAGAGCGATACTTCCGACGTCGTCACGACTGGCAACTTTATGATGGCCATCGGTAGGACGAGCGCGACGCCACTCTCAATGTCGCGCGGATACCCTTCCGGAAGGCGTGCCCTAGCCCAGAACTGACGGGCGAGTTCGCCGACGTTACGCTCTATCGTCGACACTTGTCTCAGATTCTGGCCGAGTTCGCGCGGCCAGCAGGGTTCCGACTTCTGGCAACATATTGGCCGTCATCGCTGTGATGGATTCCACCTGTCGCACTATGCGAGACAGCACTCCTCCGTCGATCGACAGCCTCGCCGAGATGAATGCAATATCCTGAGCAAACTGTTCCGACCGCGGCCTCCGACAAAGGAAGAGCCTAGGCATCGTGTCCGGCGTACACCGGAGACTGGCCGCAAGTGCTTTGGAATCGATACCGCAGTTCGCCATATGCTTCACCAGCACCCACCCTAAGAACTCAGGACGTTGCGCAGCACGCTCTGCGGCGTTGAGGAGTAGCGCTTGGTTAGTTCGGCTCATTTGGTCTTGGACCCGTGGCGCCGAAGGAACTTGTCAATGCGATCCTTAGCTTGCTTTACAAGTTTGCGTTGCTCGTGAATTGTCAGATTGTCGACCCCAAGCGCGCGGGCGAATGCCTCGGTGCTCCGTTCCCCGGCAAGGCGAAGCCGAAGGATTAAGCGATCACTATCGTCGGGTAAGAGTGACATGAGGCTAGCCTCCTTTGCTGACTGGGCCTGCGCATCCTCCTCCTCAATCAATGTCCCCAGCGGACTTGAGACTTCGACATCCGGCACGTCGCTTTGCTGTAACCAATTCTGTTCGCGAAACTTACGTCGCTTGGAGCCCCTGTACTGATTAGCCGCATTGCGCCAAGCGGCCCTTTGCAAATAGGCTTGAATGTGTTCCACCCCACGTTCTTGCGCTCTCTCGGGCCCAACGAAGTACTCGAGGAGCGCATCTACAACGGCATCAGCAATCACCTGGGCGTCAAGGCGAGGAAACGCGCGTTGCGTGACGCTAGTGAGGGGCTCCAGGAGCAGGCGCGCGGCTTCCTCGGAAGCAGTTGGATCGCCCTCAACAAGCCGGCGATGGAGTGCGCCCAGATCTGCGCCTGTCACTCTCGCAGCCACTTTCTTACCTCGCCCCCGCGCCGCTCAGCATCTTGCGAAACACCAGCACATGCTCATTCGTCATGGGACCATCGAACCCGAACTTGCCAACCGGAAAGCGTCGTCGCACGCGTGCGATCACCCGAGGCCGGCGATGTATCTCTTCAAACCCTTGAGCCAGCGCTAGATGAGCCAAGACTTCGTGGGATTTGATTCTGTGACCTGCAACTGTGTTGTCACCAATAACGAACACCGCACGTCCGCCTGGGCGAAGCACCTGCCAAGTCTCCTTGAGAACAACATCCAAGTCCGCAAAAAATGTCACGAGCTTAGAGCGCCGCCTATCCTCAAGCCCAATAGGAATCAGTCGCCTGATGGGTTTACGATCTGCTAGCCACTCGGAAGGTTCGAACGCTCCGGGGTGCCGAAGCCCGATGTATTGTCGGCGGCTCGCGAGGTCACTTGGTTCATGACCATTCATCCAGCAGACGGACAAGCGATGCGCCCGCGGGTAGTCAACCGCAGAGAAGTATGGCGGCGAAGTCACAACTAGCGCTTGGCTGTCGCGACATATCCCCGGGAGAGGTGTACGAGCATCGTGGGGACACACGACTCGAGCGGCACTTGGAAGCCCTGGAAGTATGCCCGCCTGGCTGTAGATGAGATGCAGCTCTCCAAGCGAAGCGATCGTTCGGTCCAACCGTTCAAGATACTCTGCGAGAATCCGCTTGCCACTGAATCTCTGAATGCGCCGGTGTGGGCGCGTATGATCAATATCCATCGCGTAGCTTAGGGACTTGGGCCACTTGGCAATGATCGCAGCGGAGAGGCTAACAAGAGCAACCTGCTCGTAATGCGGACTTCGACACCGATGCGCAGCTTGAGAGATGACCGCGAGATATGCGATTAGTTGGGGAGGAAACCAGTAGTTTAGCTGAGACAACTGGGGTATTTGGAGACTTAGTGTGCCCACATGAAGTAGCTGTCCCGGCCGAGGCGAGCGCTCCGGTGGCCAGTTTGTGCGGATCTCCCGGAACAGCTCGCTAAGGGATAGGCCAAAACGCCGCCGCCAAGAAGTGTAGTTTCCCGAAGACAGGGGGGAGCACTTTATTTCGGAAAGCATCCCCGCCAAAATATCGATGTCGCTTCCGACCACACGGCGCCGTCGAGCTAGGCCCGCGACGAGTGTAGTGCCACTCCCGCAAAATGGGTCGTAAACACTGTCTCCCACTCGAGTGTATTCGTCGATCGCCGCTTCTGCGATCACGGATGGAAATCTCGCACAATAGCTATGCAGTCGGTGTATCCGCTCGACGGAAGGGTGCTTGGGTTGAACTGGATCCTTCATCTGTCCCCTATAGGCGATGACACGCGAAATAGCGACTCGATTTGCCAATGCTGTATATCTAATGCACAGTCTTGCGTGATCTTAGCAGAAGTTAGTGGTCGTATTTCAGCTCTCTTCCCGTTTGACTTGGTTCTTCGCTTAGAGGTAGGTACCGATCACATCCCCGAGGGATTCCTGCGCTCCAGGCCCCCCAGTGTCGGGTCGCGAATGACCGCTATTCAAGTGACGAAGCGCGCTTAAGGTAGTTGGCTCCCACAAAGCGCTTGATGTATGGTTTCGCTCGAACATGGTTCATTAGGCGCCAGAACCACTGCCGCGCAACCGCGTCCGAGACTGAGGCTGGGAAGTGGTATTCATATCTTATGGCATCACCAGGTACCATGGCGAAGGATTGGCGAAACACTGGAAGCAAGTAGTCCTGCAGACCCCAGCGCACATTGTTGACGAGCTCTGCGAGCCAAGTGCCATAGTAGACAAAGTAGTTCGCCTCGAGGTGCTCGCGAATGTCGTCAAGTGCGAGAGGCACTTGTTCGGGGGAAACCTCGTAGCCATGCTCGTTAAAGAGTGTCGCAACGCGAGTGCACACACCAGTGAGTCGTGCCAGGTTGTGCTTCACGTGATTCCCTAGAATGAAGAGCAACTCATGTCTCGGGACTGTGAGCTTAGCCTCAATCTCGAGTGTTGGAAGCCAGAGTTTCAGTGAACTCCTGGCATCAAGCCAGTCCCGCAGCGCAGTTGCACTGGCTGCCAATGCATCAACACTGCCGCCCACATCGAAGCTCCTAGTCTCGCATGCTGCTAGAAGGACATCCAGACATGAGCCACTTACCCCTGTAAGCGACTTCGCGCTCGTTTCCTTGCTGAAGTCTAGGAGTCGCACAAGAAACAATTGCTGGTGAGCGTCCGTTTTGTAGCGCACTTCCGCCTCACCGGGAATGCCGTCGACATCAAGAATGTCGAGCAACGCGTGATTCGCGATGTCGCCGACGGCCTCGAGTGCGATGCACAATCCGATCGTTTCTTGCTCCGAAGTATTCATGGTAGCTCAACTGCTTGGCAGTGACACTGGCGCCGGGAACGCGGGGTGGGAACTCTTCAACCCAATTCTTAATTTGTTGTCATTACCCCTCAAAGGTAGACGGGGCAGGAGATTTCTCCCCTGCCCCCGCTTGCTGCTGAATCTACCTCCGCCACTTCGGCGTTGCGCCTCAGGGTGACGGTCGTCTCGAATCCCTAGTACTTCTACTAATACATCCCGCCCATTCCACCGCCCGGAGGACCACCGGCCGGCGGAGCCTTCTCTTCCTTCCGCTCCACCACCACGCACTCGGTGGTGAGCAGCAGCCCGGCGATCGACGCGGCGTTCTGAAGCGCCGTGCGGGTCACCTTGGTCGGATCGATGACGCCCGACGTGACGAGGTTCTCGTACACATCGGTCTGTGCGTTATACCCGAAGTTCTTGTCCTTCGACTCCCGCACCTTGGCCAGCACGATCGACCCCTCGGCGCCCGCGTTCTGGGCGATCATCCGAAGCGGCTCCTCCAGCGCCCGGCGCACGATCTCGACGCCGATCTTCTCGTCCTCGGTGCCACGGATCTTGTCCAGGACCGACTGCGCGCGCACCAGCGCCACGCCGCCGCCCGGCACGATGCCCTCTTCGATCGCGGCGCGCGTGGCGTGCAGCGCATCCTCGACCCGCGCCTTCTTCTCCTTCATCTCGGTCTCGGTCGCAGCCCCGACATGGACCACCGCAACGCCGCCGCTCAGCTTGGCCAGACGCTCCTGGAGCTTCTCACGGTCGTAATCGCTGGTGCTCTTGTCGATCGCCACCTTGATCTCGGCGATGCGGCCCTTGATCGAGTCGCCCTTGCCCTTGCCGTCGACGACGGTGGTGTTGTCCTTGTCGACCACGACCCGCTTGGCC
>Ga0070699_100004249_pt1 | contig 12665 bp, 15 predicted proteins | sample KBSK1503metaG_FD_65473 | JGI IMG/M metagenome (GOLD analysis project Ga0070699, IMG submission 65473) | Corn, switchgrass and miscanthus rhizosphere microbial communities from Kellogg Biological Station, Michigan, USA - KBS K1-50-3 metaG | ecosystem: Host-associated > Plants > Roots >...
ACGACTTTCAATGCTTCGTGCCGATCAAATTTCCCCATCCCCTCGTGAAAATGCTTCAGTGAGTCGTAAGTGGCCTGCACCACCCACTCGACATCCAGGCCGGAGCGGAGCAGGGCGAGCATCCGCTGCCAGGTGCCGTACATTCGGCGGCCGATGATGCCCTGCAGGCGCACGCCTTTGAAGATCACGTTGCGGGTGTAGTCGTCGATCGTCACAGCGTGACCGGCGGGCAGTCCCAGGAGGGAGAGTGTGCCGCCCATCTTGACGACGTCGAGGCCGAAGTTGATCGCTGCCGGCGAGCCCGACATCTCGAGCACGACGTCGACGCCCAATCCGCCGGTAATGGCTTCGACCGCCTTCTTCACGGCAGTGGCGTCGGTCGTTCGGACATTGAAAGCGTGCAGATTCGTGAAGGCCCGTCCGGCGGCCCACCGCCGCGCGGTCTCCAACGCATGATCGCTGACGTCGGTGACCACGACCATGGCGGCGCCACTGTGCTCCGCGATGGCCGCCGCCATCGCGCCGATCGGACCGAACCCGGTGATGGCGACTGTTGCGCCGGCGAGATCGCACACCTGCGTGGCATGAACAGCGTTGCCGAGAGCGTCGAGAAATGCGCCGACGCGGAGGGGAACGTAGGGACCGAGCTTGATGACGTTCGTGGCGGGGACTTTGACGAACTCCGCGAACGCGCCATCATCATGAAGGCCCAGAATTTTTGTGCGCGCGCAGATGTGTCCCTGGCCGGAGCGGCATTGCGCGCACTCACCGCACACGACGTGCATCTCGGCGGAGACGTAATCGCCGACATTGAGGTTTTCGCGTTGGGCGCGCTCGCCGAACTTCTCGATGAATCCGCAGAACTCGTGGCCGTAGATTCGCGGCAGGTGCATGGCATCGCGAATGGAAGGATCCCAATGGTAGATGTGCTTGTCGGTGCCGCAGATGGCGGCGGCACCGACGCGGATCAGCACCTCGTCGGGACCGGGTTGGGGCACCGGGCAATCGCGAATCTCTGTTCCGGATGCACCGTCAACAGGCGAGGACTTGACGACGGCCTGCATGCGAGCGGCCGCGGATGCTATCACGTAGCGCCGCCTCTCAGGCGGCGCCCGCCGGCTGAGAGCCGGCTCTACGTCGCGATCGCAAGAATCTCCGCACAACTCGGAACGCGCTGTCGAGGAGTCGAGGGGCATACGCCGTCTGCCGAGTGCGTGGCTCGAGCTCGTTCGCAAAACGCGTGACGACGGCAGCCATCGCGGCACCGTCGCGCTCCCAGAGGTCTTTGTGCAATCCGCCGTTGACGCGGTGGATCTCTTTGCGTGGCGCGCCGCAGGCCTCGAGCATCGCATCTGCCATCCAGCATGGACACGCTTCATCCTCAGTGCCGTGCAGAAGCAGCAGCGGAATCTGAAGATCGCGCAGAGCGCGGACCGTGTCGAATGCCCGTCCGCTGACGAGATGCAGCGGAACGCGCGGAAATGCCACGCGTGCGACCGCCGAAAGACTGCTGAACGTCGACTGCAGAATGAGCCCGTCGAATGGATGTGCGCGAACCACCTGGGCCGCGATCGCGCCGCCGAGCGAGAATCCGAAGAGCAATGACGGAAGATGCTTCGGCCGGATGGCGTCGTGGTATCGAGCGGCGGCGAAAGTATCCGCGATTACGCCGCTGACCGTCGCCCGCCCGGTGCTCTTTCCGTAGCCGCGATAGTCGAACAGCAGGACGTTGAATCCGCACTGCAGCAGGTGCGGCATCAGGTGCGCCGGATTGGTCAGATTGCCGGTGTTGCCGTGGCAGTAAAGCGCCGACGCGACGGGATTCCTGGCCCGCAGATACCACCCGTACAGCAACTCGCCGTCCTCGGTCTCGATCCAGACTTCTTCCGTCTGCGCGCGCGGAATGCCGTAATCCTCAGGATTCCATGAGGCCACTGGATCGCGTGTAGGCCGGAAGAGTTGAGTGATGCGGAAGATGCGACGGGCCACTTCGAGAGCAACGACAGCCCCTGCGCCCCACACGAGCGGCAACGAAGATTTCCGGAACGGACCGACTCTCTGCACTGCTGGGTACGAAAGCAAATGTGACCCCGTGCTAAATTCCCACCGTGCCTCGCTTCGTCGACACTCGAACGCGCGTGCGGTACCAGGAGACCGATCAGATGGGCATCGCCCATCATGCAAATTACATCGTCTGGTTCGAGATCGGCCGCACAGACCTGTGCCGTGCCACCGGCTTCACGTACAAGGAGATCGAGAGCCGGGGATTGATCATGGTGGTGACGGAGGTCAACTGCCGTTACCGCGCTCCATATCACTACGATGACGAAGTCCTGATTCGCACCTTCGTCAGCGAGGCGGCCAGCCGCGCGATGACATTCGGCTACGAGCTGCGCGACGGCAGCGGCGAGCGCCTGCACGCCACTGGATTCAGCAAGCATGTGTGGGTGGATCGACAAAGCCGGAGGCCGACCATGGCGGATGCGGAAGTGATGAAGGCGTTCGGACCTTTCCTTCCCAGCGTAGACTAACGGTCATGCCGCGCAGGCTCGCGTGCCTGGTCATCCTCCTCTCGTCACTGGCGCGGGCGCAAGAGCTTCCGAAATCGTTTTCAGTCGTCGTCACGGACAACAAGGGCAACCGCGTCTCAACGCTCCAGCGCGATGACTTCGAGGCCGTGACGCGGAGTGTGAAGCACGCCATCACGGCATTCTCCGGCACCGGCAGCACTGCCGCAATGCCGCGGCGGATCGCGGTCGTCTTCGACGTCACCAGCGCCACGTTGTCTACGCGAAGCAACTCCGTCGACGCACTCCGCGACTTTCTCGGCAAATCTCTTCGGCCGGGCGATCGGGTTGTAATCCTGACCGCGGGGCAGACTCTCACCCCGTTGTCGCCCTGGACCGCGGACCGCGCGGAAATCGAAAGCGCGTTGCAGCGCGCGAGAACCAGCGCATCGCAGTCGCTGGCCGGAGACCGCGCCGCCGCTGAAAAACGCATCCGCGAGTTGATCAACGACATTCAGCAGACGCCCAACACCTTTCAAAACTTCGATACGTTGCTGGAAGCAGTGCGCGCCTATGCATCGGTTGTCTATCGCGACACACGACAATCGATCGGCCTGCTTGCGGCGGCCACCGATCTCTTTCCTGCGCGTGGATCACGAAATGCGCTGGTGGTGATCGGTGCCGGTTTGTCGGCGCGCGCGGGAGCGGATCTCTTTCAGTATCTCGATACCATCAAGTCGCAGGCGGAGCGAGGGCAGTTGGGTCCGGCATTGCGAGGAGGGGCGGCCCGAAGCTCACCGATGAGCGAGTCGAGCGCCTTCGATCTCACGCCGATCCTTCACGACTTCGCAATGGAAGCGCGAAGAAAGGGCGTCGCGATTTATGCGCTCGATCCGGAGATGAGCGAGTCCGCTTCTTCGCACGTGGAATCGGTTTCGATGCTCGATCGCAACGCCGCGTTCAGCGCGGTTGCCAATCGCTCCGACGGCTACCAAATGATGGCCGACGACACCGGTGGTTTGGCCTTTCTCGCGCGCCGCCCCAGCGAGGCACTGGCCGAGATGCAATCCGATCTCGACGCGTTCTACTCGGTCACCGTACAGCCGTCGATCCCGTTGACGGCCAAGGACAGCATTCAGCTTCGAGCGAAGAGCGGTTACAAAGTTCGCATGACGCCCGGAAGCGCGCCGCTCACGCCGGACGACGAAGTGCGCGGGCGTGTGGTGGCCCACCATCTCCTCAAACCTGACACCAACGACCTCGGCATTTCACTGCAAGCGGGGGAGCCCGTGCCCGACGGCGAAAAACGACGCGTGCCGCTCAAGGTGATGATCCCAATCAAGAATTTGAAATTCGAGCAGAACGGCGACGAAGTGACCGGCGCGTTCACCGTCTACATCACCACCGGCGATCGCCTCGGCCGCGCCTCGAAGGTCAACAAACAAACGCAGCAGCTTCGCTGGCCCGCGGCCGCACTTTCGGCGGCCGGCGACAGGCAGCTCACATTCGCGGTGGACGTCGTTCTCGAGCCGGGACTGAATCAGATTTCGGTCGGCGTGCTCGATGACCGTTCGCACGCCACCGGCTACGATCGCGTGTCAATCTAAGTTTGGAGTGCGGTGCCTCGGCACCGCTTTTACGGCCGCAGCTTGCTGCGGCCGGCCGGCAGCAAGCTGCCGGCTGCAAAGCGGCGGCAAGCCGCCGCACTCCAAAGGCCAGTCGATCTAACTTTTCCAGTTTTTGAGCGCGCGCCGCACGTCGACGATCTGGGCCACATGGTAGGCATTGTGATCGGCGACCAGCAGCAGCTCGCGCAGATAGGTCTGCCCGGATCCGTGCGGAATGCGGTCGAAGAGATCGATCTTCGAATCGGCGGCCAGCCGTTTGAGCTCATCTCGATCGAGCCGGAACGCCGCGACGCTCTCGTTCCACTCGGCAGCATTCTTCGGCGCCGCTGAAGATGGCCAATACTCTTTCATCGATGCCGGCTCTTTGTATTTCGGATTGCGGCAGAAATCGAGGATGTCCCACTGACAGCGCCGCAGATGCTCGAGCAGTTGCCAGGCCGAATGCGACAAGCCGGGCGGCACGACTCCCCGCAGCTTCGGATCGATGTCTTTGATGGCGTGATCGAAGCTCGCGTGCGCATCTTCCCAGTCTAAAAGGTTGCGCACATGCTCGCGGAGAGCCGCGTCACTCATTTCGCGTGTCATTCCGAGCGTAGCGAGGAATCGGTGTGGGTGGGAGGTGCGTTCGTGCCACCCAACCACACCGGTCCCTCGCTACGCTCGGGATGACATGCCGGCACTACTTCTCGATGCGCTTTAACGCGGCGCTCAGCCGCGCTTTGTAGCGGTCGGCGGTGTTGTTCTTGATGATGCCCTTGCGCGCTGCCTTGTCGATCTCCGAAAAACCGGCGCTGAGGTCCTTGCCTCCGGACGCCACCGCGGTGCGCGCCTTTCTCAGCGCGCTCTTGAGGCGCGACTTGGCGGTGCGATTGCGGATGGTTGCCTTTTCGGCCTGGCGGCGCTGTTTTTCGGCCGAGCGAATGTTAGCCATTAAATGCTCCTGTTATTTAGTGTCGATTCCGAGCTGCTTCAGTCGATCCTTGGCCAGCGCGGCTTCGCGTGAACTGGGATACTCGTGGACCACGTACTGGAACTGCACGATGGCGCGCGGCCGGTCGTTGAGCGCCAGATAGGCGTAACCCTTTTTCAGCAGTGCGCCGGGCGCCTTGTCTGATTTGGGATACTTGTTGACGACGCCGTTGAACTGCTCGATGGCCTCCGAATATTTCTTTTGCGAGTAAAGACTCTCGCCGATCCAGTACTCGGCATTCGAAGAGAGCTCGGAGTTGGGATACTTCGCGAGAAAGTCGTGGAACCCGGCCAGAGCGAGATCGTAGTTTCCGCGCTGATAATCGCGATAGGCCGCCTGGTAGACCTCCATCGGATTGTCGCTCGTCGGCGCCGGCACATTGACCTCGGTCACCGCCGGCTGGGGGGCGGTGGGCGGGGCGGCGGTGGTGGTGGGGGCGGGAGCGGCGGCGGCGCGGGCGGCGGCGACTTTTAGATCGTCGATGTCGTGCTGCGCCTGCGTGAGCTGTTGCGCCATGCGATCGAGGCGGTAGTTCGTTTGCTCGATCGAGCCCTGGGTGTTGTTCATCTTGTCTTCGATCTGATCGACCTTCGCCACCAGCGTGGCGTTCGATTTGAGAAGCTGCTGCGTCTGATCGGCGATGCGCTGGTTGACGCTCTGCACTTCCTCCTTGCCGGCCGCACTGCGTTTCACCTGCGCGAGCTGATCCTGCAGCTCGGTGATCTGACTCTGCAGCTTTTGAACGTCGGAGGAGGTGGCGCAACTGCTGAGGAGTAGAGCCGCTAGAACAACGAAGGTCTTCATTTTCCGACAATCACCAGATGCGCGCGCCGGTTTTTCGCCCACGCCGCTTCGTCGTGACCGGGATCGAACGGCCGCTCTTCGCCATAGCTGACCGTCCGGATCCGCGAGCCATCGACGCCCAGCGCCACCATGTATTCCTTGGCGGAGTTGGCGCGCCGGTCGCCGAGGGCCAGGTTGTATTGCTCGGTGCCGCGCTCGTCGCAGTGACCTTCGATCAGCAGGTTGTACTGCGGATTCTTCCTCAGCCAGTTTGCCGATGTGGTCAAGGCCGTCTGTGCGTCGCCGCTGAGAGTCGATTCATCGAAAGCGTAGAACGCGTCCTGCAGATATCCCCGCTGCTCCGCCACCCGATTGAGCGTCTCGATGTCGCTCGGAAGTGGCTCGGTGGTGATCGTCGGCTGCGGCGTCGGCTGCACGAAATCGGGCGGATTGACCACCCGGGTTTCCGTCGTCGTGACGGGGACCGGAGGGGCCGTCGACATCGTTTCAGTCGGCACCACTTTGGGTGCCGGCGGCGCTTTCTTGGCGCGGCATGCGGGCATGATCGCCGCGACGATCAAAATCAATCCGAAGATGAAGCCTTTTGCAACCTTAGTCATTGTCTTTTCAGCTCCTTATCGCATGATAGCAGACGAAATCACTCCGCCTTCTTCGACCAGTCCGGATCCTTGTTCTCCCCCTCGAAAGTGAGTTGGGTCAGATCGGTGCCATCGACCCGCATGCGGTAGATCTGCCACCGGCCGGTGCGGTTCGATTGAAACCCGATCCAGCGTCCGTCGGGCGACCACGTCGGCTGCTCGTTCGATCCTTCCCCGGCGATGATGCGGCTCTGTTTCGTGATCACGTTCGCGATCCGAATCTGAAAGCGTCCGCTGACGCGCGACGTGTATGCGATCTGCTCGCCATCCGGCGACCAGGTGGCGTCATCGTTCCAGTCCCCCTCGAATGAAAGCCGCTGGACGTTCGTCCCTTCCGCATCCATGACGTAGATCTGCGGCGTGCCGCTCCTGCCGGAAGTGAATGTGATCTGCCGTCCGTTCGGGCTCCACTCCGGAGTCGATTCGATGGAATAGCTCGACGTCAGCCGGCGCAGGTTCGTTGCGTCGTCGCGAATGACATAGATGTCAGGATTCCCATTCACCGAGCCGACGAACGCGATGTCGTTGCTGATCGGGGAAAACGTCGCGGAGGTGTTCAGTCCCACTCCGGTCTGCACGTGGATGCGACCGCCGCCGAGCCGGTTGATGACATACATCTCGCTGCGTCCGCCGCTGAAGAGCGTGTAGACCATGCGATCGTTGTCGGGCGACCAGCTCGGCAGGATCGCGAGGCCGCGATGATTGCTGATCTGCCGCTGGTTCGTTCCGTCCCAATCCATCAGCCAGATTTCGTAAAAGCCGGAGCGGTTCGACGCGAAAGCGATGTGCGACAGAAAAATCCCCGGCCTGCCGTTGACCGCGCGGACGAGATCGTTCGCGAGCATATGCGCCATGCGCGTCAGCACCGCCGGGATGCCGCGATAACGCCGCGCGAATTGCGAGCCGCCGCCGGAGTCGATCAGGCGCGCTTCCAGAACGACGTCCTGCTCGTCTCGATTGATCTTTAACGACAGCACGAATTCGGCATTGGCCGCTTTCGCCAAGTCGGCGTTGACGGCCACGTTGGGCGGGATCGGCGCGATCGCGAATACTCCCGAGGACGCCAGATCGCGCGTCAGCGGCGCGAAGAATGGCGCGTCGACCGCCTCGAACGGCAGAGCGGTCTCCGGACGCGGCACGGCAATACGCACGATGGTCGTGGCCTGCGTGCGGTTGATCTCCGGGTGAATCTGAGTCTGGGCATGGAGGGAGGATGCGAGCAGAACAGCCACCGTCATCCTGAGCGGAGCGAAGGATCTCAAGAGACGGCGAATGGTGTTTCTTGAGATCCTTCGCCGTCTCTGCGGCTCAGGATGACGTTTTGTTCGTTTCATCGGAATTTGAGATGCACGCCGAGGTATGTGCCGCTGTAGCCGAAGGGGAGGGGAGGCAGAGGCGACGCTTCGAGCACCGCGCGAAGCGCCGCGCGATCATACAAGCCGTTTCCGCTCGCGTCTTCGACCTTCGCATCGCGAATGCTGCCGTCGCGATCGATGGCGAAGAAGACGATCGCAGAAGCGTTGTCGCCAACCTGCGGGCGGAACCAGTGGCTGCCGATCAGCGTCTTCATCCGCTCGATGTAGATGCTGTAGGGGAAGTCGCCCCCTTCGAGCGCGGTCACTCCGGCGCCGCCGACCGGCACCTCCGCTGATGGAGGTTGCGGGGTTGCGGGGTTACGGGGTTGCGGTGGAGGTGGCTCCGCGGCCTTTTTCTTCGATTTGCCGAACGGCGAGGGCGGCGCGGTTTTCTCGATTTTTTTTGGCTTCTCGACGATTTTCGGCGGCTTTGGTTCGGCCACCGGCATCGGAGCGGGTTGCGCGGACGGCGTGATCTCGGGCGCCGGTTGTGGTTTCGCGAATCGGATGTTCATCACCGAAGTGGTTTGCAACGGGCTGTGGTGCCACGCCGAGAAGACCGCGATCGCGGAGAGGGCGACGTGAAAGAGAATCGAGAGAAAAATCGCTGCGGCCACGCCGCTTTCGAGCTTCGCGCGCTGCGCGAGGACATCATTGACGCGATCGTCCATCTCTCTCCTGCGGCTGCGTCACCATGCCGAGCTGCTCAACACCTGCACGGTTCATGACATCCAGGACCGCCACCACCCTTCCGTAGGGCACCGCCTTGTCCGCTTCGAGCAGCGCGCGCTTGATGCGCCGCGCGCGCAGCATCGGGCCGAGGGTGGTGTCGAGGCTGGACGATCCGACCGGCGTGCCGTCGAGATACACCGCGCCGGTAGTCGTGATCTGAATCTTGGCGGGATTGTTCGACGCCATCTCGAAGCTCTTGCCCTCCGCGGTTGGCAGCGCCACGGACAATCCCTGCGTCAGCAGTGGCGCGGTCACCATGAAGATGATCAGCAGCACCAGCATGACGTCGACCAGCGGAGTGACATTGATGTCCGCCATGTCGCCGTACTCGTCGCCGTGATCGAAACGAAAAGCCATCTCAGATTAGACGCACTTACATGAAGTTCCGTTCGGTCAAATTCAAAAACTCCAGCGTGAAATCCTCCATTTCGCCGCGCGCCTGCCGCATGCGCTGCACGAAATGGTTGTACGCCAGCAGCGCCGGCACGGCTGCAAAAAGTCCCGCAGCGGTGTTGATGAGCGCTTCGCTGATTCCGGGAGCGACTGCGACGATGGATGTTGTTCCCATCGACCCGATGTTCGCGAACGAGTCCATGATGCCCCATACCGTTCCGAACAGACCAATAAACGGCGTGGCGGCAGCGGTGGTGGCGAGGAAAGGGAGATAGCGGCTGAGGCGCGCCGATTCGATTCGCGATGCGCGCAGCAGCGATCGCTCCACGCTGTCGAGGGAGCGGATCGTCTGCGCGCCCTTCGCATGCGCGATCTGAGCCTCGATTTCAGCGTAGCCCGCTTTGAAGAGTCCGACCAGCGATGACTGGGCAGCGGTGGACGTCACCGCTTGAACATCGACGAGGCGCTTCGCTCTTCGAAACGCGGCCATGAATCGTTTGGACGCCGCCGCCGACCGCCCAAAGCGCCTCGAGATGATGAAGATGGCCGCCCAGGAGCTGAGAGAAAACAAGAGCAGGATCAGCAGGACGGCTTTCCCAACCCACCCCGTTTGTAAAAACGCCGTCCAAAGCTGCACGATCGCGAATGTAGCATGAGTGCGCGATCACGCGTCGTGCCGCCGCTTCCTTTTCAGAGCGAGGCCGCGGTGAGCCGGATGGGCCACGGATAATTTCCCGGCTGAGTGGCGGGCGCGAGGAGAAGGCGGACTCTGAGAACACCGCTGGTCGCTCCGCGATGGTATTCCCGATTCATCCAACTCGATTCGTTACCAATCACCATGACGGACCCGTTCCAGGTGACTTCGGCACCGCTGAAGGGCGCGGTCACGGGCTCAAAATTCAGTGTGTAGCCATTGACGGCATTGCTGCGGACGCGGAACGCGATGACTTGCGGAATGTCAACGTAGCCGCGGGCCACGTCGCTGGAAGTGACCTCGACCGTCACCGGTTGCTGGTCGACACTCACGATCGTTCGTGCGATCACGCGCACGGAGACCTGCATCTGAGCTGAGAAAGACCCGGCGGCGGCAGGGACCGCCACGCAGGCGACGATCGAGATGAGCGCGCGAATCATGATGCGCGGAACCTCCAGTGTCCGCTGTCGGACAGATATTCTTCCGGTCGGCGCCAGTTGCCGCTATCCGAGAGAACGAGCTGTTTGCGCACGCGCCGGCGCAGCAGAAGCCAACCGACGGCGAGCAAAATCGCGAAGAGCGAGCCGATCACCCCGGGCAGCGCGGGAAACGGAAGCAATGCGAAGAACACTGTTCCGATAAGACCTGTGACGATCGTCACCAGCGGCATGAAACGCGAGCGACGGATCAGGGCCGCCACTGACCCGATGGATCCTGCGATGACAGCTACGCCTAACACGTACAAATGCATGTCGCCTCCAGCCTAACGACTATCGAACTTCTGACTTGACTGAGCTCTCGGCGCTCTCGCGTCCAAGGTCGTCCTTTGCGGATCGAAGCTCAGCGGTATCCCGGATGATGCGCGGCCGAAATTTCAGCACGTGCCGCTCCATCGCTTCTGTCGTTTCCACGAGGCGCACTGTTTCGAGATAGAACTGCACGTCTTCCGAAGAAAGTGCGTAGAGGATTCGATCGCCACCCCGACCGGTGGCGCTCAGAAAGCCGGTCGAGTCGCTGCGAATCATCAGAATATCGCCCGTGAATTGATGGGGCAGCGCCGCCAGAAGAGAAAGATACTCCGCCTCGCTGCAGCAGCTATCGAGGACGATGCGCTCGACGTCGGAGTCGCTGTAGATCAAGGGACTCTCGATCGTTGAGCGCAGAAGGCGCAATGAATCCAGAAAAACAACTCGGCTGGTCGCATCATCCGAGGAGCGCCAGCTCCGCTCAATGCCACCTTTCTCGTATGTGACGAGAGTGATCCTGCGTTCGTCCTGCTTCATGGTTTGGCCCCTTTGTTGGCTGTACCTTGGTGCAATCGAGGTACCATTGGTATCCGTAAATTTACTGGTATCAAGCGATTACCTCACGGTGCTACCAGACCGTTACGAATCGCAAAGAGCATCAATTCGCTTCTGGAGCCGACACCGAGCTTGCTGTAGATTTTCGACAGGTGAGACTCGACCGTCCTTCGACTGACGCCGAGGATCTTCGCGATCTCATTGCTCTTCTTGGCCTCGGCCGTCAGTCGAAGCACTTCGCGCTCGCGTGCAGTGAGTGCTGATAGGCGGTCGCCGTCGCGCGATGCGACGTTGAGAGGCACCGACACACCGAAACTTCCCGCGAGTTTTCCGTGGCGCATGACCGGAGCGACGATCGCGAAGACTTCGACCTCACTGCCGTCGCGGTGTTTGTTTGTGAACGCGCCCATCCAGGTCGAACCGCGCAGCAGCGTAGCGAGGACCGCTTCTCCGGTCTCGACCATCGATGGCGCCGCGAGCATCGTGACGCGATTTCCGATGACCTCATGTCGCTTCCAGCCGTAAAGCTCCTCGGCGTAGGCGTTCCAGTGGGTAATGTTGCCTTCAATATCGACGACGACAACCGCCTGTTTGACGTCATCAACAATTTGGGCGAGTGATAAATCGTGCATATCGGCTGAAAGGTAACTTCGTAGATTACGTGTCGGATGTGCCAACGCTCACCGGCGCTTGTCCGATTGGGATGTAGGACAAACGATGGTCGTGGACCGGTGCCGACACGTACCAGGAGGTAGTGACGCAGGGGCGCGATTTGCTACCCTCAGCCCTCAGCGTCGGGAATTGGTGGCCCCGGGGTGACTCGAACACCCGACCCACAGTTTAGGAAACTGCTGCTCTATCCACCTGAGCTACGGGGCCTTTCCGGTTGGGACGTCAGGATGTTGGGACGTCGGGATGTCCCGCCGCCCGGCCGTGTAACCGATAACGTCGCATCCTAACTTCCCAACATCCTAACGTCCCAACCCTCCCGGTGGCGTCATTTTCGCACTGTTATTTGCAGTGAAAATGCGAGTGGTCTTGCTCGCGCTCGCCGCGAGTCTGGCTTTACCGGTTCGTGCGGACGACTGCCGCTGGTGGCAATTCTGGAAGTGCGATGGCGTGGAGGGCTTGCCGGCTGAGGCGCCGCGAGAAGGGGTCGTCATCACGGTCGACGTCTCGAAAAATCACGCCTACCTTTTCCGCGACGGAGAGCTCATCGACCACGGGCCGGCCGCCACCGGAAAAGAGGAGGTCCTCGAATACGGCAACGACATCTGGCTCTTCCGAACGCCGCGCGGTCACCTCAAAGTGCTTCGAAAAATCGAGGATCCGGTGTGGACAAAACCCGATTGGGCATTCATCGAGGCCCACGAGCCGATTCCGCCGCCCGATTCGCCCAAGCGTCTGGTGAAAAACTTCCTCGGCAAGTACGCGCTGGCGCTCGGCGAGGGCATCCTCATTCACGGCACGACGGATAAGAAATCGCTGGGACGGAGAGCGTCACACGGCTGCATTCGCGTTCCTGCGAGTTTGCTCGCAAATTTTTGGAAGCTCTCAAAAGTCGGCACTGACGTCTACATCTTCGACAGCCAGCCGCAGACCGCGAACAACGAGCGGCACAGCGATCTCGATTACCGATCGCA
>Ga0070699_100004250_pt1 | contig 12664 bp, 13 predicted proteins | sample KBSK1503metaG_FD_65473 | JGI IMG/M metagenome (GOLD analysis project Ga0070699, IMG submission 65473) | Corn, switchgrass and miscanthus rhizosphere microbial communities from Kellogg Biological Station, Michigan, USA - KBS K1-50-3 metaG | ecosystem: Host-associated > Plants > Roots >...
TTCCCTGCGGCGCTTCGCGACCTTGACCCCCCTCCGTCCGGCTGTCGGCAGGCCACCCTCAGCTCCAAGCCTCGACCCTTACTCGACAGGCAACCCCTTGACAAGGTCCTTCCATATCGGCGAAGGGGAGCAAATGAGTAGACGCCATCGTCTGCCACCCCTCCCAGGGGCCCTGGCGCGCCAGCCCCGAGGGTGGCAGCTGCCGGTCGGCTGAAGCTGAGCTAGGGACGGCGGGCCGGCGTTGGGGGCGATCGGCAGCTGCGGCTTGCCTGATCCAGCCGCCGACCATACGCCGGCCGCGTGAGCCGAGTCATCTATCCGGCAGGATGCCTGCCATGGTGTTGTGCGGCCTCAGCGGCTCAATCAAGTTTTCGGCCGCCCGTCCAGGACGGAGGCCATGACCAATCCCGAGCGCGCCTCGACCAGGTTGCTGACGTGTTCATCGACATGCCGGGAACGCCCGGCAGCCCCCTTCATCGCGAAGGGCGTAGAAGCACAGGGTCAAGAGCCGGTGGGCGACCGCCACATGCGCCAGCTGGGCCCGCTCCTGCTTGCCTCGCCTGACCCTGTTGAAGAGCTCTCGCAGGCCTATGTCCTTCATCGCATGGACGGTGGCCGCCTCCACCAGGACCCAGCGCACCCAGCGCGATCCCTGCTTGGAGATGTGGCCCAGATGATGATGCTCGCCGCTCGAGTGCTCCTTGGGGGTCAAACCGGCCCACGACGCCAGCTGCCTCGGCGAGAGGAAACGCCTGACGTCCCAGATCTCGCCGACCACCGTGGCGGCGCTGAACAGGCCGATGCCAGGGATGGGCATCAGGCGCCGCACGCGCTCGTCACGCAAAGCGCTCTCGCATCGCCTTGCTCACGCCCTGGATCTCCTTGTCAAGGCCGGCAATCACCCGCAGGTTGATATCGACCCGCTGCCGAGACGCCTGTGGTAGCTCCTGTTGGCTGAGCCAGCGCAGGCCTTCCTTGCTGAACAGCGCCGGGACCTGGGCCGAACCGACTCTGGCCGCTGGTCGGAGAGCAAAGTCTGCCAGTACCGCATGGATCTGGCTCTTGAGCCGCGATCGCATCCGGACCAGCGAGGCTCGCGTCCGCACCAGGCGCCGGGCCTCCCTCGCTTCCAGCGGCGCGATCCAGCCCTCCGGCAGCAGGTTAGCGCGCAACAGCTGGGCCAGCATCGCGGCGTCCACTTTGTCGTTCTTGACTCGGCCCGCTGCGATGGCTTTGGTCGCCAGCGGATGCGCCATGTGCGCTCTGATGCCGGCGTCCGCCAGCAGATTCGGCGAGCCACCCATAGCCGAAGGTGGCTTCGAATACTGCCTCCACCGACTCCTCTCCTGGCAGCTCGCCGAAGACCCGCCACACCTCCTCCGGCCGACTCCGAACCCGACGGCTACGCACCAGCTCGCCAGCATCGTTCACCACTGCCAGCTGTGACGACTTGCGGTGTAGGTCGATTCCGACGTACAACATTTCTCGGGCCTCCTCACGGGGTTTTCCTTGAGCCGACCCGAAAGGGCCGCGCTCGTCAAGCCGTGAGCCGAGGCCCCTTCGTTTGCACTACATCAAGTTTCGGGTCGGAAGTTTATGCTGACGATACTCCTTGACCCGCTCCGGGTTCGCCATGGCGACCATACACCGCAGTGTGGACTACGCCAACTCAAACGGTTTGGCCTCACTTGATGGTGCAGGGTCAGGTGGCTAGCGAACGGTCCGCCAGCTCAGCAGGCAGTCCTGCCGAGCCAGTTTGTTGTGTCTTCTCGGCGGTATGAGACGGCTTACCTGGACGCGAAAGCGCGAGGGGACAATAGCGTGCCTGTAAAGCAGCGGCTTGCCAAAGGCGTCCGTGGCGGTGCGCTGCAAGACCCGCATGATATGGCCAAAGCTGGATTGCTTGCAGCCCAATCTCCAGCGGTGAAAATGACCACCCATCGGAATGACGCCTGAAACCGATGCCTGCGTCATGCCCCACCGTGAACTTGGTGGCGGGGCAGCCTCCATGGCGCAGGGCACCGCCCAGCGAGGGTGGTCAAGGAGATGAGTTGGCGGCCTACGTCACGCTCGACACGTACGGCGAAGACGAACGCGTGATCGCCTACGGGGGGCACGCCAGGCTACATCGCGTGGTCTGACGGGCCACTTATTCTGGCGGGCGTCCTTAGCGGCAGATCCACCCAGGCCCACTGCATCGAGCAGAAGCAATTCCTGGCCATAGGCGCGAAGGCAACGCCGGGGCCGGGAGCGGAGGATGGCTGTGTGGGGCTTCACCGTGTGATGAAGCGCAAGCATCCCGGCAGGCACCTGGGAGATCGGTACCTCGTGAGCCTGCTGAACGTAAGAGGTGATGAGTCATGAGTGCCATCGCTGCCGACGTCGAGGCAAGAAGGGTCTTGGCCCTTCGTCCCGAGCCAGCCGAACGCCTGGACAGTCCCTACACGATCTCCAAGGATCTCTACACCGCGCTCCGGCATGTGCTCCATGATGTCGGTGGCCAGCCTGACACCCCAGTTCTGTACACCGATCCGAAAGAGCTGGACTGGGAGATGCGCACATACGTCACGTGCGAATGCTTGGCCTGGCGCGGACACTGGAATGCCGAGGAGCGCCGCCGGCGTGAGAATGACCTCGGGGCGACCCAGTATTTCGGCCTTCCCTACTACGCGCGGTGGGCCACCGTGGCAGCCAAGATGCTCGTCGACAAGGGCCTGGTGACGCCGGACGAGCTGTCCGCCAAGCTGGATGAAGTACGGTCGCGGAGAGACGGATCATGACCAAGTTCAATGTCGGTGATCGCGTCACCGTTCGCGACGCCACATCGATGTTCCATACGCGGACGCAAATGTACGTCCGGGGCCGCACCGGCGTCGTGGTGTCGCATCGACCGGAGTGGGTGATTCCCGAAGATGAAGCGTGGGGCCGTGAGAATGGGCGCAAGGAGCCCTTCTACGTCGTCCGCTTCCGGCAGACGGATCTGTGGCCAAGCTATGCCGGATCTGACGTTGACACCCTGGAGACCGAAGAATCGGAACGCTGGCTGATGCCAGCAGGCAAGGAGGAGGGTCAATGAGCACGACCCATGAGCACAGCCATGCCCCGATTCAAGACGAGGACGCGACGAGCGAGTTCAACGTTCTCGAGACCGCGATTCGCGAATTGGCCGTCGAGAAGGGACTGTTCTCCGCCGAAGACCATCGTCGCTTTCTGGAATGGGCCGAGAGCCGCGGCCCGGCGGGCGGATCCCGCCTGGTAGCCAAGGCGTGGGTCGATCCGGGCTTCAAGCAGCGCCTGCTCTCCAATGGCACCGAGGCATGCAAGGAGGTCGGGATCGACTGGAACGACCCGACCGGCAAGGGCACGCCCAGCGACTACACGTATTTCTACGTCCTCGAGAACACGCCGGAGGTGCACAACGTGATCGTGTGCACCCTGTGCTCCTGCTACCCGAGACCCGTCCTGGGCATGTCGCCGGCGTGGTACAGAACGCCGAACTACCGGCGCCGGATGGTCCGTCAGCCCCGGGAGGTGCTCGCCGAGTTCGGCCTGGACCTTCCTCTCGACGTGGCGATTCGCGTCCACGACTCCAACCAGAAGTCGCGATTCATGGTGATGCCGATGCGTCCGGACGGCACGGAGGGTTGGGGCGAGGAACAACTTGCCGCCATCGTGACCCGCGACACGATGATCGGTGTCGCTCTGCCGCAGGCGGACTGGAAGGCCGACCGCTCGCCGGCGGAGACGCCACGGTCAGCCGGGAGGTAGCAGTGGGCACTCGCACACCGTACGACATCCTGATGCACTCGCTGCCGGACGCCCCGGCCAGCTTCGAGCGGACGCTGCCGGACCTCGATCGCACGCCCGCCCCCTGGGAGGGCAGGGTGCAGGCAACCTGCGAGTGCCTGTCCTGGTGCGGGACACTGGACCACCTGGAACGGCGGCACGCCGAGGACGAGCTCGGCGAGACCGTCTATGCCAGGTTCCCTGTCCACGCGAGGTCCGTGCTCGTGACGGCGCATTCGCTGCTCGACCAGGGTGTGATCTCCGAGGAGGAGCTCGAAGCCAAGATGAAGGAAGTGCGGTCCCGCTTCGAGAGCGCGTGACCGTCCCTCTCAGTAGCGATCACAGGAGAGCTGTGAATGCAGCATGCGCCCAGCGCGGTTGGGCGGAGCCCAAGAGCTGGGCGCGCGTAGGAGGCGCTTGCTCGCCGGCAGATGTATCCGGCCGGCGAGGCTGGAAGGCCGGGATAGAGCGCCAGACCCGGGAGCCACGATACTGGGCCAGCTCGCATCTCCTGTGGTCAGAGAGCGCGAGGAGACCTGAGGAGGAGCCATGCACGTACCCGTCCAGATCGCGCTCGCGGCTGCTGCCGCCTTCTTCCTCGGTGTCCGGCACGGGCTGGACTGGGATCATCTGGCCGCCATCACCGACCTCACCAGCGGCTCCACGCCAGGGAGGCGCCGTTCCCTTGGCCTCGCACTCTGGTACTGCATCGGTCATGGCCTGGTGGTCATCCTGCTGGGTGCGCTGGTGGGGGTGGTGGGCGTCAGGCTGCCGGATGGCCTCGACCGCGTCTTCGAGGTCGTGGTGGGCGGCACGCTCGTGCTCCTCGGCCTGCTTGTCCTCGGCCAGGTCGCCCGACAGCGAAGCTCATACCAGTTCCAGAGCCGGTGGCGCGTGCTCTACGACGTACTCAGGCGGGCGTGGCTGAGGACAAGCCGCGGCCGCGCCGAATGGGACGCCGGCGCCGGCGTGGTGTCGCGGCCCGGTGCCTTCGGCATCGGCGTGCTGCACGGGACGGGCGCCGAGACGCCCACCCAGGTCGTCCTCTTCGCGACCGCGGCCACGGCGGGCTCCACCGCCGGAGCCGGGCTGGTTCTGCTCGGCTTCGTCCTCGGCCTGGTCACGTCAGACGTGGGCGTGGCGGGGCTCTGGCTCAGCGGCCGGCTCGGAGCGGTCAGGGTGCCGGGGGGCGCGATCGCGCTGGGTGGGCTCACCGGCGTGGCCAGCGTCGTGGTCGGAGTCGCCTTCATCCTGCAGCGCTCGGCAATGCTGCCGAGTCTGTTGGGAGGATGAGGGCGCGGCTCGGATGCCGGCGCCTTCTGCTCGCGGGGCGGCAATGGAGAGCGCCATCGCCATCAGTGTGGCTGTCCTGCTCGCGGCGATGGCAGGGGAGCAAGTTGAGGGCGTAGTGGCGGGGGCGAGCGCCTGGACCGAGATCGATCAGCTCTGGGAGACGGTGCGTCGGCGATTCGCCGACGACATTGTCGGGGCTGTGCTGCTGCGGACTGACGAACATTCGCTGCGCCTGGGCCTCCACACATACAACGGCGGCGCCGGCCGCGGGACCGACCAGCGATGATCACACTCGCTGCGCCGGCCGTCGTGAACTCGGGCGACACCGCCTGGGTGATGGTCTGCGCCGCTCTGGTCCTGTTCATGACGCCCGGTCTGGCGCTCTTCTACGCTGGCATGGACCGATCTCGTAACGCGCTGGTCATGCTGCAGCAGAACCTCATCCCCCTCGGCGTGGTCAGCGTGATCTGGGTGATCATCGGCTACAGCCTGGCGTTCGGCAACGACACTCGCGCCGGCACCGTGGGGAACCTGTCGCTGTTCGGCATGCGGGACCTCAGCCACGCCCAGGCGGCCCTCCACGTCATCTCCCCCGGAGTCGCCATCCCGACGCTGGCGTTCGTCGCCTACCAGATGATGTTCGCCATCATCACGCCCGCTCTCATCACCGGCGCGACCGCGGACCGGTTGAAGTTCGGCGGGTGGGCGCTCTTCGTCGCCGCCTGGTCGATCGTGGTCTATGCGCCTGTCGCGCACTGGCTCTTTTCCCCCTCGGGCTGGCTCGCCCAGCTCGGTGCCCGAGACTGGGCCGGAGGGATCGTGGTGCATACCTCTGCGGGCGCCGCTGCGCTGGCCCTGGTCCTCGTCGTCGGCCGCCGTCGCGGCTGGCCCCACGCGGAGGCCCTGCCGCACTCGCTGCCGCTGACCATCGCGGGGGCCGGGATCCTCTGGTTCGGGTGGTTCGGGTTCAACGCCGGCGACGGGCTCAAGGCGGATGGGATCGCCGCTCAGGCGCTGCTCAACACGACCATCGCGGCGTCGGCCGGGATGCTGCTGTGGCTACTCCTGGAGCGCCAGACGGACGGTCACCCGACGGTGCTGGGCGCGGTTACGGGCGCCGTGGCAGGACTGGCCACGATCACGCCGTGCGCGGGCTACGTCAACACGCTCTCGGCAATGGCCATCGGCGCGATGGCCGGGGTGGTCTGTTATCTGGCGCTTCGGGCGAAGTTCTACTTCCGGTTTGACGACGCGCTCGACGTCATCGCGGTGCACTTTGTGGGCGGGGTCATCGGCTCATTGCTCCTGGGATTCTTCGCGGAAGCCGCAATCAACGGTGCCGGGGCGAACGGCGTGCTCTTCGGTGGCGGGGCTCGCTTCCTCGGGGACCAGGCGCTCGCGGTGGTCGTGGTGGTCGCCTACTCCTTTTGCCTCACGTGGGTCATCGCCACCGTCGTCGAGGCAGCCGTGGGACTGCGCGTGGCGTCTGTCGACCAGGACGTGCTCGACCAGCGCCAGCAGGGCATGGCTGCCTATCACCTGGACCGGGTCTCCAGTCTTGTCGGTGCCATCGAGCTCCGGGGAGCTGAGGCCAGGCCGGCACCCGACGGCGGTGGGCCGCCTCGAGCGGCCGTCCGCGACACCGTCAGGCTGGTCACGGGGCTCGTGGAGTCGGTCCAGGCTGACGAGCTGATGCAGGCGCTACTCGACGCGGGCGGACAGTCGATCGTCCTCTCCAATGCGCACGTCTACACAGGCCAGCCGAAGACGCACGTGATCCGCGCGTCACAGCGGCAGCTGGAGTTCGTCGACCGTGTTCGGGTCGAGGTGCTGGTCCCCGAGGACAGGGTGAAAGCGGTGCTGGAGGCCCTCGACCGGTTCTCGACGGGACGGCAGGGTGGGTTCGTGCAGGTGGCCGAGCCTACCGCGGACCTGGTCAGCCGCTGACCGTGGACAGCAAATCGCTCGACCCGAATCATCCCGTTGGTAGATGCCGGTGACGACAGAACGAGGCGTCACACGCACCTGACACCCAGGGAGCTCGACAAGCTGACGATTCTCATGGGTGGCCGACGTGGCCCTGAGGCCGAAGCAGAAAGGGCTCAAGTTGAACCATCCCGAGGCGGTGGCCGTTATCTCCGCAGCCGCCCTGGAGGGCGCCCGTGAGGGAAAAGACGGTCGAAGAGGTCACGGCCGATGCGTCCAGGGTCTTGACCCACGCGGACGTGATGCACGGGGTCGCCGACCTGATCCCACGGGTGCAGGTGGAGGCCGTCTTCGCGGACGGCAGCAGACTGGTCACCGTCCACTCGCCCATCAGGTGAGCTGCGCCCAAGGAGAGTGAAGGAGCACACGGATCAGCACCATCCCCGTCGGTGGCTACGATCTGGCCTCGACGCCGATCGAGCTCGAAGATGACCCGGCTCCCCCTCGGCGGCAACGATCCAACAGGAGAGTGAGTGAACTCGCGCACGAAGGTCCCGCGATTGTCGTCTCGGCAAGCCACGTAGTCGCCCTCGACGACAACAATGCCGCGCGTGATTGTCCGGCTGTCGAAGGCGGCTCGGAGCGGGGCGAAGTACGTCTTCAAGGCCTGGTAGTCCCACTCGCGTTCCTCGGGCTCGAGGAACGCGAAATCGGGTGCAAAGTTGTCGTCGACCTCCTCCTGGTCCTACCCGTTCGTCTCCTTCTCGCCGATGCGGACTAGCCCGCTGACCAGCTCCTCGCGAGTCCTTGCTCTGACCATCTGGCCTCCTGTGCTGTTTGTTGACTTGCTCATAGTGCCGTTCGCTCGACCCGCGCAGCGCCAGGTCCGATCGAGTACCGTATTGCCGGCCAGCTGTCGCACAGCAGAGGTTAGAAGCCCAGGCGCTTTGTACAAGGACCTGTGAGAATCACCCCACCGAGCTCGATCTGGCCTCAGGACCATGCGTGCGGATCGTCGTCGACCTGAACCGAAGCCAGGGGCGGCCAGGATTGTCTGTCAGCTGTCGGCCAGCGAGGTGATGGAGCCGTAGTCATGCCCATTCAGCCAAGGCCGAGCCGCAGACGTTGAGACGGCCGAGAGAAACGTGCTTTAGTGTCGTGGGTCTGCTTCTGCTCTTCCAGCACACCTAAGGAGTAGCTGGGTGCTCAACAAACACTTCGATTGGAAGTGAGTGGTTGATCACGTAGCTGGCGTAGTTTTCATCGTGCCCTTCAGGTTGAATGCTGCCGTCTGCGCCTCTGCTACGGGCTAGCAATGTGTATCGTCCCGGCTCGTTAGGAGTCATCCAATCAAATTTCCAACGTCGCCACGCGTACTGTCTAGGACCATCGATGAACTCTGCGTCGACCCAGGTCCGGCCAGCGTCAGTGCTCACCTCTATCTCCGTTACTACCGTCTCTCCCGCCCACGCGGCCCCGAAGACCGCATATGACTCGTTCGGTGAAACTCTTTCGTAGACACGTGGTCTACCGATCTCCGACTTTGGCTTCACCTCTCCCAACGCGCGGCGCACCGGGTTGCCGGCGGCGTAGTCCCAATATGCGTAGTCTGATGTCTGCCAGTAACCTTGAAATGGCTCTTGCACGGCGTGGATACCGACCAGCCACTTGACAGAAGCCATGCCGTAATGTCCGGGCACGATGGCGCGTACCGGATACCCGTGGTCAGGCTCGAGATCACGGCCGTTCATTTGATACGCGATCAGCACTTCCGGCCGCATTGCCTTGCCTAGAGGCAAGCTGCGCGCGAATGCAATTGTCCCCGGGGGTATAGGCTTTTCCTCCGGGATTCCCCGATCCGCCCCTTCGAGTACGATCTCGCAGACGTCGTCTGCCACACCGGCCTGCTCAAGCAAGACTCTCAGGGACACCCCAGTCCATTCCGCATTGCCGACGGCTCCGAGTTCCCACTGTGCTCCCTTAACCTGAGGGACGAGGAAGACTCGACTGTTGCCTGCACATTCCAGGAGGGTGACTTGCGTCTTGGTCTGCATGTCACGCAGTTCCTGGTAACCCAAAGACAATGGTCTACTGACCGCGCCATCAATTCGCAACCGGTAAGAAGCGAGCTCAATCTCCGGCGTGGGAAAGTGACTGCGTATGTAGAAGAGCTCCACCGGTGTGATGAACGAGTCGAGCTGATCGAACGGAGTCTCCAGGTTGCTCGGCAGCTTCTGCCGAATGATCAGGCCTACCGAAGAGGACTGGCGAGTCAGGTTGCCCTCGCGCCGGGTTTCGCGATGTTGGGTGTCTTCCACGCTTCCTTCCCTGGTGGGTTTAAGCAGGCACGTATATAAGTTCAAATCGTCACGGAGGCACCTGCACTGCACCACATCTTCGAGCACGGGAGAGATGCCCCGCATCCCCCCTACGCCAGAGCTTGCCCCTTGCAGGGCGAAGGGCACCCCTTTCATGCCAGCAACATAACCGCGCCGGCGGCAGGCCGAGGCGGCCATTCGAGCCAAAGAGCGCCTGGCCCCGGTTCGTCAGAAATCGAGGCTCAGGATTACTGGCGGGGTACGATCAGATGTGACCCAAGCAGGATCGCCTCCACTGGGACAGCCGAGGCACCTGCTTTTGGTTGGGCCAGAGACCGTGCTGGGCGGGCGTCCTTAGGCCCTGCGGCTCCCCTCGCGGCGGCGCTCCCGTCGAGTTATGCGGCGCCCGCACCTGAACCGCGAGGTCCCTATCATGATCTCCGCTATCGGGTGTCAGAAGGCGCACCGCGAGTGGCGAGCGCATTCCCGGCGCGCTGCCCAAGGTCAGCATCGCCGGGACGGACGCCCAATCAAGCCCGCACCCCGAGCTACCCCTGCCATCCTACGGGTTAGCCAGCTCGACTTTCGCCCCCCGGGCAGGTCAGGCTCCGGGAACCCCCACAGCCTCCATTCGAAGGAGGAGACTCATATACAAGTGCAAGGCGCGTTGTTCAGAGTGCGCAGTCAAGCTGTCGAGTAGGCATTGTGCGCCTCGCACCTGGATGGCGAATGAACCCATGCGCACTTGTATGGCACGCGGCCCGGCCGTCTCGAGTTGAACGGTGGCGCTTGCCCCAGGGTGGCTGGCGCACGATCGGCGCCCATCTCGAGCACTTGCAGGCGCCTCTGAGGCACTCCCGTGACCGATGTGCCCCAGCAGGACGCCGAGGGCGAACCTGACGTTCGCTTCACCTATGCGAACGAGCGGACCTTCTTGGCGTGGAACCGTACGGCGCTGGCCCTCATTGCCACGGGAGTCGCCGCCACTCAGTTATTGCCAAGGTTCCAGATGGCGTGGGGCCGACCTTTACTGGGTCTACCCCTGATCGCCCTGGGCGCCATCGTCGCAACGGAGAGCTTCCGGCACTGGCGCGCCAACGAGCGGGCGATGCGGCGAAAGGAACCCCTTCCGCGTTCGACGATGCCCTTCATTCTGGCCACTGGTATCGTCGTCATCGCGGTGCTCTCCCTGGTGCTCGCCGCCCTCGGGGGCCGGTAAGGCACCATGGCCCGCTCGCGGGAGCAAGCAAACAGGGCTTTCGCTCGTGAGCGCACGATCCTGGCCTGGAACCGGTGGGGGCTCGCTGCGGTGGTCTGCATTGCGGTGCTGTTGCACCACATCTGGCCACTCCGGGGCAGGGGTCAGAACGTCGCCCTGGGCTTGATCGCTGCCGTTGCGATCGGATGGGCAGTCGGCTTTCTGGCCCGCACCGTCTCCGGTGTCGATCGAGATAGGGATGTTGTCCTCGGGCCGACCATCTCCCGCCTCATGACCGCGGGCACGGTGATCCTGGCGGCTGTCGCATTCGTGCTCGGATTGCTCGCGGCACCTTGAAGCCAACGACAACTTATCCAGCCAAACTGAGCGAAATGCCTGGGTCGTCGTCGGGCGTGGATAGGAGGGGGAGCGCAAGACCACGCCAGAGCTGGATGAACTCTTGTATTGGATTTTTGAAGACTTCACCCGTCCAGGCGCATTGATTTGCCGCATGCGGTTGATGTCGGAAACCGCCGGCTGTGCCGCGAATGATTTGCACTCTTGGCGCAATCAATTCGGATCATCTCGCCGAGGCGGACGAAGCGAACGCGGCGATAAGCCCGGTCACGCCCCGTTGGTGGGCTCACCGCGCTGACCTTCCGAGCTCCCATAAGGACGTCGTCCATCTGCTCGGGCGAAACCGCGGGGCTGGGCAGCGTCTCGGCGCCGGCTGGGTCCGCGGGGCGCCGTGCCGCCCAGCGTCGATCACTTCGCCGACCATCAGCTGCAGGATGCCGAAGTCCTTGCGGCTCACTGTCCGCCGGACGGCGCCGGCTTCTCGTGCCTGTTCCGGATCCACGAGTTCGGCCAGCGGTACGCCGAGAGCGGTAGCAAGGCGTTCCCGAAGTCGAGAGCGCGGTCAATCGGCGCGTCGCTGGTTTGAGTGGCATAGTCCTCCCTCTGCCGCTCAGCGGCTTTGCAAGTCCCGGACCGGCCCGAGGCACCGCTGCGAGGCTGATATCGCCGATGTCAGGTCAGTCGAGAACAAGCCTGATCGAAGGAGGGTCCGGGCGATGAGGGAGACGGCTGCGCTCGTTCCACCGATCTGCGTGGTGCTGTCACTGCTCAGCAGCGAGGTAGAGACGAAATGGCTCCTGTCGATAAGACCCTGGGATGTACGCACTGGGCGTCGATGCAGTTGAGCACCTGCACGCCGTGAAGGGTCAGAGCACTGACGTTGCGGCTCGGCCGGCCCTACGCGTCATGCCAGGCCATCGGGGTGCACACCCATCGGCCGCCGGCGGCTCGGCGCCGCTGGACTTCCAACGCTGCTGCCGGGACTCGCCCCGTTGGTCGGCCAGCCAGGCCAACGCCGTCTTGACACCGCCGCGCCGAACCTTGCGCTGTTCCGGATTGGCGGTGTAGTAGCCGGCTTCTTCCAGGACGGCCACGACCCGGTCGGCATCCAGAAGCGTTATCGGCCACGACGTCTCCGGCGGCCCAGGCGGAAACCGGGCGCGCAGTTCACCCTCACCGAGCGTGTTGCGGATGATCGGCGCGCGACCCAGTTCCCGTGCGCAACCGGCTGACGGTGAATCCTGACCAGCGGTCCCGCCGCCGCCGTGGCGGTCAAGGCGATCCCTGGCCGAACAGCACTGACATGGCCTCGGCACGGTACCCCGGCGCGGGCGACGTCACCGGCGCGGCGGCCAGCGCAGCCTGCCCAGCGTGGTGAGCGCGCGCTGACCTGGCCGCCCTGACTGGGCTCCGCTGCTTGGAGGGTGGCTTCTGCACCGTCGGCGAGGAGAACCACGCGCTCCTGGTGCTACCGATTCCCGAGCTCCCCGGCCAGCGCTATGGTCGGGATCCTTCCGCCGCGCCAAGCATCAGGAAAGTCTCGGATCAGCCGCGGCGTAGTGGCGACCGACCGCTGCATCCCTGCCTCTGCGGCTGCGGCCAACTGGTGCCTCGGCGCTACGCGCCCGGCCACGATGCCCGGCACCCGTCCATGCTTCTGAACCGTATGCGCGCCGGTGACGCTAACGCCCTGCAACAGCTGACGGAGCTCGGCTGGATGCCCGGCCAGCGCAACGTTCGCGATGCGTCCACCGCGCCAACCAAGAAAGTGTCGGATCAGCCGCGC
>Ga0070699_100004252_pt1 | contig 12662 bp, 14 predicted proteins | sample KBSK1503metaG_FD_65473 | JGI IMG/M metagenome (GOLD analysis project Ga0070699, IMG submission 65473) | Corn, switchgrass and miscanthus rhizosphere microbial communities from Kellogg Biological Station, Michigan, USA - KBS K1-50-3 metaG | ecosystem: Host-associated > Plants > Roots >...
GGCAAGCGGCTGCTGCACCTCCAGTGCCACATCGGCCTGGACACGCTGTCGTGGGCGCGGCACGGGGCGCTGGCCACCGGGCTTGACTTCTCCGCGCCCGCCATCGAGGCCGCACGCTCGCTGGCCGGGGAACTGGGCATTCCTGCGTCGTTCGTGGTCTCCGACGTCTACGACGCGGCAGCAGCTCTGGAGGGGCAGCGGTTCGACATCGTCTACGTCAGCATCGGGTCGCTGGTATGGCTGCCCGACACCCCCCGGTGGGCGCTCACCGCGGCCGCGCTGCTGGTGCCCGGCGGATTCCTCTACCTGGTCGACGGGCATCCCTTCGCGGGGATACTCGACAGTGCCACCGGTGCCGTGGTCACTGACGACTACTTCGACGGCGCGCCCCAGGTGATCGATTGGCCCTGGAGCTACACCGGCAAGTCGTCGCCCTTGGCGCACCAGCGGAACGTGCAGTTCCAGCACACCGTCGGCGAGATAGTTACCGCGATCGCCGAGGCCGGGCTGCGCATCGAGTTCCTCCACGAGCACGACTTCGACGTCTTCGAGCGATTCGACTCACTGCAACGGCAAGCCGACGGGAGTTACCGGCTGCCTCCCGGTCGGCCCCGCATCCCGATGCTGCTCTCGCTGCGCGCATCCCTGCCCCGCCTGCCAACAGGAGCCGGGCTACGTGACCGATAGGCGCCTGCGGGTGTCGGCGATGGTCAGCAGGGCCGCTGCGGCGGCCAGCAGATGCAGGAAGCCGACCGTGCCGGCGAGCGCTGCGAGCCCTGAGCGTGATTCGTGCAGCTGGTGAGCCAGTTCGAAGATGTCCAGGCCAAGGAACGCGGCCATGGCCAGCGCTGTTACGGCAGCGGCCACGGGCGAGCTGAGCGTCAGCATCAGCGCGGCAAGCAGGAGCGAAAGCAGGACCGCGACCACGACGAGGCCCGTGGCTTCCGGGCTGATGCCGAGGATCTTCTCTGAGTTCTGCTCAGCCGCATGAGCTGAGGCGTGTTCGCCAGCGGGAGGCTTCTCGCTGCTGCTTCCAGAGTCGGCGTGATCGCCGTCGCCGCCCGGGCTGGGGCTGCCGGAGGCGGCGGGCTCGGCGGTGCTCTGGCTCTCGGTGGCGTGGTGGGTCTCGGAGGCCGCGGTGTGCCGTTCGATGGTGACGCCCGTGGTGAACGCGGCAGCGGAGGCGATGAGCAGTGAGGCGGTGATCAGCCTGAGCGGAGTGCGCAGCATAGGGGATGCCTTTCTGGTGGGCGTCCGCGTTCGTTGTGCTTCTGGCGGTAGGGACGACAGGGGGAGTGCCGTGATTGCATCCAGGAGCGGATGCAATCAGGGCGGGCGGAAGTTCGTCCCTACAGGTGGGCAGGCCGAAGGAGGTGGGATCGGCAGGTGCGGCGCGGAACGGGTGATCATGAGGAGTTTCTGCGGGCCACGCTGCGCCATGCCGATCTGCTGCACGCTCTCGCGGCTCGGCTCGCGGTGCGCCCGGCCGACGTGTCGGATCTGGTCCAGGAGACTTACCTGCGGGCGTTTGCGGCCTGGCATAGCCGGCGGCCCGACGACGTGGGCGCGTGGCTCGCGACCATCTGCCTCAACGTCGGCCGTGATGAGCGGCGCCGCCACTCCCGCCGCGATACGGCGCTGCATGATGGCCCGCTGCCCGATATTCCCGACCGTGCCGACACTGCCGAAGCGGCGCTCGAACGCCTCGGCAACAGCTGGGTGGAAACCGCGCTGTGGACGCTGCCGGAAACGCAGCGCATCGCGATAACCCTGATGGACGTGTGCGGATTCACCGCGGCACAGGTGGCAGCCATCACCGGTGCTCCGCGCGGGACCGTCCTCGCCCGGGTGCATCGCGGCCGCAAGGCGCTCGCGCTGACCATCCGCGGCGAGCCCAGCCGGGCAGCGACACGAGGGGCGGGCGATGAAGCACGACGCTGAACAGCTCGCGGCCGCCTACCTGACCACCATGCGCCGCCGCGGCCGCCGCCGCTACGAGGCGCACCTGCTGGCCTGCGAGCCATGCTGGCGAGAGGTCTGCCTCGCCCGCCGCGGCCGTCAGCTCGCTGAGTCTTCCCGCCGTGCTGCCCCGCCGGGACTCCGCGACGACATCCGCGCCGCCGTTGCCGCCGCCGCGACCGCGCCCGCCGATCGGCCGCATGCGCGCGCGCCGATCGCGTTCGCCGTGGCGTTGACGCTCGCCATGGTCGCGGGCGCCGCGATGGTCGCGCAGCCCTGGCGCCACGGCCCGCCTGTGCCTGCGGCGCCCGCCGTGCTCGCGGCGGCCGTGGCCAGCTATCGGGACAACCGGCTGCCGGGAACTGCGGTCCCCGGCGAACTGGCGCCCGACCTGACCGGGCTGAGGCTGCACCTGGTCGGCGCCGCGACCGGCCAGCTCGACGGGATGCCCGTCACGACCTTCACCTACATGGACGCCACCGGTGCCCGGCTGGCGATCTACCGGAGCACCCGGCCATTTCCCGAAGCGGCCGAGGCGCACGTACTCGGCGGTGAAGACAGTGCCTGGACCATGCGATCCAGCGGCATCACCGTCATCTGCGCGCGGGGCACGCACACCATGCTGCTGCTCGGCTCTGACGCGGCACTGGTCAGGCAGGCTGGCGCCGTGCTCCACGCCACCTGACGCGAAGCCCCCCGTTCTCCTCGGCCGGGCCACCATTACACGGCAGCCCGAGCCTAGGATTTTCCGGGGGCCTGCAAGGGAGATACGTCATGGGTTATCGGCTCCGGCTGCACCGGGAGATCCGGGACTGGCTCACTGACCTTCGCGACACCGAGCCCGAGTTCGTCCGTCGCGTCGGTGAGGCTGTCGTGGCGTTGCTCGACGCGGGCGACCGCCTCGGCCCGCCGCTGGTCATCCCGCTGGAGTCCGTGTTCCGGCCCCCGGATGACCCGCGTGAGGCCCTCGACTACTCCTATCAGCGCCAGCTGGAGGCCCTGCAGAAGGTACGCCACGGCGTCGCCGACGTGGCGACCTCGCGGAAGCGCGTCGAGTTGCAGGTCGGCCAGCTCGAGGAGGTCGCAGCGAAGCTGGCCGGGCAGCGCAGGGAAGCGCTCGATTCCGGGGACCTGGACCTGGACCGGGAGTCGCGAACTCAGGAGGCCCAGGTCCAGGAGCAGCTTTCCAGCCTGCGCGACCAGCTCTCCGTTATGAGAAGTGAGGAAGAAGGACTTACCGCGGCCACCTGGCCGGCCGACCGGGGCCCGATCCGGCCGGGATGATGGAACTACGGCCGGGTGCTCCCGCCGACGTGGGGTTCGGCCTGTTGTTCGTGGCGGAGCCCGCTGACACGGCGGTGATGGTGGCGTGAGTCGCGGATCCGGGCGGGACAACCGCCGAGTACCAGGAGGTGATCCCGGTGGCGGCCGGGCGCCTGGCGGCCGCAAGGTCCGCGCCGCCCGCATCAGCGGCTTCCGCCGCTGATTTCGTCGCCTATGACACCGAGTCGTTTCTCGATGAGTTCTTTCCCGGCGCGGAAACTGAGATCGAGGTCGGGGCCGCTGCGCTCGCGGGCCGCAGTCGTGCCTACGCCCTCGTCGAGGCCCGCGAGCGGATGGGGCTGTCGCAGACCCAGGTGGCCATGCGCATGAACATCCGGCAGGGCCGAGTTGCCGCTATCGAGCGCGCTGAGCCCGGCGCGACCGAGGTCCGGACGCTCGCCGCCTACGTCCAGGAGCTCGGCGGCACGCTGGAGATCATCGCCAGCATCGGCGACGAGCGCATCAGGCTCGGGTAACCACCCGCGCGAAGCTTTGCAGTGTGGGGACGGCGTGAGGCGAACCAGACCAGGCAGCGCCGCGCCTTACGGGTTAGTCGAGCGCATCCAGGCGCGCGAGGCCGGTGTGCATGTTGTGCTGTTCAGCGTAGCGGCGTATCTCGGTGAGGCTTGGTTCGGCGACCTCCAGTTGGCGAGCTAGCGCTGTAACCGCCTGCTGAAGGTCCGCCTTGGTGGCGATGCCAGTGCCGTGGGTCATAGCGAGCGCTCGTTCCAGGACTGCCCGGCGCCGCAACCCGGCGTCGTCGGACCAGAGCTGGAGGAAATACCGTTCCCGCAGTGCGTAGGAGCCGACCCGGCTAAGCCCCAGCTTGCCGGATGGGCCGAATGCGTCGCTGCGCAGCATGGCGCGCCATACGCCGTTGGACAGGCGGCGTAGTGTGCCCAGGCCGACATGGTTGTCTGCGAGCCAGGCGGTCCAGATATCGCGCGGATCGGTCCTGTCTTCTGCGTCAATCATGTAGTGGATCTCGGGGATCTGCCGACATGCCTGCTCGAAGAAGGCGTCCCGTTCTGCGGCTCGCGAGGTGTAAACGAACAGGCCGCTGTCGGCGGTTTCGATCAGGTAGGCGGGCAGGAATGCGTCGCGCTGCCCTATTACTCTCAGGTCACGCAGCTGGCTTGGCAGATTGAACTCAGCACGGTCCGTGCGCTCGGCGAGCTGGCGCACGATTTCCTCCCGGAACGAGGTCGCTGCGAACAGCGTAGTGAAGCGGCTTCGGTCGCTGAGCCGGTCCTCGGGCACGCTGGGGGTGGCGAAGATCGGGACGGAGCCCTCGTAGTATCGCCTTGGCAGGGGCCGGGCAGTGAACTGATCGATGTAGACGTCCTGGCGGCTTTCCTTCGGCTGGTACCGGATGCCCGCCTTTGCCGAGCGGAAACCGAGTTCGGTAAGGCGCACCGTTCCGTCGTCAACATGCGCGTGCCCGATGGCCGACAGGAATGCCAGGCAGCGCTGGACGAGGGAGACCGGGATGCCGAAGAACGAGGCGAGCTCGCCGACCTCGGATAAGCCGGCCTCGCTCAAGGCACGGACCAGGAAGCGGTCGATCACGTCGTAGCCCTGCTCGTCATCGACGCTGGCGGTCGTCTCGACCTGCCACAGCGGCCAGAGCACCGGGAACAGCCGCAACGGCCGGACGCCGGGGAGGGCGGCCACGTGCTCGACCGCGCGGCGGGCTGGGAAGACCTTGCGACCTCGGGTGGCGGTGGTCATGGCCCTGCCAGGTGCGTGAGCCGGTCGGCGATCTCGCCAGAGTTCCGGATGTCGCCGTATTGGCGCAGGTGAGCGGTCATCGCGTGGAACAGGCTGGCGAACTTGTCGTCGCGGGCGCTGCTGAGCGTCGTGCTGTCGCCGACCAGGACAAGCTGGCGCCGGGCGCGGGTGATGGCGACGTTGATCCGCCGCAGCTCGCTGAGGAAGCCGATGTTCCCCGAGGAGTTGCTGCGGGTGAAGCCGTAAACGATCAGGTCGCGCTCGCCGCCCTGGAACGAGTCGACGGTGCCGATGTTCTCGGCGACGACGGCGCCGTCGCCGAGCGCCTCGGTCAGCAGATCGGCTACTCGGCCAGCCTGGGCACGGTAGGGAACGATCACTGCCCAGTCGCCGTACCACCCGGCGCACCGGGTGACAAGCTGCGTGATCAGCGTGGCTTCCACCTCGTTGACGTAGCCTCGCCCGCCCCATTCCTCGTTCCGCTGGGCCGGCCGTTCGGCGCGCTTCGCGGCGGGGCGGTCCGCGGTGTCGACCATCGCGAAGGGCTGCCTGAAGATGGGGTCACCAGGGTTGCCTGGGTGGTCTGTCTTTAGCAGGCTGCTATAGAACGCCTGTGACACGAACCTCGCGAGGGGCTCGGGCATCTGCCGCTGGAGGGTGAGCATGACCCGGTGACCGTCATCCGCGCTGAGGTAGAGCTGCTCGAACGCGCTGCGGCGCAGCAGGTCTTCAACCTCGTGTGCCTTCGCAGGCGCCGTCTCCCTGGACGCGGTGACGCTTTTCATCCAGCCCTCGACCTCGTGGTCGAGAAAGGGCGGAAGCTGCTTGTAGTCTCCGACGAGCACGCTGCGCCTGGCGCGGACAAGGGGGACGAGCAGGTTGGGGGTGGAGATCTGGCCGGCCTCGTCCACGATCGCGAGGTCGAATTCCAGCCCGGCCAGCAGCGGGGTGGTGGACGTGCCGATGCAGGTTGCGGCGACCACGTCGGCGTAGCGGACCAGCTCGCGGTGCAATTCCTCGCCCGGATCGCGCAGCCGTGCGCGCCATTCGCTGAGCAGGTGCGCGCGCTGCGCGGCCAGCGTCACGGCCCGGCTCAGGGCCGCGGTGTACTGCTGTAGCCCGTCGAGATCACGCGGCGCTTCCTCGGCTGCGGGCATAACCGGCTGGAGACCCGCGTGCACCATGGCCGCGGCTCGCTGTGCCTCGTCGATCGCGCGCTGCCTGGCCGCGCTCGCGGTGGCACGGGCCGCAACTATCGGGCCGGTCTCCGGATCGGCGGCGGCGGCCTCATAAGCCCGCTCCAGCAACTCTGAAAGGGTGGACTCCGCCGCGCAGAACGCCGCTTGGGCCTGGGGCAGCCGGTCTTCCAGCCTGCTGACCGCACGCTGCTGGCGCCGGGCGAGCCAGCGGTAGAAGAGGGCCAGCACCCTGGTATGGGCGTGTGCCTGCGCTGTTGCGAGCCGTTGCCGGGCCGACCGCAGGTCGCTTTCGGCGGATTGCGCGGACGAGCGTGCCCTGTCGCTGGTTGAACGGCCAGCCGCCAGCCGTGAGGCCAGCGCCGGGTCGGCCCGGCGGATGGCGGCGTCGAGTGCCGCCGCATGGGCCCGAACGGTGCCATCGGCGGCCACAGCCTCGGCGACCTGGGCGTTCAGGAAGTCGCGCCAGCGCGGGAGCGGCGCGTCCTCCCCAGTGAACACTGCCAGCCGGGAGGCGGCGCCCTCGGTCGCCGCGAGAACCTCCTGCTGAAGCGACACAACCTGTGATTCGACAATGAGTTCGCGGGCGCGGGTCGTCATCGCGTCCTCGTTGCCGAGGCGTACGGCGCGTACCTGCGCGGGCAGCCGTTCCAGCACGTTGTCGACCGCACGGTTGGTGTGGGACGTGATCAGCACCCGCTGTCGGCGGGCGACGCTGGCAGCAGTGATCTCGGTGATGGTCCGCGTCTTTCCAGTCCCCGGCGGGCCGAGGACCAGCAGCTCGTCCGGCACGGTCAGGGCGCGCCGGAAGGCCGCAAGCTGCTCTCGGTCGAGCCTGCCTCGCGGCCTGGCCGCGGTGTCCGGCTGGTAGGGCCGAAGGCGACGGTCGACCAGGGTGGCCAGCAGATACGGGTCGGCCGCGCGGCCCTCCCGCAGGACATCGATCGCATCGAGCTGAGCCCGGTAGACCCGGTCACTGGGCAGCACCTGCAGCGCACCCTGGGCAGGGATGCGCCGGTAGTCAATGGCGTCGTCGAACCGTACAGCCACCTCGCCGTCGCCAACGCGGACCACCCGGCCTCGCAGGCCGGGGTCGTCGGTCAGGTACACGGGCGCGCCGGCCGCCAGCGATGTCGGGCGCAGTAGCTGGAACCCGTAGACGCCGCGGGCCGAGTGACGTTCTTCGCGGGCGCTGCCCTTGCGGCGGTACGGAACGGGCGGCTCGGTGCGCTGGCGTTGGATCTCGATGTCCTTGGTCGCCTCGACGACCTCCGCGAGCAGGTCCAGGTACGCCGCGTGGTGCGGCGGCAGAGCGCTGGCCCGCGGGCTGTCGGCGATCGCCTGCCAGGCCCGCGCGATGGTCTCCCAGTAGCTAAACGTGGTCCCCGGCAGGTCCTGAACCCGGGCGTACCCCTGCCAGCCGGCGGGGCAGTGTAGCAGCAGCGCGCCCTGGGATAGCGCCTCCTGGTCGCTGAACCTTAAAGGTGCCAGGCGGCGCAGTCGATACGCATCGCGGAACTTGGTCAGATTCAGCGAGACTTTGTGCCGCTGCGTGTACACGAGGAGCTGGTGCTGAACGGTGTCGATCCTCGCCGGTAGGGCGCCAGCCTGGCCGAGACGGCTGATCTCGCTAATGACCGCGCCGATGCCGCCCCGTACCGGTCCCGGCGGCTGGCGGGCAAGTTGCTCGGCCGCCGTGCCGGACGGAATCACCGCGAGCGGGCCGGGCAGCAGCACGGTTCGCCTGGTCACCTCGCGCCTCCCCGTGACAGGTCGCGCAAGCCAGTGGCGAGCGCGCCTGCGAGCACTCCCATGTCGTCCGGACGCAGGCCAGGATCGCGTTCCAGCGACCGCAGGAGCGCGCGGTCCAGGGGCTCGGGGAACCAAGTCAGCACAGCCCGGACTGGCATGGACGCGCCCGCCGACGGCGCGTGACCGGTCAGCGTGTGGTAGACGACCGCCGCGAGCTGGTAGATGTCGGTACGGGCGTCCGCCGCGTACGGTGCCCGCCATTGCTCGGGCGCGCGGTAGACCGGCCCGCCTTCGTCAGGCGACGGCGGCATCGCGGCCAGCCCGACGTCACGTAGGAAGCACTGGTAACCGCGATCCACGAAGACGGCATCCGGATTCAGCGCGCGGTGGACTCCTCCCCGCGCGTGCAGCACCGCGAGCGCGGCGCACACGTTGCCAGCGGCGCCGACGGCTGCGGCAGCAGTGAACCGGTCGAGCGGCGTCGGACCTGGCCCGAAGACCTGTGCCCACGGCAGGCCAGGGGGTGAGCTGTCACGACGGTGACGCACCGCCCCTGCGCATGTACTGCGATCAGACGCGGCAGTCCCGCTTGCCCGTCCAGCAGTGCCAGCAGCTCCGCCTGTGCCCGTAACCCGGCAAGACGCTCCTCCACTGCAGCCGCCGGGCGCCGAGCCCGAACCTGGCGCAGCCGGACCCGGCAGCTGTCCGGCTTGATCTGGTCGGCGGTCGCCTCCCGCCACACCCATGACCGATCGCCGCTCGGGCGTTCCACTGCCCCATCGTGAAGCAGATACAGCGCGCCCCCAAGCTGGTGCTCGGCGCCCCCATCCCAGGCCGCGGCTGGCTCCGGCCCGCCCGCTGTCACCGCTGCACTCGCTGCCGGCTCGCGATCTCCCTCGTCCGCGTCATCCCCGCGATAGGAGTTGTAGTAATGACGGCGGACATGCGCCGCGGCCGGCTGTACCAGCAGGTCACGCAGGCGCGTCTCGTCCCACAATTCCACTCTCACCCCGGTCGCCCGCTGCTGGTTCTCCCTCCAGCGTTGCCACCACTGCGTTAAGGGCCCGTCCATGCTTGACGGGATGCACAGCACCCATCGCGCCATGATGTACCCGTGAGCCGACGCTGCCCGGAGCGCCGACCCGAACGACGTCACGATCTGATCTTTTTGTCTGCGGCCGACTCCGCGGATAAAGTATTTCGCCTGCCAGATCGTCACCCGCTCGTGCAGTTCTCCCACCAGCACATCGATCCCCCAGTCCCCAGGATTAGCGAACACAAGGTTCGCCTCCCCGACCGTTGCCTGTACCAGCAGCCCCAGCATCTGCTCGAAATCTTCGCTAGCACCAGCCGCTCCCGCCCTCACCTGATGGACGTGAAAGTTGATCATTGGCTGCCCTGGCATCCGCCCTCGCTGCCTCATCTCCAGCTATCACTCGGATCCATAAACCGTAACGGGAACAACACCTAACCTAAACCATTCCTAAGATGATCGTATTTGGTCAGCTCGGACCAAGATCCGCCATATCAGTAGGCTGTTGATCAGCATCGCCAGCGCGAGATCGCTCGGGACCGCATCTGGTTCGGCCTCCGCTGGGCACCGTCTCCGGACCCACCGAGGCGTGGCCGCACACTCGATGACGCCGGTGATTACCGGTGCGATTCCGGCGGGCTCGCTTCACAGAGGACGGTGAGCGGGATAGCGCGGAAGCGCGGGCCGAACGGCAGAGTCTGTCGGCCGGTATAGAGAACTATGCCGACAAGCAGGTCATCGCCCAGGCGGGCCGCGAGATGGCGCAGCCCGCGGAAGTCCTCTGCTCTGACAGTGGATCCGGCCTTGACTTCGCCGCCGACCATGTGCCCGCGACGGTTCTCCAGGGTGAGGTCGACTTCGACGTGTCCTTGGTGTGGTAGCGGTACACCTCGGCGCGCTGCTCAGACCAGGTGACCTGTCGCGCGATCTCCATTGCCGCGAAGCCCTCCAGGAGGGGGCCGAGCGAAGTCTCAGGCCGGCGGCTGCATGCATCCAAACCCAGGCGATTCGCGGCGATGCCGGAATCCACCATCGCGACCTTCGCCGTTCCGACGGCCCTTGAGCTGAGGTTCCTCGACCACGCCGGGATCCTTCGGGCTGCCGCTGGTCGTCCCGCTGGACTGCGGCTGGTGGTCCGGTCGTCAGCGCTGCCGGAGCCGAGTGAGTCGCTCAGGTTGAACGCGCCGGAGGTCGCCCGGGCCGAGCCGGATGCAAGAACTCCAGCAAGCTCATGCGTTGGCGTCGGCGTCGAGGCCCCAGCTGATGACCTGGGCCGGGTGGATGCGGATGATCGGCCCGACGGGCTGACCATCGGCGCCGACCGCCTCCTCCAGTGCCTTGGCCGGCCGGCGGACCATGACGCAGCGAGGGCGCCACGGCGGGAGGACGTCGTCGATCACCAGGGCGGCCTTGCCGTTGGCCCGGACGTTGCGGAACTTCCTCGTCCTGGCCATGTCACGGCCGCCAACGTCGATGGTGTCCAGCGCCGGGTTGTAGCTCCAGCCGAGCGGCACGACATGCGGCAGGCCATCCGGCCCGATCGTGGCGAGTCGGCCCAGTCGTCGTCCGGCCAGGTAGGCAAGCTCATCATCGGAGAACACGCTCATCAGCCAGCACGTCCTTAGGTCTAGCGGATGCCCTCCGCGGGCCAGGAGCCGCAATAACTTCACATCGTGTGCACTTCTAAACTACACACAATGTAAACTTCTGTCGAGCGGTGCGAGAGGTTCCAGGAGAGGCCCCGTGACGAAGACGATCAGCGAGCCGCAGAATGCCCGCAGCCGCCGGAGCCGCGCCGCACTGCTGGATGCCACCCGCGAGCTCATCAGCGAGGGGGGCTTCGATGCGCTGACCATGGCGGCCGTCGCCGAGCGGGCCGGGGTGTCGCGCCGGTCGGTGTACCTTCACTTCGCTACCCGCGCCGATCTGGTCACGGCGCTGTTCAGCAGGCTCGGCGAGACCGAGGACATCGGAGCCTCGCTGCAGCGGGTGTGGGACAGCCCGGACCCGGTAATTGCGCTGGCCGAGTGGGGCCGCCACCTGGCACGAATCCACCCGAAAATCCTCCCGGTCATGCAGGCGGCCGAGCGCGCCCGGCACGTCGACGCCGATGCCGCGGACCTGTGGCAGACCGCGCAGGACCGCTGGCTGCTCGGCGCCCGCAGGCTGGTGGCCTGGCTGGCGGAGGAGGAAAGGCTTGCCCAGCCATGGACCGTGATCACCGCCGCCGACATGATCTGGTCGCTGATGTCACCCGACCTGCTCGACCGGCTGCTGCGCGGGCGGCGCTGGTCACCTCGGCGGATCGGCGACCACCTCGCCGCCCTGCTGACAGCAACCTTCGCGAACCACGAGGAGCGACCCGGCAGTGTTCACGATCATCAGGACGAACGCCTGTGACCCCCACGATGCTCGCCCAGGCTCACCGGGATTGACGCGGTGTCTCTACCACGCGTTGCAGGACAGCAGCAGCGGCCGGGCGGCCCGGGCCACGGTCGCGGCCGCCGCCTGGTACTGCAGGTTCATGGGCTGGAGCTGGGATGCGGCCGGGAGGGACGGGCGGACCAGCGCTGTCGCGCCTGTGGGGACCGCCCAGGCCGGGATGTGTTCGTCGAGGTGCCATGGCGACACGATGAGATCCCGGCCGTCGCTGGTTCCGTTAGATGTCATACGGATCTTGACTTTCGGTGCCACCTTCGCGCAGGTGAGCCGGCCTCAGCGCTGGAGTCCGTCCCAGGACCAGCGCGGGATGCTCAGGCCCTCGGGGACGTCGTCGGCGGAGTCGTGATAGCGCGCCATGGTCGTGGTGGTGGCCCAGGCGAAGTAGTCGTGCAGCACCTGACCGAGCGGCTCGGCCGGGTCCAGGCCGACGTCGGCCAGCGCCTGGTCGAAGCAGGCGATCGCGCGGCGGTCCATCTCCTCGTGCGGGCCGTTGCCGCTGTGGATCCGCACCACGGAGGTCTCGTCGCCGTAGGCGCCGGAGTAGACGGCGGGGCCGCCGAGGGCCTCGGCCCAGTACGCGGTGAGCCGCTCGCTGTGCTGCGGGTGGAATCCGTGGCTGAAGGCGTGGCTGACGATCTCGTCCGCCATCACCCGTGAGTGCCACGACTCGGCCAGGCGGAGCAGGCCCTCGCTGCCGCCCGCGGCCTCATACACGCTCGGCATGCTCCCAGGATGCCAGGCCGACGCGAACCCCGGACGCCGACCGGTCAGTCGCGGCCGGATTCGATCGCCGCGCTGTCGAGCAGCTCGCCGTCGCCGGGGACCCGCCCGAGGGTGGCGATGGCCTCGGCGCCGCCCTCGGGCAGCGTGCCGACCAGCCCAGCCAGGGTCGCTTGCCCGGCCCGGGTCAGCGCGGCGTGCCGGCTGCCGATCATGCCGAGCCCGGCGTACTGCTCGAGCTTGGCCCGTGAGTCGGCGATGTCGAGGTTGCGCATGGTCAGCTGGCCGATGCGGTCGACTGGCCCGAACGCGGAGTCCTCGGTCCGTTCCATGGACAGCTTGTCCGGGTGGTAGCTGAACGCCGGCCCGGAAGTGTCCAGGATCGAGTAGTCCTCGCCGCGCCGCAGTCGCAGGGTTACCTCACCGGTGACCGGCGCCGCGACCCAGCGCTGCAGCGACTCGCGCAGCATCAGCGCCTGCGGGTCCAGCCAGCGGCCCTCGTACAG
>Ga0070699_100004253_pt1 | contig 12662 bp, 10 predicted proteins | sample KBSK1503metaG_FD_65473 | JGI IMG/M metagenome (GOLD analysis project Ga0070699, IMG submission 65473) | Corn, switchgrass and miscanthus rhizosphere microbial communities from Kellogg Biological Station, Michigan, USA - KBS K1-50-3 metaG | ecosystem: Host-associated > Plants > Roots >...
TGCTTTTCGGAGGACTGCTACCGGCAGGGACCATTGTTCGACGAAATTTCTCGTTCGCGCCTGGCGAGAAGAGCTGGGGCAACCGTTTCTATCGCAAGATCGTGGATCGCGTGCTTGCAAGAAAACACCCTCTGGTCGACTTGTTCTTTTCACTTTCCCCAGTCGGACCAGTGAGTCGCCTGGATCGGATTTTCTCTTCGGCCCGCCATTCTGTTGTCGAACTGGAAACGCATCCAATGAATTCCGAGGAATATGGCTTCCTGACCGAAGGCGAGGTGTGGCGTCGGGTCGGAGACCTCCAGATTGCGCCCCAGTTCGCGGTTCCGCGAGTCGAACGCCATGAGAGGATGCGACACTTACCCGAGACGAGATGATCAGCGAAACCAACCATATTAGTGTGTGCGTCTGCACTTATAAGAGGCCACACCTTCTCAAGCGCTTATTGGAGACACTCAGCGACCAGGACACGGATACTCTGTTCACGTATTCGGTGGTAGTAGCAGATAACGACCAATTACAGTCTGCCAAGGCGGTGGTGTCGGATTGTGCAGCTTCATCGAGTGTTTCGATCAAGTACTGCGCGGAGCCCCAGCAGAGTATTGCACTGGCGCGGAACAAGGCTGTCGAGAACGCTCGAGGCGACTATATCGCCTTCATCGACGACGACGAGTTTCCAGGGAAGAACTGGCTGTTGCTCCTGTTCAAGACTCGCGACGAGTATGGAGTCGATGGCGTGCTTGGGCCGGTCAAACGCCACTTCGATAAAGAGCCGCCGCAATGGATCGTTAAGAGCCAATTCTACGAACGGCGGATCAAAGCAACAGGATCTATCGTTGACTGGCACGAAGCGCGGACCGGAAATGTGTTGCTGAAGAGACAATTGTTCGAGGCGGACGTACCGGCATTTCGAGCGGAATTTCGGGCCGGAGAGGACCAAGACTTTTTCAGAAGGATGATCGAAAAGGGGTACGTGTTCATCTGGTCCGATCAGGCTGTGGCGTATGAGGTTGTTTCTCCGTCGCGCTGGAAACGCACGTACATGTTGAAAAAAGCGCTGCTCCGAGGTGCTACTGCCCGGCTGCAACCGAGCTGTGGAGCGCTGAGCATTGCAAAGTCTGTTATCGCGGTCCCGGTTTATCTTGCTGGTTTGCCGCTGGCGTGCATATTCGGACATTACCGGTTTATGGCGCTGTTGGTAAGACTCTTTGATCACCTGGGTAAACTCCTCGCGTTAGTAGGCATCAACCCAATAAAAGAACAATATGTCACCGACTAGCCGCACATCTTTAGCATCAATACTGCGGTCTAGTACAGATAGCAGAGAGGTCGCCGTTTACTTATGGCGTCATCGATGAGAATCTGCGGACAACAGATCAGTGTCCAAGGGCGCCTGCTCCGTATTGCGCGACTGGAGGCGGATAGATACCAGTTCTTGGATGATCCAGAGGCCGTGTTGGAGGGGTTGCGAAAGTGCGGAGCCCGGATCGACCTCTTCACGTTCATGCAAAGACTGTCTGAGACTATGCCGAAATATGATTATCCGATGGAGTGGGACAATCTGGCGGCGGTGACGGTAACCACCTTCGAACACTGGTGGGACAAGCAGATCGGATTTAAGGCGCGAAACAAAGCCAGGCAAGCCGCGAAGAAAGGAGTTGTCATCCATGAAGTGCCGTTCAACGATACCTTGGTGAAAGGAGTCTGGGAGGTCTACAACGAATGTCCGGTACGTCAAGGACGACGGTTTTCACACTACGGGAAGGATATCGACACGGTCTGCAGAGAGGAAGCAACATTTCTCGACAGCAGCATTTTCATCGCGGCATATCTTGGCGAAACCCTTATCGGGTTCATTAAGCTAGTTCACGATCAGACCAGAACTCAGGCTGGCTTGATGAATATTATCTCGATGATCCGCCACCGAGACAAGGCGCCGACGAACGCATTAGTTGCTCAGGCGGTCCGGTCCTGCGCCGAGCGAGGCATCTCCTATCTGGTGTATTCGAACTTCTCGTACGGTAACAAAGAGCGAGACACCGTCAGAGATTTCAAGGAACGCAATGCATTCCGGCGCATCGATCTGCCTCGGTACTATGTCCCGATGAATGCGTTTGGTTCGGCTGCTTTCCGACTCGGCCTGCACAAGCGGTTTGCTGATCGGGTGCCCGAGCCTGTACTCGCCAAACTTCGAGAGCTCCGGAATAGCTGGTACAACCGCAAACTCGAATCAGCTGTGGAAGCTTCCTAGGGAAACGGATGCCGGGAATCGTTGGGCTTGTTACTAGAATGCCGCGTGAGCGCGCCGAACTGGAGCTCATGAGGATGGTTGAATCCCTTCGTCATCGGGTTTCTTACGAAGGGGGAACGTGGATTGACGAGTCTTTGGGGCTGTACGTCGGATGGGTGGAGCGGAAGGATTCGTTTTCCAGTGGCATGCCGCTGCGCAACGAACGAGGCGACATAGTTCTCGTTTTTTCTGGCGAGGAATTTCCGGAGCCGGGAACCGGCCGCCGTCTAGCGGAAAACGGTCATACCCTGAACACCGAGGGGCCTTCCTATCTTGTCCATCTTTCGGAAGATGACCCTGCCTTCCCGGCTGGACTGAATGGACGGTTCCACGGACTCCTGGCGAACCACACCAGCGGAAGGGCGATGCTGTTCAATGACCGTTATGGGATGCACCGGATCTACTATCACGAGTCGAAAGAAGCCTTCTACTTCGCCGCGGAAGCCAAGGCCCTGTTCGTGGTTCGTCCTGAACTGCGCAGGGCTGACGACCGCGGCTTAGGCGAGTTCGTCGCGTGCGGTTGTGTGCTTGAGAACCGGACGGTTTTTGAAAACGTGCATGTGTTGCCAGCAGGGGCGGCATGGGTTTTTCAGAACGGATCACTCGAACGAAAAAACAGTTATTTCGAACCCCGGGAGTGGGAAGATCAAGCCACGCTGGAACCGGAACCCTACTACCAGGTACTCCGGGAGGTCTTCTCGCGGAATCTTCCTCGATACTTTAATGGTCAACAAGGAATAGGATGCTCCGTCACCGGCGGACTAGACACGCGAATGATCCTGGCATGGCATAAATCTCCGCCGAAATCGGTTCCGTGTTATACGTTTGGAGGCATGTTCCGCGATTGCCGGGACGTCACTGTAGGCCGGCAAGTGGCGCAATTGTATGGACAGTCGCACGAAGTGATTCCAGTGGGGAATCAGTTTCTCTCTAACTTTCCCCAGTATGCCGAGCGTTCGGTATACCTTACCGATGGATGCATCGACGTAAGCCATTCTGCAGATTTGTACGTCAACGAGCGTGCCCGTGAGATTGCTCCCGTCCGCATGACCGGAAACTATGGGGGTGAAGTACTACGCCAGGCGCGAGCATTCAAGCCTGTTGAGCCCTGCGCGGGCCTATTCCGTCCTGAATTTCTCTCCCAAGTCAAACTAGCGATTGAAACGTACGCCAGGCTGCTTCGGGGACACCCGCTGTCCTTTGCCGTGTTCCGGCAAGCTCCGTGGCACCACTACGGTCTTCTCGCACTGGAACAGACTCAGCTTTCTCTCCGCTCTCCGTTTCTCGACAACGACTTCGTCAGGACCGTCTTCCGCGCACCGCAGTTCACCTTCACCAATAATGACGTCAGTCTTCGTTTGATCGCGGACGGAAACGCGGCCCTCCGACGCCTCCAAACGGATCTCGGCTTCGGTGGAAGCACGGCCTCCCAAAGGTTTCTAGAGTTCACCTTCAAAGCAGAATATGCCTACGACTATGGAATGCCTCAATCGTTAGCCCGGATCGACCATCTATTCTCGCCATTCCATTTAGAGCGCCTCTTCCTCGGCAGGCATAAGTTCTATCATTTCCGGGTGTGGTATCGGGATGCTTTGGCTCAATACGTTCGTGAAATGCTCCTCGACCCCCGAACGCGTTCCCGGCCCTATCTGGAGCCGAACCGGCTCGAAGCCATCGTCCGTGGCCACCTTAGAGGTAATCGCAACTATACCTTGGCGATCCATAAAGTGTTGACACTGGAACTCGTGCACCGGCTTTTCCTGGACCCCAAATGACTCAAAGCCCGACTCCTGCTCGACACAATTCGCGGAAAAAGATCTGTATGGTCACTTACAGCAGTTATGAGTCCGATAACCGCGTTCGGCGGTACGCAGAAGCTCTCGCAAAGCGCGGCGATCAGGTCGAGGTGATTGCGTTGGCTGGTCCCGATGTTCCGCTGGGTTCGGATGAGATCAGCGGTGTCACCGTATACCGGATTCAGCGACGTGACCGAAACGAGCGTGGAAAGTGGACTTATGCCTGGCGATTACTGCGATTCTTGTCTGTTTCGTCTAGTGTCCTTAGGCGGCGTCACAAACGTCTTCGCTATGACTTGATTCACATACATAATATGCCGGACTTTTTGGTGTTTGCAGCTTGGTATCCAAAATGGACGGGAGCAAAACTCATTCTGGATATCCATGATCTCGTGCCCGAGTTATTCGCTAGTAAGTTCGATGCGAATGATAAGGGCGGCGGCTACATCGGTTTTCTAAAGGCTGTCGAAAAGGAATCAGCAAGGTTTGTCGATCACGTAATTGCCTCGAACCATTTTTGGCGCGAGAAGTTGGTTGCGCGGTCTGTTCCTAGAGAGAAGTGCTCGGTGTTTCTCAATCACGTCGATCTCGCTATCTTTTACCGCCGTCCGCGCACCCGGAGTAACGAAAAACTCATCGTCGTATTTCCCGGAAGCCTCCAATGGCACCAGGGGCTCGATATTGCGATCAAAGCCTTCGCTCGCCTCAAGAGCAAAATACCGAACGCTGAGTTCCATCTCTATAGCCTCGGAGGCGCTGGTGGCGCCCAGGTTGAGCTGGCAGGCCTGGCCGAGGGCCTCGGCCTGAACGGGAGCGTCAAGTTTTGCGGCAGTCTTCCCCTTCATCAAATTCCGGACGTGATCGCAAACGCTGATCTGGGAGTCGTTCCAAAGCGCGCCGACTCTTTCGGAAACGAAGCCTATTCCACAAAGATCATGGAGTTTATGTCTCAGGGTGTCCCCGTAGTGGCGTCGCGCACGAAGGTTGACAGCTTCTATTTTGACGATGCGGCCGTCCGCATGTTTGCGTCAGGCGACGATAAGTCCATGGCGGAGGCCATGCTAGAGGTCGTCGAGCATAAGGCATTGCGAGATTGCTTGATCGCGAATGGCTATAAATATGTGGAGCAACACTCCTGGGACACGAGAAGGGACGACTACCTGAAGCTCGTCGACAAACTTACCACGGAAGCATTTGCTGATTATGCTCCGACGGCGGCGCATTGTTCGACGACATTGTTCGACGAGAGCCTAACGATTAGATCCAGATGACAAGCAACCGCCATATAGGTTCCATATACAAATGTAGTGTCGAAGCGCTCTGTCCTTACATATTCTCTAGCTGTTGCTGCAACCTGCACACAAATTGAAATGAGCTACCAATGACGAGAGCCGGTAACGTACGCGGTGGCAGAGTGGATGTAGCAATCATTGGGGCGGGTCCTTATGGCCTGTCAATCGCGGCTCACCTGAAGGCTCGCGGCGTTGATTGTCGAATCTTTGGTAGCCCGATGCATACTTGGCTGAGCCAAATGCCGAAGGGCATGCGCCTGAAATCTGAGGGATTTGCCTCCTCCCTTTACGACCCGGCTTCTGCATTCACTCTTGCGCAATACTGCAAGCAGGAGGGACTTCCATACGCCGACCGTGGACTTCCAGTCCCTCTGGAAACCTTTGCTTCTTATGGCTTGGCATTCCAAAAACGGCTGGTACCGGAAGTTGAAAACAAGCTTGTTGTCTCTCTGCGTCGATCCACGGACGGGTTCGAAATCGTTCTCGGAGATGGTGATGTCGCTGCTGCACGAAAGGTAGTTATAGCGGTCGGTATAAGTCACTTCGGGTGTGTCCCGCCTGTCCTTTCCTCTCTTCCGGAAGAGGTTGTAACCCATAGTTCGAAGCATAGTAGTCTGGACTACTTTCACGGGCGTGAAGTAGCGGTGGTTGGAGCGGGAGCTTCGGCTTTGGACTTAGCGGCCCTGCTGCATCAAGCTGGAGCGTCGGTCCAACTCATCGCCCGTAAACCTGTTATTCGCTTCCACGATCCCCCAGAACAGACGGCCCCATCTCTTTGCCAGCGGATCCGTTTGCCACTAACAGGGATTGGCCCGGGCTGGAAGTTGCTCTTCTATGCTCGCGCTCCGCTGGCCTTCCACCGCCTGCCAGAGCGACTTCGACTGGAGGCTGTTCGCCGCACGCTTGGTCCGGCCCCAGCCTGGTTCATAAAGCAGCAAGTAGTGGGCATTGTGCCCTTCAACCTTGGAGTTAATATCACGCAGGCGAAAGTGGAGAATGGCCGGGTAACCCTTGAGCTTACGGACGGTGCCGGCAGTCGTCGTACGATGATGGCCGATCATCTCATCGCAGCGACCGGCTACAAGGTCGATGTCCGGAGGTTGGTATTCTTAGACGCGGATATCCAGACGGGAATCCGAACTGTTGAGCAGAGTCCTGTGTTGTCGGCGACCTTTCAGTCGTCAGTGCCAGGGCTGTATTTTGTGGGTGCCGCTGCCGCGAATAGTTTTGGACCAGTCTTGCGCTTTGCGTACGGAGCCGGATTTACCGCCCGCCATCTTACAAGACACCTGGCAAAATCAGTTCGTCGCGGGTCTGTCCGCGCCCGCTCCGGCGTTCAAGCCATCGAGCCGGGGTAATTGGTTCAGAGGTTGATACACTCAGGACGGCCGGCTGCCGAACAACGGTGGAACACGAAAATCTCAATTCGGAAAATAGGGCATCCGCCCCAGGAGCTCTGTTAACGGACACGAACAGGTGGCCAAGCCCAGCGCGGCTGGCGATCAGTCTGTCGAAAGCCGGATTCAATGTTTCAGCCGTTTGCATGAGTCCTGGCCATCCGTTGCTGAAGACGCGCGCGGTTCGGCAAACTTTCCGTTACAGCGGTCTTCATCCACTGGAGTCATTGAGAAGTGCGATTGAGGCAACCGATCCTCAAATCGTAGTTCCGTGCGATGACCGCGGAGTCCAGCATCTCCATGAACTACATGCGCAGTCTCACAGGCTCGGAAAATCTGGATCCAAACTCGCGGCCTTGATCGAGCGCTCTCTAGGCTCACCCGAGAGTTACCCAATAGTTTCCAAGCGCTACGATCTTCTCAAACTCGCTGGCGAAGAGGGTCTTCGTGTGCCGCACACGCACCTGATCAACGCCCTCGATGATCTCAAGGCCTGGCAGGAACGACAAACATTTCCATGGATGCTGAAGGTCGATGGAACGTGGGGTGGGCGCGGGGTGCGGACCGCTCATACTCCGGCACGGGCTGAACAATTCTTTTTGGAGTTGACCCGGCCGCCTTCAGTCGTGGAAGTCAGCAAACAGCTGATCATGAGCCGCGACCGATCCTGGGTATGGCCGCGGCGGCGGAACTATTCAAAACCATTGGTCATTGCCCAGGCTCATATTTCCGGCCGGCCGGCAAACTGCGCGGTCGTTTGCTGGAAGGGACAGGTGTTGGCTGGAATTGGTGTGGAGGTAGTCAGTGCGCAGGGAAAGGACGGACCTGCCAACGTTGTGCGGATCGTTCACAACCATGCCATGATGGTCGCCGCGGAAACGATTGCTCGCCGCTTGAGTCTGTCGGGATTCTTCGGGTTAGACTTCATGATTGAGGATAAGAGCGACGCGACCTACCTGATCGAGATGAATCCGCGATGCACTCCACTCTCTCACCTGCAACTCGGAAAGGGGCGTGACCTGGTGGAAGCGCTGTGGGCTCAAGTGTCAGGCCAACCGCTCCGAGAGATACCCGCCGTTACGCAAAACGCGATGATTGCCTATTTTCCACAAACCTGGACCTTCAAGAGTGAACTCCTGGAATCGAGCTTCCACGATATCCCCCGAGAGGAACCTGATTTGGTCCAGGAGCTTCTCGAACCGTGGTCTGAGCGGAGTTTTGTTGCTCGCATGGTCGACCGCTTCCGCCGGTTGACAAGGGAACAGCATGCATCGAAAGAGTACATTTTCGCGGGCACGGTCTCAACGGACACTGAGTTTTCTGAAGCATGCGCCAAAGCTGAAGATATTCGCTATCCACCACGCGGCTGGGCCAGGGTGCCGAAAGACGTCCTGTGACTCCTTCCCGTTGAGCTCAGGAATGCAATCGACTGATTTGCTGCAATCATAAAATGAAGCACGTTCTTCACGTGGTAGGAGCCAGGCCGAACTTTATGAAAGCGGCGCCCGTGCTGCGGGCCATCGAGCGGCGTGGCGTCCGGCAGACGCTCGTTCATACTGGCCAGCATTACGACCGAAATATGTCGGACGTATTCTTTACCCAGCTGGAAATTCCGGAACCGGATGCAAATCTCGGCGTGGGATCGAGCAGTCATGCGCAACAAACGTCCGAGATCATGCGCCGTTTTGAACCTGTTGCACTCGAATACAAACCAGATATGGTCCTCGTATATGGCGATGTGAATTCCACGATCGCGGCTGCCCTGGTTTGTTCCAAGCTGCTTATCTCAGTCGGCCACGTCGAGGCCGGGCTTCGCTCGTTTGACCGGACCATGCCGGAAGAGATCAATCGCATCGTCACCGACCGGCTCTCGGACCAGCTGTTTACTCCTTCCGAAGACGGAGACGCCCATCTTCTGCACGAAGGAATTGCAAAAGAGAAAATTCATCGAGTCGGCAACGTGATGATTGACTCTCTGGTGCGGCTCCTGCCGGCTGCCAGAAACTGTTCGACCAATGGATTTCCTAAGCGCCTTGCGTTGGTGACCCTGCATCGGCCTTCCAACGTCGATGACAGCGAAAATCTGCAAAAGATCCTCGATGCGCTCGTCGAGGCAAGTGAGCGGATCGACATCGTCTTCCCGATACATCCGCGTACGCGCCAGCGCATTAACGACTTCGGTCTTCACGCTTCGAGATTGCATCTGCTGGATCCAATGCCCTACATTGAGTTTCTTGCACTTCAGACTCGTGCTGCGGTTGTAATCACCGATTCGGGCGGCATTCAGGAAGAAACGACCTACTTGGGAGTGCCTTGCCTCACCGTACGCGAAAACACCGAGCGTCCTATCACGGTGACATTAGGGACGAACATCCTCGTCGGAGAGGACAAGAGCAAGTTGACCGCTGAGCTGAAGAATGTCTTGGATGGAAAAGGCAAGAAAGGTATCATTCCTCCTCTGTGGGACGGGCAAGCGGGAGAACGCATCGCCGATATTCTCTGTCGCCTGTAGTGTGACGCGCTTGCAGCGCCACCCTGCGCCGCGGCATTTGCGCTCTTAGCTAACGCTAAATATCTGTAAAGCTTCATCGTCTTCGGGGATCGCTTGAAAGGAGAACGCGTGAACTCTGCCGCTACCACCCAGCGCCGGGTCTTTGCGCGTCTCTCGATTACTGCCGGAAATGCCTTGCAGGCCGGCGCCGTTCTGGCTGCATATTGTTCATTGCGCGAGTCGCAGTCGGCACATTCACCAGCAACTGCGATCAGCACCATGCTTCTGGCATGGGTTCTCCTCTACTTCTCCTGCCACGCGATTGCTCACTGGCTCGTGGGGCGACTTGTAGGTATTCGTTTCCTTCACTATACGGTTGGCGGTACGGCGAATCCCGAGGGCTGGCCACCCGGACTTCGCTGGATCTTTGAGCATTTCCCCTTCTTCGGCGTGCAAACAGAAAAGGCCTCGATGCAAAACGTCAGTCCTAGAGCACGAGCTGTCATGTGGGCTGCCGGTGTAACTTCCTCTGCCGTCATTCCGACGTTGGCTATGTTCTGGGCGTGGCGCTCGGGTGTTCCCGGCAGCAGACTATTTTCTCTGTTTGCTATCTTCTGGGCTTTGGGAACGTTAGCGAGCAACTGGACGAGCCGCACCGGCGATTTTTCGAAGGCGAAACGTGCGCTTGGACATTCCTGAAAGCTCACTGACAGGTCTCCACCTGTACTCAGGAGAAAGATCATTCATACACTGGGCATTGACGTTGGGACGGGCGGTGCGCGGGCGCTGATTATGGACGAGCGTGGTCACATCGTCGCCTCTGCGACCGAAGAACATGTTCCCTTTACCTCTCCGGAAATTGGTTGGGCCGAGCAGCAGCCTGAGGACTGGTGGCGGGCGTGCTGCGTCGCGGTTCCGCAGGCGATTAAGAAGGCCGGATTCCGCGCAGAGGATATTGCCTGTATTGGTTTTTCCGGCCAGATGCACGGCGCCGTCATGCTGGATGATCAGGGTCGCGTCGTGCGTCCGGCGCTGATCTGGTGCGACGTGCGTGCCGAAGCACAGGGCCGCGCATTAACCGAGAAAATCGGAGCGGAGCGGCTGATCCAAGCCACATGCAATCCCGCGCTTGCCAACTTCACGCTCACAAAACTTCTGTGGGTGCGGCAGAACGAGCCGCACAACTGGAAGAGCGTGCGCTCGCTCATGCTGCCCAAAGACTACGTCCGGTGGCGGATGACAGGCGAGCGCGCCACCGACGTGGCCGACGCATCAGGAACGCTGCTGCTTGACATCGCCCATCGCCGCTGGTCGAGGCTGATGGCCGACGCCGCTGAAATCGACGAACGCCTGCTGCCCGCTCTTTTTGAATCGCCGGATGTGTGCGCCAAAGTTTCTTCGCAAGGAGCGGCCGCCACAGGTTTGCGGCAAGGAACTCCGGTGGTAGCCGGTGCCGGCGACCAGGCTGCGGGCGCAATCGGCATGGGAATCGTGGCTCCGGGAGCGGTCAGCGCCACGATTGGCACCTCAGGAGTTGTGTTTGCGGCCACGGATCGTCCCGCGCTCGAGATTCAAGGACGGCTTCACACCTTCTGCCACGCCATCCCAGGCCGCTGGCACGTGATGGGCGTAACCCAGGCCGCCGGACTTTCCTTGCGCTGGTTTCGGGATCAGTTCGGTGCGGGCACAGACGGCAACGGCGATAAGGACGGCAACGGCGATGAAAAAGACGGCCGCGATCCCTACGAGCGCCTCACCGACGAGGCGGCCAGAATTCCTCCCGGATGTCACGGACTTCTCTGGACTCCTTATCTCATGGGAGAACGCACTCCACATCTCGATCCCAACGCTCGCGCTGCGCTGGTTGGCTTGACCGCAACTCATACGCGGGCGCACGTGATTCGCGCCATCCTCGAAGGTGTTGCCTTCAGTCTCCGTGATACCTTCACCCTGTTCGGCGAGATGAAAGTCGCGGTGAGCAAGATTCGCCTGGGAGGCGGAGGCGCACGCTCTCCCCTTTGGCGACAGATTCAGGCTGAGGTTTACGGCTCTGAAGTGGAGATTGTCGAGGCCGAGGAAGGCGCCGCATATGGTGCTGCAATCCTGGCCGGAGTCGGTGCGGGAACGTGGAAGTCGGTAGATGAGGCCTGCGCAGCCGTAGTGCGAGTTGCGAAAAAGATTAAGCCACAGCCGGACGCGGTGGCCGTGATGAATGCGAGTTATGCCACCTATAGGAAAGTCTATCCGGCAACGAAGAACATCTTTGCGTAGTCAGTTCTCATCAAAATCCGGTCTCACTGAGAACAGAGAACTGCTTTTCCTCAACTAACCGCCTTGCTTCGGAACTGCCGCAGCCCCGCTGTGAGCAGCAGCACGTCAAACAACGTCAATGCGACCAAGACTGCCAGCAAGGAAAGATGAGGGAACTGGGGAACGAGGGTTCCGCGCAATCCTTCACTCGCATACACGAGCGGGTTCACTAGCACGGCCTTCTGCAAAATAGGGAAATTGTTCAGCGCGCTCCAGGGATAATACGTGCAGCCAAAAAAGATCATCGGGGTCAAGACCATGCTGAACATCAACCCGATGTGTTGCTGATTGACGCTGCATCCCAAGGCGAGACCGCCGCAGGCCGAGAACAATGCCACCAGCACCGTAACGCAGGTAAAGGTTAGAGGCGAGTGCAGGTTGAAGCTAACGCCTGGCCGCAGGATTAACCACGCCGCCGGGATGACGACCAGGCCCGCGATCAACGCCTGCAAAGTGCCGGCGAGTACCTTTTCGACCGCCACCCAATGAATTTCGATCGGTGCCAGCAAGCGGTCTTCAATCTCCCGCGTGAACTGAAATTCCGCGATCAACGGCATGGCCACCGCCCAAATCCCAGTGAACACCATGCTGATGGCCATGATGCCGGGAAGCAGCAGGCTCTTATAAGACTCCGGCATGTAACCGCTGCGCACCATCACGCGGCCGAAGATGAATACGAACATCAAGGGCTGCAAGAAAGTCTGGAACATCAGTACGACAGCGTTGCGGCGTGCGACGTGGGCGTCGCGTGCCAGCATGGCGAGAAAAGTCTTCCAGTTCATTCCCGCAGACTCCTTCCAGTGTGGTGCAAAAAAAGATTTTCCAGGCTGGGCTCGGAGATGTGCACGTCGCGTAATTCCACGCCAGCCGCCGAAGCCAGGGTGGCGATTTCGGCGATCAGCGAACCTCCGCGATCGGCGTACAGGTCAGCGCCGTTCTGGTCGTCACTCTGACTGCCGCTCTGACCGTTGACCCGCACTTCGGTTACACCCCTCAGTGATTGAAGCCGCTGCAGCAGTTCGCCAGAATGCTGGCCGAAACGCAGGCGCAGCAGAAACCCGCCCGGTACTGAAGCCTTCAGCTCGGCAG
>Ga0070699_100004256_pt1 | contig 12658 bp, 8 predicted proteins | sample KBSK1503metaG_FD_65473 | JGI IMG/M metagenome (GOLD analysis project Ga0070699, IMG submission 65473) | Corn, switchgrass and miscanthus rhizosphere microbial communities from Kellogg Biological Station, Michigan, USA - KBS K1-50-3 metaG | ecosystem: Host-associated > Plants > Roots >...
GCCGCCGGTGTTGACCGCGGTGCACGGCTGCGTCGACAGCGGATCCTTGATCAGATTGAAAATCTGTCCCGTGTTGTCGCGGGTCTGCGAGAAGTCGCCGGCGCGCTCGAGCGCGGTCGGCACGCGGATGCGGATCGGATTGCCGTTGTTGATCGCGGCGGTCACCGGACGATATTCGTGCGAGTAGAAGAAGAACAGCTTGTTGTTGCCGCCAGGTTTGCCGACCGGGCCGCCAAACGTGTAGCCCAGCGTCTTCGTGCTGGTCTTCGGCTTCGGATCGCCGTTCTTGATGTTCACCCAGCTGTTCGAATCCCAGTCCGAGTTGGTCTGGATGTCGTAGGCCGATCCTCTGAACTGATTCGTGCCGCTCTTGGTGACGGCGGTGATCTGCAGGCCGCTCGAACGGCCGTACTCGGCCTGATAGCCCTGGGTGAGAATTTTCACCTCGCCAATCGCGTCGACGTTCATGTTCAGCATCTGGCCGTTGTTTCCGGTGTCCATCGCCGAGATGCCGTCCATCATGATGTTGTTCTGGCCGGCGCCGCCCAATCGCGTGCCGCCGGCCGATGCGCCGGTCGGAACCACGCCCGGCGTGAACGCCGTCAGCGTGGTGAAGTTGTTGCGCCCGAACGGCAGCGTGTCGATCTGCTTGCTCGTCACGGCGTACGATCGCTCGCCGCTTTGCGTCTGCACGAGCGGCGATTGCGCGACGACCGTGATCGTTTCGGCGAGCGCGCCCGGTTCGAGCGTCAGCGGCGGCACGCCGACGCGGTCGGCGCCGCTCACGGCGATGCCTGCGCGTTTCACGGTCTTGAAGCCTTCCAGCGTGACTTCCACGGTGTAGGTATCTGCCGTGACGTTGGGAAAGACGTAGTCGCCGGTTTCGTTGGTGACGGCGGGCGCCGACTTCGTCCCGCGCGTTTCGCTGATGAGCACGACCGTCGCGCCGGGGATCACGGCCCCGCTCGGGTCTTTCACGTTCCCGGAGACGGTTCCGGTCGTGATCTGTGCGACCGCGGGGGCCGGGGCGAGCGCCAGCAGCAGAGCGGCGCCTGCGGCGAGCAGCCTACGTAACATGTGTCCTCCTCCGACTGACCGAGACTGCGACGTGTGATCGACGGCGGAACGATCGGGAGGCCGTCCGATTTTCTTGAAGAATCCGCGCCTATGCAATCGGTTACATGGCGGACACCATAGTGACGGCCGCACCGCCCGTCAAGCCCAAAAGAGGCGGCGTGCAGTGAAGAAAGGGAGAAGTTCAGAGAGTTGAATCTGGAGTGACCGGGTGACCGGGTGCAGGGTGCGCGTGCAAGTGTAGGTGCAACGTACGCGGTGCAAGGTGCAAAATGCAGAGTGCAGCGTGGGCTGCGTGGTTACGTCACTGCACTGCACCGCGCACCCGGCACCTGCACCCTGCACTATGCACCCTCCATCCGGCACCCGGCATACAGGCTGGATCGATCAGCTGACGAAGGTCGTAGACGAGGCCGCACCGCGGCTGCTTCAGATGTCGGACACAGCGGCCGGCGTGCGGCTGGCGCCCGGCAAGTGGTCGCCGAAGGAAATCATCGGACATCTCATCGACTCGGCGGTCAACAACGGGGCACGGTTCGTCCGCGCCCAGACGCAGGACGATCTGATCTTTGACGGGTACGATCAGGACGCGTGGGTGCGCGTCCAGCGCTATCAGGATCGATCGTGGCCGGAGCTCGTGCGGACGTGGCGGACCTACAACGAGCAGATCGCCGCGATCATGCGCGCGACGCCGGCCCGCGAGCTCGATCGCGTTCGGGCGCAGCACAATTTGCACGCGATCGGGTTTCAACCGCTGCCGGCCGGCGAGCCGCCGACGCTCGCGTTCCTGATGCGCGACTACGTCGCGCACCTGCAGCATCACCTCCGCCAGGTTCTCGGCTGACGGCGACGCCAGTCAGACTCGAACGGTTCTCGAAGGTGCCGTGTCCGCCGCCACGGGCTTGATGAGCATGCGCCGGTCAGGCAGACAGACCTACCAGACCCACCCTGACCAGATCGCATCAGCCCGCATCCCTGAGCGCCCGAATGGCGGCCGCAAACGCAACGGCCGAGAAGAGAATGAAGGCAATGGCTTCGACCGTGATGCTGACCGCATCGCCGACGCCGATCGTCGCATAGCGGAGCACGTCGATTTGCCACGTGATCGGGTTCGCGAAGGCGGCGATGCGAAACACCCGCGGCAGCGGATCGAGCGGATAGAACATCGAGCTCGCGAACAGGAACACGAAGTAGAACACCGACGTGACGGTGTTGTACGCGTCATTGCGGCGAATGCGCAGCGCGAAGATGGCGTAGAAGAAGAACCACCCGCCCGTGCCGACGAGCGTCGCCGCGACGAGGAGCGGCAGGCGATCGAAGCGCACCGGGATGCGCAGCAGCGCCGTCGCGAGCACGATCGTCAGCAGCGCCTGAACGAGTCCCACGAGCGTGTTGAACAGCACCTTGCCCAGCAGGTGCTCCCACCGGCGCATCGGATAGGTGAGCATCTCGTAAAAGATGCCGTTGTCGCGGTCGAGGAAGAACGACCACGACGTGTTCGACGCGATGCCGAAGCTCGCCATGCCCAGGACACCCGCAAGAAAGAACGCGTTGTAGTCGACGCCCGCGAGGCCGCTCGTGAAGCCGAGCGACGCGTTCACGCCGATACCGAACACGAGGAGATATCCGAGCGGATACACCAGGTCCCAGAAGATGAAGAGCGAGTTGGTGGCGCGAATCTTCGCTTCGCGGACGAGGACGGCTGCCAGCGGATAGGTCATCATCACGACACCTCTGTCCCTTCGGCTCCGCTCAGTGGAGGCCTCGAGCACGTTGGAGCGTCAGTCCCCAAGCACATTGGAGCGTCGGTCTTCGGCACGCTGCAGCGAAGGCCGTTCGATCCCGCTCGGGGCAGGCTGTTGGGTGAGCTGCACGAACACGTCTTCGAGGCTCGCACCGGTGATCTCGAGGTGCTGGATGCGGCCGTGCCGGCCGAGCGCCGAGACGAGCTCCAGAACGCGAGGCTCCTCGTCGCGAAGCTGAAGCTGCAAGGTGTTGTGCTGCACGACGACGCGCTCGGGCGCGTAACCCGCCACGATCGTCTCCAGCTCCGGCGGGATGCGATCGAAGGTGATCGTCACCTCGTGAAGCCGGCCGACCAGCTCCTTCAGCGTGTGCACGCTGCCGCGCGCGACGCGACGGCCGTGGTTGATGATCAGGATGTCGTCGCAGAGTTCCTCGGCCTCGCTGAGGATTTGCGTGGTGAGCACGATCGTCCGTCCGGCGGCCGCCTCGGCGCGCAGCATCGCCATCACCGAGCGTTTCAGGATCGCATCCATGCCGCTCGAGAACTCGTCGAGGAAGATGATCGGCACGTCGATCATGAACATCTTGGCGACCTGAACGCGGCGGCGGATCCCGCCGCTCAAGTCCTGCACTTTCCGATCGGCGACGTCCGCGATCCCGAATTGCGTCATGACCCGCTCTGCACGGTCGCGGACCGGCGACCCCGCGCGGCCGTGAAAGCGCGCGAACGTCAGGAGATTGTCGCGGACGTTGAGCAGCAGGTCCGCCGCCTGATCCTGAATGACCACGCCGATGCGCCGCCGGACCTCTAGCGGCGCCTTCTCGACGTCGTAACCGAGCACGTCGACCGTCCCTCCGCCCGGACGCGCCAGCGTCGTCATGATGCGCAGTGTGGTCGTCTTGCCGGCGCCGTTCGGACCGAGCAGGCCGAAGATGGACCCGCGCTGCACCGAGAACGTCAGATCGTCGACGGCGCGAATCGGCCGGAGACGCGAGCCAAACGTCTTCACGAGGTTCTTCACGACAATGGCCGGTGTGGACACCGATGGCTCCTGTGTATCCGAGCTCTGGTGAACGGATCCGACGGGACACACCCGTCGGTCTTGTGGTCAGGAACGATGAACGGAACGGGTGGTGTTCAGCGGCGGGCCGGTTTCACGTCAACCTTGATCAGACGTACAACGCTATCACAGTCTTGTGCTCGACCAGGATGAAACACACCAAAACTTTGATATGTTTCGCGAGCTACCCGTGAATCTCCGCGTCTACTGTGTCCGCTGTCGTGGCTTCGCGGCGCTTGTCGGCGTCGCCCTGCTGGCGACCGTCGCCTGCGCGCCTCAATTCGATCTCGTGATCAAAAACGGCGACATCGTCGACGGCACCGGCTCCCCGGCCCGCCGCGCCGACCTCGCCGTCAAGGGCGACCGCATCGTCGCGGTCGGCGTTGTGTCCGGCCGCGCGCGCCGGACCATCGACGCCACGGGCCGCGTCGTGGCGCCGGGATTCATCGACGTGCAGGGGCAGTCGGGCGTCACGCTCCTCGTCGACGCCAACGGCGAGAGCCACATCCGCCAGGGCATCACGACGGAGATCATCGGCGAAGGCAGCACGCCGGCGCTGTGGACTCCCGACACGGTCGACCGGGTGACCATCGACAGATATCACCTGCGGTACGACTGGACCGGATTCGACGGTTATCTGAACACGCTGCAGAATCGCGGCACGTCGATCAACCTGGGATCGTTCGCGCCGGTCGCGGCGATCCGCGAGCAGGTTCTCGGCATGCAGAACCGTACGCCGACGCCGGACGAGCTGAAGCGCGAGCAGGACATCCTCGATCGCGCGATGCAGCAGGGCGCCTTCGGCTTCGCGACCGCGCTGATTTATCCGCCTGCCTCCTACACGAACACCGACGAGCTCGTCGCGCTCGCGCGCGTCGCCTCGAAGCATGGAGGCATCTACATCTCACACGTGCGCGGCGAGAGCTTTCGCGTGAAGGACGCCATCGCCGAAGCGATCGAGATCGGACGGCAGGCCGCACTGCCGGTCGTCATCTATCACCTGAAGATCGGTGCGAAGGCGAACTGGGGCCACATGGACGAGATCCGCGCCGAGATCGAGGAGGCCCGGGCGCACGGTGTGAACGTGAGTGCGTGCCAATACCCGTACACCGCCGGCGGGACCAACCTGCCGGCGACGCTTCCAGGCTGGGCGCAGGAGGGCGGGCGCGAGAAGATGCTCGAGCGCCTGAAGAATCCCGCCGAGCGCGCGAAGGTGCGCCGCGACGTCGAGGCCAACACCGAGGTCGAGAACCTTCTGCAGGGCGCCACGTTCGACGGCATCCAGATCGCGTCGGTGCCGCCCGACAAAGACCAGTCGGTTGTCGGAAGACGGCTCTCGCAGATTGCCGCCGAGCGTCACCAGGACAACTGGGAGACGCTGTTTTCGATTCTGATCGACAACGACGGACGCGTGTCCGCTCTTTTTCACATGATGTCCGAAGACGATGTGAAGGACGCGATGCGTTATCCGTGGGTCAGCGTCGGCACCGATTCGGATGCGCGCCGTCCCGACGGTCCGCTTGGCGCCGGCCAGCCGCACCCGCGCTCGTACGGAACGTTCCCGCGGATTCTCGGACGCTACGTCCGCGACGAACACGTGCTGCCGCTGCCGGAGGCGATTCGCAAGATGACCAGCCTCGCCGCATCGCAGATGAAGATTGCCGATCGAGGCACGATCAAGGAAGGCTTCTTCGCCGATATGGTCATCTTCGACCCGAATACCGTCGCCGACACGGCGACGTTCGAGAAGCCGCAACAGTATCCCGTCGGCATCGAGACAGTGATCGTGAACGGCACGGTGACGGTCGACGGCGGCCGCCATACCGGCGCGCACGCCGGACGCGCGCTCTTCGGCCCCGGCTATCGGCGGTCGAGCGCCTCGAACTGAATTGACCACAACATGGCGACGCGGGTGACTACCATGCAGAACACATCGCAGAAGGTCGGCCGGCGAGCCGTCCTCACAGGGGCGGCGCTGACGGCGGTCGCAGCGGCCGCGCGCGCGCAGACGCCGACGGCGCCACCGGAACCGGCTACGACGCTCGCAGAGGTACCGCTCAGTGCTTCGGCGACGATCACCGTCGAACGCCGCGACCAGATCGCGCGCATCGGTCTCAATCGTACGTTCATTCAGAACCGGCTCGATCCGCCGACGCGGCTGCGGCTGGCGGAGACGTTCTATCAATACGAGCACGATCCGTCGTTGCGCGCCGCGGTACTCTTCGGACACGGAGAGAACTTCTCGCGCGGCATCGACGTGGACGCGTCGCAGGCCGCGATCGCGGCGGGCCGACGCACCGTGACCGGGCAGAAGGTGATCGATCCCCTCGGGAAATCAACCCCGCGTCTGTCGAAGCCGCTCGTCGTCGTGGTGCACGGCGACACCTGGAACCTGGGACACGAGCTGTACCTTGCGGGCGACATCCGGATTGCCGCGGCGAACACGCGCTTCGGCCAGGACGAGAACACGCATGGACGGTTCCCCGGAGGCGGCGCCACCGTACGCTTCGTGCGCGAGGCGGGATGGGGTAATGCGATGCGCTACATGTTGACGGGCGATCACTGGAGCGCGGAGGAGTCGTACCGAATGGGGATTACGCAGCAGATCGCGCCGACGCCCGCGGCTGCGCTCGAGCTCGGGACCGAGATGGCGCAGAAGATCGCCGCGTGCGCGCCGCTCTCGATCGCGGCGACGCTCGTTTCGGCGCATCAGGTCATCGATCCGGTCGAAGCCGACGCGCTTTCGAAGCTCGACGCCGCGTACAGCGCGTTGTACCGGACGCAGGACTTCCTCGAAGGGCGGCGTGCGGAGGCGGAAGGCCGGCCGCCGAAGTATCAAGGAAAGTAGAAGCCACCAAACTCGCTCGTCGTCGCCAAGTGGGCGGCCAACGCGCCGCTCGCTCTCGTCGACCAGTACGTCGGCAACTTGAGAAGGATGAAAGCCATCGCCATCGATGCCGGCGACATGGACGAGCCGATCGCGACGAACGTCCGGACGCTGCACGGCATGCTCGACGTCTACCGCGTCGCGCACACGTTCGAGATCTACGAGGGAAATCTCGTGAATCGCATCTCCGAGCGGATGGCCAAGCAGGTGCTGCCGTTCTTCGCCTCGAACCTCGAGTACCCGCGAAGCTCCTCGCGATGATCGTGATGAATGGTGAACGTCGGGCCGTGCATCGGAGGGCACACGGGGTCGACGAATGCGCGCAGTCAGCCCGCCGGCATGTACTGGTGCTTCACGTGTTCGCTCGAACTGGATTCACCACTCGTACAGAACCGTAGGTCTGCCCGTCAGACAGGTCCTCCGAATACCGCACATCTACGCCTGACGCATGCCGCAAGAAGGATCAGAGCGTCCCACAATGAGATGTGGTACCGCACTTCGAAGTCGAGTGCCTCCAAAATTGATTCGCCGCTTCGCGTCGATCAACGCAACTCCCCGCAGTAAACGACGCCATCGACGCACGTGTCTGTTCCGCTCCGCTAAAACGACAGCCGGATACCGAGTCGAAGATACCGTTCGTCGTACTCGCGACCGATGCTCTGCGTGGAACTGATGACCCCGAAGCCGTTCAGGCTCCGCACGGTTCCATCCGGATTCAATTGAAGATTCGAGACGTTGACGTTGGCTGGATTGGCGAAGTGCGGCGTGTTGGTCACGTTGAAGACCTCGAGCCGGAACTGCAGATGCCTGGCGCCGCTCAATGCGATCGTGCGGAAGAGGCTCAAGTCGAGATTCGCCACGCCGGGCCCTCTGATCGAATTCACCGCCGCCGTCCCAAACCTCGCTTCGGTAACGGGCCTGAACGCCGTGACATCGAAATACGACGCGCCCGGCTCGAAGCCGTGGATCGCGACCGTATCCTTCACCTGATCGGCGCGCTGGCTGCTGGCGGGGGCGTTCAGCGACGCCGAGCTCGCGACGACCGTGAACGGCTTGCCGGAGGAGGCCGTGAAGAACGCGTTCACCTGCCAGCCGCCGACGATCTTACCGAGAAGCTCGCCATCGCTCAGGAATTTCCTGTTTGCGCCGAAAGGCAGCTCGTACGCGACCGACGCGTCGAACTTGTGCGGAACCGCCGCGTAAATCCCGCTCTGTTCGCCCTTGTTCAAATACCAATACTCGGGAATCGGGATGTTGTCGGCCCACCAGTCGACCGTGTGTGCATACGTATACGCGCCCGTGAATTGGAAGCCGCTGCTCATGCGGCGATTGACGCTGGCCTGCAGCGAGTCGTACTTCACGCGTCCGAGCGGCCGTAACACCGTCATCGCGGCGGTCGTTCGCAGTCCGTCGGGCAGTCCCGGCTGGTTGAACGGTTGACTCGCCGCGCCTCCGCCAATCTGTCCATAGTTCAGATTCTGCGGAATGGTCATGCTGTCCTGCCGATTCGCGACGTAGCCGACCTGCACGCTCATCTGACGCGGCAGCAGCTTCTGCAGCGTGACGTTGTAAGACGTGATCGTTCCTCGAAGGTAGTGATCGTCGACGGTCGTCACGCCGGCGCCTCGCGGCAGGCTCACGGTGCCGGCGTTGAGATTCACCTGCGGCACGAGTGGCACGCCGGTGTCGAGCGAACCGGCCGGTGTGAAGGAGTTCGGGCCGTTCTCGGTGATCACGATGATCGCAGGAAACGCCTGCGTCATACCGTTCACGCGTCCGACGACGTTGTCGTTCTGCGGGTTGCGCGAGAACCCGACACGAGCGACCAGCGTTTCGGCCGGCCGGTACGCGAGGCCGAGCCGCGGCGTCAAGAGGTCGCGCTGCACCTTGATGTCGCACAGCTGTGCGTTGGCGCCGGCCACGCCGCAGATCTGAAGTCGATTGGTCGCGAAGTCGAAGATCTCGAGGCCGCGATCGGCACGTCGAGGAAACGGGTAGTACTCCCACCGCAAGCCGACCGACGCCGTCATCTTGCGAATCACCTGCCACTGATCGCGGATGTACGTGCCGAACGCCCACGTGCGCAACGTCGCAGGCCGCTCGGGTTCGGCGCCGTCGTCGCTCAGCAGCGGGCTCATCGCCTGGGCATTGCGCGACTGCGGCAGCCCGAGCAGAAAATCGGCAAACGCATTGAAATTGTTCGGCGACGCGCCGCCGTTCAACGCCGAGGCGCCGCCCGTGAAATTCAACGTGGCCACCTGCGTCTCGTAGTGATTGAGGTGCATCCGCTGAACGTCGGCGCCGAACTTCACGTTGTGCGACCCTCGCGTCCACCCCGCATTGCCGACGAAGTTGTACTGGGAATCGAGATAGTCGCGCATCGGGCTGTTGCCGAGCGACGCCCACCCCGAGATGTTGATGAGCGGCGTCGCGCGATCGCGCGAGAACGGCGGCTGGCACGCGTTGAGAATTCCGAACTCGGCGCCCCAGCATCTATCCTTCGGGCCCTCAGGCTCCACGTTGGTGTGCTGCCGCGTGAACCCTGCGACGCCGTCCACGACGAAGCTGGGCGAGAGAATCGTCGTCGCCGACCACGACGCGCTTCTCACGTTCGAATCGAACAGACGGCCGATGCTGAGCGGGTTGTATCGCGCACCGTCAGGCGACGGAAAGATGCCGCTGTTCGTTTCGACGTTGGGAAGGTAGCTCACGCGCGAGCTCACGTTCAGCCGGCTGCTCGGCGTCCACGTCAGCTTCGTGTCGATCTTGTGGACGTACGAGTGGTACGTCCCGGCGGCGAAGTAATTGTCCGTGTAGCCCGGCAGCGTCGGCAGCACCAGCGCGTTCAGCAGCCTGACCGCAATCGTGTTGATGCGGCTGGCGGGAATGTAGTTGCAGCTCGCGAACCGCGGGTCGGTCGTCGACGTGAGGCCGGCGCAATTCTGAAAAGCAAACGGTACGCGGCCCGCGCCGGTCGCCGTTCCGGTGAGCGGATCGTAGAGGACGGTCCCGGTGTTCGAGAAGTCGCCGGCGCGCAGATCGGCCGGAGGCAGCGATCGAATGCCCGGCGTGAGCGCCGCGATCTGCGCCGGGAACACACCGTTCGCAATGTCCTGGACGGTGCTTTCGACGCTCGCGAAGTAGAAGAACTTGTTGCGCGCGATCGGTCCGCCGAGCGTGCCGCCGAAGATGTTCTTGGTTTCTGTCCCTTTCGAGTCACCCGGCGGGAGGAAATAGTTGCGGTTTCGGAGCCGCGCGTCGGTGAGGTACTCGAACGCCGAGCCATGCAGTTGGTTCGTCCCGCTCTTGATCTGCACGTTGACCGCTGCGCCGCCGGCCATCCCTTGATCGGCGTCGAAGCTGTTGGTGACGACGCTCACCGTTTCGATCGCTTCGGTGCCCGGACTGTATGCCTGCAGCTCGGGGAACCACTGGTTCGTCGCCGTGATGCCGTCGAACCGGAACACCGTGTTCGTCGGCGGCTGCCCGTTCACGGAAACCGCCATCGATCGTGCCGGATTGTTGATGCCGCCGGCCTGGATGTAGTTCGGCTGCGCGACGCCCGCCATCAAGGTCAAGGCCGTTTGAAAGGCGCGACCGCTCGTGGGCAGGTTCTCCATTTGCTCGCTCGTGACCACCGCCTGCACTGCGGCGCTTTCGGTCTGGAGCAGCGCCGCCGTTCCGGACACGACGATCGACTCCTCGATCGAGCCGACGGTCAGCTTCGCGTCGACACGAACGGCGTTGTTCTGCCGGACGATCACGTTGCGCGCCGTGAACGGCTTGAAGCCCGTCAGCGTGATCACGATCTGATAGGTGCCGGGAGCGACGTTCGGGAAGTTAAAGCCGCCCGCAGCCGTAGTCGTCCCTTCGCGGGACTGATTCGTCTCTGTCTGCGTGATCGTGACGGTTGCGCCGGGGACCGACAAACCCGATTCGTCGCTCACGGTTCCAACGAGCGAACCGTAGAGAATCTGTGCGGAGGTCGGAAGCGGGCCCAGGAGCGCGAGAGCGGCGACGAGCATGGTTCGCATCGTTCGTCCTCCACGTGTCGGCCGATTGACTCTTGCGTTACGACGAAGTCTGATCCATGCGACGCGCCCGTGCAGAGTATACCGATTGCAATACGATCCAGCGCGCTGGTACATGGCGGTTCTACGTATTCAGCAGCAGGTGGCGCTCTCCCAATAGAATCACCCGGTCTAGGCTTGGCCACGACGAGTCATGCGACAGAGGAGTGGACGGATGGGATCGTCAGCAGCACGGAAGGCCGCGGCCACTCGGAAGCACAGAGCGGCGGCCAGAAAAGCGGCCGCTACGCGTAAGCGTCGCGCGGGCCGACAGGCAGCGACGACGCGCAGACGTCGCACTGCCGGCACGAAGGCGGCCGCAGCCCACAGCACACAGTCCGTCGTTCCGATGATTTCTTACGAGGACGGGATCGCGGCGTTGGAATGGCTTCGCAGGGCGTTCGGGTTTCGGGAGACAATCCGTCTCACAGCGCCGGACGGGAGACTTTCGCACGGCGAAATGGAGGCTGGTGACGGATTGATCATGGTTGCGTCTCCGACACCCGAGTACCGCAGTCCGAAGCGCCATCGGGAGGCCTGCGAGCAGGCACGCAAGTGGTCGGCGGTGCCATGGATTATCGACGGGGTGCTCGTCTACGTGAACGAGCTCGATCGACACCTTGCGCGAGCGAAGGCAGCAGGTGCGACGATCCTCTCTGACATCGAAGAAGGGCCGCCTGGGCGACGATATCGGGCAGAGGATTTCGAGGGCCATCGCTGGTTCTTTTTCGAGAAGGACGAAGGATGACATCTCACCGAAGGCTTGCGAACATCGGCTCGGAGCCGGCGGCCGCCGGTGCGATCCCGGGCCGCCGCCGGCTGATGCCGGGCGTGCGTCCTTACGGCGCGAGCGTGCGGCGTCCCGAAAGCAGGTGCACGAGGAACAGGACGATCGCAATGACGAACAGCACGTAGGCGATGTTGGTAGCGACTGCGGCAACGCCTGACACGCCGAGCGCACCGGCAATCAACGCGACAATCAGAAACACCAACGCGTAATACAGCATGACCCCTCCTCGCCCACGCACCAAAGCGCAGAGCGCCTTTCGTGCGAGGACACCTAGCAGAAACTGTGCCGTTTGCGTGTCGGACTCCGCGTCTTCGCCATGCGACGGCTCTCGAGCTGTATCGCCAGCTCAGGCGAGCTGACGCCGTCGTCGGCCGCGGTCGGAAGATGACCGCCGCCAACCTCTGGGAAACCGGTCAAGATGCCGCTGGTTCAGAATCAGGAGCCAGTCGAGACATTTCGAGCGGGCGGTGCGCACGAACCGTTCGACAACACCGTTGACTTGTGCCTGCGATACGATGGGCGAACAAACTCAATCCCGTCGCTTCGGAATACGTCGTCCAGACGCTCGGTGAATTTCTGATTCCGGTCGGGAATCAGAAACCGCATCGGTTCCGAGCGCCCCGCCAAGGTCCACGACAGTTGCCGAGCCTGCTGGATGACTCATGGCGCGCTCGGATGCGGCGTGCAACCGGCCACATGCACATCCGGGCTGTCTCGTGTCAGTGCGTCAGCGCGTACAGAAGGACATCGACACCGACCGCGTACCCGGCGGCGGCGAACTGATCGAAGTATCGGTGGTCGTCGCCTTCGCGTTCGAACGCATCGCCGAAGTCGGTGTTGTGCGTCATGAAGACGAGTATGTGGCCCTGCGGATCGCTGATGGCGCGCGCGTGCGGTACGGCGCTGTCGGCGCCGCGCTCCGACGTGCGGCCGCCGGTGGCCAGCCAGAAGTCGATCGACGGGATCTGCGGCAGCTCCCTGACGTCGTAGAGGACATGAAAGATCGGATGATCCGGCGGCACGTCGAAGA
>Ga0070699_100004257_pt1 | contig 12658 bp, 11 predicted proteins | sample KBSK1503metaG_FD_65473 | JGI IMG/M metagenome (GOLD analysis project Ga0070699, IMG submission 65473) | Corn, switchgrass and miscanthus rhizosphere microbial communities from Kellogg Biological Station, Michigan, USA - KBS K1-50-3 metaG | ecosystem: Host-associated > Plants > Roots >...
CGATGCCCAATCAATTGAAGAGCGGGTACTTCATGCAAAAGTTTCCAATAAATTGGGAAAAATCCCCACAATGCATACGCGGCAATACCATTCAAGATGCCTTTGTTCATTAATCTCCTTCGGGAGGCTGGAAAATATTCTCTGATCGGATGCGCTGAGGAAATATCCACTTACGCCCCAGCAAATACTATATCACTCAATGAGGCCGATCAAAATAACTGAATAGGCTGCCTGCCTGCGAACCCCGCTTCAATTTCGTGCCAATATTGAATATCGTCTTCACCATGTTGCCAGCAAAGGTAAACTTCGCGTCCATTTTTTAGCGCGGAGAAGTCCAATAGACCGGTGTTGATATCCTTTATTTGCGCACCCGTATCCTGGATCTGATGGACAAGTGCATCCAATTTCTCGAAATCCTGGACCAAATCGCTAAGCGCGCGGTTGCCGCCATTCCCCGCAGACTTTTCGATTGCTGGCCAGGCTTCAGGCTGGTTTTCCAGAATCTTTTGCCGGATCACCTGAACTTCGTCCATCAATGGGCGAATAATATTCAGGGCTTCATTGGCTTCCTGTAATGTAAAGTATTGGGGCATAAATTTCTCTCAGTTAACAGCAGTATACACCAAATAAAAATGGGCGACCAAGACAGGTCGCCCATATGGTCTATATTTTAGCTTTCCTCAACCTTAGGCTATTACTCACAACAAAGATACTGCTGAACGCCATCGCGCCAGCTGCCAGCATTGGGTTCAAATATCCGAATGCCGCGGCAGGAATCAGTACAACATTGTAAAAGAAAGCCCAGAAAAGATTTTGCCTGATCGTGCCGAGCGTCTTGCGTGAAAGAGAAATGGCACGTGACACAGCGCGCAAGTCACCGCTAATCAACGTCACAGCCGCGGCGGCCATCGCCACATCGGTTCCTGTCCCGATAGCGATACCAACGTCTGCTTGTGCGAGAGCAGGCGCGTCGTTTATACCATCACCAACCATGGCTACAACATTTGAGGCCGGAGAACCAGACACTGAAGATTGAAATTTCTTGACCTCGGAGGACTTGCCTTCAGGCAAGACTTCTGCCAGAACTTCATCAATGCCAACCTGCTTTGCAATTGCTTCAGCAGTTTTCTGATTATCACCGGTCATCATCACAACCTTTAGTCCCATGCGCTGCAGTTCAGCCACCGCCTCCTTCGAGCCATCCTTCAACGTATCTGCAACTGCGATCACGCCTTCCACTTTTCCATCGATGGCAACCAGCATTGCAGTCTTCGCTTCGGATTGCAAACGCGTCACTTTGGATTCGAGTCCATTCAAGGAGAAGCCATGCGCGTTCATCATGCGGATATTGCCTACGGCCACACTTCTTCCCTGGACCTCAGCCCATACACCATTACCAGGCTCTGCTTCAAACCCGGCCACTTCCTCTAAACTCAAACCGCGCGCGGTGGCTTCGGCCCAAATCGCCTCACCCAGCGGATGCTCACTCCCCTTTTCAACAGACGCCGCCAATCGCAATAACTCTTCACTATTCACCGAAGACCGTTCGCTGAGCACTATATCCGTTACTGCTGGTTGACCTTTTGTGAGAGTACCCGTCTTATCAAGAACAACTATATTTACTTTTCCAGCGCGCTCCAAGGCTTCACTATTCTTAAACAGAATTCCAAGTTCCGCGCTCTTGCCAGTTCCAACCATCACAGCTGTCGGCGTAGCGAGCCCCATCGCACACGGACAGGCAATGACGAGTACCGCAACCATATTAATGAGAGCAGTTGTGAATGCGGAATCAGTAAACTGGTAATTGGTAATTTGCGGGATTACAAAATACCAGACTGCAAATGTCAATAAGGCAATCGCGATCACGATCGGCACAAATACTGCAGAGACTTGATCTGCCAATTTTTGGATCGGCGCTTTGCTGCCCTGTGCATCTTCCACCAACTTGATGATCTGAGCGAGGGCGGTCTCTTTGCCAACTTTTGTGGCTTCAAATTTCAGCACACCTAGTTTGTTCAAGGTCGCACCGATCACTGCGTCGCCAGATTTCTTTTCAACAGGTAGAGACTCGCCCGTCAACATAGATTCATCCACTGCGCTGCGACCATCGATCACCACGCCATCCACAGGGATCTTCTCGCCCGGTTTAACGAGAACCACATCACCGACGCGAACTTCGTCGATGGGCACTTCGGCTTCCAGTCCAGAACGAACGACGCGCGCAGTCCTGGCGCGCAGTCCCATCAGTTTCTTGATCGCTTCGCTGGTGCGTCCCTTTGCGCGCGCTTCCAAATATTTCCCAAGCCGTATCAAGGTGATGATGACCGCAGCCGTCTCGAAATAGACATGGCCCGCGATCAAGCCAAGCACAATGAATATCGAATAAAAATATGCGACCGACGAGCCCATAGCGATCAACACATCCATATTGGGGGATCGATTTCGCAAGGCTTTGAACGCACTGACATAATATTGCCAGCCCACATAAAATTGAACTGGGGTGGCAAGTGCCCACATTAACCAGACCACCCATGCCTTGGTCTCGGCCATCATTCCGTCCATGGCTTGCATTTCGTAGAAGTAAGCTGGCAGCCAGCCAAAGTCCCGCGCCATGGAAAGCAGGAAAAGAGGCACAGTGAAAATGATGCCCATGATGAGCAAACGGCGTTGTTCATTGATCTCGTGCTCGCGCGCTGTGGCTTCAGCATCTTCCACATCCCCGCCGAGTTCCACCGCTTCGAATCCTGCTGATGAAACTGCGCGGCGTAATTCGGCCTGGGTAATAATGGTGGGCACGTATCTCACGCGCGCTTTTTCAGCTGTGTAATTGACCTGTGCTTCCAGCACGCCTTCTAGCTTCACGAGTGTTTTTTCAAGACGACGCGCGTCGTTATCATCTGCGAGCCGCTTAATGATGAGATCAGCTTCACCCGTGGCCACCCCATATCCCGCCCGATTAACACGCGCGATCATATCGGCGACTCCGAGTTTGGATGCATCAAAATCCACCATAGCACGCTCAGAAGACAAATTCACGACCGCAGTATTGACACCATCAAGCTTTTTCAAGTTACGCTCAACGGTGGCAACGCAGTTCGCGCAGGTCATGCCCGTGATGGGAAGGGTAAGTTGTTTAGTCCCAGACATAGTTTTCACTTTTGTGTTTGTTATTCATCATCTAATGGATGATCAATATCTCCAGCTACGAAAGAATATCGAATGACGCTTCTAACGTGCTCATTCCCATTCAAACCATTGATTAAGAGTGATCATGTGTATGCTCGCCTTTGTCGATGTATTTCTCAGGCTCTTTGTCGAAACTCTTCTTGCAACCTAGCGAACAGAAGTAATAAGTTTTGCCGTTGTACTCAGATGTACCAGCGGCGGTGGCGGGGTCAATGTCCATGTGGCAAACGGGGTCATGCACTGTAGTAGTCATAGCAATCTCCTTATTGTTATTGAGTTAAATTCACGCGTCGCAATAACTGAGCGTTAATTGCAACAACGACTGTACTAAGAGACATTAAGATCGCGCCCACTGCAGGTGAAAGAAGGATTCCCGCCCAAGCCAGCACACCTGCTGCCAATGGCAAAGCGATGACATTGTATCCAGAAGCCCAGATCAAGTTTTGAATCATCTTGTTATAGCTGGCGCGGCTCAATTTAAAGATCTTAACAACATCCAGGGGGTTACTGCGGACGAGAATAATGCCTGCCGATTCTATGGCTACATCCGTGCCACTGCCAATTGCAATCCCCACGTCCGCACGCGCAAGAGCAGGCGCATCGTTGACTCCGTCGCCAACCATTGCCACTTTCTTCCCCTGTTTTTGAAGTTCAATTACTTTCTGGTCCTTGTGTTCGGGAAGCACTTCGGCAAAATACAGATCAATGCCAAGTTCATCTGCGACGGCTTTGGCAACTTCCTTGCTATCGCCTGTCAGCATGGCAACCTGTATATTCATTTCATTTAGTTTTTTAATCGCCTCATAACTCTCCGGGCGAATGACATCTGCCAATGCGAATGCAGCTGTGGCACGTTTCTGTTCGACCAGGTAAACAACCGTCTGCCCCTTTGAGCCTGCAGATTTGGCAAACTCAACGATTTCCTGATCGGGTTGTGTGTTCAGCAATTCAAGCAAACGCGGACCGCCCACCCATACTTCTTTGCCATTAGATTTGGCGCGGATGCCGCGTCCCTTGATGGCTTCAAAATCAGAAACGGCTGGCGATTCTAGATTCTTCTCTTGCGCGGCCTGGCGAAGCGCGCGGGCGATGATATGTTCCGAGTCCGCTTCAACAGCCGCGGTCAATGCGAGAGCGTGATTTTCATCCACATCCTTGATGGATTTTAAAGCGACTATACCCTGCTCACCCTTCGTCAACGTGCCGGTTTTATCGAAGATGACCACGTCAATCTCGCGCGCCGCTTCAAGTGCCAGACGATTTCTGACCAAAATCCCATTTTGCGCGGCAGACGAGGTGCTGATCGCCACCACCAAAGGGACAGCTAATCCCAAGGCGTGTGGACAGGCAATGACCAGAACCGTAACGACGCGTTCCAATGTGAACAGATCCAATCCCAAGGCGAAAGTCCATAAAATGGCAGTTAGTGTAGCTACGCCGATGGCAAGATAGAAAAGCCAGCCCGCGGCTCTATCTGCCAGGATTTGCGTACGCGATTTACTTTGTTGCGCCTCGCGCACCAGGCGCATGATACCGGCAAGTGCGGTTTGCTCACCAATTGCTGAAACCTGCACACGTAGACTTCCATTATTGTTAATACTTCCGGCGATGACCCTGTCTCCAGGAATTTTTTTAACAGGAAGCGACTCTCCGGTAATCATCGATTCATTTACGTCGGACTCGCCGTCTGTGACCACGCCATCCGCAGGAACACTGGCCCCCGGGCGGACAAGCACAAGGTCGCCTGTCTTCAAGGAAGAAACCGGCATGACGTGCATACTCCCATCCGGCATGATATGTTCCGCGGTATCGGGCATTAACTTTGCGAGCGCGTTCAGAGCGCCTGAGGCTTGCCTCACGCTACGCATCTCGATCCAATGTCCCAAGAGCATAATATCAATCAAAGTAACCAGTTCCCAGAAAAAACCTTCTCCCAGATTGGCAATGATCGCGGCAAGGCTGTAAACGAAGGATACGGAGATGGCGAGGGAAACAAGAAGCATCATGCCAGGCTGGCGATTACGAACTTCAGGAATAGCCATCTGGATAAATGGCACACCGCCATATAGGAAAACGATCACAGAAAACAGGGGAGCGACCCATTGACTCCCTAAAAATTCGGGCATCATGAACCCAAACCACATCTGAAGCATGGGGGTGTAGAGCAAAACTGGAATGCTTAAAAGGAGGGACACCCAAAAGCGCTTGCGAAACATATTTTCATGGCCGCTGTGGTCCACGTGTTGAGAGTGTTCGCTGGGCTCATCCATTCCATGTGCCGCGTGTACATCATGCTGACTTTCTGCCGCGACTTTATGGCTCTTGTGAGCGGCATGTGTATCCATTTTCGCATTCTTTGCACTCGCTGCACTCGTATGTTGGTCATGTTCCATTTCGGAATGATCGTTATGTTCATGTTTAGTGTGCGAGGTTGTCATTGCGACCTCAATAAGCATACAAATATTGGGAGGGCTTGCACCCCCCAAACAGGATTAGAGTGTGATCAAACCCTCAGCAGGGTAGTTGATCTCAGCCAGCAAAGCCTTGATCGTCTGCTCGCTTGCGGGAGTGTCAAACGAGATCTGGACTTTCTTGGTATTCAAATCTGCATTCACCGATTGGATGCCTTGCAATTCACCCACCTCGGTTTCAATGGTATGGGTGCAATGTTCGCAATGGATCGCGGGTACTGAATAAGTTACTGTAGTCATGGTTTTCTCCTTCATAAAGTAGATCAAATTTTTATTTCTGAGCAGCAACAATCAATTCGCCAATCATTCCTGCTTCCTTGTGTCCCTCAATAGAGCAAAAGATTTCATACTCTCCGGGTTCCATGGCGGTAAACTGCAGGGTGGCCGTTTCTCCCGCTTTGGCGAAAAAATGCAAATCATATTCATGCTGGTCCATCTGATGATGTTCGGCAGGGCCGCTGTCACTTGCTTCAACACTAGTCACATTTATGTTATCGACCACAAAATCATGCTCGACCTTTCCCAGATTCTTGAGCATTAACGTTACGGGTTGGCCAGCAGCAACAGTAACTGTCACGGGATCATAGGTGAAATCCGAAGCTTCCACTGTGATTTCCGTTACTGGTTGCTGTGCCGCCACTGTACAGCCCGTCAATAGGATTGCACAGACAAGGCTAAAGAATATCTTTTGTGACATACCTAATCTCCCGTTCAAGAAAGTTACACTTTCGCAGACATCGCAAATACTTCGGTGATTTCCTTCAACACGCGTTCGCGCTCTTTGGGGTTATTTCCCTTTATGGCTGTGATCACACACGAGTTCAGGTGATTCTCAAGGATCTGCGTGCTGACCTTATTCAACGCGGCGTCAATGGCCTGTATCTGACGGATGACGTCAATACAATATGTATCCTCCTCGACCATACGGATGACGCCGCGCAGATGGCCTTCGATGGTCTTCAATCGTCTGAGTGTGTTTTCGTTTTCCATAATTGCCTCTGGTTTCTGATGCAGGTTTACCACCTGATCTTACCCCCCCCCCGGGGGGTAGGGATAATATAAACCCACTCCTTACCTATGTCAAGAAAAAAGCCTGCGATATCCGCAGGCTTTTTTCTTATGATTTCGGCACTACTCACCATCCCTTAGCCTGAACGCATCACGAATTACCGCGCGCTGCAAGCGGTGAAAAGTCTGCGCCAAGTTTTCGGGAGTATGTGGTCGGCGCTTTTCCAGCCACCATTGCAACAGCGCGAGCTGCGCCCCAGCCAGATAGTTCGCCAGCACTTCCAACGGGATGGCGCTGCCTGCTTCAGCAAAGGCAGCACGCAGGTTCACTTCAATTTCCCGTGCGCTCTGGTCACGAATTCGCCGCAGGATCAGCAGGCTATCCTTACCCTGAAAAATGGAATAAAACAGTGCACGCCCACCTTCAAGATGCCGATATGCCAAAACCATCCCGGGTGGTGCTTCCAACGAAAGCAGTTCTTCGCGAGAGAGGGGGTGGAGTGGCCCGAAATGGAATTCCCTCACAATGGCCTCGTGGCAGTTCATGAGTAATTCGTCTTTGCTGTTGTAGTGCAGATAGAAGGTGGTGCGCCCAACGTTGGCACGATCCACAATGTCTTGAATAGTGATGGCATCATACTCACCTTCGCGGATCAGTTCGATCAGCGCCTTTTGAAGTACCTCGCGCGTGCGCTGTACCCGCCGGTCAGTCTTCATCATAAAGCATCCTCATATGAAGTTTCTGAACAATTTGCCCATACTGTTCAAAAATGAACAAATCCCGCGTCTTGATTATTGACGTTCATCATGAAACGCCATATTATTTTGCGCACGGAACATCTCAAATTATACTGGGAGAAATAATCATGTCGCAAATGCCCGTAAAGCCCAACCCCGGATCGCCCCCCAGCACACCACGCTGGCTGAAGGTGCTTGTGATCATCTTCATCGCTTTGGTTCTGTTGGTTATCATCTTACACCTCACAGGCAATAGCCTTGGTGGGCATATACCGCATATGCCATAATATGGCGCGCAACAGCTATGACACTGACACCCGGCATCCGCAAGTTCATGCGCACCGCACATGTCACCTTCACGGTCGGCTGGCTTGGCTCAGTCGCTGGCTTTCTGGCTCTCGCTCTCGCTGGTCTCACCAGCCAAGATGCCCAGCTGGTGCGTGCCGCTTATCCCGCGATGGAGTTGATTACCCGCTTTGTCATCGTACCGTTGAGCCTCGCCCCACTACTAACCGGGCCCATCCTGTCGCTGGGCACGCCGTGGGGCTTGTTCCGGCATTACTGGATCCTGATGAAATTCCTGATAACCATCCTTTCCACCCTCATCTTGCTTGTGCATATACAGCCAATTAGCTACCTGTCGCGTGTGGCGGCAGCGGGGATATTATCCAGTGCAGATCGCGGGGCACAAATCCAATTGGTGGTCGCAGCGGCAGCTGGCCTGTTGGCGCTACTCGTGGCCACGGCGCTGGCAGTGTACAAACCGAGGGGTATGACCCCGTATGGGTGGCGCAAGCAGTACGAGGAACGTATGGTGTCGCCAGACGTAGATGCAGCGGCTTAGGCATTGATAGATAAAAATTTTAGCCACCTATGTGCAAAAGGACGAAGCACCGCACCCCAAAATGTACAGAGACTGTCCACTACGGTAGGCAGTCTCTCGTGCTTTAAGGACAAATTCTTTTAAAAAACATTTAGAAGTCTTTCGGGGAATCCCCGGCACAATCATCAACCGCGAACATATCGGCGAGACCAGCGACGAACTGGTTATCAGGTGGAATACCGACAATCCCACAGACCTGGTGGAGCAAGAACCAAAAAGAGCGAGACAATGATTGTCTCGCTCTTTTTTATTTTGAATACTGATCAACAATTCGGCATCATTTCATATTGCATTATCTTAGCTCAATAGCACTTGCGAAATCTAGCAGATCCTGCTCATTTGAGGTTGGAATCCAACCGCTGATGAAGTTCCTGCGCAAAATTCATCAGCTCTTGCTCATTTGAGGTTGAGAGTGTCTGCTGACTCCCAGTCCCAAGTAATGTCAGAACTACAACCATGCGGTCTGAAACACCTTTCGGATCAGATGCATCAATACTTATGTTTCCGTAATTTTTCAGCCATTTATCCAGTTTTGCAATTTCCTCTTTGGATAAAACATCGATCAAGCGCTCTTCAACATATTGGCCCTGCTTGCAGGAACCCCCGTGGACCTCGCCAGAAAGATAGACCGTCATATAGTCGCAGAACCCGGCAATGCCGCCTTCGCGTTTCCAGGTGAACACTACCGTGGCAGGGCGAAGCTGAGTTCCATTCTCATTTGTGCGGTATTCCACCTGTCTGCCGTTGGCTTCCAGTATGACACGAAATCCAGGTGTGATGACTTGAGCGCAAACCAGCCCTTCATTAACGACACCAAGACAGTCATCGGGCCAGTCGACAGCTTCGGTGGAGACCAGGGTTATTTTGTCAGCGGACAGGTCCAGGTCCTCGGAAAGAGCCGTGATGGCCACGCGTTGCGCAGGAGTCAAATTGGCAGGAATGTTTGTCGAAGTTGGCATCTCAATAATAATTGATGGTTGGTCTGTTGGCGTTTGAGGCGCACAAGCCGTGAACATCCAAATCAATAATATGATGCTGATCCATACTTTTTTCATGCTAACTCCTTGCATTCGGTGGACGTATGCATCATGAATATTGTTCCGGAAAACTGTATGGGGGTTACATGCGTTATCGCCTGTTGCCTGAAAAATTGATTACTTCGTCGGAATTTCTCCGGCCAGTTCTTTATCGATCACCTGTTTGAAAGCATCGAGCGGCTGTGCACCAACGAGCGCCAGGCCATTGATGAAGAATGTCGGTGTCGAACTAATGCCCAGGTTGATGGCAAAATCGCTGTCTGTTTGGATCGCCTCCTGATATCTATGTTCCGTCATACAGGCTTCAAAGGCGGTTACATCCAGAGTGAGTTCCCTCGCATATTGTGTGTAAACCTCGCTGCCCAGAGTTTCACTGCTAAAGAGTTTTTCATGATACTGCCAGAAGGCGTCCTGTTCGCCCGCACACATGGCAGCCTCCGCAGCGGGGAAGGCATCGGGGTGTATCGAGGTGAGAGGCAGGTGACGATAGACCACCCGGATCTTGCCGGGATACGCTGCAAGCAGCGGTTGATACACTTCCTCATGCCAGCGGCGGCAGAATGGGCATTGAAAATCGCCGAACTCAACGATGGTGATGGGAGCATCTTCAGGGCCAAACGCATAAGCACTCTGGCTGAAGACGTCGTAACGGATATACTGCGCCTCTTCGGTTGCGACTGGCGCTTCAACTACCGGACCGACTGCCGGGTTCGCCGTCTGTGAGCTCTGCACGGTCTCTAAGGGTGTTCCTGTCCCCCACACCACATAACTGACGAGGATGCCTGCGGCAAACGCAAGCACGGCCAGCACCGAAAAGAAGTGACTTCGTTTGAATGTGACGGTATCCATCTGTTGAACTAGTTCTGCTGGATCATCAGGCTCAATAGCAGGTGTGATTTCTTCTTTTACTCTGGGCATGATAACCTCCTCAAGTGACTATAACAAAGGTGGTGGGTTTTAAGGAGTTTGCAGGAAAGGTGAGCTTCTTATAAGATCGTGGTTGCGAATAACAGCAGGAACAGGGAACCCACAATCTCAATTGTGGTTCTGAAAATGCCAACTGTCAAGGGAAAAAGAGGCAGTAACATTTTCCTACTTGTATTTGAGGCGCTAAATCGCTATAATTTAAACAAGTTCAATCCAAATTAATTAGAGCGAAATCAAAAAAACCAAACCATCATAAGCGGGAATGCAAGGTTATGGGTTTGCAAGCCTTTGGCGTAGTGAGGAGCGCCAGACTGCCGAAGATTTTTGATCTTTTGCAGTTTCGTTTTTAGAATGAAAGGAGGCGTCTTGCAATCTGTCAGGTCCGTATCGACCAGAGCCGATCATCTCGTTTCTCGGCTCTCTAATCGCGATTCAAACAGGAGGTGTCCACCAAAAGTTTAAGTTAAAAGTGATCCAATAATGTTTTAGTTTCATATATAGGAGTGAACTATCATGAACGAACCTTTGCGTAGAAGAATTCGTATCGCGCTCCTCGTTGTCCTGCTCCTCTCCCTTGTCTCTGGCAATGCGTCAGCAGGTGCGGGTCAGGCATCTCAAGGTCAAGCAGCTCAAGCCGGTACGGAGAATACCGGAGTGAATGCGAATTCAAACGGCACGATCATTGAAAGCGTTAAGCTCAACGGGCTTATCCAACCCAGCGACCCTCGCGGCGTCGATCCAAACCTGATCAAGAAATTGAGGCAGAACGCGCGCGGCACTGTTTCGATCAGCACAAAGAAGAGCACCGAGTTCGCCAGTTTTGTGCGCGTCAGCAAGGACGGCGATCTGCATCCAGGCAACAGCAACAATACACCCAACGGCAAAGCCAACGGCTTCTTCGCTGAGTATGGCGGGCTGTTCGGGGTGAAGAACGCGGCCGCTGAGCTCGCCCAGATCTCGGCTATCACCGACAAGCATGGCGTCACGCATATCTCGTATCAGCAAGTCTACAAGAATGTGCCCGTGTTCGCCGGGATCCTTCAGGCACATGTCGATGAGAGCAACGCCCTCACCGCCATGAATGGCGTCTTCGTCCCCGATATTAGTGTCAATACATCTCCGGCTTTCAGCGCAGGTCAAGCTGCCGAGAGGGCAATTGCGGATGTAGTGGCGAATCCGCCTCAGAATGAAGTAACTGGGGCCACGGTAGACGTTTCTGGGCTATCGGCTGCTGGCTCGACTCTGTATGTCTATCGGGACGGATTGATCCAAGACGTGCAGGGACCAAACCTCCTGGTCTACGAGGTTGAGGTAACCAATGGCAGCAGTGTACGGGAGATGGTTTACATCAATGCCCACAACGGCAAGATCGTCAACCGAATCTCGCTGGTCCATGATGCCCTTCACCGCATAGTCTACGAACAGAACACTAGCAACAAGGTCTGGGAGGAAGGTGATCCCTTCCCCGGCTCTCTGAATGCTGACCAGCAGAATATCGTCAACTTCAGCGGACAGGCCTACTATCACTTCTTCAACGCCTTCGGCCGCGACTCTTACGACGCCGCAGGCGCGAATATGCGAACTGTCAACAATGATCCCACGATTGCCTGTCCGAACGCAAACTGGAATGGCGCAACAACGAATTACTGTAACGGCGTTACTTCCGATGATGTCGTGGCACATGAATGGGGTCATGCCTACACACAATACACACACGATCTCATCTATCAGTGGCAATCGGGCGCTTTGAATGAATCCTACTCGGATATTTGGGGTGAGACCGTGGATTTGATAAACGGTGTTGGTACCGATTCGCCGGGCCCAAACCGCTCGGTGAACGCTTGCTCGGCATTCACCACCCCGGTACCACAGCTTGCAATCAACAGTCCGGCTTCGATCGCAGGTAACTATGCGGCCACTGCCGCGGCTTTCGGGCCTACACTGACGCCAGCCGGTCTGACTGGCAACGTGGTGCTGGCACTGGATCCAGCGGATGGGGTGGGACCGAGCACTACTGATGCTTGCTCGCCCTTAACCAATGCTGGAGCAGTCGCCGGCAACATTGCCCTGCTCGATCGCGGAACTTGTGGCTTCATAGTGAAAGTGAAAAATGCTCAGAATGCCGGTGCTGTTGGTGTGATTGTGGCCAATAGTGCAACGGGAGCCTTCGGCCCGATGGGCGGAGTTGATCCGACCATTACGATTCCCTCGCTAATGGTCACGTTCAGCACAGGCAACAAGATCAAAGGCGAGCTGGCCAATGGTGCCGTAAACGCTACGCTACGTACCACCTCCGGCACAGCAGAAAACTCCTACCGCTGGCTGATGGGTGAAGATGCTACAGCATTTGGCAGTGCCATCCGCGATATGTGGGCCCCTACCTGCAAATCTGATCCCGGCAAGGTAAC
>Ga0070699_100004260_pt1 | contig 12652 bp, 8 predicted proteins | sample KBSK1503metaG_FD_65473 | JGI IMG/M metagenome (GOLD analysis project Ga0070699, IMG submission 65473) | Corn, switchgrass and miscanthus rhizosphere microbial communities from Kellogg Biological Station, Michigan, USA - KBS K1-50-3 metaG | ecosystem: Host-associated > Plants > Roots >...
TCCGGTGGAAGCCTTTGAGAATATCCCTGATGCTGAGCCGCAGGATCACCGGGCGTCCGTGTGGGCAGGTGGTCGGTGACGAGGTTTGCAATAGTCGATCGATCAGCCAGCGCATCTTCTCGGGCGCAAGCGGCATGTTGACTTTGATCGCCGCGTGACACGCGAGCGATGCCGCGATCTCGTCCCGCAAAGTCTCACGCGCGCTCGTCTTCTTCTCCGCGTCAACCGTCTCCAACAACTCGAACAACATGTTGCGCGCTTCACTGCCCGGAAGATCCGCGGGCACCGCTTTGATCGCGACTGTGCGTCCCGACAAACGCATCAACTCAAACCCATACTTCTCCAACTCCGGCGCCAGCTCATCAAACACCGCCGCCTGCGCAGGCGTTAGATCGAACGTCTCCGGGACCAGCAACTGTTGCGACTCGCTGCGACGCTCCGCCTCGAGCGCACGATACTTGTCGAACAACACGCGCTCGTGCGCCACGTGCTGATCGATCAACAACAACCCTTCATCGTCAGTGGCAATAATGAAGCTTTCCTCGAGTTGGCCCAACGGCCGGATATTCGCGTTCAGCGACTCAGGCGTGACTTCACGCGCAAGCTTCTCCGCTGAGTTCAACGGCGGCAGGGCCACGGATGGCACGGATTTGGATACGGATTGGATCATCACCTCGATATCGCGCGCGATCTCTTCGCCGGAAGCCTCGACGAGCGTGCGCGGCGGTGGGAGTGGTGGAGGTGGCGGCGGTGTGAATTCAATTCGCGGTTGCGGCGTGATTGAACTGACGGCCGCAGTTGCCGTCATGATCGGCTCGGGAGTTGGCGGCGGCTCCGGTGGCGGCACATAACTGGCGCTCGCCAGCGCGGTGCGCACTGCTTCGCGTACGGCGTCCGCCACTGCCGCCTGTCGCCGGAAGCGTACTTCGGTCTTCGCCGGATGCACATTCACGTCAACTTCTTCGAGCGGCGTTTCGATAAACAGTAACGCCGCCGGATAAACTCCGTGCGGCAGGATCGATCGATACCCTTCCGACAACGCGCGTCCAATCATTCGATCGCGCACGAAGCGGCGATTGACAAACAGATACTGCGAATCGCGCGAGGTGCGGCGGTCGCGCGGCGCGGAAACGTAACCCGTCACGCGCGCCACCTGCGAATCCCCCAGATTTACTTCCAATAGATTGTCGAGAAACTCGCCGCCGAAGATCTGGTACGCACGCTCGCGTAGATCTTTTGCAGGCGCTGCGCGCACAACTTCTCGACCGTTGTTCACAAACGTGAAAGCAATCTCCGGATGGGCGAGCGCGTAATGCGTGACGAGGTTAGTTAGGTGATAAGTCTCGGTGGCTTCCGCACGCAGAAATTTGCGCCGCGCCGGAATGTTGAAAAACAGATCGCGCACGGCGATCGTCGTGCCGCGCGGATGCGCCGCGTCTTTAACGTCGCGCATGCGACCGCCATCGATCGTCACGCGCGTCGCCGCCTTCGCGTCTTCAGTACACGTCGTCAGCTCGACTTTCGCCACCGACGCAATCGAGGCGAGGGCTTCGCCACGAAACCCGAGCGTGCCGATCGCAGCAAGATCTTCCGTCACGCGAATCTTCGACGTGGCGTGACGCTCGAAAGCGAGCACAGCATCGTCGCGCACCATGCCTTCGCCATCGTCTGAAACCTTGAGCAGACGGCGGCCACCGGCTTCGATCTCGATCGTGATTCGCCGCGCGCCGGCGTCGATCGAATTCTCGACCAGCTCTTTGGCGACAGATGCCGGACGCTCAACAACTTCACCGGCGGCGATTTGATTGGCGACGTGATCTGCGAGGACGCGGATTTTAGACATTAGTGGCGACTGATTAAACTACAACTTCACAACCTGGTGTTCGCTCGATCCCAAATTAATCGCGTTGAAAATCCACTCAATCACATAGGTGCCGTGGCGGGCCAGCAGCGAAGTGATGTTGATGTGACGTTCCTGTAGATCTTTGTTCGGATAGAGTTGATCAGAGGCGCGTTGCAACTGCCGGTGCGCGGCTTCATCGCGGGACATCTGCGCGCGTACGAATCGCTGGCGCAAACCGTCGAGCTGATAGTTGATCTTTTTGCGGCCAGTCTCCAGCGCACCCGCCAGCGTGGGATCGATCGACTCCAGCTCCTGCCGCAAACGATCGAGCTCGTGATTTAGATTCTCTTCCGTCGTCGCAAACAACTTTGCCGTGTGAGCCCCGAGATGCTCCTCGACCACGCGCTTGATGACCGGCTCAAGTCCTTCGAAGAAGTCTTTCAACGTCAGGTCATATCTCTCGAGCACGCGACCAGTGTGACGTTCGATCATCGTTAGACTCGAACGCGGCAGGATTGGGGTCGCCGGCCGTTCGAGCACCCGGTAAACCTCGGCGGTCTGCGCGAAGTACGCAATCTCAGCGGCGCCGCCATAGTAAGCAATCGTCGGCAACAGGTAATCCTGGACCACCGCGCGCAACGTGACATTGGGACTGAACTTCTCCGGCGACTCGCGGGCCAGGGTCGCGAGCTCTTCGGACGTGTACTCGCGATCGATATCCTTCGTCTTGTACTTTCCGTTCTCGACGCGCGCGACTGCGTGACGCGCGCCCTGTTCGTCGTGCAAAAACAACGGAAACGAATTCGCCGTGGCGAGCACCTGGGCGTGATATCCGGCCTGCTCCAGGTCGGCGCTCCGCTTTTCGAGGGCGGCGGCGATCTCCGGTGCGCGCTGGGCAGCCTCGGAATAGAGCGGCGCGGCCAGTTGCTTCAACTCCGGATCGAGCGGATCGAGAAAGATCAAACCATAACGCCCGAGCAGCGAAGTCATCATCATCGCGAAGCTCTCGACGTAACCACGACCGGGCTGCCACGCGTCTTTTACCAGCGTCTTCATGTCGGCCGCGAATTCGGAGTTCGGCAGCAACTCAAAGAGCTGGTCCACGACCGCGTCGATCGAATCGTTCACCACGACTTGCCCGACCGGTTGACCTTCGCGATGCAGCGCGCCAGTGACTTCGACGTTTTTTAGCTGGCAGTCACGTCCGATAAACTCGGCTTTCGCAACTTCTGCAAAATCGTGATCTTCGGCGGCGATCCAGAAGACCGGCACCGCTTTCGTCTCGCGCTGTCTCAAACATCCCGCGAGCTTCACTGCCGAAAGCGCTTTGTAGATCGTGTAGAGAGGTCCGGTGAACAAACCCGCCTGTTGACCGGAAACGACTGCGATGCAATCCGATTCGCGGAGTAGTTGAATGTTATCGAGCGTGGTCTGAGGGGCGCCCCAGCGTCGGTTCATCGCTTCCAGCGCATCGCAAACTCGATTGCGATCGACGCGGTAGGCGGACAGGACTTCGGGCACACGTTGCGCCAGTTCGTGATGATAACGAACGGCGGAAGGATAAAACTGTCGCAAGGCAAGCGGGTCTCTCAGGTAGTCGAGAAAGAGACGTGATTGATGCGGAATTTGTGTAAACGGCAGCGTCTCGACGCGCAGTCCTGACTCTTCGGGGGTGCTATAACAAGCGGCTTCGGCTGTACTCAAGGTGGTTCAGGCTCCTGCCGCCCATTCTACGCAGGATGCGGAAGTTGTACCAGCGGCGCTTTACCCTGCGAGAACTCTGCGCCCTCTGCGTTGAAAGCCGCGCTTTGGACGCAGACCACGCAGAAGGACGCAGAGATCGCAGAGAACCCAACTAAGTCTGACGTTCGGGGATCTTGAACCCCAGGTAAGTGCCGGCGCTGATGCCCATGAGCGCTAACAAGGTGCCACTGAACGTCGGCATAGCCAGATCCCTGTACACACCGATGAGGAAGATTACGCCCAGCACAATGGTCCAGATGAGCATCTGGAATCGATGCAGCGCAATGCCGTTCACGTCTGTCAGCAGATCTTTTCGGAGGCCTTCCGAAACAGGCTTGGACAATCCGGATTGAGCGTCTGCAATCTTCTTATTTAACTCCGCGAGTTGCGCCTGCTTTTCTGCCAGTACCACCGGGTCGGGATTGGCGCCCGCCTGGAGTTGGGTCAACTCAGCGGCGAGCTTGTCCCTCTGAGGTACCAAGGCGCTCAGGTCCGTACCGGCAGTATCGCGCTTGGTGGCGTTGATCATGAAGGCGCCCAACGCGGTGCCAGTGCCGATTCCCATTAGAATCAGTGCCTGGTCAGTCATCGTGTTGTAATCACCGGTGATCAGGTAAATGAAACCGAATGACCCAATCACGAGGAAGAACCACCACGCTGCTTGCGAGAGCGCGAGGCTATACGGTTTCTTTTTACCTTCAGGCGGTTGGGGCGGATCAGAATCGCGAATTACATTTCCCGCCTTTGCCATAGCGATAAATCCGCCGAGCACCACAATTAGGAAGATGAGAGAGCCTACGGCCCACCATCGATTGTAGAGGCGCAGATAAATCACCGGTCGATAATTCTCAACACTTTGCGGAAAAGATTCCTTCTCCGGAAGTCCGACGCTCACTCCCACCTCTCGATAATTGGCTTTCCAGCCAGGGCTACCAAGCAAAGCGCGCCAGACCGTGTCCGAGTCAGTAGTTCGCCTAAGATCAAAAGCCAACCTGTAATGCTCCCTCTGCTGACCGGCCACCTCTATTGCCGATACCTTAAGTCCTTTGAGAGCCTGACCATTCAGAAACAAGACAAGCTCGTGTGGATTGAGCTTGTTTTTTTCAATAGCCTCGCCCATATGTTCGACCTCAACCAGAATCCGATCACCAAATCCAGCATCACTTCTGTCTTCGTTTCCCTGTAACCAGGCTCGCGTGACTGTTACGAGAACCGGCGTCTGCGCAGGTTGAGCAACCGCATTAGAAGAGCTAACCAGAATGATCCCGAGGACAACTAACAGCAGAATGTGTAGCTTCATTGAAGGAACCTCCGGGGGAAAGGTCCGCTTCGCTAAATGCAGGAGCGAAAAGCGGGTGTTGTTGATAGAGTGCGTGGCCTTCGGGCTACGCAGGAAACTACGATTCAGTTAGCTATGGCGAGCGAGGCAAAAATATTTCAGCTTGGAAACTACTCGCGGGCATCGGCGAGCAGTTTTGAGATTTCGGTTCGCGCACTTTCGTCGGGAGCTTGCAGTGGGGCACGAACGGCGCCGCCGCTGTAACCGGCGAGATCGAGTGCGGCTTTGAGACCGCCAATACCGAAACGAGTCGTGACGGCAGCAGCGAGTGGCGTCAGCTTTTGCTGCAACGCATGGGCGTGCTCGAGCTCACCCGCTCCGAATAGACGAAAGATCTCCACGCACAACTCCGGGACGACACAGCCAACGGCGAGAATCGCGCCCGTAGCGCCCGCTTCGAGCGCGTCGAGAAAGACAGTTCCGTTGCCGGTCATCACGGCAAAGTCAGTGGGACAGAGAGCAACGGTCTGCTTGAATCCGGCAAGGTCGTTGGAACTGTCTTTGACGCCGATGACGTTTGGGTGCTCGCTTAGACGAGCGACCGTGGCGGGCTCGATCTTGATACCAGTAAGTGCGGGCATGCTGTAAAGGAGTACCGGCACGGGCGCAGCGTCAGCGACGGCCTGGTAGAAATTGACGAGCGCGTCTTGAGTGATGGCGGAGCGATAGTAATTCGGAGTGATAACCAGAACTGCATCCGCACCGGCGGCTGCGGCTTTGACGATCTCTTTGATCGACGCGATCGTGCTTTGCTGGCCGGCGCCAACTATAAAGGCCCGATCTGAGGACACTCGCTCACGAGCAGCTTCAATGATCCGCAGGTACTCCGCCTCGTCGAGATGAACACGTTCGCCGGTCGATCCGAGCAACACGTAGCCGGCAACGCGTGTCTTGTTCCACTGGTCCAGATTCGCGCTGAGTGCGGGCAAGTCGACGACGCCGCTTTCGGAAAACGGCGTCGTCACCGGCAGCAAAACACCCTCGAGCTTGCGTCGCGATAGTTTAATAGGCCAATACCCCGGGGCCGAGTTTATCAAGCGTGTTCGATCTGAGCACTACGGCTGCGGATTGAACTGTGATTTCGGATTGAAGCCGTACTTGAATGACGTGAGCACGAATCCTTTCTGACCGTTATCAGCGCCAAGATTACCTCCCGACGAGATCACAAAGTAAAGGTTATTACTGATTCTTGCCTCCGCGCCGACGCTGAATCGATTTATGGTATCGGTCGTTCCGCCCAGAATGCGGGTGCGAATGAAACTGTCTTCAAAGTTCAGACCAAACTTCGGACTACCCGCGCGAAATCGTGCGCCAAAGAAAGTGCTGTTCTGCGTCAAAAAAGTTCCGGCGTTCAATGGATCCGGCGCCCGTTCTCTGGAACGATAACGCGCGTGAAAGATCAATTGCGCGATCCGCTCGAGCGACGATATGCCTTCAAAGCCATATGCAACCGAAGTCCATACGGCGCCGCCGTTCCATTTATAACCGTTCGTATCACCCGCCTTGCTGATCCAGCTTGGTGCATATGCAAACACCCAACTGGATCTATTCCAATTAGCCTTACGAGCTCTGTCACGGCAGGCATCCGCGACTGTGTCGTTGGTGGCTTTGTTACCGGCATTGATCTTGTCGATGTCGGCCTGCGGAGTGTTCGGCGCAATGATGGGCGGTAGTTGGAGTGAGTTTGCAAAACACTGCAGGACGTCATCGTCACCTCGCTGTGGATGATAGACGCGCGGATCTCCTTTATCCCACAGCGTGATGTTCAGACCCGCCGCCAGCCTGGTTGCGGTGTCATCTGCGCTGGCGCCCTTCGTGCTTGCGAAAGAGAACTGAGTCCGCGACAACAAACGAGTCAGATAATGCTCGTTATAGTCTTTGATGGTTATGTTCTCTCCATTGATCAGCATGAACGGAGTGAAATCGAACGCAAGCCCTGATTGAAAGTTGCCATTCTGGTCCAGGCCACTCAGTAACGACGAGGCAAAGGCTTTTGGACTGCCCGGTCGAATTACTGTATTCGGTGTAAATCCCAGGACAGTAAAAGCCGGTGACTCAGGCACTGAGAGATCGACATTGGTTGTGTCCGCGGTGACTTTATCGCTCGCTCCCGGAAAGAGATTATTCAGCAGCGCACTCAAGCCGCCGGGCTGCGGCGCTGGAGCGGCGGCTGAGTTCGGCAGCCCATTGACGGGAGCAGGCATATCTAACTTCGGCGCCGGAGCCACTGCCGGGGTTTCGTTGACTGAGTCTGACGGCGCGGGTCCAGCCGTCGAGAACGCTGCCGGTTCACCGCGAACGGCCCCGCCGGTATTCTGTGAAGTCAGTCGATCCGAAGCCGCGAAGACAACTGATAAACCATTTGATTTCGGTTCCAGCCGGCCGACCGATCCGGGTTTAAGTAAAAACGAAATAGCTACATCCTCGCCGCGCTGATCGATCTGCAAATTTGTGAAAAAACGGCTGGCAAGATCGCTGTTCACGCCGGCTACCACTGCCTGCGGAATTACCACGACGTATCTTTCGCCACTGATGTACGAAACGGCGTCGCTAATGGCCGACTCCGTCGTGATTGTTACCATCTGGTCTGAAGTTATCAGTATGCGCACGAGACGCATTGTGCGAGTTTGGCGCTGGTCCGTCGCAGAATCAGCGGCGCTGGAAAACAAACGATGAGTTCGTCCGGCGGCCGGCAATGCGAGCAGCAGTACTAACAGGCCGGCTTGTAATCGCGTGGTTTTTTTCATGATGTTTACTCCACTACCTGAAACTTCGCCTGGTCAAATGTAGTAATGGTATTCGTCAGCGTACCGGCCTGCGTGAACGGACTATTCGGGCAGGTCGAGTCATCCTGAGTAAAGATTGCTTTTTGACTAAACTGCTGACCTGGACCACCAGTGGGCGAAGCAATTACTGCTTGCCAGGTAACGAAGTGTCCGTCGAGAGCAGCAACGGACGTTCCGATGGGAAACTTATCCGGAATTGCATCGATATTAATTCCATGAGCGATTTCAACCGGATTTCGACCTTGCTCGTCAAAAAGTAAAATTCGATACTTTGCAAATTGCGCAAAGCCAAAGGTTAGTTCAATTTGGGGAACACTGCCGTTTCGTTTTAGCAGGACGACGTTTTCAGCCATGATCTTCTCCTCGAGCGATTAAGAAGGACTGCATAGGTGACACAAAGGGAGACGCTGGACCAGCGAGGTTGCGAGATCGAAGGTAAAGCAACTGACGGCGCCTACGATATTCGATCCCTTTTCTTAATTCAATAATCTTATGATTAGGACCAAGAAAACATTTCCGGTGTCATGAGACTACGGTGACTGATCTTTGCGCCGTTGCGTGAAACTGGTTTAATTGGAAGCAAAGCCATGCCAAATTATCGTTTTCTCCAACTCGACGTTTTTACGGACCGCGCTTTTTGCGGTAATCCACTGGCCGTGTTTCCGGAAGCCGACGAGATCGACGGCGAGGTGATGATGAAGATCGCGCGCGAGATGAATCTCTCCGAAACCGTCTTCGTCCTCACCCCGAAAGCTGACAACGTGTTGCGGCGTTTGCGTATTTTCACACCCGCGCGTGAGATTCCATTTGCGGGCCATCCGATCGTCGGCACGTGGGCCGCACTCGCTGACGAAGGCGTTGTGCCTGTTCCGGCAGACGGGACCGGCGTGCAACGCATCTTTCACGAAGTGGGGATCGGAGTGTTGCCGGTCGATATCGAATTCAAAGACGGCCATCCGGTACAGGTGATCATGACGCAGGGAAAGTTTGAGATCCTGCACGAGATCGACGATGCGCAAGAGCAGGCGGAAGTCGCCCGCGCGCTCGGACTCGCACGCGAAGATCTCGATGAGAGTCTTCCGATTCAGGTGATCACGACGGGATTGTCGTGCCTGGCAGTTCCGATTCGATCGCTTGCGGATTTGCGCGATATTCGCGTGGACGCGTCGCTGCTCGCGGACATTTACAAGCGACACGGCGGCACGGGTTGTCACGCATTCACGCGCGAGACACTCGAGGTGAACGCTTCGCGCGCACATGCGCGCTTCTTTGCTCCGGCTGACAATATTCCTGAAGATCCGGCAACGGGAAGCGCGTGCGGCGCTTTGGGTGCTTACCTCGTGCATCACGGTGGACTGAGTTTGGAGCCCGAAGACGGCAGGTATAAATTCGTGATTGAACAGGGCGACTTTATCAATCGACCCAGCCGCATCAATCTCGATGTGAAGGGTGAAGCGGGACGCGTGGAAGAAGTCAAGGTTGGTGGACCAGCGGTGCTGGTGGCCCGCGGCGAAGTTTTCTTTTAACAATGCTTGATCTACTCATCATCGGCGCCGGTCCGGCGGGACTCTCTGCCGCGGAAGCGGCGCAGCAACATGGTCTCGATTATCTCGTCGTCGAGAAAGGGACCATCGCGAATACGATTCGACAGTATCCGGTCGGGCGCGCGATGTTCTCCACCCCGAATGAAGTGGAGATGCATGAGGGGACGCTAAAACCGGTGCGAGAAAAACCGACACGCGAGGAGATGCTCTCTCATTACATTCACTTTGTGCTCAATCTCGATTTGCGAATCCATACCGGGGAGACAGTTACCACTGTAAACGGGAATATCGAGGAGGGCTTCGTTATCAAAACTGATCGCGGTGAATACCACGCCGCGCGGGTGTTGTTCGCAATCGGGGCGATGGATTTTCCGCGGCGTCTCAACGTTCCCGGCGAAGAGTTGCCGAAGGTGCATCATCTCTTCGTCGAACCGTACGCGTACGTGCGCCAGAACGCGCTCGTGGTGGGCGGCGGCAACAGCGCCGCGGAGGCTGCGTTGTTTCTCTCGGAAGAAGGGGCACGCACAACCATGGCGATCTGGCGTGAAGACTGGGAGAACCGTGATCCCAAAGCCGGTGCGATGAAACACTGGGTGCGAACGCCGCTCGAAGCCGAGATCGAAGCCGGGCGGCTGAAAGTTATTCTTTACAAACACGTCGACGAGATCACTGAACGTGAAGTGAAGTTAACTACCGAAACTGGTGAGGCGCAGACGTTGGCGAATGATGTCGTGTTCGTGCTCGTCGGCAGCGATGCTGATCTGACGTTGTTGAAACAGCTCGGAGTAAAAACTGAATCCGGCAAACTCGCGGAGGTACCGGTCTACGATCCGGAGACTTTCGAGACGAGCGTGCGAGGGGTGTACGTCGCCGGTCACTTCACACACGCCCGCCACATCAAAGCGGCGATCGATGTCCCCCGCCGGATCGTTCCACTCATTGCGAAAGAGTTGAAGGCAAGCAGGTAGGAGTTTCACGCAAAGGCGCAAAGAAAAACGCAAAGGCGCAAGAGGCCATAATCTTGGTTTTTTCTTTGCGCCTTTGCGTCTTAACTTTGCGCCTTTGCGTGAAACTTAACTCTCGCTGTGTTCAGTCTTGCGACGCGCCACGCCGGTCTTCTGTGCCGCAGCCTCGACTTCGCGTGCGACCGCCTCCGCCACTCGCTTATCAAACACTGACGGCACGATGTATTCGGGCTGTAACTCCGTATCACTGATGATCCCCGCGATCGCCTTCGCAGCCGCGAGTTTCATCTCCTCATTGATGCGCGCGGCACGGCAAGCGAGCGCGCCTTTAAAGATTCCCGGAAAACTGAGCACGTTGTTGATCTGGTTCGGATAATCGGAACGTCCGGTGGCCATCACCGCGACATACGGCGCCGCATCCTCCGGCATGATCTCCGGCACCGGATTCGCCATCGCAAACACGATCGGCTTCTCCGCCATCGCCTGCACATCCTCAGCATCGATCACTCCGGGAACCGATAAACCAAAAAACACGTCGGCGCCTTTGATCACCTCATGAACTGTTCCCTGCTCACTATCGGGATTGGTGTTCTGCGCATACCAGTCTTTCATCCAGTTCATATTTTCGCGGCGGCCACGATAGAGCGCGCCCGTTTGATCGCAGCCGATGATGTTTTTTGCGCCCGCCGCCATGATGATCTTCGTGCATGCAACCCCGGCCGCACCAACGCCGTTTACTATCACCTTCACGTCGCTCATCTGCTTACCGACTATTTTGAGCGCGTTAATCAGCGCGGCCAACACGACCACAGCCGTGCCGTGCTGATCATCGTGAAAGACCGGGATATCGAGCTCCTCACGCAGTCGCTCTTCGATCTGAAAGCAACGCGGGGCGGAGATGTCTTCGAGATTAATCCCTCCAAAAGCCGTCGAAATCGCTTTAACAGTACGCACGATCTCGTCCGGGTCTTTCGTGTTCAGACAGATCGGAAACGCATCCACGCCGGCGAATTCTTTGAACAACATTGCCTTGCCTTCCATCACGGGCATCGCTGCGGCTGGTCCAATATCTCCGAGTCCGAGCACCGCGGTTCCGTCAGTCACGATCGCCACGGTATTTTTCTTGATCGTCAGGGTGAAGACTTTGTCGGGATCCTGCTGGATGGCTTCACAGATTCGCGCGACGCCGGGCGTGTAGGCCATCGAGAGATCGGAGCGGGTTTTCAGTGGCACTTTCGAAACCACCTCGATTTTGCCGCCGAGATGCATTAGAAAAGTCGGATCCGATATCTGAAGCAGCTCAACGCCATCGATGTGTTTGACTGCTTCGACAATCTGCTCGCCATGTTTGCTGGACGCCGAGCTGACTGTGACATCACGAATGATGTAGTTGTTGCCGACCGTGACGATGTCGATGGCGCCGATGTCGCCGCCGGCGCGGCCGATGGCCATGGTTAACTCACCAAGCGAGCCGGCACGTGAAGAAAGCCTGACTCGCAAGGTCAAACTATAACTCGCGCTGGGTGTCGGTTGCATGTGTCCCTAGTTCCTCAGTATCTGTGTAATCTGTGGGTGCTTTCCTGTTACTTTCAATGACCTTTGGCCCAGCAAACGGTAAAGCTCGATGGCGTCTGCCAGGCCGCTCCGCTTCAGCGCGGCGAGATGGCGTTTGACTGTTTCCACATCGCCGCGTGAAAAGGTTCCGGTCAATGCCTGAGCGGTATCTTTAGTCTCAAGACTACGAGCGGTGCTCGCAATCAACGGCGTCAGAATATCGCGCGCTGTTTTCCGGCTAAGCCCGCATTGCATCAACATCTCTAAGGCTACATCAAACAGTGCCACAACGTTTCCGGAGACCATCACCGCGGCGGCGTGATACAGCGGCTTGTCTTCCGATCGGATCGAAAAGCTCTGTCCGGCGAGATCGCGAACGATGGCTTTTCCCGTGCGCAATGCAACGCGATCACCTTCGACACTCCAGAACGCTCCCGCGACTGTGGCGTTTCTGTCGCTGACTGAAATCAATGGATGAATGGAACCAGTATGCCAGCCATTTTTGCGTAATGGCGCGAGCACGTCTGCCGAGAGCGCGCCGCTGGTGTGAAGTGCTACCGCATCGAGTTCAAGACCACTTAGTTCAGCCGCGACAGCGGCAATCTGATCGTCCGGAACCGTGATCAGAAAGAGATCGGCAGGACGGAGAGAAAGCAGTTGTTTTACAGCCAGTACCTGCGGGTCGCCGTCTAAGAGTGTGGCAGTTTTGCGCGCGTTCTGAGCCCGTCGCGCGACCAGGGATTGAATCGAGTAACCCTGCCTCGTGAGTGCGAGCGCAAGCGCACTACCAAGCCGTCCCGTACCGATGATTGATACGCGCGGCTTTTGCTTTCTTTTCAGTTCGGCCATAGGTATAGTTAGCGTGTAATTGCTAAGTT
>Ga0070699_100004261_pt1 | contig 12647 bp, 10 predicted proteins | sample KBSK1503metaG_FD_65473 | JGI IMG/M metagenome (GOLD analysis project Ga0070699, IMG submission 65473) | Corn, switchgrass and miscanthus rhizosphere microbial communities from Kellogg Biological Station, Michigan, USA - KBS K1-50-3 metaG | ecosystem: Host-associated > Plants > Roots >...
GGTTGCGGCTTGGAGTCAGGTCCCAGTACATAGTTGTCCGTCGTCTGGCCGGAAATGTTGATTAGAAGGAGAAAGGGAAGCGTAAACGCGAAGCACAACTCAGCAAGTTTCATGGATTTGAGATCACTTTTGAAAGGAGATGATGATTGATAGATCGCCTTCGCCGGTCTGCACGAGGCCATGAGAGCTTCCGCTCCGAGTCAGGATGGCATCTCCTGACTTTACTGCAAATTCTTTCCCATTGATCGTCATCTTGCCTGAGCCGCTGAGCATGTAATAAACCTCGTCGGTTTCCTGCAGATGATAACCAATGGAGCTGCAGAACTCTCTGAGATGCCACGGCCTTGTGCCGTGGAGTTTCACGCTTAATGCTTCTAGTAATTAGCGCTTGAGCTTTAACAGAAAACGTCAGCCTCCACGGCACAAGGCTGTGGCATCCGCAAACCCCCCTGACGTATCTTGTAGCTGCGAACGTGAGTCTCCACGGCGCAAGGCCGTGGCATGCTTACTTTGATCGATCCAAGGTTCCTGACGTTGCCGCTTGTGCTCAGGGTTTTGATACGAGGTTATGTCTTGTTTGCAGGGTCACTGCCTGACCAGTGCGCGCCGAGTCGTAAATCGCTTCGACAAGCTCGACACTGCGCCAGCCTTCATGACCATCACAACGAGGCATCGTGTCTGTTTCAATCGCTCTCAGAAAATCCTTCAGAATGCTTTTGTGACCGCCAATGTCAGACACCACCGGTGAGTTCGCGCTCAAATTTGTGTTCTCACTGGCCCGCGTTAACTGTTCTGCGAGCGGAGTACGCAAGTCGGCCGCAATAATCCGGTCGTGCTCCACGATTATTGTGCCCTCGGACCCGGTAAGTTCCATCCGTCTCAGGTAGCCTGGATAAACTGAAGTGGCCACTTCCAATGTTCCGATCGCGCCATTAGCAAACTCGAGAGTCGCAGCCACGGTATCTTCGACTTCAATCCTGTGAAACGCAGTGGAGGTTTTTGCGTATACCCGCCGAACACTGCCCATTAGCCAGAGCAACAAATCAACAGTATGCACGCCCTGATTTATGAGAGAGCCACCACCATCCAAATCCGAAGTACCACGCCAGCGCGAGCTACCGTAGTAATCGGGTGGCCTATACCATTTCACACGTCCGGAAACCAATATCGGCTTGCCAAGACGTCCACCATCAATCAACTCTTTCAAACGGCATATATCAGGTGCGAAGCGATCCTGGAAGCATACGCCCAATTTCACGCGCGCCTGCTCGCATTCGGCGATCAACAGGTCAGCGCGGGCGGTTGTAATATCAATTGGCTTTTCGACGAGAACGTGCAGACCATGGCGGGCTGCTGCTGCTCCCTGTTCTGCATGCAGACCGGACGGACTGCCGATGAGCACCATATTCATCGGCTCATGTTGCAGGAAGGCTTCGAAATCTTTGTATGCTTTGCCTCCATATAGCTCGTTGAGACGGCCAATCTTTTCGCGGTTGTGTCCAAAGATTGCAGCGATCTCCACCCCATCTATTTCTCGCGCGGCGCGGGCGTGAGTCTCGCTGATGCCGCCACCACCAATGATGCCGATATGAGTCATTTGAATCGGTTACATGTCTTGCAACGACTGCCACATGTGCGCTTCAACTGGAACGCCTTCTGCCAAATTCTGATTCCTAATCTCCATTGTTCGCTCGCCAGGGTAGCGCACTCTTTGGTCACCCGACGCCTTTGCGTCATGAACGTACTCAATAATCTAATTTGTCAGGACGTCGCAGAGTTCTGAGTAGGGAATTCTGGTCACGGTTAGATCAGTTCCCACTGGTTGAAGTAAGCGAGGTTTTCACGGCAGCGTCAAGTCCTGCAACTCCATCTCCAGCATGGACCACGTAAGGTTTCAATGGGTGCTACCTAGCGAAGCAATTTGAAAGCGTGCGTCGACTCGTTCCGCAGAAACCCCGGAATGCACCAGAGAATGCACAGCGGCTCTATTGCGCGGGCGGCTTCTACCTTGCCCATGTCAGCAGTTTCCCAGCCAAACTGATCGAGAATTGTGTTCACGGTTTTCTTTGCTGCATCGTCGTTGCCGCAAATGAACATAGTCGGTCTGCCACCTTCAAGCCGCGGATTGACCATGAGACCACTGCCGACCGAATTGAAAGCTTTGACAAAGTGTGCGTCAGGAAACTCGCGCTGGAGTTGTTCCATCAGGGATTCATCAAAATTGGTAAAGAACTTCAACACGCCGTTGACGGGAGGAACATCGGCTATTGGATTTGTGGCGTCGATGATTGGCTTAGCGGAGAAGTTTCGCGAGCCGGCTGCGCGCAACGCGTCTGCGGCGGCAGTTCCTTTGACTGCAAGAACCACAAGCTCACCGAATTCTGCCGTGGCGGCAACAGTACCGGTCTGCGCCGCGGGGTTTCGTGCCACCCAATCGGCAAGTTTCGCCGGCTCTCGAGTACCCAGCATGACTTCATGTCCATGCTTAACAAAACCATCGCCCAATGCTTGCGCTACCACACCTGATCCAAGAATTCCGACCTTCATGCTTGGTTGCTCCCATCTGTGCTAATAACTCTGAATCTCACAGTGCCTGTCGCTCTCGTTGGAGTTGCTCATTGTAAAGCTTTTCAAAGTGAGCAATATAGTTTTGATAACCCCCGGGATCGATGAAAGGGTTCGAGTTCGGATCTGCGTTCATCCGTTTAGACTTGGATCCCATGTCGAAGAAGCTCGCGTGTGGACCGAGAAAAACGTCGCAGCGCAGCCCCTTCAAAATCTGGAAGGATCGAGCATAGACTTCGGCGATCTTTGGCCAGGCAGGATAGTTGACCATATGGACGCCAGGATTGATAGACATACTCCCTACAAATACGACGTCGTAGGGCTTTCCCTTTTCTTCAGCTACTGTGGTCCACGTCGTATTGCCTTCAGTATGTCCAGGTGTCAGATGGGCCGTCAGTGTTACACCACCTAACCGCACACTCTCACCGTCCTTAATGACATGATCGACTCTGACTGGCTTGAAGGGGTTGAGGGGATGAAACGTCTTTGTGCCTCCGCTTTCGAGAATCGCGGCGTCTGCAGCCGAAGCATAGACCTGAGCGCCGGTCGCCTCTTTCATCTCAGCGTGTCCGCCGACATGATCATAATGGGCGTGGCCTGACAAAATGATCTTGATGTCTCGTAGCTTGAATCCGAGTGTAGCGATGTTAGCACGAACGATTACGGGCGATTCCTCGAGTCCCGTATCCAGCAGGATATGCCCGGCGGGAGTCGTGATCAGATAGCAAGCAAGGTCGTTAGTGCCGACGTAATGGATATTGCCAATAATCCGGAATGGCTTGAAGGGTTGATTTGATTCCTGACCCGGTAACTGTTGAGCGGAAACACTCCTAGCCTGACCACCCGAAGAAGCGATAGATATGCTTAGCGCAACTAGGCAGTCAATGATTTTTTTCATAAACATTTTCAGATGCTCAAGACATTTACCCAACCAGTCCCGAGACCATGTGAACAATCTCTTTTGGATGCCACGGCCTTGCGCCGTGGAGGCTCACGCTCGCGGTTACAACGTGCGTGAGACGGGTTTTGCAGATGGCACGGCCTTGTGCCGTGGAGACTCACGCTCCCTCCAAGTTCAAGCGCTACTGAGTAAGAGCAATAATCATGAAACTCCACGGGGCAAGCCCGAGGCATCTCAAATGGTTTTTCGGTTTTTTGGGTAGCCACGAGCGTAAGTCTCCACCGCACAAGGCCGTGGCATCCAAATTCGAGTTTTCATTCTTTACCCAGGCGTCACTGATTTCGATTACTTTGTTAACGAATGATCGCCGTGTTAGCCGGCCCCTGAGGTTTCTTCACATACTTGTCGTACCACGTCAGATACCGCTCGTATCGATCGCGAATGAAGCTCGGCCGTGTAATACCGTGAAACTCGTTCGGGTAGATTATCAACTGCGTGTCGATTCCCAGGCTGCGCAGCGCCTGATACATCTGCTGCCCACCCTGGACCGGCACATTAAAGTCGCGCTCCCCACCGAGGAACAACGTCGGTGTCTTGATGCGGTCGGCGTGCAGGAAGGGGTATGAAATCTTCACATAGGTCTCCCATGCTTTCGGATTCCACGGCGGCCCGATCTCGTAGTCGTATTGAATGATGTACTGATCCGTCCCGTAGAAGGCAACTGTGAATGCCGTGCCGGCGCCGCTGGTCGCTCCTTTAAAGCGCGTGTCGCTGGCTATCATATAGTCCGTCAGAATCCCTCCATAACTCCAGCCGCCGACTCCCAGGCGATCAGGATCGGCCACACCCATGCTGATCACATGATCGACGCCGGCCTGCAGATCCTCGACTTCATAATGTCCCCAGTCAGCGAAGATTGATCGCGAATATTTTTGACCACGGCCTGAGCTGCCTCGATAGTTTACCGCCAGGACAGCATAGCCATTGGCTGCAAACCATTGCCGCTCAAGACTGAACGAATGCTGATCTTGACCATTTGGGCCACCATGGATCCGTAGCAATAGCGGCACCCGGCTTCCTTTCAGATAGCCGACAGGGTACGTGAGTAACCCGTGGACCTCGGTACCGTCCTTACTCTTGAAATTGACTTCTTCTGTCGCCGGGATCTCCAACTCGGCTAAGAGCGAGTCGTTTTGATGTGTTAACTGTCTTAGTGTGCCAGCTTCCATCGCGTAAACTTCGGTGGGTTTTATATCGTTACCGGAAAGCAGGGCCACGTGGCCGCCGCCTTCGGTTAAATTAGACACTACAATCGGTGAATTCATCAGGCGCTCGAACGAGTCGCCCGAAACCCGCGCCGGATAGACAGAACGATCGTCCGTGACCAAAAGGTTGAGAGATTTGCTGTCACCGCCGAAGCGCAATCCGGATACGCCGCGATCGAGATCTTCCGCTGGTTTCACTCGCCTGGGCGCGGCGCTGCCGTCAGCCGGGACTAAGGTCAAATGGTCCATGCCATAGGCGCCAAATTTCTTCTCGTCTCCTTCGAGGTAGGCGAGCCACTTCTTGTCAGGACTCCACTCCGGACGAGCCCGTGAACCGCGGCTGGTCGCCGGAGTCAGTTGTTTTTCAGTTATGCCCGGCTGCGCGTCGGCTACGAATAGTTGTGCCGAGGGATCACGGTCCGGATCGTCCGCATGATTGCTCATGAAGGCGATGTGGGTGCCATCAGGAGACCAGGACGGAGAGGACTCATCCCATTTGCTCTTGGTTAAGCGCTCAAGCTTTTGTGTGGCAATGTCGTAAAGGTAGATGAAACTGTGGCGTCCGGAAAGCAGATATCCCTGCACGTCCTGCTTGAACCGATAACGGTCGATTATGATCGGCTTTGGCGGCTTGGGCGTCGGAGGTGCGCCGCTGGCTTGAGGTGAAGGAGATGGTTCGGCGTCCGGATCCGGATCACCTATGACGAGGGCAAGTCGTTTCGAATCTGGCGACCACTCATAACCCTGCAGGCGTCCTTTTAATTCCGTGAGCTGCATCGCCTCGCCGCCATTGCGGTCGAGCAGCCAAACCTGGTTACCTTTTGCCTTGCCGGGACGAGATGAAGTGAATGAAAGGTATTTTCCGTCCGGGCTCCATCGCGGTGAGCTTTCACTGTCCTGACTAAATGTCATCTGTCGATCGCTTTTGCCATCGAAACTGACCATCCAGATATGAGAGTTAGCCTTGTCCTCTTTCGTATCAACAGTGCCGACGACGTAAGCCACCCATTGGCCATCGGGGGAAACTTGTGGATCGCGAACGTCGCGCAAGCGTGCAATATCGTCGATTTTGAAGGGACGACGAGCGGTTTGGGCAAGAACTAGAGATGCGCAAGCTAAAATGAGCAGGAGAACACGAGACAGCTTCTTAGTGGGCATAGTGTGTAATCGACCTCCCGGAGATGAAGCGCGCGCAAGATATTACATGCGCTCGGTGGGCGTCAACGGGAGTGTTCGGACTTTTTGCGCAAACGGTAGATGGGAAGTTGTTGGACCTTTCGAAATTCGTCGGCGTCATACTGTGCGTAACTACCGCCACAACGCTTCTTGCGACCACTCTCAAGTTCAAAACAGCGAGTAGTGGCGCGTAAGCGTTTACCGCTTGAATTGTAGATGTTTTGTTTTTCAACACGGACCGATCCATTAAAGGTCCGAAAACTATTCTTGAGCTCCGCCAGCGATCCATCCTCGCGAAAACAATAACTAACAAACTGCGACCAATCGCCCGACGGGCTGCCATACTCAAAGTGAGCTAAAACTATGTTTCCAGCTCTAAGCCAGACGTTAGCCGTGTTGTATAGATTGTCCTTTGTCGTCGCTGACTCTCTTGCTTTTTGCGTCTTAAACTCGCTCCACTTTTCCGTCGGTTTGTTCAGCGTTGCACCGCTCTGGTCGTACGACGATACGTCTCCGAAGAACCGTGCCTGTTTGGGATTGCGTTTCGCGTATATGCCAAGCTCTTTGCAATAACTTGTTACGGTTGAGATTTCTGAAGGAGTCGGAGACGGCTTAGGTTCGTTAGTAGCTGACGACGTCGACGGAGAACCGGTCGGTTTGGGTTGATCCGGAGTCTGGCCGATAATCATACCGAGCAAGGCGGAGCTAAGGAATAGGATGCTAATCATAATTAGTCGCATTAGTCGTCTCCTGACTAATTACCTTCCTGATGCGCTGCGTCTTTGATGATCAATTCAAGCTTCCTTCGGTTCGAATCAGACACATTCGTGAAGCGCACTCCAAAGCCCATGCTGGGATAGGCATAGACTACCTCGCCCTCAATCTCGATCGACTCTCCGGCTGGTAGTTGCAAACTCAAAGCGATTATGTCACCCAGCTCTACCTGGGCGACCGTATCGACGAAACATCCGCCCATACTCAGGTCGCTGGTCCTTGACTCGTATTTGCCGGCATTACCTATCCAAAGCACCTCGATAGATGCCGGCACGCGTTCTTCGTTTCTTCGTTCGTCAGTCATGAATCCTCGCTATCCGTCCTGTGGTTTATTAGTTTCGTTTACTCAACAACAAAACGAAGAGTTTGAATAGCGCTGCTCTTTGTCGTGCGAGCGGTTGCGGTAAGTTCTAATCGATAGTGCCCCGGCGCGAGAGCGGAGAGCGAAAGCTCGGCCCAATAGGGCATGCTTGCATGGTCCTTCATTGAGTCGGTCGGAAGCTTGCGGGCGGGCATGGTAATCAAGGTTTTACCGTCTTGTAGCACGCGCGCTTGAATCTCAATGTCCGGCGCGATTCCATTTGCCACGTTGTAGATATAGGTTTGATAACGTAATACCGAGCTGCGTGCAAATCGCAGGTTAATATTCACCGGCAAGGAGCCCGGGCCTGTCGCTTGCTCGGTGGAGGGCGCTTTTCGTTCGGCCACAAACAGACTACTCATCTGCAAGCTGGCGCGAGAAAGATCTGGGACCTGGATCCACTGCTGGGCGCTACCCGTTCGGCCGGTGTTCCGTTCCCTGACGGCCACGCGCACTTGATAAAGACCTGGGGCCAGACGTAGTTGTTGATTCCACATGACGGGAAGCACTTGATCTTGTGTTGGATTGGAAACAACGGTAAGCAATTGCTTGAAGGTTACAATCATCCCACGGTCGTCAATGGCCGCGCCAACTACATCGACCTCTTTTTTTGCGTCTAGCAAAGGATCTGAAGCGAAAGCCCAGCGCTCGATTTGCATTGAGAGTCTTAGCACAGGACCTTGATCGCTATTGAGGTAGCCGGCTGAAAGAGAGGTCGGCAGCGTGTGTCGCGGATAAAGGGAACCGAGCGCCTCAAGCAACTCGACCTCCGGACTGTTTACAACGGGCGCGGAGTCCGCCGCGGAGTCGGCTGTAATGGTTCCTGGTTGTTCAGACTGTGCAGCAGGTTTTTCGGGAACGTAATAATTGTTTCTAAGGCGAACGCGCAGGTCCGGACGATTCTTGATCACGACTTTGAGTCGTGCTTTACCAGTGCGCTCTGCTGCCGTGTCCGGACGCCAAGCCAGCAGGTAATAAGGGGATGTTTCATCGAGCGCCTGCTGAATGCTACTGGGAATGGAGTTGGAATTGACCAAAGCGCGTCCGCCCGTGTCATCAGCGAGGATACGCAACGGCTCTCGCATGGCCGAGCTTTCTGTTGAGGGCATGCGCGCTGACGTGCCGGAAGCCATGCCGTCTGGAAAATTGTTTCTGCCGGCATCCACGGCAGGGTCAGAATAAATGCCGCCAGCCTCCATTGTATAAACCACAATACCCACACGTGCTGCCATCTGCGTGACTTGCTTTAACATGGTCACGGCATTTGAGCCGCGATTATCGCTTATGAAACCATCGGAAACGAAGAATACGAGTTTGCGTCCTGACAACTTTGAAGACGACCGCATCAGACTGAGCAAGACATCGAGAGTGTCGGACGTAACAGCTTTTGCCTGCCCGTTAATCTGTCGCACTCGATTTCTGACATTATTGACTGCAAGCTGAGAAAGGCCTCGTGGATCCCCACCTTTGGCGGGCACTAACTGGTATTCATTGATTGTCGAGGAAACGAGGTAGTTAAAGAGATCGCGGTCGTTGTGTTCAGCGACCTGATTAGCCTGGTAGTCCGTGATCACCGTCCTGCCGGCATAGGTTTCGGGATTGCGCTTGTAACTGAGCCGTCCTATTGCTTCGTGCAAAACGGCGTCGTTATCAGTCAACTGCTGAAGGAATCCAATCTGGCCGCTCGTGGAGACGATAGCGATTTGATCGCCATCGTGTCTTCGCTTGTCCACAAACTCCATCAGGGCCTGTCTAGTTCGACCGAGACTCTGTGTGGTGAGATGTACATCGTCTATGAAGAAAAGAATCACCCGCCCTTTGTTTGATAGATTCGTGCCCGACTGGGCCGGCGTCGATACCCTGTCGCCCTGACGCGTCGTCGTTACCTGTGCTGCCTCTTGAGCACTTCCGGCCTTGACGCTCTCTAAGAAATGGATCGTTTCAGGTTTACCATCAACTCTTACCTCAAACTGTTCCGGCAGCAGTCCGTCTACGAGATGCCCGGTCTTGTCGAAGACCATCAAGTCGGTCTGCACGAGCTCGGTGTTGATCCGTACGACGTCGGATGATTGCGACACAGGCGGTTGCGGTTTAGCGGTCGGCTGCTGAGCGTTTGCAACCAGGCCTGAAAAACAAAGTGCGATAAGGAGGAGCGACCCGCGCAAGGCGGACGAAGCAAAACTGGTCAGCTCAATCCTGCGAATGACCGTAATATCGTATCGACACAACACGGCGCGAATTATAACACCGGGTTCTCAAGTCTTACTTGTGAATCCGAGCAGCCCTTTTGTAGTTACCTCGTCTCCGCCACTCAAGCTCTTCACTGGGACCGCGGGCGGCCCGCCCGCAGTGAGCGCCGAGGCGCGAATAGCACGTCCGAAGTAGGGCACCTCGCGAGATCGTCGCGCCTTGCGGTACTCGCAGCGGGCGGGCCGCCCGCAGTGAGCGCCGAGGCGCGAATAGCACGTCCGAAGTAGGGCACCTCGCGAGATCCTCGCGCCTTGTGGTACTCGTAGCGGGCGGCCCGCCCGCAGTGAGCGCCGAGGCGCGAATAGCACGTCCGAAGTAGGGCACCTCGCGAGATCCTCGCGCCTTGTGGTACTCGCAGCGGGCGGCCCGCCCGCAGTGAGGCGCGAATAGCACGTCCGAAGTAGGGCACCTCGCGAGATCGTCGCGCCTTGCGGTACTCGCAGCGGGCGGGCCGCCCGCGGTCCCAGTGAAGAGGTTGTGTGGTCAAGCGAAACGTCACCTGCTAAAGATGCCAGGGATTCAACGGCTTTGCTTAGACCGTGTGCTATACTGCACGGTCTAATTTGGCCCGGTGATTCCCCATAGACATACCGGGCTTCTCTGGAGATAACAACCAAAGGTGAGTAGTGTTTTAGAGATCATCCCGCTCGGCGGTATCGGCGAGTTTGGGATGAACTGCATGGCTCTGCGCTATGGCGACGAGATGTTGATACTCGACGCCGGGATGGGCTTTCCGGAGGAGACTGCCTACGGCGTTGACGTTTGCGTTCCCAACTTTGAATTCCTGGAAGAGTATCGCGACCAAATCACGGCGATAATACTCACGCATGGCCACGAAGATCATCTCGGTGCCCTGCCTTACCTCCTGAAGAGATTTAACGTTCCCGTTTATTGTTCGCACTTCACCGCCGGCCTGGCAGAAAGCAAACTGGAAGAGCACGACTTGCTTGGAGATATTCTGCTCCACCGCGTCGAGCCGCGTGACGTCGTCGATCTCGGCTCTTTTAGTGTCGAATTCATTCGCGTTTCTCACTCGCTCGTCGATTGCTTTTCGTTGGCTATCAGAACACCCGTGGGGACCATCATCCATACCGGCGACTACAAAGTTGACGAAACGCCGGTAATTGGCGAGCCGATTGATTTGCGATCGTTCAGACGTTACGGGCAAGAGGGTGTGTTGGCGCTGCTTTCTGATTCAACAAACGCGACCGTACCAGGTCGCACTCCTTCAGAACGCGCAGTAATACCAGCCTTTGAAGAAATCTTTGCCGAAGCCAAAGGACGTATAATCGTTGCCGCTTTTGCCTCCTCGATTCACAGACTCCAGATTGTTCTCGACGTCGCGCAGCAGTTCAATCGCCGCGTGTGCGTACTGGGTCGCTCAATGCAGAAGAATGTCGAGGTAGCAGACCGGCTGGGTTATCTCGACGTTCCGGATGGCTTGCTGGTTTCGCTCAATCAGGCTAAGCAAATGAGCGACGACGAAATTGTTTTTCTGGTAACAGGGTCGCAGGGTGAGACACGCGCCGCACTGTCGCAAATGTCGACGCAGAGCTATAAAGGGCTGATGGTTGAAGAGGGCGATACTGTTGTGCTTTCCGCGCGCATAATTCCTGGCAACGAGCGCGTGATTTCGCGAATGATTGGATTCATCTACAAACGTGGCGCGAACATCATTGAAGAGAAACGACGACTAGTACACGTTAGCGGTCACGCTTCTCAGGAAGACATTCGCATTATGACCGAAGCCGTGCGGCCCAAGTTCGTCGTGCCTATTCACGGTGAATACCGCATGCTTTTCCGGCACAAGGAGTTTGTGAAGAACCATCTCGGCTACGCTGAAGAGAACATTATTCTGATCGAGAACGGCGACGTGCTCGAGCTCGACGGTGAGCGCGCTGCTGTGATCGACAAACGCGAAATAGGACGCACCTTTATCGACGACAGCGGATTTGAGGAGATCGGAAGCGAGACCGTGCGGGAGCGCAAGCAACTGGCGTATGAGGGAACAATCAGCCTGATTGTAACGATCGACTCGGATACCGGAGAGCTCCACGGGGATCCGCAAATCATCGCTCGCGGCGTGCGTGGGCTCAGTTCATCTAATGGATTTGCTCCGACTCAAGGACGGAATGGCGTCGCTCCCGTACATAGCTCTCCTGCGGACGATGAGTTTATGAAAGACGCGAGGCGCGTGGTTACGGCGGCAGTGACCGGAGCCTCGCGGCAAACCCTTGAAGACGAGACGTTGTTAAAGGAGCACATACGCGTGGAGCTAAAACGTTTCATTCAGAAGCAAACGGGAGGGAGACCGGTGATTCTCCCGGTAGTCGTGCGGATCTAGCTCTCCGATTTAGAGACTGTTTGACCGAACCCATTACGAATTGACACGAGATCTCGTTACGGCTTTCGACGAAACTGCTCTTGAATTACTTCAAAGATAAGGTCGTGATGATCACTGGCGCCTCGTCTGGAATCGGACGCGGGCTGGCACTGGAGTTGTCACGGCGCGGAGCAAGGCTGGGGCTTGTCGCGCGTCGAGCAGCGCTGCTGGATGAAATCGTCGGCGAGATTGGTTCCGGTGGTGGAAAGGCACTTGCTCTTGCAGCAGATGTACAGGACGCGACTGCACTACGAGGAGGCGCAGATCGCTTGCGCGCTGAGTTTGGCCAGATCGACCTGCTTATTGCGAATGCTGGCATTGGGTTAACCGCAGAGGCTGCAAAAATGGAGCCTGCCGATCTTGCCAGAGTGTTCAACGTAAATGTAATCGGAGCGGCCAACAGTGTGGCGGCGGTGGTCCCAGAAATGCTCGCCCAGGGCAGCGGACAAATCGCCGCGATTTCGAGTCTCGCCGCTTATCGGGGCCTCCCAAAATCCGCTGCTTATTGTGCAAGCAAAGCTGCAGTGTCAGCATTCTTTGAAAGTGTCCGGCTCGACCTGAAAGGTAAGGGAATCGCTGTTACGATTATTCACCCCGGCTTTATCAAGACGCCCTTAACTGAGGGACGTCATGCAGACATGCCTTTCCTGATGGAACTCCAGGATGCTGTGCGCTTAATTGCGGGTGCGATAGAAAGACGAAAAAAGTCCTACGCTTTTCCCTGGCAGCTCGCTAGTATTGTGCGCCTGGGAATGATCATGCCGAATTTTATGTACGATTGGATTGCGGTTAGAAATTCATTTAGGGAATGAGTGTAAGTCTTGTCTCTTTTCCTTTTAGTGCTTGGTACTTTGTACTTTGTTTCGTTATCTATGCACTTCATGATTTAGGAGCTGACGTCGCTAAGTACACAAGCACCAAGCACACAACACCAACATAAACCACTGACAACATAAAACCAATGACTCTCTT
>Ga0070699_100004264_pt1 | contig 12643 bp, 9 predicted proteins | sample KBSK1503metaG_FD_65473 | JGI IMG/M metagenome (GOLD analysis project Ga0070699, IMG submission 65473) | Corn, switchgrass and miscanthus rhizosphere microbial communities from Kellogg Biological Station, Michigan, USA - KBS K1-50-3 metaG | ecosystem: Host-associated > Plants > Roots >...
GGCGCCGCCGATGTTCGCCGCGCCGCCGATCTGGGCGTACGCGGACGTGCCGCCGAGCACGGCCGACAGGCCGAGGAGGATGGCGAGTGCCCTCATCGAAATCTCCTATGAATTACGAGTGAAAACGCTCTAGCGAATACAGGCGCCCGAGAGATCGGACTCGATGGCGTCGATCTGATAGTTCGCCCAGCGGAGATCGGCTTCGGCGAAGTTGGCGTTCCTGAAGGCAGCGCCCGTCAGGTCCGCATCGCAGAACACCACGCGCCGCAGGTTCGCTTCGTCGAAGATCGCCTCACGGAGGTCGGCGTGCTGAAAGGTGCCCCACCGCAGCACGGCGCCGCGGAAGGTCGCTCCCCGCAGCTTCGAGCTGCGGAGGTTGGCGTAATCCATCCGGGCGCCGTCGAAGCGCGACCCCGCGAGGTTGCACCCCTCGAGCCACGATCGCCGCAGATCCGCGCCTTCGAAGTTGGCGCCCTGCAGGTTGCTCCACGCGAGGTTCGCTTCGAACAGGTTGGCGCCGCGCAGATCGGCGCCCGAGAGGTCCGAACCCTCGAGCACGATGGCGTCGTCCGGGTGCGCCTCGCGGTACGCGTTGAACGCCGCGACCGACTCGGCGAGCAGCGCCGCGAGGTCAACGGGGGTGCCGGGCATCCTAGGCCAGCGAGAGCAGCGCCCGCTTCACGACCGCCTGCGTCAGCGGCACCTTGTACGCGTTCTTGGCGAGCGGCCGCGCGCCGTCGACGGCCGCGACGCCAGCCGCCGTGGCGCTCGCCTCGTTCAACGGCTTGCCAACCAGCGCCGCTTCCGCCTTCGCCGCGCGATATGGAACCGGCGCGACGCCGCCGAGGACGATGCGCGCGTCGGCCACGACGCCATCCTTGACGGTCACCATCGCAGCGACGCTGCAGAGGGCGAAGTCCCAGATCTCCCGCACCATCTCCTTGACGTAGATCGCTTTCGATCCGGCGGGGGCGGCAGGCACGTCGACCGCCGTCAGGATCTCGTTCGGCTGCAGGACGTTTTCACGCGCGACGTTCTCGCGCGGCGTGACGAAGAACTTCTCCATCGGCACCGTCCGCTCGCGCGAACCGCTGGAGATGCGCGCGGTCGCACCGAGCGCCACGAGCGCGGGCGCCGTATCCGACGGGTGGACGATGTAGGACGGGCCGCCCTGGAGAATGGCGTGGTAGTCGTTCTCTCCCGCCGCGGAGAAGCAGGTATTGCCGCCGTGCTTGTAACACGGGAAGTTGTTGCGGAAGTACCAGCAGCGTGGACGCTGGCACAGGTTGCCTCCGATGGTTCCCATGTTGCGGATCTGGGGGGTGCCGACTTTCCCCGCCGCCATCGCCAGCAGGGGCGTCCGCTCCTGCACCATCGGATGCTCGACGATGTCGGCGAGCAGCGTTGCCGCGCCGATGCGCAGCCCGCTTCCCGACACCTTGACACCCTGCAGATCGTCGAGATGCCGGATCGAGACGAGGCGCTCCGGAACCGCGAGCTGATCTTTCATCTCGCCGAGCAGATCGGTGCCGCCGGCGATGAGCATGATCCTGCCGTGCTCCTTGCCGAGCTGCGAAGCGGCCTCCTTGAGCGTCCTGGGCCGGCTGTAGCTGAAGTTGTCCATCATGATGTCACCGCCTGCTAGACAGTCCGGCTCGCATCCGGCCGTGGCTCGCTCAGCGCGCGAAGAATCTTCGAGCGCGTGAACGGCACCTCGCGGAGACGAACGCCGATCGCGTTGTAGATGGCATTGGCCACCGCGGCCATGCCCGGGTGACACGGATTCTCGCCGAGACCCTTGCCGCCGAACGGACCGGTGGTCCCTTCGTTCGGCACGATGATCGGCTCGATCACACGCGGATCGAAGTCGAGCGCCGTCGGTGGCTTCAAATCGAGGAAGCTGCCATTGAGGCAGGTGCCCGTTCGCTCGTCGAATCGCAGCTCCTCCGCCTGCGTGAGCGCGAGCCCCTGGATGGTGCCGCCCTCGATCTGGTTCTCGACGATGGTGACGTTGATGGGACGGCCGACGTCGTGCGCGGAGATGTACTTGAGGATGTGAACCTTGCCTGTTTCCCGGTCCACTTCCACCTCGACGAAGTGCGCACCGGAGGTCCGCTCGACGTCCATGCCGGTCTGCACCGCCGCGGTGGCGCCGTCACCGGTGACGCTGCGGCCGCGCCGCTGCATGACCTCGGCGAGTTTCACCTGCTTGGAAGGATCCGCCTTCAGCCGCACCACCGAATCCCGCAGCTCGAGGTCCGCCGGCGCGGCGTTGTTCAGCATCGGCCCTGCGGCGGCCATCAACTGCTGCAGGCACGCCCGCGCGGCCGCTTCGACCGCCCGTCCGGTGGACTGCAGCGTCCGGTTGCCGTAGCTGCCGCCGTCGTAGGGCGCCACCTCCGTGTCGCCCGCCGTCGTCCTGAACATCGAGATCGGGATGCCCAGTACCTCGCTGGCGATCATCGCAAGCGTCGTCCGGCTCCCCTGGCCGATGTCGGTGGACGCGAAGAACACGTGGACCGACCCGTCGAGATTGACCTTGACCGTCGCGCCCGCGAGGCCGGCGCCTCCGCCCCGCTCGGTGCACGCGATGCCGATGCCGCGCGCCTTCGGACCCGTGGATGCTCCGGCGACGGGGTTGCGCCGATTCCACTGGATGCGCGCGGCGCCCGCCGCGATGCATTTGTCGAGTGCCTGCGCCACGAGCCGGCCGTCCTCGGTGCCCTGCGCGCCGCGCGCGATCGGGTCGCCGTTCCGCTTGATGTTCTTCAGGCGGAACTCCATCGGATCCCATCCCATCTCGATCGCGGCCTCGTCCATCACCGACTCGATGGCGAAGGTCTCCTGCGGATCGCCGACGCCGCGCGTCGGGCCGGTGTTGGGAATGTTGGTGTGGACGCGGTACTGCACCGTCCGGACGTTCGGCGCCTTGTACATGTGCGTGGACTGGTTGCCCAGGCCGCCGAGGCGCGAATGGTAGGCGCCCTGGTTGATGTACGCCTTCACGTCGAGCGCATGCAGCGTCATGTCCTTCTTGACGCCGAGTCGCACGTAAATCTTCGTTTCGAAGCGCGTGTTGGAATCGAGGATCTCCTCCTCGCGCGTGTACTGCAGCTTCACGGGAAGCCGCGCCTTGCGGGCGAGCATCGCCGCCAGCGCCTCGTCCGTGTGCGGAGCGCTCTTGGTGCCGAAGCCGCCGCCGACGTAGCTCGAAATGACGCGCACGTTCGCATCGGGCACGTTGAACATCGCGGTGAGGCTTCCGTGCACGCGGAACGGCGCCTGCGTCGCGGCCCAGAGCGTGAGGTGGTCGCCGTCCCACTGCGCCACGCACGCACGGGGCTCCATGCCGCCGCTCCACATCGTCGGGCAGCGGTAATACCGCTCGATGACGCGGTCCGATTCCTTCAGTCCCTGTTCGACATCGCCGCGCGTCAGCGTGCGCGGCTGTCCCTCGAGGTTGCCGTCCGGAAAGAGCTGCGGCGCACCGGGCTTGAGCGCGTCCTCGGGATCGAGGACGAAGGGCAGCGGCTCGTATTCGACGGCGATCAGCTTCAGCGCCCTGTCCGCTGTCTCCGCGTCCGCCGCGGCGAGGATGGCGACCGCCTCGCCCTTGAACCGGACGCGATCGTTGAGGGCGTACTGACGGCTGCCCCAGATCATGACCTTCGGCGCGTCCTTGTAGGTCATGACCGCGCGGACGCCCGGCACGGCTTCCGCCCTGCTGGTATCGATGCTGACGATGCGCGCATGCGGGCGCGTGCTGCGAAGCACACGGCCCACGAGCATGCCAGGGAGATCGATGTCGCCGGTGTACTTCGCGCGGCCTGTGACGCGCTCGAGCGCGTCGATGTTCGGACCGCGCTTGCCGACGACGTTCAGTGGACCACCGGCGACGCTGTTCTGTTGAGCCATGGTGTTCCCCCTACGCCCGCATCAGGCGGGACGCCGCCATCACGGATTCGAGAATCTTCTTGTAGGCCGCGCAGCGGCACAGGTTGCCGCTCAACGCGAGGCGCGCCTGGTCTTCCGTCGGATTCGGCGTCTTGTCGAGGAAGACCTTCGTGCTCATCATCTGCCCCGGCGTGCAGAAGCCGCACTGGAAGCCGCTGTGCTCGACAAACGCCTGCTGGATTGGATGCAGCTTGTCGTCGGCCGCCAGTCCTTCGACGGTGAGCACCTCGCCACCCGTGGCTTCGACGGCGAGCGTCGTGCACGAGTAGACGTTGCGCCCGTTGAGGATGACGGTGCACGCGCCGCATTGCAGGCGGTCGCATCCCATCTTGGTCCCCGTGAGCTTCAGATCCTCGCGGAGGAACTGGAGCAGCGTCGTGCGATTGGGAATCTCCTTCCGGTAGGCGACGCCATTGACCTTCAGCGAAACGGTCGAATGCCGCGGATCCGGCTCGACGGCATCGGGAAGCTGCGCTTCGGTGACGGTGGGAATCAGGACGGACGAGAGGGCCCCGGTCGCCATCGCGCTTCCCTTGAGAAACGCGCGGCGCGACACCGATGTCTCTGGCTTGTTGCGATCATCGTCGGCCACTGTGCACCCCCAATAATTGCTACGCGCGGGAGCTTACTACAGGCGCGTTAGAACGAATATCGAAGACCCCACTGCACCTGGCGGGCGTCCTGCGCGCCAGTCGGGAGATTGAACGTCGGGAGCAGAACGTTTCCGGCGAAACCGGTCGCATTGACGAAATTCGTGATGTTGAATGCCTCCGCGAACAGTTCCACGCGGCGTCCGTTCCCCGCGTTCACCGGTTTCGTCAGCCGCAGATCGATGTTCCTGGCCGGCGGCGGCACCTCGATCTGAGCGAGCGCCAGCGGTCCCACGTTGCGCGAGGCGCGGAACGCATTGATGGCCGCCAACTGCGCCTCGAGGTTTCCGCGGCCGACGGTCAACGGCGAACCGGGCGGACGATCGTTGGTGCCGTCACCGTCGATATCGCAGCCGCACGTGATCGGCAGCGGATAGCCGCTGATGAAGCGCGCGATGCCGCTCATCTGCAGCCCGGCGGGCAATTGGACCGACGCGGAGATCGCCAGGTTGTGCCGCGTATCGATCGGGTTGTAGCCGTACTCGAACGAACGCCCGGTCGCCGCGAGCGCTGCCAGCGACTCCCGCTGGAAGGGCCGCAACGCGTTCGAACACACCCCGGTGCAGCCATCGACGAGCGCGCGCGCGAGCGTGTACGAGACCTGCAGGTTGTTGGCGCCGCGGACGCGCTGGCGGAACTGCATTTCGAGGGCGTCGTACCAGCTCCGGGTGTTCGGCAGGTTCTGAACCGTCACCCGGCCGAGCGTGGCGACGGGCCGCGGGTTCGCCGCCGTGATCGGCCCGGTGGCCGGAAGATTCCGGTCCTCGCCGCCGAGCGCGTTCGGCATATGCGCGTGGACGACGTCGATGTCCAGACCGGTGCTGCGGGTGACCTGCCATCCGATTCCGGCTGTGGCCGTCCGCTGATATGGAAAGCGGTAGTTGTCGGCGACGAGCGAGAGCTGGCGCAGTCCGCTGCCGGTGGTGGCGAGATATTCGGAAATGCTCCGGCCGTCGAGCACGCAGCTGATGCTGGGATAGCACAGCCCCTGTTTGATGCGATCGGTGATCAGCACCGTGTTGCCGAAGTTCGTCTGCTGCGAGCTGCCGACCGAGAACCATTCGCGGTTGCGCGTGATGTAGATGCCATACCCGCCTCGCGCCACGATCGTACCGTTGCCCCGGATGTCCCAGGTCGTCCCGAACCGCGGCTGGAACGCATCGTACTGAAGGCCGCGCTCCTTCCCGCCGTGGACGAACGTCTCCATCCCCTTGAAACGCGGGTCCGCGAGCATCCTGTCGGTGATCGCGTTGTCGCGCAGGTTCGTGTCGAAGTCCCAGCGCGTGCCGAGGTTCAGCGTCCAGCGCGGCCGCACCCGATACGTGTCGGAGATGTACGCGCCAATCTGACCTCCGTTGTGCCAGTAGAATCCGGGTTCGCGGATCGTGAACTGGAACGGATAGGTCGCCGGATTGCCGCGATCGAACGTCGCATCCGTCTGGAAGGTCCACTGCCCGCCTTCGAGCTGATGAGACTCGAAGCCGTTGTGGCTGTACGCCACCTCGCCGCCGATGTTCAGGTCGTGCCGCCCTCTGGTGACGAGGAACGCCTCGGTCAGCGTCAGCCGCTTTCGCGGGAAGTCCTGCGGGCTCAGGTTGTGCTGGCCCCACGTATACCCAGGCCGAATCACCCGCTGTCCGATGAAGACCGCCGGCGCGGACAGATCGTGGATCAGCACGTGGGCGCGGAACGTGTTCACCTTCGTGCCCGAAATCACCCAGTCGTCCTCCGAGACGATGCTGTGGGACTTGCTGTAGTCGTCGTAGTCGCTCGAGCCGAGATTCAGCAGGCCGCCGTCCAGCGGCCGCAGCGGTTTGACGGGCGCGTAATCGACGTAGTGGTCGTACGCGTAGCGCACGTAGACGTTGTGCTTGTCGGTGAGGCGGTGATCGAGACGCGCATCGAAATTGCGCCGGCGAAGTTTCTTCGGATACGTACCGTTCTCCATCGTCGCAAACGGATTGCTCGGCGGCAGCGCAACGATCGACGCGGTGTTGACGAACAGGCCTTCGTAGGCCGTGAAGTAGTGCGTGCGGTTCTGAATCAGCGCTCCGCCCAGCGAATAGCCAATCCGCGATTGTTTGAACGGCGGCGTATTGGCCGCGAAGGCATTTCGAGCGTTGAGCGCCTTGTCGCGTCCGAAGTAGTAGCCCGAGCCGTGAGTCTGGTTCGTGCCGGACTTCGTCACCACCGACACGACCGCGGTCGTCGCCTTGCCGTACTGCGCGTCGAACTGGTTGCGGTACACCTTGAACTCGGCGATCGCATCCTGGCCCATGTTGATCGTGGGATTGCCCCAGATCGCGTCGTCGACGTCGCCGCCGTCGATCTGCGTGGTGTAGGCGTACCGTTCATCCGGCACGGCGCCAAACTTCGTCGAGCCGTTGCGCGGCTGTGTCGACGAGGCGCGGCTGATTGGACCGGCGCCCGGCAGCAGCTGCGCCAGCACGAGGAAGTCCCGCGAGAGCACGGGCAATGCCAGGAGCTGTGCGCCGGTGATCACGGACGAGGGCTGCGACTTTCCCGTTTCGACCAGCGGCGCTTCGCCGACAATCGTCACGGTCTCGGCAAGCGCCGCGACGCCGAGGGTGATATCGAGGTTTGCGTCCGCGCCGACCACGAGGACGATGGTCCTGCGCGTGGTGGCGAAGCCCTGGAGCTCCGCGGTGATCAGGTACGGGCCCGGTGGCAGCGCGACGGCTCGATAGCGGCCGTCTGTTCCGGTGACGATGATCTGCACGCGGCCCGTCGCACTGTTGGCCACGGTGACCGTTGCACCAGGCAATGCGGCGCCGGAATCGTCGACAACCGCGCCGCCGACGTTGGCGGCGCCGCCGATCTGGGCGTGGGCAGGCGCGCTCGTCAGTGCTGCGACAAGCGTCAGGACGAGCAGCGTCGCGGACGCCCGCGTTCGAGACGGATCTGGCGGTATCGGAACCATCGAAGTCTCCTGTGACAAACGAGGTCGCGCTGGCGACGAGACGTTACGACGGCGAGGGGAGCGCCCAGCGAAGGGGTTGGAAAACGTGGCCGACTATAAGCCAAACGGTTCGCGCTTTCCACAGCGATATCGGTCATTGCACGGTGTTCACGTACTCGAGCACCTGTCGCGCAACCTTCTCCAGGTCACCGGCGGTGCATCGACTGGCGGGAGCGCCGGCCGCGGCAGTCTGCGGATCATCTGGTTCCCCCATGAGCGTCGCGTTGTTCAGAACGCGCACGCCCCGGGCGCATGGAGCATCGACCATCAGCGCCGAGACTGGCGCTTTAGTGCCGTACATGTCATCGAGATGCGCGGCGAACCAGTTCGCACCGAAGGCGTCGAGCAATACGATGTCGATCCCGACGCGCGGCGGATCTGGAGCGGCGATCACCGCACGGGCGAACTCCAGCAGCAGCGCCGCCCCCGATACCGACTCGCCGGGGCCCTCATAGTGCGCCGCAACGATCACCCTGCGCGGCTCCGTGTCGTGCAGCCGGCCGATGATGTTCGTCATCTGATTCGTGCGGCCGGCGGCAGCATGCGTGAATGACTGGGTCACGACCTCCTGCGCCAGCCCTTCCATCTCGGCGAGAAGAAAGGCGCGCTGCCGTTCGTGACCTGGCGAACCGGCGCTCGGCACGCGATACCGTAGTTGCTGGTCGGCGAGCGCCAGCACTTCCTCACCGTTGACGCCGACGGGGTTGTCGAGCGATCGACGCAGGACGCGGGCGGTGAGATATTCGACGGGAGAAAACGAGTCGGTCAGCACCGGGTAGGCGGACAACTCGAACCGGCGTTCGACGTCGAGCGCCTTGTATCGCAGGAACCGGACGATCGGATCGGGGCTGGTCGTGACCGGCGGCGATCGGACGTCCACGCGACGATCGCCGTTGACGCCGACGAGCGTGATGTTCTGCAGGAGCCCGGTTTTCTCGGGCGACTCGACGGCGAAGAAGTAGCTGTTCGGGAAGACCGTCTCGAATGTCCTGATCTCCGCCATGATCAGCGACGGCTGCCGGCGCGATACATCGCCGATCATGTTGGCGATGAAGACGCCGCCCGTCGTGAGCCTGTCTTTCGCGAGCGCGAAGAACTCCTGCGTGGTGACGTGCGGCGGCACGGAAAAGTACGAATAGTAGACGTCGCCGAAGATCAAATCGTAGCGCCGCGCCGCGTCGTGAAGGAACCGGCGGGCGTCCTCGACGTGGTTGTGCAGCCGCGGGTCGTCCGGCACGGCGAAGTACCGTTTCGCGAGGTCGAAGAGCGACGGTTCGATTTCTGCCACGTCGATCTCGGCGCCGGGCGCGTCGCGCAGCAGCGCCTTTGGAATGGAGTACGCGCCGCCGCCGAGCACCAGGGCGCGCTCGAGGCGCGGCGTGAAGATTTTGTAGAGCGCGTAGTACTTCGTGTAGTCGTACGCGAGGTCTCCCGGATCGTTCGTATCGAGAAACATCGCGCCCGATTCGCTGCGGTCCAGCAGGAGAAACCGCGTGGGCCTCCCCAGCTGCTCACCCTCGTAAATCGTGATCCGCTGGTACACCCCGTCGCGCCGGTAGACGACAGGGTCGTTGGCGCGAGACGCGGCATACGCGATCGCGCCGAGTGCGAGAACGGCGGCCGCCAGCGAGGCGAGCAGCACGGCGATCCGCGTCCGGAGCACGACCAGCGGGACGAAACCGAGAACGAACAGCAGGATGCCGGTGGCGATGAGGATGCGATCGATGCCAAATCGTGGAATGAGGATGAAGCCGGCCAGGAGACTTCCTGTGATGCTTCCCACCGTCGACCAGAAGAAGATTTCACCCGCGACCCTTCCGACTCCCAGCGAGGGATAACTGACACTCCGCAGTTTGACCGCGTACGGCGACAGCATCCCGAGAAAGAGGGCGGGCAGCAGGAACAGCAGCGACGCCGAGACGAGCGGTCCGCTTTCGATCGACAGGGTTCCACTGAACCGCGGCAGCAACAGCGTTCCTGCGCCGTGAAGCGCGAGCAGCACGAGGCCGCTGACGAGAATGAGCCCGAAGAACAACCGGAGTGACGGATGGCGATCGGCGAGCGCACCGCCCGCGTAGTAGCCGGCGCTCAGGGCAAGCAGAATGACGCTGATGACGCTCGACACCGTGAAGATGGTGTTGCCGTAGTACGGCGACAGGACACGAACCGCGAGCAGTTCGACGATCAACACGCTCGCTCCCGTGAGGAAGACGACCGTGTGAAGGAGCAAGCGCAAGACGCCCCTACGGGGTTCGAGGGCGTGCCTGCGGCGCAGCGGGCCGTGCAAAACGCGCCGCGTCAACCGCCGCGTTGGGCTGGACGTCGGTCAGCTCCACCGTCGAATCGCCGGACTGCCAGAGCACCCGCCATTTGAACGGCATCTTGACGCCGGTGGTGCCAACGGTCCGGTAGTCGTCGTAATCGATCTGCCAGGAGTTCCGGCCGATCGGCGTCTCGGTGTAACGCACCTGACGCAGCAGCAGCCCGGACTCGTCGTCGAAATACAGCTTCACCGGCAGGCTGCCGTCGTTGTTGCCCTGAATCACCTGCACGTCGTGATCGCCCATCGCGGCGGGAATCGCGCCGTGCCAGTTCTTCAGCATCTGTTTCAGTTGCGCGGGGAACGACAGAACCGCGTCGAGCCTGGCGCCTTCGAGCTCGGAGCCCGCGAGCGCGCGGGTCGGCAGCGGGCTGAACGCTTCGGGCATCGCCACCCATCCGAGCCGTCCGTCGTACGCCGTCGTGCTGTCGCCGCTGAGCGTGTGCACGACTTCGGTCCGCTGGCCGGGCGCCTTCGCGTACAGATCGAACGGACGCTTCTCCGCTTCACCGTAGCCGAGATACGTACCTTTCGCGACGAAGCTGGTCATGGCCGCCAGCCGCTGCGCGCCGCCGATCGCGGTCAGGTACTTGTCGATGACCTGATCGACGGACGGCGCGCCGGGCGCCTGCCTCAGCACATCATCCGGTTCGTCGGTTGTCGTCGCGCGGTAGTAGACGGCCATGTTGGTCGTGGTCTTTGGACGGTTGGCGCCGTTGTGGCACGACACGCAGGTGACTCGACGCGTCCCGCCGAAGTACGTCTTGTTGATGGTGTTCATCATCACCATCATCTTGCGCGCCATCTCTTTCTTTTCCGTGTCCTTCGCGTACTCGTCCCAGCCGCCGCCACCCTCACCGACATGGCAATACGTGCAGTTCACGGCCAGCGCATTCGAGATGAATCCCATCGAGCCGAGGAATTCGTCGGCGGGAACCCCCTTGAGCACCTGGATGTTCCTGAACACCTGTTCGGCCGTTGGCGGTTTTTGTGCCGGAGTCGCCTGACCGGCCACCAGCGCCACGGTGGCGAGGCAGATGGCTGCCGTCATGAGGAGCTTCATGCGAATCTCCAGAAGGAACAATGAGGCCGTGGGAGCGCGAGTATAATCCACGACGGTTTTACCGGGAGGGACGAAGATGAGAAGCGCGCTGCTCGTCGGGACCTTCGCCGTCGCCGCTATCCTTGTTTCCAATACCGTTGCTGCCCACCACGGAGCGAACCTCTTCGACACGACGAAGGCCGTCATGCTGAAGGGGACGATCACGAGGTTCGAGTGGGGCACGCCGCACAACCAGATTTACTTCGATGTGAAGGACGCCAAGGGCGAGGTCCAGCACTGGGTGGCATCGACCGAGCCGGCGCCCGTGATGCTGGAGCGCGGATGGACGAGACGGTCGCTGAAGGAAGGTGACCAGGTCACCGTCTACATCTTTGCGGCGAAGAACGGCGCCACGGTCGGGAACCTGCAGAAGATCGTACTTGCCGATGGCAAGGAGCTGACCGCAGCCGGCCCGCCCGCGGGCGAACAGGCCGCTCCCGCCGCGCGGTAGCGTCATGCGCGCGCGTGTCACGACCGGAGCGGTCGTCGCGGCGACTCTCTTCACGGCCGTCCTTGCCGCGCAGACGCAACTCACCCCGTCCGACGCGGATCTCGCGCAGAAGAATTTTCTGCCGATCGGTCCGCCGTCGCCGCCTCCGGTCTCCAGGGTGCCCGACCTCTCCGGCGACTGGGCGCTCGGTCTCGGCGGCATCGGCCAGAGTCTGAGCGCCGCCGATCCGGGCGGACGGATGCGGGGAAAGGAACCCGACATCTCGTACAAGCCGTGGGCGCTCGCCTACACGATGGCGCAGGTGCCGCCGACCGGCCCCGACGCGAAGTACGAGACCAACACCGACCCCGCGATTCATTACTGCGAGCCTCTCGGCCTCGGCAGAATCTACATGTATCCGGCAAAGACGAAGTTCATCCAGACACCCGAGGCGGTGTACATCCTCCACGAACTCGGCCCGGCGTTTCGCGTGATCTGGCTCAATGCGAAGCACCCCGACGATCCGGATCCGCAGTACTGGGGCCATTCGGTCGGCTGGTACGAGAACGGCGACACACTGGTGGTCGATACCGTGGGTACCAACGACAAGTCGTGGCTCGATCAACTCGGCCACCCTCACACCGAGAAGCTTCATTTCATCGAGCGGTACAAGAGGGTGGACGACAAGACCCTTCAGCTCGACATGACGGTCGACGATCCCGCCGCCTATACGGCGCCGTGGCCGGGCCGAAGGAACTTCACCAGATCGACGACCGGCTTCATGCGCTTCATGTGGGTCTGTTCGGTGCGTGACAACAACGAGCATTACGAGAAGGTCGGTGCCGCGGGGAATACGGGCCCGACGACATTCAAATGACCATGAAGAGAACACTCGCGTTCATCACGTTTTCGCTCTGTGCCGCGGTCGTTGCCGCTGCGTCCGCGCGCGCAGTTCAGGGGCAGGGTGCGCAGCCGACAGGACGAGGCGAGGGTCGAGGCGCGCAGGCCGCGCCTGCAAAACCGCGTGCCGGCCACCCGTCGGGCAAGCTGGTTCTGTGGGGAGATGTCGCGCAGTTCGTCGGCCCGGGCCTGCCCGACAACTGCATCCAGTCGAACCGCTATAAGCGTGGCCAGCGCATCGGTTTCCGCATGGCGGCGATCGACGGCGGCACGGGTGAGCCCGAAAACACCGCCATGCTGATTGCGC
>Ga0070699_100004265_pt1 | contig 12643 bp, 7 predicted proteins | sample KBSK1503metaG_FD_65473 | JGI IMG/M metagenome (GOLD analysis project Ga0070699, IMG submission 65473) | Corn, switchgrass and miscanthus rhizosphere microbial communities from Kellogg Biological Station, Michigan, USA - KBS K1-50-3 metaG | ecosystem: Host-associated > Plants > Roots >...
GGTATCCTGCCCACTGCAACAGCCATGCGATGCCTGCGACCAGGATCGGCAGCACCAGTCCGGAGAGAGGCAGACCCGCAGGTCCAGCGGGGCTCCGGTTGGCAGACCCCACCAATCGGGAGCGCCAGAGTATGAGGATCGCCCCGATTGCGAGGACAGCCCCAGCCGCGCCCAGGTACCAGCCGGGCCAGAGCGATCCGCCCACACCCAGCGCCATAAGCAGAAGGCCCAGGGCGGCGGCTTCGACGAAACGGCTCGCGAGGATGGAACGGGCCGCGGCCATTGCCGGCACGCCATCGTAAGTCGTCACCAGGTGCATCCGCGCGGCCTCCCCGCTCACCGCGATGCTCACCGCATTGACCGCCGCTCCCGCGAAGGTAGCCGCCTGGGTGCTGCGGAAGCGTACCGGCGCCATGGTTACGAGCAGCAAGTGCCAGGCAACTCCCTTGGCGGCGAACGAGAGCAGATTGGCGGCGCTGGCGAGTCCCAGGAGTCCCCAATTCGCCTCCAGGATGCTCTCCCAAGTGTCCTGCCAGGGAAAACTGGAGGCGAATCGCGCGCCGAATGCAAGCACAATCACGGCCAGGATCCACACCCACCAGCGACGGATTATTGCAAGCACACCTCTCCCCTGATACGGGCGTCCCGTGCTGAAAGATGGGGGTGAGGACCTACATTTCGCACGCCGCCGGAGGAAATGCGGCGACTTTCTGTCCTGCTGGCCCGTGTGGCTGGGTCAATCTGTCCCGATCCCTTGCAGGTACGAGTAAATTCCGCCTGGCTCACGCCGCCGGCGCGCTCGCCGGTTTCCTCTACTTCTAATCCTTCGGCCCACCCTACTGACTCCGCACGGGAGTAGCACTGTGCTGGTGCCTAAGCTGTTCACGACGCTCAAGACCTACGACAGGGCTCAGTTTCTCGCCGATCTTACCGCTGGAGTCATCGTCGGAATCGTTGCGCTTCCTCTAGCCATCGCTTTCGCGATCGCCAGTGGAGTTCCCCCCGAGCGAGGGCTCTACACCGCCGTCATCGCCGGATTCCTCATCTCGGCACTTGGAGGCTCTCGGGTTCAGATCGGAGGGCCGACTGGTGCTTTCGTGGTGATTGTCTACGGCATCGTGCAGCAGTACGGGGTGGACGGTCTCACCATCGCCACCCTGATGGCCGGTCTGATACTCATCGGATTCGGTCTGGCCAAGCTGGGAGCGGCGATCAAGTTCATTCCCTTTCCGGTGGTCACCGGATTCACCGCCGCGATCGGCGCCATCATCTTCGTGCAACAGATTCGCGACGCCCTGGGACTGCAACTGGCCAAGGCCCCCGCGGAGGTGCTCGAGCGCCTGGCCGCATATGCCGATCGAATCGATACGGTCAACCCCTACGCTGTCGGCGTGACGGCGGTAACGGTGATCATCGTGCTGTTCTGGCCGCGGCTGAGCCGGACGATACCCGCGCCGTTCGTGGCCCTGATCGCGACGACTGTCGGCGTCCATGCCCTGGGCTTGCCGGTCGAGACCATCGGCAGTCGGTTCGGCCAGATCTCCGCCGGCCTGCCGCATCCCCACATCCCGCTCATTGCGCTTGCCGACCTGCGACGGCTGGTCGCGCCCGCCTTCACCATCGCAGCGCTCGGTGCGATCGAATCGCTGCTTTCAGCGGTAGTGGCCGACGGCATGATCGGAGGCCGGCATCGCTCCAACATGGAGCTGATTGCTCAAGGGGTGGCGAACCTCGCCGCTCCTCTGTTCGGGGGCATCCCGGCGACTGGCGCGATCGCCCGGACGGCCACCAACATCAAGAGCGGAGCCCGGACACCGGTCGCAGGCATGGTCCACGCTCTCACACTGCTGCTCATCACCCTCTTCTTCGGGCGTTGGGCCGCGCTCATCCCCCTCGCCACATTGGCGGCAATCGTCCTGGTGGTGGCTTATCGGCTGAGCGAGTGGCGGGTGTTCGGCGTGGAGCTCCGGGCGCCCAAGAGCGACGCCATCGTGATGCTGACGACGTTCCTGCTCACTGTGCTGGTCGACCTGACCACGGCTATCAGCGTGGGAATGGTGCTCGCGGCGTTCCTCTTTATGAAGCGCATGGCGGAAGTGACCAACGTGACCATGGTCACCAGGGAATTCGAGGAGCCCGCGTCGGGTAAGGGTGATGACGCCGGGGCCATCTTTCGCCGCAAGGTCCCACCGGGCGTGGAGGTATACGAGATCAACGGTCCCTTCTTCTTTGGCGCGGCAGAGAAGTTCAAGGACACGCTCTCCCAGATCTCCAAGAAGCCTCGGGTGCTCATCATTCGAATGCGGAATGTGCCGGCCATCGATTCGACCGCGATGCACGCGCTCCGCGACCTGATTCGCCGCACTCGGCGGGATGGGACCCTGGTCCTGCTGTCGGATGTCCACTCTCAGCCGCTCATCGCTCTCGGGCGGTCGGAGCTGCTGGACGAGATCGGCGAGGACCACCTCTTCGGGAACGTGGACGAGGCGCTCCAGGCGGCGCGCAGCCATCTCGGACTCGGACTGGACGTCAAAGAATCGCTCGCCGCGCCAACGGTTGCAGCGGGAGAACCAACCGGGTCACGCGATAGCGGGTGAGCGAGCCGGCAATCCGCTTGCCTCCATCCCGACCCCTGGCGACCTTTCAGCATGCATCCGGACATCCTGCTCGCGGAGCTGCTGGCCGGAAAGACGGCCGCGCTGGCGCGTGGGATCTCGGTCGTGGAGAATGGGCGTCCCGGATTTGAACGGCTGCTGGCCGGTGTGCATCCCTCGCTCGGCCGGGCTCGCCGCATCGGCATCACCGGTCCTCCCGGAGCCGGCAAATCCACTCTGGTGGAACGCCTGATCGCTGCCTACCGCGCCCAGAATCTTCGAGTCGGTGTGGTTGCCGTAGACCCCACCAGTCCATTCACCGGTGGTGCCTTGCTGGGCGACCGCATCCGGATGGAATCCGTCGCGCTCGACGAAGGCGTGTACATCCGCTCGATGGCCAGCCGGGGATCCCTCGGCGGTCTCGCCACCACAACCCGTGAAGTGTGCGATCTCCTCGATGCCGCGGGCTTCGACCGGATCCTGGTCGAGACAGTGGGTGTGGGGCAGTCCGAGCTGGACATCACCCGGATGGCCGACTCGACCGTGCTCGTCCTGGTCCCGGAGTCGGGCGATGGGATCCAGACCCTCAAATCCGGGGTCATGGAGGCGGCCGACATCTTCGTGGTGAACAAGGCCGATCGCCCCGGAGCCGACAAGCTGCGCCAGGAGATTGAAGTGACGCTGGGTATCCGGCGGGGGAACGCCTTCCGCCACGTCCCGGCGCACCACGGGCTGCGGGGAAGCGTTGCCCCCGGCTCGCGCCGCGTCGCCGAGAGCGTGGAAGACGCCGCGTGGCGACATCCTGTGGTTCTTACGGTGGCAGCGAAGGGCGAGGGACTGGCTGATTTACTGAGCGCTCTGGACCACCATCAAGAGTGGCTCACCCGGAGCGGTGGCCTGACTGAGCGCCGTCGCCGCCGGCTGCTCGAACGCACCAGGGAGGTTGTCGATCGAGCCGTGCGACGGTGGACCTGGGACGAGACCCGGGCAGAGCAGCTCATCGCCGACCGGCTGGATGAAGTGGTGGAGGGCCGGCTCAGTCCCTACGACGTGGCCACCGAGGTCCTCGAAGGCCTCAAACAGGATGCCCGGACATGACCACGTGGGAAGCTGAAGTGAATCCCGATATGGCGGCGCGGCTGGCCCAGCAGGAACGGGAGATCGAGCGTCTGCGCGCTCAGGTCGCGGCGTGGCGGGCACTCGCAACCAAACTCCCGGTCCGGGATGACGCCAGCTTCACGACGGTGTCCGGCCGCGCGGTCGAGCCGGTGTACACCCCGTTGGACCTTTCCCCCGATCTGATTTCAGCCTCCGGCCTTCCTGGCGAGTATCCCTTTACGCGGGGCATCCACCCGACCATGTACCGCGGCCGGCTCTGGACCATGCGGCAGTTCGCCGGGTTTGGCACCGCGGAAGACACCAATGCCCGTTACAAGTTCCTCCTGGAGCGGGGCCAGACCGGCCTCTCGGTGGCGTTCGACTTTCCCACGTTGATGGGTTACGACTCCGACCACCCGCGCGCGGAGGGCGAGGTCGGAAAATGCGGCGTGGCAGTCTCCAGTCTGGCCGACATGGAGACGTTGTTCGCCGGCATTCCCCTGGACCAGGTCTCCACCTCGATGACCATCAACGGGCCGGCCGCGATGCTGTTCTGCTTCTACGTCGCCGCGGCCGAGCGTCAGGGCGTGCCCATCGAGCAGCTGCAGGGAACCATCCAGAACGACATCCTCAAGGAGTACATGGCGCAGCACGCCTGGATCTTTCCGGCGGAACCCGCGCTCAAGATCATCGTGGATCTCTTCGCCTGGGCCGCGGAGCACACGCCCCGATGGAACACCATCTCGATCTCAGGCTACCATATCCGCGAGGCAGGAGCCACCGCGGCCCAGGAGCTCGCGTTCACCCTGGCGAACGGCTTCTGCTACGTGGAGCATGGCTTGGCCCGCGGGCTCGATGTTGACCAGTTCGCGCCTCGGCTTTCCTTCTTCTGGGACGTGCACAACGACTTCCTGGAAGAAATCGCCAAGCTGCGTGCCGCCCGCCGCATCTGGGCCCGCCACATGCGCGAGCGCTATGGGGCCAAGGACCCACGCAGCTGGAAGATGCGCTTCCACTGTCAGACCGCAGGTGTCACCCTCACCGCGCAGCAGCCTCACAACAATGTCGTGCGGGTGGCGTACCAGGCGCTGGCGGCCGTTCTGGGCGGTACCCAATCGCTGCACACCAACGCGTTAGACGAGACTCTTGCGCTCCCCACCGAAGAGTCGGTCCGGATCGCGCTTCGGACCCAGCAGATTCTGGCCTACGAGACCGGCATTCCCAATGTGGCGGACCCGTTGGGGGGATCGTACTACCTCGAGTCGCTCACCGCCGGACTGGAGCGCGAAGCGGAAGGGCTCTTCGCCGAGATCGAGGCCCAGGGTGGTGTCGTGCGCGCCATCGAGTCGGGCTGGTTCCAGCGACAGATCGCGCAGTCCTCGATGCGCTTCCAATCGGAGCTGGAGCAGGGCCGCCGGGTCATCGTGGGGATCAACGATTTCGTGGAAGAGGCGGAGGCGCCGGTCGAAATCCTGAAAGTCGGCGATGCGGCCGAGCGTACCCAGCGGGAACGGCTGAGCCGGCTGCGCGACTGTCGCGATGCCGGGTTGGTGCAGGAACGCCTGGCAGCGCTGCGCAGCGCCGCCGCCGAAGATCGCAACGTCATACCTGCCATGCTGGATGCGGCACGAGCCTACTGCACGCTCTACGAAATCCGGCATGTGCTTGAGGAAATTTATGGCAACTACCGTGAGCCGATATTCTTCTGACGGCAGGACTGTGGCGGCGGGGCGGGAGCGCGGCAACGGACGGGGACGGGCACGGAGCGAGGTTCCCGCAGTGGAGGAGCAGCTGCGTCGGTTGACCAGCGTGCAGCCGGGACATCACCGGGTGGTGACCTGCTACCTCAAGCTGGAGCCGAGAGACCGGAGCCGGGGCAAGTACCTGATCAAGCTCAAGAACCGGGTCCGCGAGGTGAGCCAAGGGCTGTCGCGGCTGGGGCTCGAGCGCAAGGTGCAGTACGAGGTGGAGAGCGATCTCGAGCGGATTCAGCAGTACCTTCGGACCGACAACGGCCTGCCGGATACCCAGGGCATCGCCATCTTCGCCTGCAAGGGGATCAGTCTCTTTGAGGCGGTTCGCCTGCCGGTGGTCCACCGATCTCGCCTGGCGGTCGACGCGACACCGCTGGTGCGCGAGCTCGCCTCGGTGGAGGATGAATTCGGGCGGCTGCTTACCGTGGTGCTGGATCGTACCAGCGCGCGTTTCTTCGAGATCACCGCGTACCAGAGTGTGGAGCTGTTGGATCTTCGGGCGGACAGCACCAGGGGCAAGCGGTTCCACGGCGACCAGGACGGACCCGGGTGGGGCGAGCACTCCTACAACAACCGAATCCGGGTGGAGAAACAGCGGCACTACGAAGCGATCGCGCGCGAGCTCTTCGCCATCGATCGCCGGCACCCGGCACATGGCATCGTGCTTGCCGGCACTGGCACAGAGGCGCAGGCAGTCAGGCCGTTCCTCCACAGCTACCTGATCGATCGGGTCCTCGGCACCGCCAAGCTCAATCCCAAGGAGGCGACCCCGGCCCGAGCGCACGCCGCCACCTTGCTCGTGCGCGAGGCGTGGGAACGGGCCTCGGAGCGGGCCTTGGTGCAGCAGATGCAGGAGGCACTGGGGACCGGCTGGGCGCTCAACGGGATCGCGCCCACGCTGCGTGCCCTGTCCCGCGGTCAGGTGCGATCGCTGCTGGTGAACGCGGACGCCAGCGAGCCGGGATTTCGTTGCGCCGACACCGGCCGCCTGACGCTCACCGAACGGGAGTGTCGTGCCGAGGGCGAGCCGGTTCCGGTAATCGACGTGATCGATGATGCGATCGAAGAGGCCCTGCGCCAGCGGGTGAACGTGAACGTGGTATACGAGCCCGATGCGCGGGACGAAGTAGCGGGTCTGGCTGCCCTGCTGCGATTCCGGTGACCGGGTGCGGTGCTCCGCTTCGATTGCACTATCTTTCGGCCGCGTTGTCGCCATGATCTGCTGAAGGAGGAATGCTCGAGATGACCGCGCCCCGGACCCTGTCCCGTCCGATCCGCGTACTTGTGGCCAAGCCGGGGCTCGATGGCCATGACCGCGGGGCCAAGGTGGTGGCCGCCGCGCTTCGAGACGCGGGCATGGAGGTGGTGTACACCGGCCTGCATCAGACGCCGGAGATGATTGCCACCGCGGCGGTGCAGGAGGACGTCGATGTGGTGGGTCTCTCGATCCTGTCGGGAGCCCACATGACGCTTTTCCCCCGGGTACGCCAGTTGCTCGAACAGATGGGTCGTCCCGACATTCTGGTGACCGGTGGCGGTATCATTCCGGCGGACGACATGGCCGCGCTGCAGGCGCGGGGCATCGGCCGGCTCTTCGGGCCCGGCACGCCGACCACCGAGCTCATCGGATACATCGAATCATGGGCCGCTCAACATCTCGAATCCTGACCCTATCCCGCCGCGTGTGCCCCAGGGCGTGACCGCATCAGCCAGCTCTCCCAAGAGCGGGCGTCTGCGTCCGCTCACCGAGGAATATCAGCGTCTGGTCGCCCGACTCCAGCAAGGGGGAGGCGCCGCCCGGGTAGCCAAGATGCATCAGCAGGGAAAGCTCGCTCCTCGAGAGCGGGTGCAGCGCCTGCTCGATCCTGGCAGCCCGTGGCTCGAGCTCGGTCTTCTGGTGGCCTACGATCAATACGACGGCCAGGCCCCGGGCGCTGGTGTCATCACCGGCGTGGGCGTCGTGGAGGGCCGTGAAATTGTGCTGGTCGCCAACGATGCGACGGTGAAGGCAGGATCCTGGTGGCCGGAGACGATTCGCAAGATTCTCCGGGCTCAGGAAGTGGCGATGCGGCAGCGGATCCCGATCATCTACCTGGTGGACAGCGCGGGCGTCAATCTGCCGTACCAGGGAGGAGTGTTCCCGGGACAGTACGGTGCCGCCCGGATCTTTCAGTACAACTCGATCATGCGGCGCTACCTGCACGTACCCCAGATCAGCGCGGTCATGGGCAGCTGTGTCGCCGGCGGGGCGTATCTCCCCGCCTTGTCCGACGTCATCTTCATGGTCGAGGGGACCAGCTTCATGGGTCTGGGTGGCCCCAATCTGGTCAAGGGGGCCACCGGTCAGACCATCGATGCCGAATCGCTGGGTGGCGCCCGCACCCACACCGAACTGAGCGCGGTCGCGCATTACCGTCCCGCCAACGACACCGAGTGCCTCGCTCGAATTCGGGAATACATCGGCCGGCTTCCCCGAGTGGAAGGGGTCGCGCATCGGCTCCGGCCTGCTCGCCCCCCAGCCCGTCCTGCCACCGACCTCTACGAGATTCTGCCCCAGGATCATCGTCTGTCCTACGACATGCGTCAGATCCTCGCCTGCCTGCTCGACGGCGGTGCCCTGGACGAGTTCCAGCCCGATGTCGCCCGAGAGATGTTGTGCGGGCATGCCCATATCGAAGGATGGCCCGTCGCGGTGATCGCCAACCAGCGAGGCGTCATCAAGACGCATTCAGGTGAGCGTCCCCGGTTCGGTGGGATCATTTACACCGGGAGCGCGGAGAAGGTGGCCTTCTTCATCGAGACCGCCAGCCGGGAGCGATTGCCGATTCTGTTTGTCCAGGACGTGAGCGGCTTCATGGTCGGCCCCGAAGCGGAGCAATCCGGCATCATCCGCGCGGGCGCGCGGTTCGTTGAGGCCATGGCCACCGCCGTCGTTCCTAAGATCGTGCTGACGGTCAACCACGCCTCAGGAGCGGGCTATTACGCGATGGCAGGGCAGGGTTTCGATCCGGACTTTCTGCTCTCCTGGCCCACCGGTCGAATGGGCGTGATGGAAGGGGAATCGGCCATCATGGCTGTGCATGGCCCCGAGATCGAGCGGGCCCAACGCGAAAAGCGAGAGGTGGCGCCGGAGGCCAAGGCTGCCATCGAATCGATGCGCGCCGACTACGAGCAGCAGCTCGACGCCAAATACGCTGCCGCCCGAGGGTTCGTGGATGCGATCGTCACGCCGGAAGAGACCCGGGACCAGCTCGCCTTCTCGCTCCGGGTCACCGCCAACTACGCCGGCCCCCATCTGGGTGCTTTCGTGCTGCCGCCGCTGGACGCGGCTTCCCCGCGCTAGGAGACGGATGCATTCTATCCGTCTCGTCTCCGGACTCGCTCTGATCCTCGCCTGCGCCCCGGCGCGGAAGGAGCCGGAGCCCGCCATTCCCAAGCCAAACATCGATCCCGGGCGGGTGAATCGGCCTCAGGCCGCGCTGCCGGCTCCCACTCCGCCAGCGGATTCGGTGCAGCGGCTCGTACCGCCCCAGGCCGCGTACGCACACGGCTGGATGCCGCTCGCGAGCACCGGTGTGGATCGATTTCTTCGGGCCCATCCCACCTATGACGGGCGCGGCGTACTCATCGCCATCCTGGATACGGGCATCGACCCCGGCGTCCCCGGCCTCAATACCACCACCACCGGCGACCCCAAGATCCCCGATCTCCGGGATTTTTCCGATGAGGGAGCGGTATCGCTTCAACCGGTCGCTCCGAGCGGTGACAGCGTCGCGATCGCCGGCCATCGGCTCGGCGGGTTCGGGCGGATCAGGGCGCTGAATACCACGGGCCCCTATTACGCCGGGACCATCTCTGAGATCCCGCTGGGCCAGCCGCCCGCATCCGATGTGAATGGGAACGGAACGGTCGGCGACACGCTGCCGATTGTGGTGACTCGAGCCAGCGACGGCTGGGTGCTATTCGCCGACACCGACGGCGACGGCTCACTGGCCGGGGAGCGGCCCGTTCATGACTACCTGTTGGGGCGGGAGACGTTTGGCTGGGCGCCGCGCGGTCGCACGCCGAAATTGACCATCGCGGCAAATCTCAGCGACTCCGCCGGCACCCCACGACTCGATCTGGTGTTCGACACTTTCGGCCACGGTACCCACGTGTCCGGCATCGCGGCGGCTCACGATCTCTACGGTGTGCCTGGGTTCGACGGTGTGGCCCCAGGCGCCCAACTGCTGGGTCTCAAGATCGCGAAGGGCGCGCAGGGCGGCATCACCACCACCGGGAGCATCCTGCGGGCAATGGATTACGCGGTCCGCTTTGCCGCGACGCGACGCCTTCCCTTGGTGATCAATCTGAGCTTCGGGGTCGGGAACGAGATCGAAGGTGAGGCCCGAATCGATCATTTGATAGACTCGGTCCTCACGGCGCATCCCGACCTGGTGTGTACCATCAGCGCGGGCAATGACGGACCGGGACTCTCTACCGTCGGCTTCCCCGGCTCGGCCAATCTCGCGATCAGCCTCGGTGCCACCCTCCCATCCAGCTTTCTGCCTTCGGGACCCTCCGGCGAGCGACCGGCGGATCAATTGGCCTACTTCAGCTCCCGCGGCGGCGAGCTGGCAAAGCCCGATCTGGTCACACCGGGCGTAGCCTACAGCAGCGTGCCACGGTGGAATGCCGGTGACGAGGTGGAGCAGGGCACCAGCATGGCCGCACCTCATGCCGCCGGGCTGGCAGCACTCCTGATTTCAGCGCTCGCCCAGGAGAAACGCCCGGTCGAGGCGCGCGCGATCAAGCAGGCGCTCATGGTCACGGCCCAGCCGACCCGCGAGGGAGCCTTCGTTGATCAGGGGACCGGTCTGGCGAATGTCGCAGCCGCATTCCAGTGGCTCGATTCTCGCCGCGAAATCCCCGACGTGCAGGTCCGCGTTTCGCACCCCGGCGGGGCGACCTCTGGCGCGCTCGAGCACGCTGTCCCATCAGGTGTCGATACCACGCAGGTCTTCGAGCTCGTCCGCCCATCCGATGCCCCGCCCGCGACCTACACTCTCCGGAGCGATGCTGTCTGGCTCACTGCGCCGCACGAGGTGACCCTGCGCGGTCCGCTTACCCGGGTTACGGTGCACTATGCTCGAAAGCCACTCGCAGGTCCGGGGGCGTACGTGGGAACCATCTCCGGCTGGTCCCAGGACACCTTGGCGGGTCCGATTTTCCGGCTGGTAAGCACGGTGGAAGTTGTCGCGCCCCTCACTGACGGCCGGGCCGCGCTCCGGTCAGCGGTACGAGTCACTCCCGGAGCCACCCTTCGCACCTTCTTCGAAGTCGACAGCGCTCGGCCGTTCGTGCTCAGCGTCTCCACCGGAGCTCCGGGAGAGAAGGCCTTGGCATTTCTGCACGAACCTGATGGCATGCCGTATCGGGACCAGGGGGCCCGGACGGCGGGGAGTGGACCTCAGGCCGCGGAGTATCAGGCGGATGCTCGGGATGTCGTGCGCGGGGCCTACGAGGCAGTGTTGGTGGCGCCTCCCAATCAGGCGGTGACAGCCAGTCTGAGTCTGTTGCAGTCGCCGGTTACGCTTCGCGGCCTGACGCACCAGGACGGTTTCACCGCTTCCGTCAGGAATGTGAGTGCCAAACCGGTGACTGCGGAGGTCGGGCTCCACGTGGGTGGGGCCGAACGGATGGCGCAGATTCACGCTCGGAATTCCGAGCCCCAGCGGATCGCGTTTGTGGCGCCAGCGGGGGCGACCGGCGTGGTCGTGGATGTCACCATGGACCGGGCACAGTGGGGCCGCTTCACTGACTTCGGCCTCAGCGTGTTCGATTCTGTCGGCCGTCAACTGGGCAAGCAGCCGCTCAACTACGCATTCGGACGATTGCAGGTGGAGCTCCCCGCCAACCACGGCGACATGCCACTCACCGTCGGGCTCTTTCCTGGCTTCGCCGACCCCGCCGGTGATCAGAGCTGGAGCGCGCAGACATCGATTCGGTTGTACGGCGACTCCGCCACGGCGGTACCACCCACGGCGGCCGGAGCCTCATCCGCCATCACGATCGCGCCCGGCAAGAGTGGCACTGTCTCCTTTTCGCAGCCGGTGATCCCCTGGCACCTGAGCGAGGGTTTCTTCCCTCTGGGTGTGCTGGTGGCGCGGATTGGCGGCCAGGTGTGGACCCGGGAACTCGGCTTCTTCCCCTCGGAGGGGGCGGCGAGCCGATGAGCGGTCCGATCGTCAGGATCGCTGCAGGGCAGGGGTTCTGGGGAGATTGGCTGGAGGCGCCGGTCAGGCAGATTCAGGGCGGCCCGATCGACTACCTGATGATGGACTACCTCGCCGAAGTCACTATGTCCATCATGCAAAAGCAGAAGTCTCGCGATCCGAAGGCCGGCTATGCCCGGGACTTCATTCCCTTGATGGAACGCATCCTCCCCGACCTCGTCGCCAAACGGATCCGGGTCACCTCCAATGCTGGAGGAGTGAACCCGCGGGGCTGCGCGGAGGCGGTGCTCGAGGTAGCCCGGCGGTTGGGATTGCAGGGGAAGCTCCGGGTAGGTCTGGTCTCGGGAGACGACATCCTCGATCGGCTGGACGAGCTGATCGCCAAGGGACACGCCCTGAGCGACATGGAGACCGGCCGCCCGTTGTCCGAGATCCGCCCTCGAGTGCTATCGGCCAATGCCTATCTCGGTATGGCGCCGATCGTCCAGGCACTGCAGGGAGGCGCCGATGTGGTCGTGACTGGCCGGGTGACCGATACCGGCCTCACTTTGGGCCCGATCTTCCACGAGTTCGGCTGGTCGCCGGAGGATTGGGACAAGGTGGCGGCCGGCACCGTCGCGGGGCACATCATCGAGTGTGGGGCGCAGGCCTCCGGCGGCAATCTCCTCCGCGGATGGCGTTCAGTGAAGGGCATGGCCAATCCCGGGTTTCCCATCGTCGAAGCGGCGAGCGACGGCAGCTTTGTCGTCACCAAGCATCCGGAGACCGGCGGCGTTGTCTCGGTGGCGTCGGTCTCTGAACAGCTGGTCTATGAGATGGGAGATCCCGCGAGCTACATCACGCCTGATGGCGTCGCCGACTTCACCACCATTCGGTTGGCGTCAGCGGGGAAAGACCGGGTACGGGTGAGCGGGATTCGCGGCCGGCCTCGCACGCCGATGCTCAAGGTCTCGGTGGCATACTTCTACGGATATAAGGCGGT
>Ga0070699_100004266_pt1 | contig 12642 bp, 9 predicted proteins | sample KBSK1503metaG_FD_65473 | JGI IMG/M metagenome (GOLD analysis project Ga0070699, IMG submission 65473) | Corn, switchgrass and miscanthus rhizosphere microbial communities from Kellogg Biological Station, Michigan, USA - KBS K1-50-3 metaG | ecosystem: Host-associated > Plants > Roots >...
GGAGGAGGAGGAGGAGGAGGAGGCGGCGGCGGCGGCGGGCCCGCGGTCACGGTGAGGGCGGCTGTCCCGCTCTGCCCCTCGCACGTCGCCATGATCGTGGCCGAGCCAGCCGCGACGCCCGTCACAACGCCGCTACCATTCACAGTCGCGATGCCGGTGTTGCTGCTGCCCCATGTGACTACGCGGCCCGCCAGCGCGTTCCCGTTAGCATCGCGTGGTGTGGCGGTGAGCTGCACCGTCTGCCCCACGGTCTCGGTGGCCGACGCCGGGCTCACGCCGACCGACGCGACACGACGGGGCCGGACATGCACTCGCGCGGAACCCGAGAGTCTGAGGGCGGCGCTTGTACCTGAGACCACGAAGTCCCCAGCCGCCGTGTCGGCGGCGAACATCCCGTCAGGCGTGATGCTTCCCCCAGTAGCGCTCCAACTCACCGTGACAGGGGAGCTGTCACCGCTCGCGGTGTGGCCATAGGCCGCAAACTTCTGTTGTTGACCTGGGTCGAGACTGAGACTTTCGGGGACGACGACGACTTGGACGACCGGGACACTCGGGTCACTGGATCTGGCGGCGGGAATCTGACATGACACAAGTGCTGCGACCGCTGCCAGGAGCGGTAGCGCATCCCTCATAAGGGCAAGGCGGCACGACAGCTTATGCTTGAAGGTCATCGTCAGGCTCCACGGCCTCCACCGGTACCGTTGTTCGCCCCACAAAAAAAGCCGGGCCACCGCATCGACTGGTTCGTCGATCGCTGGCGGCCCGGCGGACGTAGCGAGGTGAACTCGCGGTAGCCCCGTAGCTCTGCGTCACCGCCTTTCGGCGGTTTTGCTCTGAGCAGCGTGCTTCAAGACTGGGGCGAAGATGGCCACGGTTTGGCGGTTGGGTCGGTGACTCGAAACACTACCGCGGTGGTAACGTGTACGGTGTTGTCACGTATCGACTTGACTCGGCTCGTAGACGGCTCGTGTGGAGCTCTGCCGAATCAGGCTGTCGGGCTGGCGGCTCGACCCTCCTCGCTCACCGGCAACCCTTGCTCGGCGGTGGTTGCGGATTCTAGCTCTTGGTCGTGTATCGTCGAGCCTAGGTGCTACTCTTTGGTGCCAGCCCCGTTCTCGGGAGGTAGACCTGAGTCTTCTCGAACGCCTGTTGAAACTCTTGCGCGACTGGTTGGTTTGCTCCGATCCACTCGAACCGGCAGATCTGATTTTCGTTCTTGCGGGGCGCCGCAGTCGCAAGACATACGGTGTAGACCTGTTGCATGACGGCTGGGCGCACGGACTCCTGCTCAGTACGTTTAGAGTCGTCCCACTTGACCTGTCAGGCTTCGCCGAGCTCCGCCTCCCCGCGTGGCCTCGCCTGTTGGAGCTGCAAAGCGGCATCTCGTCCGAGGGAGGACTCTTCTTTCTGCACTACGATGGTGACTCCTGGCACGCCGAACGGCTCGCCGTGCGGCCTCTGGGAACGTTGAACGAAGTCGCGCACTTCGCAGACTGGTTGCGGCGCCACCCGAAGGTGCGTTCTGTATTAGTCGTCAGCACCGGATCTCATTTGCGGCGAGTCCGTATGTGCTGCCGGGCTCTCTTGCCCCGGAGCATTCGAATCTTGTTCGCGGCGGGGTCTCGGGACAACGATCGCCTCATCGCGGAATGGGCGAAGCTCTTCCTCTATTGGATTGTCTTGGCGATTCTTCCGAAGCGCCTCAGGGAGACGAAGACGGCGCCTTAGAGCGCGCTCCGATGGTGGTCTTCAGGCCGTGCAGAAGAGCCGGTGCGCCAGTGCCAGGTCGAGCGCAGCAATAATCGTTCGGTGCAGGTCCTTCCCTAGGAAAAAATGCTCGCGAAGCAGACGGTCCAGCTCGGCAACATTGAACAGTCCGCTCTGCCGGGTTCTCTGAGAACGAAGGGTATCATGCACGAAATCCTTGAGCCCATCGTTCAACCAACTCCTATACATCTTTGTCTCGTGTAACCCCCGAATTCCGGTCATTTCAAGGATCGCGCCGCTCAGCCGCGAAGCGGGAAGGTGGGAAGATGCAGTCATGTCCGCGAAGGCCAGCAACCCCATGCCGAGCCCGCTCAACGAAACCCCGCCACGCGGGCGCCATCCCAGGTTGATCGGGCAGGATGCTACGTAACCGCCGACCTCCGCGACTAGCTTGCGCTGGAACGAACGGTCCTTTCTCTCACCCAGAAATCGGTGATACAGATCGCGCCACCGGGCCCGGGACGGGGAAAACGAGCCCATGGGCTGTGATGCGACCGGCGAGGAACCGAGAGTTTCAATCATCGCCCGGCTGGCATAGGGTGTCTGCTGCGTGGCGAAGTGCTGGCCGACGCAGAAATCCCCCACTTGCCCCAGCGTCGCTTCCTCTTGAAGGAACCATTGATATGCCGAATGCCAGGTTTGAGACTTGTTGAAGATGGGTTTGGTCGGTGCCTGGAACTCCCCTTCTCGTGTTAATCCGTCCGCGAGAAACGACAGCGCGGCAGCCCTCGCGGACACGCTTTCGAATGCCTGCCGTCCAACCTGATTGCCGAGGTTGCCCGAGAGCTCTCGACTCGCCACACCCGCTATCTGCCGGTAGAAATGGATCTCCCCCGCCTTCCCAACGCTCGCCAAACCGCCCGTGATTCGCGATGCTTCGACCACATAATCGGGGAGAGCTCTAACGAACTCGCCGTCCAGCCGCACAATGTGGTGCGGGCGCCCATAGGCCCGGCATAGGGCGCCCGCAATCCGTGCGTCCAGGGAACGCGATGGGCCCGTGAGCGTGGCTGCCGGGAGACTGCGCCCCTCCATCACGAGAGCGGCGAAAATCGTTCTGGTGTCGAGTCCACCGGTCAGCGCCAAGAAGCTGCTGGATATATCGAGGCTACGCACAGTCGTTGCGAAAGCTTGGCATTGAAGGTCCAGGTAAGACGGCCAATCGAGGGGCGTTTCGGATAGTGGCAGGCTCCAGCACCGGGTCACCGACACCGTGCCGCTTGCATCCACATTCACGCGGTGTCCCCCGGGCACCAAGGCGACGTCCGTGAACAGCGTGCGATGGGACGTCGGATATCCCGTGCAAATGAGGTCCACCGCACTTGTTGGATCGATGCTCAGCGGCTCGCGCAAATCCGCTAGCAGACTCAGATCGGACGTGACGACGACCTTGTCGCGGAATCGGCACACGAACACCGGCGGCAGACCGACGATACTGGTGAGAACCTCCACGGTCCCCCGCACCAAATCGACATCGACAGAGAGAGAGTAGGCCATGCACTCGGACGGACGCGTGGTGAACTCTGCGTCGTCCCCAAGGACCAGCGTGACGGAATCTCGATCGAGCCGGAGTGGGTCGTGAGGCGTCATAGACTCCGGAACAAAGCCCACCTCCAACTGTCCGGCCGCACTGCGCCCTGTGCACAAAGGGCTGGCGGCCGACGACCTGGATCGAAGGTAACCACGAATCTCGGGCCCGACGATTACCAAGAACGACCGAACGCGAACGTAAGCTCGCGTTGAACCAACCTCAGACGCCGGGCCATCGAGGCTCGCTGGTACTGCTCGATCTTCGCTCACCGCACCAGACATTGGGATTCTCTCCAACCTTGAGTCTGCATGACTCGCATCCGTCGGCTCCAAATCACTCTGTCCGAACGCGTCCGCTTAAAAGCAGCCGCCCTCAGGAAGGTTCCTCGCCAATGCCGCGGAACACATCGCAAGTCAACCTGTCTCGTCGTGTTCGTGTCGATGACGTTGAGTCCGGATCCACGACTGGTGTCGGAGCAGCGTAACTGCACCCACTGCAGCCCGAAGCCGCCAAACCGCATAGGCGGGCAGGAAAGCGAATGCTACCAGACTTGCAAAAGGATGGGGTTGTACACACAGTGCGGCCGCAGTATAGACGAGTAGCCGAACAAGAGATGCAGCAATCAGGAGAGGGACTACCGACGGCGCTCCAACCGCTATGGACAGCGCAACCAGTAGGACGACTGCGCCCAATTGCAGGACAGGACCCAGAGCCGTGAGCTCCCCGATCGCATCGAGTGACTGCCGTACACCGACATGCCTGCTGCGGAGGATGCGAGGCCCCCAGCGTCCCAGCACGGTGAGCTTTCCCACCGTCCAACGTTGCCGTTGACTCAAGCTCTCACTGAGTGTGTGCGTCTCCTGCGCATACACAACTGCGCCGGGTGCGCACTCCGTGCGGATGCCCTGCGCAGTGAACTGTGCATACAGCTCCCAATCCTCGCAGATCGAGAACGCCGTCCAGCCGTGCCGCAGCAGGATCTGACTCCCTACGCACATGCCGTTGCCAACAAGTGGCGTGTTAAGCCCGGCTCGCTTCTTAAGCGGGTATGCGAAGCGGTGCGTTGCCGTACCAAGCACACTGGCCAGCTTGGTCAACGCTGCTTCATCCCGATTGTATACGTCGTAGAAGCCCTGGACTGCCTTCTCCCCGAGCGGGGCGCTCTCGGCGAGCGCGGCGGCAAAGTCCCGACAGACAATCGTGTCTGCGTCCACAATGACGACCGAGTCGTACTCTGCGAGTGGCAATCGCTCAAGCGCCCAAGCAATCGCCCGCGGCTTCCCGGCCAACGAACGATCATGGCGCTCCAAGCATCTCACGCCCGCGTTGCGGGCCACATCAGCCGTCCGATCGGCGCAGTTGTCGGCAATGACAACGATGGAACGATGGTCAACGGGATAGCGCATCATCAGCAGGGACTCGAGACAGGCACCGAGCAGCATCTCTTCATCATGCGCAGGGACAAGCACCAACAGTTTCGGGAGGTCCGGGGATGTGACTCGAGGCGGTCGACGCACAAGCAGGACGGTGGCCAGGCTGACGAGATCCGACAACGTCGGCAAGAGAAGGACGCAACCCAAGAGAATGAAGACACCGAACACGACGATCACACTCTCCCTCCGCTGTAGGGTGTCAGGAGCCGTCAGGCCGTTGTGTGAGCAGGAGCAGACGCAAGACGTGGACTTCCGATCCAGCCTCACGAGGAATGCCCTTAGTGATGCTGCCATATTGACTTAGAAGGTCATCGGCGTTGTCGGGTTGCGAGGTGGGGCAAGTAGCTAGTGTAGCATGTGTGCCACACGCGCCGTGGCCTGAAGCGGGCCCTTGGACTGATATATTTGCGTCCGATGCGCCAAGGTGCGTGGACTGTTTGACGGCCGCGTCGCTGTACTACGCCGGCCTTCGAGTTTTGGGCCTGCCTGCTGTCACCCGTCGCTTTCGCAACGCCGCAGTGGTGCTGTGCTATCACAACGTGGTCTCCGAGGAGATGGCGGTGATGGTCGGCACGGGGCTCCACATCACGCAAGCGCGGTTCCGGGATCAGATGCGTTGGCTCGCGGCCCATTACACGGTGATTCCTGTGCGTGAACTGGTCACCCGGATGCGGGCCGGAAGGCCGCTGCGTCGGATGGCAGCGATTAGTTTCGACGACGCCTATCGCGGCGTGTTCGACTACGCTCGCCCCATTCTGGAGGAATTCGGCTTTCCAGCAACGGTCTTCGTAGTGACCAACGCGCCCACCCAGGGCGAGCCTTTCTGGTGGGACTTGCCGGAAGCGGTGCGAGAAGCCGGCGGCCAATCCTCTCGGCGCTGGCTCGGGGACCTGCGAGGCGACGGGCGGCTGATACTGCAGGAACTCGGCGTCACGGCTCCTAGCAGCGTGCCGCCCGTGACGCGCCCCGCAAGTTGGGACATGATTCGTACGGCGGCGCGTGACGGTCTCGATCTGGGCGTCCACTCTGCGACTCATCGCGTTCTCCCCAGACTCAGCGACGACGAATTGCGGGCCGAGATGGTCGACAGTCGTGAGACCCTCGCGCGTCACACCGGCGTGACCGCAGAATCGTTCGCGTATCCCTATGGATTGTGGGATCAGCGCGTGCGGAATGCCGCTCAGGCCGCCGGCTACATGACGGCGCTGAGCCTGAATCCCCGGCTCATTGCTCCGGACGCTGATCCGTGGGCCCTGCCTCGGGTAAACATCCCGGCGCGAATCACCAATTCGGCCTTTCAGGCTTGGATCACGGGCTGGAGTCCGCACCAGGTGCCGCTCGGTTGATGGAGCGATGATCGAGCCGCTGCGAATCGGTCTGTGGCTGGAATCCGACGGGCCCGGAGGGGCCGAGCTCGTCGTGTTCCGGATGGCCGAGGAACTCCGTCGGAGGGGGCACCACGTAATACCGATGGGGCCCGCCAAGGGTGTAGGGTGGCTTGGGGACAAGTTTCGGAACGCGGGTTTCGCCCCCAGGGTGTTCACACTCAGGCGACCTCTGGACTGGGCGTGCCTCAAAGACCTTATAAGCCAGATCAGGCAAGACCGGCTGGACCTGGTCCATTCACACGAGTTCACGATGGCGGTTTACGGAGCGGCGGCCGCGCGCGCGGCTGGCTGCCCGCACGTTACGACAATGCACGGCAATCAGACTATGACCGCGGCGCTGCGACGCCGTATCGCGCTGCGGTGGGCCTTCCGGAGGAGCGCAGCCACGATCGCGGTCTCCGCGGAGACCCGCCGACACCTCGACGCCACTTTGGGTCTCGCGCCGGGCGTTGTGCAGGTGATCCTCAACGGGGTTCCGGACCGTCCCGGCGATCCCATCCCAATTCGGCGAGAGCTAGGCGTCCGTCCGGACGAGCTGCTGCTTGTGGCGGTTGGGAACCTCGATGCACGCAAGGGGCACATCTTCCTGCTGCAGGCGCTTCAGCGGCTGAGCGGCGCAGGACTTCGGATCCCCTGGCGCGTGGCGATCGCCGGCGGCCGAGGGGGAGATCAACGGGAGGCGCTCGAAGGATTCGCGCGCGAGCATGGGTTCCAGGACCGACTCCACCTGCTGACACAGCGGGAGGATATCCCCAACCTCTTGGCGGCGGCCGATGTGTTCGCCATGCCCTCGCTGTGGGAGGGGCTTCCATTGGCGCTCCTCGAGGCGATGTTGGCGGGCAAGGCGATCGTCGCGTCGCGGATCTCGGGGATTCCAGAGGCAGTGACGGACGAGGTAGAGGGCCTCCTCTGCCTGCCCGGTGACGTGGCGAGTCTGGCCGGGGCGCTGGGGCGACTGCTCCCGAACGCGCAGCTTCGGTCGCGACTGGCGGAAGCGGCGCTCACCCGAGCCCGCCGGGATTTCACCGTGGGCGCGATGGTAGATGCCTACGAGGCGCGCTACCTGGCCGCACTCGGCTGATCTCCGTTCCGTGCCAGGAGTGACCGATACAGCGTCTGAATTGACTCGACGTTCCGTCGCACTGAGAAGTCCTCGGCCCGCCGACGTCCCCCCTCGCCGAGCTGCCGCCGCTTTTCAGGGTCGGCCGCTAAGGATTCGAGCGCGGCGGCGAGGGTCTCGGGTCGCGTTGGATCGAACAGCAGTCCACTGTCCGGGGTCACGGTCTCGACCGGCCCGCCGATTCCCGCTGCGACGACGGCTCGCCCCAGTGCCATGCCCTCCACGACCGTCAGGCCGAAGGGCTCGGGCGTCGTCGAGGCGTGAAGCACGATGTCCGCAGCCCGCATGATCGCGGGTATGTCCGTACGCTCACCGAGGAATGAGACCATTGTTTGGAGTCCATGTCGGATGATGGTCTCGCGCAATCCGGCGGCGTAGGCCTCCTCTCCGCGCCCCACGCCGCCAACGAATACGATCTTCAGACGCTGGCGGAGCGGCGGCGCCAGTCCTCGAGCGGCCTCGAGCGTCACATCTTGCCCCTTCCACGGGCGAAGATGGCCCACGAGCGCTACTAGAATGTCCCCGGACGCGACCCCCAGTTCCCGGCGGATGTCTTCCGCCGCCCGGTTGCTGCACGCGCACACCGCGGCGGCGTCGACGCCGTCGTAGATCTGAACGACGCGTTCTGCCGGAATTCCCACGGCCAGCAGAAACCGCTCGATCTCTCGGCTGATCGCCACGACGGCGTCGAACCCACGCACCAGCCGGTGCCACACGCGGCGCGGCATCGCGAACGTAGCCCTGGCATGGGTGAGAGCGGGAATCCCGAGGAGCCTGGCCGCCGGCAGCCAGTCGTCGAACCCAACACTCGGGGCGTTGTTCAAATGGAGCAGGGCGATCCGCTCGGATCGGAGCAGGCGGATGCGGCGCGCGATCGCTCCGAGGAGTTGAGCCATCTGCCTGGCGCGGCGCAGTCTCCCCACAACGGGGCGCTCGCGCATGCGCTCGCGCTCCCAGACCAAGGTGCGAACCCCGATCTCTCTGAGACGCTCGACAAACCGGTTGTTCTGATAGAACAGCGCCACCGGGGTGAATCGCGTGGGATCCAGGCTCCTGGCTATGTCGAACAGACATTGGTGAGAGCCACCGGCAGTCCCATCCTCGTTGGCCTCGACCAGCAGCACACGCGCAGGGCGGCTCACCTCGCGCCAGCCTCCTGCGCGATGAGCCTCAGCTCGTGCAAGGAGCCACGCAGGAACTGATATTCGAGCGCGACATCGAAGTGACGGTGCCAGCCGAGGAGGGGGCTCAACCGATACCGGAGCCAGGTGCGCCCGATCATTGGGAACATGGCCAGCGGCACCCCGAACGGGTGCGGCTTCTTCAGGGGATTGACGAGCCCCAATCTGGTGAGGCCTCGCCCCAGCCGGAAACTCCGGCCGAGCATCCACTCGGGCGTCGCCTGGGTCGCGTGCACGACGTGTTCCACATGGGCAGAGGGCACGTAGACGGTCTTGTGCCCGGCGCGCTTGAGGCGCAACAGGTACTCGGTCTCCGAGCCCATCGCGTAGTTTCCCTGGCCGGTGCGCGGGCCGATCGCTTCGCTGAACCGGTGACGCGCCGCGACCGCCTGGCGTACCGCGAAGTTTGGTCCCAGCGCGAGGTTCTCGATCGGACCCTCGTCCTGGGGCAGCTCGAAGTGCACGAAGGCTGCGCCGCTGAAGGGATGCTGACGTACCCATTCAGGGGTCTCGGCCGGGTAGCGAGGCGTGATCCGGCCGGCGAACACGTCATGCGCCGGCCAGCGACGTGCCGCCGCAGCCAGCGCCTGCAACCAGTCGCGCGCAGGGACGATGTCATCGTCCGTGAAGACCGTGAGCTCTCCGGTGATGTGCGGCAGGCCCATGTTGAGCGCGCGGTTCTTTCCGGGCTCGGGCTGAGAAAGCGCGAGCAAAGGAAGGCGCGTGCGCGCAGCAGCCAACACGTCCGGCGTGCTGTCCCGGCTGCCGTTGTCGACCACGATCAACCGCCAATTCAAACCGCTGGTATTAAGCGATTCGAGATGGCCCAAAGTCTGGGCCAGTAGCTCAGCGCGGTTAGCGGTGGCAAAGATGACGGTGATGTCCACGTATCTCTCGAAGTGGTATCAGATCTTCCCCGACCGCGACCGAAAGCTGTCGGAGCGGCTCTAGGTCGCGGTCTCGGGAAAGGCCCTGGGCGGCCGTTGAGCTACCGCAGTCGCCTGGGGGCGTCCGACGCGTGCTCGCGCGACGGACCTCGCCACGCGTCGAGCGGTGGCTCCACATCCCGCGACAAACCGATACAGCGGACCGAAGGCGCGCAACGAGGTGAATCCCACAAAGTAGAACCCCGGCACACTGCTTTCAAACCAGTGACTCAGGAGGGGGATTGCCATGTCTGTCCCGATTTCAGCCCGGAGCGAAGGATGAATCATCGTCAACCTGTTGATGTCTACCTTGTAGCCGGTTGCGAGCAGGATGTGATCCACCCGCGCTCTCGTGCCGTCTGAGATGGTCGCATCGATTTTTCCGTCCACCACCTCCACGTTCGTCACGGTCCGGTCCTCGCGCACGGTGACCTTTCCGATGACTCTATCTCTTAACCAGGAGCTCGCCCCGGATACGTAGTTGCTGTTATACGAGTCCTTCATCTCTTGCGGGAAGCGGTAGAAGAGATAGGGGATATTGTCCAATACCCAGTTCTGCCAGCCAGGCGCCATGGTCGTAGTCGGAGCCATGATTCGCTCGAGCATCGTGCGCTCGTTCGTTCGATCAGGCAGCCACCACCTGACCGGCCGCCGTGACACGACCTGGACGGCGGCGCCAGCTTCGTGGAGCAGCGCCGCAAACTCGATGGCGCTGTGTCCCCCGCCGATTACGATGACGTCTTGTCCCTTGAAACGGCCGAAGTCGCTGTGATCGGACGAATGCGAGACGAGTCCGTCAGGGAGACCGTTGTATGGTTCAGGTCGATGGGCGTAATGATAGAGACCGGTTGCCATCACCACCGCCTGACTCTGCACCTCGCGCCCATCCGCTAGCCTCACCAGAAACTGACCGCCCTGACGCTCGATGCACGAGACGTACGTCGCATCGACGTCAGGTACCGCCTGTTGCTGAAACCAGAGGGCGTACTCGATAAACGCCTCGATCGGTGTCGGATAGCCCTTGTCGTACTTCGAGTCCTTAAGGAAGCGCTCAAACGTGTAGTCGTTACCGGGATCGCAGAGGTTGGTGGCCCACCAGTGGGACCGCAGCTTCATGCCTTTCGGCATGTGGTCGCGCCACATTTCGAGCGGCTTGCCGAAGATGGCGACCTTCAAACCTCGTCCGTGGAGATGCGCGGCGGTGGAGAGGCCGTACGCACCCGCGCCGACGACCACCACGTCGTAGTCCGACCTCATGGAACCATCCTCCTCACGTGTGACAGTAAACGCCTGATCGTCCGTCGTCTCATTCGACTGCCGCTCGCTCAGTGGTCGACGGCTCGGCCGGCGATCTCGGCTCGGGCCTGAAGCCGTAGCTCCTCGCGCGCCGGACCGCGCGACTCCACACGTCACGCACCCCCGAAGCGACGGGCCGCACCAGGGCGACGCCGATCCGGCGCACCGCCCCACGCACCGCCCTCCGGACCAGCCCGCGACACATTTGCCAGAACGGGCGCCAATCGTCGCGCGCGTACCAGACGCCTTCCTCAACCCCGCGGAGCGAGCGGAACCAGCCGCGCAGCGTGAGTGTGCCGTCCAGCACATGCTGCAGGCTCGTTTCGATGTCCCGGTCCTCGAAGATCCATTTGCGGCCCACGCGCATCGGCGCGGGCGACACTGGTTGACCGGTGAGATCGAGGTACAGCAGGCGGGCCACGTCCATCCCCTGCTCATCCACGAACAGGCGGAATGCCGACCCGACCCGCGGATTGGGATCGAGCAGCTTGTACAGGCCGTCGCGGGCATCGTAACGGTAATCGATGTCGATCACGCCACGGTATGGCAGTGTCCGCATGAAGTCCGTCGTGAGGCGCACGATCTGCGCATTCGGAGCACACATCCCGAGGCTGGTCGCGCCCGCTCCCGGTGGGTGCTGCCGCAGCTTCTGCCCGGTGAACGCGGCGATGCACTCGGACCGCTCGTTGAAGACACCATTGAACACCCAGACGGTCTCGTCGCCACCCGGGATGTGCTCCTGGAGCAAGAGGTTCGGCGCCCCCCCGTCCTCCCACTCGTCGTAACGGCGGAGCAGCTCTTCGGGGGTGTGCGCCACCAGCAGCCGGTGACCCGTGCGGCGCTCGAGGCGCCCCGGGTTGATCGCCTTGAGCACGATCGGAAATGTGGCGCTGGAGAGAAAACGCGCGACATCGTCGGATGACTCAGGGAACATGATGGGAGGTGTTGGCACGCCGGCCTGTTGCGCCAACCGGAACACTTCGCGCTTGTCGATGAGCGTACGCACGAGCTCGGGCGAGACTCGAGCAAAGGTGAACCGCGGCAAGAGTTCAACGGCGTTCTCGGCGATAAACTCGGCGGCGCCGTCCGTAGTAGGGATCAGTACCGTGGGTCCGACCTTCCGGCCAAGCTCGTCCAAGAACTCCAGAGTCTCGTCCACGGGCGCCACTTCGTAGTCCCACACGTGCGCCGAGCGGCAATACCGTGACGCAAACCCCGGGGCGCGCGGGTCCCGATCCACGCCGTGCACCCGGACCCCGAGGCGCCCCAGGCTACGGGCGACCCCGAGGCCCCCGCAATGAAACCCGAGCACCACAACCGGTACGGAAGCGTTGACGCGGTTCATGCCGGCACCTCGTAGTCTTGGAGTTGCTGAATCAACTCGGTTCGCTCCGCCCCAGTGACGAGGGAATGCGTCGGCACCGTACACAGCGTGCGGACCAGCTCCTCCCCTCCGGGCCAATTGGGCGTCGCATCGTCCATCCACGACTGCACCTGCGGGATCGCGGCGAGGACTGACGGGTAGCTCGGCGCAATCCCGAGCCGCGCCGCCGTCGCCGGTGATGCAAAGCCGGCAAAGCCGCGCGCGAGCCGCACCGGCAGGCGCAGGTATCCCGGTGTCCCTCCCGGGAGCGGCCGAATCGGACGGACGCGCGACGCCAAACCGATCGCAGCGATCAGCGTCGCGGCTGCCGTGCGCCTCGCGGCCGCCTCCTGCGCGGCCGCCGGCCGGGTGACCGCGAGACAGGCGGACGTCGCGCGTGTCATGGGTCGCGGCGACACCGGGTCCCGGTACACGGTCTCCCCCAGGCGGAGCCACGGAAGCGCACGCGGGATGGCGTACCATTCGGGGCGGCCGAGTACCCACTGCGCCGCCAACGCGCCGAGGACGCGGACTTCGGCTGCCCGTCGATTCCACCTGGCGGACATTTCTGCCACCGCCTCGCGGAGGTCTCCCCAGGGTGGCTGTTCGCGCACCAGGAGCGCTCCGCCATCCCCCC
>Ga0070699_100004269_pt1 | contig 12635 bp, 14 predicted proteins | sample KBSK1503metaG_FD_65473 | JGI IMG/M metagenome (GOLD analysis project Ga0070699, IMG submission 65473) | Corn, switchgrass and miscanthus rhizosphere microbial communities from Kellogg Biological Station, Michigan, USA - KBS K1-50-3 metaG | ecosystem: Host-associated > Plants > Roots >...
CAGCTTGCCTCTTCTACAACAAGCTAAAGGAGTATGGCGACGGAACGTACGCCTGCTACGATCCTGGCGGAACGAGATGCATGGTTTGCATCTACTAGCGGAGAAATGCAACGGCCGAGACGCCAACCGGAACAATCCGGTGTGATCTCTCCATTGTGCCCGCTTCACCATCTACGGCTATGCATGTGCAACAGCGAGCAAGCGCTCATCATCTGATCTTGGCACTTAGGGGTGCGTGGGCCCCAAGCTCGATCCGATTGTGGCCTAGACTGTTCACGTCGATTCTGGATCGCATTGCGGTTGCCCTGCTAAAGAGGCAGTCCCTCGAGATGGACGGGCCGCTTCTGAATCGATTGGTCCATCTCAACTTTAACTCTGCGAGTGCCGCCTGTCTACCGGCCTCTCGGGTACCCGAAGGTATTCAAGCGGCTGGCCAGTCGATATCTAGCGAGCGGATCAGCAATCAGGCTAGGTGAAGTTCAAAGGGGACTCTCCGCTAGCACCGAGAAGAAGCAGAGGACAGAGAGGACTGGAATAGAATGCACCAAGTGCCCGGTTGTGCTTCTGCGGAAGGAGAGTTCCTATGTCCGCCAAGACTTGCATCGATGCTCCTTTTGGCACATAAGGCTCCTTTAGCGGCCTCAATGGTCATGTTACTTCTGTTCGTAGTGCGTACGTGTGACATTCAGGCGCAGGTGCAACCCACTAGGCCAGTACCCCCGTACCAAGTCTTGCCGCCATCCAAAGTCCATCAGGTACATCTCACGCCATTGATGATATATCGCCTTCCAACGGATACTGTTTCACCCGTCAGGATTGTTGACGCTTTGACTTGGGGCTCTTCGTTATACGTTTTAGACGGAGAAGGTCGCCGCTTGTTTCGCTATTCCCGAAACGGCACAAAACTCACGTTTGCTGTAGGTAAGTGGGGATCAACACCGGGCTCTTTCGACGTCCCGCGGCGAATGGAAGTTTCGGGTGAATCCCTGCTGGTATTAGATGCAACCCACAGGCAAGCCTTTAGCTCATTCGATTCTGTCGGGCGATTTCTTGGACGCCGCCTCAAGGGACTTAGTGAGGTTGGCGGCACAGCTTTTGTTCTTGTCGGGAAGAGCGTCGCGATCGCTGTCTTGACACCCCGTACTCTGGGGTCAGACACCGGTACAGTCGTCGTGGCGAATCAACAGGGCCAGATTACTGCGGTCGGTTGTAAAGAGGATCCCCAATACAATGCAAGTCGTGCAAGGGGTGGTGAGTTAGCCACATACGCCTTTCGCGGAATTGCCCTTCGTCGTGATCAGATATTCTGCAGCCAGCCGATTTCCCCTGTGATCGAAGTGTTTGATACCGCTGGCCGCTCAGTTGGTTCGATTCGAGTTGCACCACCATTCTACCTTGCCCCACACGATACGAGCTATTCCGGGCCATCAACGCGAAAGGACGAATTGAAGTATGAAAGCGGTTGGATGGCCCACTCGGGGGTCTATGTCGGTCCTACTACATTCATCTCGGTATATAGCCATTACGACACGCTCCAAGGGTCGACAAGGTTCTTCCTGTTCAAGTGTCACCTAACGGCAGATCTCGTCGTTTCCAACTGCCAGACTGGGGAGAGTCCAGGCCGACCGATTCGATTTCGTCCGCCGGATACCCTCTTTGTTGCGATGCCTCCGAAGCCGGGCAGGAATACCATTCCGTGGATTGGTGTATTTGGGCTCAGCAAATGACCTTCCAGCCCCTGAAACTATTCGTCTGCTTCTGCTTTTGGGGGTGCACCGCATCCGCCGGACGCGAGCCGGATGTCCCGTCAACAACAAACCAGCAAACCGTTAACAAGCACAATGTCTTGGTTGGTGATTCTGTACCTCAAACATCTCTGACCTGCTTTCCAGGCGGCCGGCACGGTTTCCCAAGTCAGGGATTTGAGCTCATAACATTCTCGAGCCTTGGTGATTGCTCGGCCTGTCTCCCGCATCTGAAGGGTCTCGAGCAAATCATTGCCTCCGGCGCAGTAGGGCGGTCAGCTTACTTCATAGTTTGGGCTCCTAGGTCGCAATGGCAGTCTAACGTCACCGCCTATCATCAATGGTCGCAGCGCCCAGTCTGCTTTGATGATGCGGACCGTACTTGGGATGCCATGCGTATCGCACATACTCCTGTAACAGTAGTAGTCGGCGCTTCGCGAGTCATGTATATGAATGACCTTCCGCTTGAAGAACCGCGCGCCCAGGCGCAATTCATCAACGATCTACGACGGCTAATGGGGCGATCCGTCATGCCATGAGCGCAATCTCCGGAGCTTACCGACCCACGCGCTGGAAACGCGGGTCACATCGGATGAGTCACTGACCGGGCGGAAGCTGCTATTGGCACGTTGGAATGAGGTTCTCCGACGGTCGTGCAGCGCGTGGTTGCGAACATGTCTTGGGCATTGACGCTGACGGGACTCGTGCGGCAACCCGCTGCTCGATGGCGAGAGCAAGATGCTGGCACAGAATCCCGTCCACGCGGGCTCTTGATTGTATCGGGCCGTTGAGAATCGGCGGGACATGTGACATGCAACTGTGTGGTTGGTTGAATGGGTCCCCCCTGTTTGCTAAGCCTTGTGTTGTGATGTCACGGGATAAACCTGAGAGGGTAAAATGGTATTATCTAAGATTGTGTTCGCATCAACGACTGTTGCGATGCTCGCTCCGACGCATTATGTGAAATCCGAGTCGGCACGCTCAGTGGCCCCAAGCCATACGAATTGCTTTTACTTCAAGAAATGGAAGGAGGAGGGGACCGGGATTGTCTGTTACGATTCTGGTGGGACCCAATGCATTATCTGCCAGAATTAGGAAATGGTCTTTCTCTCGCCACGCGATGGAGTAGGCGTTAGGCGTGTCACGTAAGGTGTGTTCTGCGCGCAAGGGCTTGGCTGGCAGGGGGGAACCATGACTTCTTGTGCGCGTGCAATGGCGGGCTCTGCGAGTTGACGCGACCGGTTGTCAGATGGCCTCTCACCTAGGCCGCATGGTTGAGCTGGCATGCATTGCTCTACCTCGCTTCCCGCGTGCTAAACATCACTTGTCAACCGCAGCATGCGGCGCGAGGGTAAGGTGTCGCCGATGTGGCACAGGTCATTGAGCACAGTATTGAGCTGGAGGTCTAGATATGCTACAGATCCCACAGGACAATGCTGAGCCGCTACCGATCCTGTATGGACAATGGCTGGCGGAGTTCTTGGATGTTATGCCACCTCAAGAGCACCGCGCCAATTGTGCGAATTGCTCAATGGCTTCGGGTGACGGCGTACGTCACCCCACGCGCGCACCTGTGTTTCTCGAAGCGGTTAAGTGTTGCACGTACCTGCCTAAGCTTCCAAACTACCTCGTGGGATGCATCCTGGCATCTGATTCTGTATCCGCGGATGGCAAGATCTCCGTTGTGGAGAGAATTGACCGCATGGTGGGTGTGTCGCCGCTTGGACTGAACTCTACACCGGTCTACGACTTGATCTACCAGCAGAGCGGGACCGGGTTTGGGACGATGGGGGCGATGCGATGCCCTCACTATCTCGACGCGAGCGGTGGTTGCGGAATCTGGCAGTACCGCAACAGCGTATGCTCTACTTGGTTTTGTAAACACGTGCGTGGTAAGATCGGCGCCGACATGTGGCAAGCTGTGCGCCGGCTCCTGGTGAGAGTTGAGCAGGATCTGTCGATTTGGGCAGCCGTAGAGGTTGGAGCTCCGATCGACGCAATAGTCAAGATCCTCGACCAAGGCCCGGAACGCCGCGCGTCTGACCTAGTTGGAGAGCTAGCCGGCTCTAACACGCAGTGGATAGGTGCGTCGGTGTGGGGTGAGTGGCTGGCCAATGAGAAGGAGTTCTTTGTCGCATGTGGGCGCAAAGTTACGTCTCTTGGGTGGGATCAGGTTGTCGCCATTTGCGGACCGGAAGTTGGGCTTCTCATGGCTGAAGTTAGAAATCGGGTAGCGGTGACAACGGCACCGAGATCGAGTGGTAACACTCGGTCGACCATGCTCGGGGATTGTCGCATCTTGCACGAGCCGGACGGTGCTGTCTGGCTATGCGCGTATTCTCCGTATGATTGGGTGAAGGTTGAGCTCGGAGCCTGGCAAGCATTGAGTTTACGGGAGGAGAGAAACTCTTTCGCCCTAGGGGCGAATCATCCGCATGTCCCACAAGATGTCCTCGACTCACTGTCGGATTTCGGGATACTGATTGCGAGCTGACCTGAAAGACGACCCAGCCATGCTATGTTATATCATGTTGTTTAGTATCGTACAGTACAGTGGCTATCCTGCGCACTGCCTCGCTTGTGAAGCAGGGACTCCGAGCTAGTTGCAGGATGGTCGAGAAAGGACGCGTAGATCATGGCGCGACTAATTGTCCCATTGATGTGCGCGATTGCGGCGTGCCCATCCTCAGGGCAAGAGAGGGTGGTGCTGGTACGAGATGCACAGCGCGATTCGCTAGTGCTCACGCTCTTGGCGCATGGGGCTCTTCCGCCGGGCCACGAACTAGGACACCCTCGATCGATCGGCATTGACGGCGCTAGTGGAGTATACGTTAGCGACGACGACCCTGCCAGAATTGAAAAGTTTGATGCTGCTGGCAGGTACATTCGCACTATCGGTAGAACGGGGTCAGGCCCAGGTGAGTTTCAAACACCCGTTATTGGCGTGGGCGGAAGTCACATCTTTGTTCACGATGTGCACTTGGCCCGCCTGACGCTCCTGGACACTGCTGGTGTTCTCGTGTGGAGTCGAAGTGTCCCATGTTGTCGCTCGGCGCCGATTCGCGTTGACCGGCGCGGCCACGCCTATATCCTTGCCGCTCCCCTGAGTTTCGGCGGGCATGCTGCTTGGGACAGGGTGCTGGTCATTAACACGCTCGGCAAAGAAACCGACTCACTTTTGCGCCCAATAGGCCCGGCGCTGCCCACCGGCATGTGGACTCTAGCTGATCGTCAGGCTGCGCTTTCCGTACCGATTCCCTTTGTTCCGGCCACACTCTCGACGATGTCTGATAGTGGCACGGTTGTTAGGGCCGTTTCATCACGGTATGAATTAATCGAAAGCCGCGGTGACCGTGACACTCTACGAATACTTAGACGAGAGTCGGCACCGGTGAAGGTTCCGGAAGCCGTACGTAGGCGTGCGATTGATGATCTCGTCCAGGCCTATCAGGAGTTAGTCCCCGTATCGAAGCTGCGAGCGCTCTTCAGGCTTGCGGACGTGCCTCAAGTCGCACCTGCCATTGTGGCCCTTGACGCCGACGATTGTGGGAGACTCTGGGTGGTGAAGACTGACGGGCGTCTAGACAATACGATCCGTTTCGACGTCCTGAATTCTCGTTGGGACATTATCGGCTCTGCTGAGATCGCCGGCGTGTTCTATCGTCAGCCTACGATTGCCGTGTCGCGTGAGCGCTTGGCCGTTGTGGTCGAAGGCGGTGACGGAGCTCCTGAGCTGGCGGTCTTTCGTGTGACTCCGAGTGGACTCGGGTGCCATGTCAGAGGTCAGTGACAGCCGGTAATCCTGCCTAGCGGGCTAGGCGAAATATGACTAAGTGGGTCGATTCATCGAGTGTGTCGTTGACTGCCACCAGGATGGTTTTCATGGTCGGAAAACCCATGACCCTACCCGGCGCTACCAGGGACCCGAGATACCTCCCGAACGGGCCGAACACATCAAGCTGTTTGAACCGCTGTTCTGAGGTGTATCGCTCCACCCAGAGATTGCCGATGTGATCAATGAGAACGGCTTCGATGGAGGGCAGTGAGTCTGCGACGCCGACCTGTTCCGCAAGTTTCCTGGCTGATACTTGGCAAGATGGGCCAGCCGTTCTATCCAGATACACACTATAGCTGCGGTCCGGCAGTACGGAGGCCATATCAACGGATGCCCGTTGACGGGGAACTATTCGTTTCACTTGCCGAGCCAGCCTCCCGCCAACGAAGATATCAATTACATAGCCTCCGTCACGAACCACGGCCAGTGAATTCGGACCCACCGTGACAAGCATTTTCGGACTGAACACAATGGGGAGTCCTCCTACACGAATGCAACCAAGGTCCACCATTGCTTGCCGCAACGGTTGCAGCGTTGACGCCAGCACTGCCGTGTCCTTTGCAGTGAGCATCTGAAGCTCTTGGAGCAGACCACCTTCTACGGGCCGACTTGTTGTCAATAGGACGGTATCGCCGCCACGCCAGAGCCCACCATCGGGCCGGCCGTTCAGCCTGAACACTGGCTTCTCCTGAAGAAAGGCACCGTCATGATCCATAGAGATGATGACTCGGCGCAGGACATCGAACACGCTGAGCATGTTTGGAGAGCCAAATGCCACTGACTCGACGTGTTGGAACTCGCCAGGGCCGTTGCCCTTTCTCCCAATTGTCTTGATGTAGCGCCCAGTGGAGTCATAGACGGAAATGCCGGTACGGGATTCTAGTACCAGAACTTGCCCGCGGCTATCCGTCGTAACATTTGTAGGTTCAAGGTAGGGGAAAGAGACGAGCTGGGACGTCGAATCCAGAAGCTGGGACATTGCGCTTAGCCGCCACGAGAGTCGACGATCACCTGAATCATGGACGATGACTTCCACTCCGGCGGGGCTCACGGTTGTTTCTGTTGAACGATCTCTCGAACCGCATCCCAGTGCCAACCCTAGGAGTTGAAGAATCAGAATTGCGATGCAGGGCGATATGCGTGGAAGAAATAGAGCGGATAGAGACTCGCCAATCTGCCTCAATTCCTCTGTTGCCAGTAACCAAGGCCTCCCGCTCATAGCGCACCGTGGTTTCTCATGACGGAGAGGTGATTCGTGACCGAGACGGTTAGAGGTGGTTGGCTTACTCCCGCGCAAGTTGAGATGATAGAGGTGTATACCGGCCCCGCGCAAATGCCCGCGGAGTTTCTCGACGATAGCTGCGCTGCTATCGCCATCTGGACCCGTTAGTACAGGCGGCCTACGCCGGCGTTGGTCGGAAGCGGACCGTTCGCCCCGGCTGGCACTGCGCCAACTTCCCAAGGTCCGCCCCCATAACTACCGCCAGCTTGGGATAGCCTCCGACCGTCGGCCCGTCGGGCATCAGGACGATCGGCTGGCCGTCATCGGGAATCTGCACCGCTCCGATGCACGCAGCCTCGGAGGGCAGCATCGCGCGCTCCCGCGGCCGCACCGCGGGGCCTTGCAGCCGATAACCCATTCGGTCCGACGCGGGAGTGACGATGTAGGTGCGCGCGAGAAACTCCGCGCGCGCCGCCTCATCGAATCGGTCCCATTGGGGGCCGCGGGTTACGTGGAGGAGAACCTCCCCCGAGAGATCACTACGGCCCCGCTGGGTCCTCGCGATGACTGGTTGAGTGCTTCCCGACGATGGTGCCGCGCCGATCGGCAGGCGGTCCCCGGTCTTGATCCGCCGACCTTCCACACCGCCGAAGCCGCCGGGCAGGTAGGTCGACCGGCTTCCCAGCGTGAGTGGCACGTCGATCCCGCCACTCACAGCCACGTAGACAAACCGATCACGCCGCCCCGGGATGATCTCGACCACCGCCCCGGCCGAGATTTGGATCGCGCCCCGTCCTTGCGCGACGCCGTCGATCCGGACCTCCGCATCCTCGAGCACGCACAGCGTCGTGTCCCGCTCGAACCGCAGTGATCCCGGACCCAGCGCCCACTCCAGCGCCGCAGCTCCGGGCGCATTCCCGGCACATTCGTTGGCTTCCTGCAGGAGCGCGCGGTCCATCGCCCCGCACTGGGGGAGTCCTATGGCCCGGCCGGTGCGCCAACCGAGATCCTGCACGGTGGCGAACGGCGGTGCCTTGAGGACCTCGATCATTCGGTCGGCTCGAAGCGAACCCGGTCCCCAACCCGAAGCAGCGCGGCCGGATCGCGGGTGGGATCGAACATGCGGAGCGAGGTGTTGCCGATCAGATGCCAGCCACCCGGCGTCGTGAGTGGGTACACCCCGGTCTGCACCCCGGCGATCGCTACCGAGCCGGCCGGCACCCGGGTCCGTGGCGTGGGTCGCCGGGGCAATGCCAGCGCGGGGTCGAGATCGCCCAGGTAGGCCCATCCCGGAGCGAACCCAAGCACATAGACGTAGTACTCCGGCGCAGCATGCCGCCGGATCACCTCGTCCCGGGACAACCCGGTGTCGGCGGCGACGTGCGTGAGGTCGGGGCCGTCGTAGCGCACGGGGATTGTGATGAGACGAGAAGGACGGTCAGGCGGTCGGACGGTCAGGCGGTCGGTTTCGGTCGCCAGCTCGGATAGGTGCGCCCTGATCACCTCGGCATCGACCTCGAGCGGGTCAAAGAACACGGTCACCACCGCGTACGCGGGCACGATCTCCACCACGCCGGCCAGCCCGGCGCCGGCGATGCGCGCGGCGAGCGCGGTAACCCGCGCGTGCAGCTCCCGGTCTACGGTATCTCCCAGCACCACCGTCCATGCCGTCTCGCCCAGCGGCAGGACAAGCGGCGCGGGGCCGCTCACTTCACGAACGGGGCGAGGGTGATCCCCTCGGCTTCGAACCGCTTCCGCACCGTCCGCACGATCTCGAACGCCTTGGGCCCGTCGCCGTGCACGCAGAGGGAATCCGCTCGCACGATGCAGCGGGTTCCGTCGATCGCCACCACGTTGCGGTCCTGCACCATGCGCAGCGCCCGCTCGGCAATGGCCTCCACGTCATCCAGGACGGCTCCCGGCTCGCCTCGGGGCACCAGCTGCCCGTCCGGCATGTAGGCGCGGTCTACAAAGGCCTCCCGCGCCACGTCGAGCCCGGTCTCCGCAGCGGCTTGCAGCAACGCGCTCCCCTCGGGGCCGAGGACGACCAGGTCGCTGTCGAGCTGTCGGAGGGCGAAGGCAACCGACTTGGCGACCTCGCGATCGCGGGCCGCCCGGTGGTAGAGTGCGCCGTGCAGCTTCACGTAGCGGACCCGGGTCCCCGCGGCCCGGCAGAACCCGTGAAGCGCCCCGACCTGGTAGGTCACGTCCGCCGCGATTTCCGCCGGACCAGCCGCCATCTCCCTCCGCCCGAACCCCACCCGGTCGGGATAGCTGGGATGGGCGCCGATGGTCACACCCCGCCCCGCGGCCGCCGAAACGGTGCGCTGCATGACCAGCGGGTCTCCTGCGTGGAAACCGCAGGCGATGTTGGCTGAAGTCACCAGAGAGAGGAGATCGTCTTCTCCGGGCAGGGTGTAGCGCCCGAAGCTTTCGCCGATGTCGGCGTTGAGGTCGACGCTGGTCACGCCGGGGGGAGGGGGCGTGCTTTGACGGTATCTCTCGGCGCGATCCGGAAGGTGAAGACCTGCTCGGCCAGCTGCCGAACTACGAATCCTCCCCGGATAGCCGGGCGGAAGCGCATCCCGGGCAGCGCACGCCGAACCGCGACGGCAAAGTCCGGGTGGGTGGCCTTCACCACGCGGTAGGTCATCGTGTCCACCAGGCCCGTGCTGTCCACTACGAAGCGCACGAACGCCGATCCCTCGATCCCCTGCGACTGCAGGTGCAGCGGATACTCCGGTGCCGCGCTGGTCGGATCGCGGACGACCACGCTGTCCACTTCGATGATCGAGAGCGCGTTGTCGCCGGGTTGGGGGGTGGCGGTCATGTTCACGTCCGACGGTTCGGTCACGGGAAGGGCGCCGCGGGCGGGAAGCACCTCATCCACCCCGGGGTCCTCCTCCTTGCCCTGCTGGTGGCCGACCGGTACGGTCGCCACGACGCTGGCCGGGGCCTGCCCCAGGTTCTGTTCGCGGCTGCCGATCTTGTCGGGCGGCACCAGAAACACCAGCAGCCGGTCGATGATCTCCTCCTTGGCCACCTTGCCGAGCGGGACCATGAGGGCCACGAAGGCGGCGGCGTGCACGACGAAGTTGGCCGCCGTCACCAGGTCGGGGCGGAGCACCCCATCGCGGGTCGAGGGAGCAAAGATGCGGATCATTGAGTGCCTGTCGGGCTCGGCTCAGCCTTGATTAACACTGTCTAGTTCTCCCGACGGCGGCAAGAGCAGCCCGGTTTCGTGAAGATATTTTGATTTGACAAATCAATATATTATCGCGATCTTGGCGCAGTGCTCGATGACGCCGTCCACGCGGTCCTCACAGCCTATCCCACGATCCACTCCGCTTTCCGTCGCCGCCAGGTGCGCGACGCGGCCAGCGGCAAACGGCTGTCAGACCATCAGGCCGGGATCCTCGAGCATCTCGATCCCGACATCCCGATCACGGTGGGGGAGCTCGCGCGCCGTCTCCGCGTCACACCCGCGACCGCGTCGCTCCAGCTCAATCAGCTCACCCGGCTCCGGCTGGTCGTTCGGGAGCGCGACAGTGTGGACGCCCGGCGGGTTCAGCTCCGGCTGACCGACCCGGGCGCTCAGGTTCGGCGGCTGCGGTCGTTGCTCGATCCCGACCGCGTCCGCGAGGCGCTGGTCCGGCTGGCGCCGCCGGAGCAGGAGATGGTGGCCGCGGGGCTTCGCCTGCTGGCGCGAGGGGCCGGCGAGCTCCCGGAAGCTCCCCAGGAGACCAAACGAACATCCCGAACCACACGGAGGGGACCGAGACGATGAACTGGATCGATCGGCGGAGGCAGCAGCGGCGCCGGCGGCGAATGTTGCGTGCCCTGAGCGTGGCACCAGGCGCGCTGGTCGCGCTCTTCCTGATTGGGGCACTTCTTCCCGCCGAATACCTGTTCACCAGCCAGGCGAAGCTGCAGCGCCCTCCGGAGACGGTGTGGCGGGTGCTCATCGACGTCGATGGCATGCCGCTCTGGCGCTCCGACCTCACGGCGGTGGAGCGGTTGCCGGACCTGGGGGGCAATCCGGCGTGGCGGGAGGTCGGGAAGTCGGGCGATCAGGTGGTCGAGCTCACGCTGGCCGAAGCGCCTCGTCGGCTGGTCATGCAGCGGCCGGGCCTGGGGGCGCCGGGACTGCCCATGCGCACCGTCGAGCTGGCGGCGACGACACAGGGCACCCTGGTGACGGTGACCGATCGCATTGCGTCCCGGAATCCGTTCCGGCGGGTGCTGGTCCGGCTTCACCTGCCGCAGCCGCCGGTCCTGCGGTTACTCCGGGATCTCACCGAGCGGTTGAGCGTCAATCGCAGAGAGGTCGTGACGCTCCCGGGCGCATAGCGCATTGGACTGAAAGCGGACCTTCCCATGACACTTCTCTTCGGGGAATGCGTAGATTGACGCAGGTTCCGCGAGTCCAATTCGGGTCAGGAGTCAGTCTCATGGTTTCCGTCCGTCTCGTCCCCTGTCTCATCCTGGTGGCCGCGCCGCTGGCCGCCCAGGGGACTGCTTCGAATTACATCACCCGGCTCGGCCGGGACACGATGTTTCTGGAACGGGTCACGCGGAGTGGCTCGCGGCTCGAGGGCGACCAGTTCGTCACCACACCCCGCACCGCCCGGGTTCACTATGCCGCGACGCTGGACAACCAGGGTCGCATCACGGCGATCGAGGTGACTCGGAGGCCCGGGGTGGAAGGCGCCACTCCCGCCGTGACGGCGTGGCAAGCCAAGGTCCAGGATACCACGGTGACGATCACCCTCCAGCGGCCCAACCGGGTCGACACGACGGTCGTGTTCCGAGTCAAACCGGACGCCGTGCCGAACATCTTCATGGGGTTGGGCCTGTACGAGCAGCTGGCGATGCAGGCGCGCAAGACCGGCGGGGACAGCGTCGTTTTGGAGACGTACGCGCCCGGCAACCGTGCCGCCGTGCCGACCTATGTCGTCAAGAAGGGCCGGGACTCGGTTGCCATCGATTTCTTCGGGAGTCCGTTCTACCTCCGGGTGGACGCCAGCGGCCACCTCCAGGGCCTGAACGGCGCCCGCACCACGCAGAAGTTCCTTACTCAGCGCGTCTCCACGCTCAATTTCGACAAGATTTCCGAGTCATTCGTTTCGAGAGAACGTGCGGGCGTGGTGGCCGGCCCGCTGTCGACGCGGGACACGGCGCGAGCCCAGGCGGGCGACGCGAATGTCTGGGTGGATTACGGGCGCCCGCTCACCCGCGGCCGTCTGATCTTTGGCGGAGTCGTGGCGTGGAATGAGGTGTGGCGCACCGGCGCCAACGAAGCCACTCAGCTCAACACCGCCATCGATCTCAAGGTGGGTGACGGGGTGATTCCGGCCGGGAAATACACGCTGTGGACGCTGCCGACGCCCACCGGCGCCACGCTGATCATCAACAAGCAGACCGGGCAGTGGGGCACCGAGTACGATCCCGCCCAGGATCTGCTCCGGGTGGACCTGCGCACGGAACGGCTGGCGGTTCTGGTCGAACGATTCACGATTTCGGTGGTACCGGTTGGCGATGGGGGAGAGATCCGCTTCGACTGGGACAAGACCCGGTGGGTGCTCCCCTTCAAGGTGAAGTGAGCCGGGCCCGTTCTTCGCAGCGCGCCAGGGCGCGCTCGAGGTAGACCTCGACCAGATCGAAGTGCACGGTGCGGGTGCGCTGAATCCACCAGTCTTCGCACCCCACCGAGCGGGCCGCCGTCAGCAGCTCGGCCTCGCTTCGGGCGAGGAGATGACAGGTCCTGCGGCCGCGCGATTTCCAGATGTTCTCGTGCACCGCAACCCCACCTTGTGCGGCCCATGCGCGGGCC
>Ga0070699_100004271_pt1 | contig 12633 bp, 8 predicted proteins | sample KBSK1503metaG_FD_65473 | JGI IMG/M metagenome (GOLD analysis project Ga0070699, IMG submission 65473) | Corn, switchgrass and miscanthus rhizosphere microbial communities from Kellogg Biological Station, Michigan, USA - KBS K1-50-3 metaG | ecosystem: Host-associated > Plants > Roots >...
GAATACTGATTTGATGGACCAGGCGTTTCCATCAAAGACCCCTTATCGATGTTTTCAATCTTGAAAAACTCGATACGGCAGGGCGATCCATTCAGCGTACCGCTCACTTCGGGGGAGGCCAGACTGCTCTTACCTGCGCTGACGTTTATTGACCCAAGAGTCGTCGAATCATCCTCAGAAGTGCCACTCAAATGTACGATTAGATATTTGCCGTCGGTTTCTACTCGCGCACTCATAGGACGAGGTCGAGGCTTGGGCGCGGGTTTCGGGGGAGGTAACGGATCCAGTCTTGGCTCAAGTTCAACAGTAGCGCCAGCTTTTAAGGTAACTGTTCGAGTTGCAGTTGCATAACCCGGTTTCGAGATTGTGATTTCATACTCACCCGGTGGAAACTCGATTTGGTTTATAGCACCAGCATAAGAACCTACATTCTGATTTCGGTCAACACTTCTTAGCTCGATCGAGGTCCCATCAACGCTGGGTCTGATGTTGAGAGTTCCTTTCAGCGGTTCAAGGTTTATCTCGATGAGGTCATTATTATTGGCTTTTAGTTCAATATGACGAAGCAGGTCACGATAACCGGAGTGTCGAACCGTGAGGACATAAGAGCCGGGCTTCAGACTTGTCAGCGACAGACTGCCATCCGAGCTTAAGTCCGATATCTGCTGATCATTAAGCCAGACAACGCTGTCTGTAGGCGTGACCTTTATCGCAATATTTGCGGTCTTCGAAACGTCATCAGCATTCTTCGGATCGCTGGGAACGGAGCGTTTGACAACCGGTATGCGACGGCGCGGAGTTTTTGTTGACGGAGAAGTGCTGGGTGGGACTGGTGTGGAAGGCGTAGGATCTCGCTTGCCTCCCTGAAATGCCGCGACATTTGAGAGTGCGCCGAGACAGATCCACAAGAGCGATATGCGAAATAATTTATTCATCACTTAGAAAGTGAGAGTGGTCTTCAGTTTCAGCCTAAAAGGACGGTCATTTCTTACTTACTGCACATCCTTGACGCAGCGAAATCCTGTGTTGCTGTAATCCTTTCCCCCGGAAGCTGGCCAGCCCCAACGGTAAGTAGTGGTTGCGGAGGACCGGTCGCTTTGCCAGCTGCCGCCACGAATTACTCTCAAATCAACTTTACCGTCGCCAAGCTCTTGTGGCGGTATTCGACCTCCTGGGTACGCGGTCAACTTGCTCGCTGTCCATTCCCAAGCATTGCCGACCATGCCAACTACTCCAAACGGCGAAGCTCCCTTAAATTTGTCGACATCTGCGAGGCCTTGCGAAGCGTTGTTCGCATTGGCGGAGCCAGATATCCAATCGTTGCCCCATGGATAACGGAAGCCCTTGTTTGCACGCGCTGCGTACTCCCATTCCTCCTCAGTGGGCAACCGCTTGCCGGCCCATTTTGCGTATGCGTCAGCGTCGTACCAATCCACGCCAGTTACGGGCCATCGCGCGGTACCGGGCGGGGAATGACGATTGGCCCAGTCAGATGGTTGACGATGGTTTGTAGCCGCGACAAACTTCTCATAGTCCTCGCGCGTAACTTCGTATCGGTCAATGCGAAAGGTCTTGACTGAGACGCTATGTTCCGGACGCTCATACTCATCCCCGGCATTTCTGCCCATCATGAAAGTGCTACCCTCCACCAAAATCATGGATTCGTCCTTGGCGATTTGAATTCCGCGAGGCCCGGGCCAAATGTGCCAGATGACGTTCGCAAGATATACGACGGATAGTGTTAATATCACCATGCTAACCAGCAGCGGCTTTAACTTGCTTTTTGTCAGCGCGGGCGTCGATATTGCGGGTCTAAGGGTCTCTGGCTTTCTCCTCTTCTTACTAGTCGTTGTGCTGGGTTGAGCAGGCGGAGTGCCATTTTCAGAGGGGCTAACCTTCCAGCGTCCTTTTCCAACGCGAACGACTGGGACTGGCTCAATAATTTCCTTGGAATTATCGAACCGTTCAGCTGTAAGGTTTGGGAATAACGATCTCAGAGAGTCCGGCCTGAAAATCAATTTGGGATTTGGGAAGACCCATCCTTGGTAGTCCGAACTTATAAATAAAACGAAGGCTCCTTGAGCGTGTGAAACTTCCCTCAGAAATTCTTCATTTTTTGTCAGACCGTCCCTCGATGCGCTTTTCTTGGAGTCAAGATAAATGAGATTGTTCTTTACAGAGCCACCGGCGACTAAGCGTTGATAGAAGGACTTCGCACTATTCCGAACTGGATCGGAAGCCATGTCTATGTTCGGTGTTTTCTGTTGTGGAATTTCGCCTGCCGACTTGGCATCCGCCATCAACTGCTCGGAAACTGATTCGGAGCCTATCGGCGCAGAGGAAGCAGCAGATCTAGGCGCAAGCTGCTTCAGAATCTCGTGCGTGATTATCGGAGAGATCTTTAGGTTCTTTGCCCTGAGTACTGCTTGCGTGCACGCCTCTGGTGTTTGGTTATTCTCCTCATTGAGCGGTATCACCGCTTCCTCTATCCAGCGCCTTAGTACATCCTGACGAACTCCGGTCTTTTCACTAAAAGCGTGCTCAAGGAACTGCTGGGATTCAGGTCGGGGCAGCCCAATCTCTAGCGCTGGTTTGAGCAGATCAAGTTGATCATCTAAAACCCTAAGCAAATCAGAATCAAGCGCCGGATTGACGATCTTATTCAACCAGAGCTCGAAGGAAGGGGGCTCTAAGTTGCCGCCACATTGAGCGCAAAACTTTGCGCTCGGAGGTGCAAGGAGCTCAGAACAATTACGGTCTCCACAACAAGGAGCTGGCAGTTTTGTCGACTTGTCCTCGATGAGAAGCCTGCCGCAAGCCGTGCAGTTAACTGCTACACTTGAGTATTGCAAGCCATCATAGTCACAGTATTTCATCTCCGTGAGACCCAGCTTAATGAGCAGCAACTAACCATTACTCTACTCTCTTAGAGGTTTTCAGCCTTCGCAACGAATCCTTGTTGGTCATTGCAAGAACCAATAAGCAATTAATCTAGGGCGGCGGCGAAGCACCAGGAGTTGGTCTTGCGGGCGAAGCGCTGGGACTAGCGTTCGATGCGGCACCGCCGCTAGACAGCGACATCCTGATGATATGTTTCTCGCTCATGGCTCTCTTGCCTTTGTGCCTCAAGGTTTTCAGAGTTGGCCTGATCGTAAACGTAAATGGCAATGAATTGCTTCTTTCATTGCCGCTTATCGCCGTACATGTTCCTGTCACAGGAACCGAACCCAAAAGAGAACTAATTCCTGAGGTGTTGATCGTGATTACGGGTGAATCTGTGTTCCCATCGAAGTGGCCACCCGTACAATACCATTCGTAATGCAGGTCAGTGCCTTCCGCACTTGCTATCAACGTGTTAGGTTCACCAACTCGGACCTCAAGCTTCTCGGGTCTAACTGATTTCAAAATCGGCTTGGGATGGTTTTTTACTACAATACTGATTGGTGATGACCTATCGAATCGGTTACTCTTTCTTCCGTATGCGTCTTCAACGGTCAAGCTTACATATATCGGGAAAGGAGCAGTACGCTGAATCCCTTGAGTTGTTAATGTGAAAGGTGGGCTGCTACCTAGAATGTGACCGTCCGTACAATTCCAGTAATACCTTAATCTATCGCCATTTGGAATGATCGGGGTGAGTCTTACGCTCTCACCGGGCAAGATTTCCTGCGGATACGTTTCTATATCAATGATGGTTGGGGGATCATGAGTCATCTTATTAAAGAGATTTACAACGGGTGTCGAGACGAGCAGAGTTAAGATTGCTAATAGGAATGCTGTGAGCGTTATGAGCCCGAGCAAATGCTTCCTCCCTTGACGCCTGAGCCAAAACCAAGTGTGCTTCAAGTCATGGAAAGGGGGTAGTACAGTATTAACATTCTTCGGACGAGAGGGATCATCATCGACTATTCCACCGAGTTGCTTACCATCACCGATGAATGTTTTAGAATTATCGACTCCTTCAGTCTTCGACTTTACAGTGGTACCTTTGGCTCCCGTCGAACTTGCTTGTGTCTTTGTTTGCGCCGTTGAATCGCTTTGCGCGCTCTCTCGTACCGATCTTTCTGTCAGCAGTCTTCCACAAGCTCTACAATTCTTGACGGAGCTCTCATACTGCATTCCGTCGTAGGCACAAAACTTCATGTTTCGTTCGTCCCATGATTCTTCCGCTAACGAGTCTCGACTCTCCAGCGTCCTTCATCGGCACGGATAACGCGGACGGGATCGATATTCTCCTTTGAGTTACTAAACTCCGCTTCGCCTAAATCCTTGAATACCGATGCCAACGCGTCTTGTTGGAATGTTTGTCTAGGATCTGGATAAACCCATCCCACGCCGGAATCGAAGATGTCCTTGAAAAGAAGAAAGGCTCCCTGCGAGCTCTCTTCAAGATAGGTAATCCTCGATCCGAAAATATTGGACGGTTCACTTCGTCCTTCAGCTTTCAAATAAGTGGGAGCCGGTGACACTCGCTTGCCGGCCAAAAGATCTAAGTAGGATGAGTGGGCCAGTGCTTGACCGGAATTGGTCGATGGTGGGGGTTGTTCTGCGTCTTGAGCTGGCAAGGGGTCTTTTGAGAATTCAGTTACTGACGGCGAGGGGCTAACCTGCGGTGCGCCCTCCTTCGCCGACTCCTTAGTCCTTCTTAACTCATCTCGAATCTCACCGAGCATCTTGACGAGGTCTGCCCGTAAGGTATCTAGTCCTTCCAGGATTCTGGTGGTGGAAGACTTCGCCCCCTTAGGGATTTGTACCTTTCGGTCAATCTTGACTCGATAGCCTGCCCTCCACAGCCGTCGGCCCAGCCATAGTCCAACAACAATGATCGTCACACCCAGCAAGTCCAGTGCCCAGTGTTCAGGCAAATAATCGTTGAAGAGGTCCGAAAGCCCCTTCTCCGGAGTTGGTGAACGCGCGGGACTTGGACTCGGATTAGGTGAGGATGAGGGTGGGGACGCGAGTGCTTTCAGGTTAATGACTCGCTCAATTAAGCCCTTCGAATCTATATTGCCCGCAGTTAGAGTAATTGGTGGAGGCGATTGATACCCGTCAGCGTCGACTTTAAGAATATACTGCTTCGAATCATCCAGCTTTACGTCCTTGGCTGTGCAGTCCTGGCTAGCATCTGCCTCGGGAAAAACAACGTCTCCGGAACCACCTGACAGGATGACTCGCGCCTTCGGCCGCGACGAACTGTCGGTTTCGCCCGTGACACAGATTCTTATCTTCGCAGGAACCTTTTTGGCAAAGACGTTAGGCGCTGAGCAAGCGCCTACTGCTATCAGAAGCATCGAGCAGATCTTCGAGCGCAGGGAATGTATCTCAGTAAGCATATCAGCGTTATTTCAGGCACTAGTCTTCTGGCTACTCTGCGATAGGGCGGAATTCTGCGTAAGCATTTCCAGTAAGACTTTGAGTTCCGTCATGAAGAGTGGCTCCACGAGCGCGTCAGGATCTTTTTCTTTGATGTCATGGAGTATGCCGCCTCTAGTCTTTCCGAAAAGGCGTTGTCGCAACTGGTCATGAAACTTTTCGGCATTTACTGAGGCAAAATCGAACCTTGTAGTTGTCACCTCTCTGAATGCCTTAACAAAGGTACTTAGTTCCGTCAGCGCTCCCATTGAAGGAGCCGATTGAAGTTTACTCAACGTCTTATCGTCCAGCTTCCCATCCCATTCGAGGGCTGAATACCCATTTTCGCCAACTGTCACAGAGGGACGGGTTAAATCGCGTAGACCAATTCCTTCGTCTCTTTCTTTGCCTTCAAGTTTGCTTTCTACCAGCAAGCCGCGTCCAACTTCCTCTTTGGGATGCTCCGAAATCTTTAGTTCGACAGATGGAGAAGATTTCCCTCCCAGTTCCGTCGGGCCAAATAGTCCCGCGAGAAACATTTGTTCCGCCAGGCCTTTGTATTTGTGCACCCATTTGATAAGCGTCCCTCCTTTCCCACAGAAGTAGAGATAATAGGTAGTTTCCTTTTTTTGTGGCAGTTTGACTTTGCGCGCCAGAAGCCCTGCGTAATAAAGGAGGCCGCCAAAAAGAAACGTGATGTGGGATAACAACGTGTCCGCTTTGTCACAAGTCTTAATTGATTTGACTAGCTTGTCGAGGTCAAGACCCTCCGTCATTTCAAAGTAAGTCAGCACGTCGTAGAACATCAAGCTGTAGCCCGATGGTTTGGAGGCAAAAGTGTCCAGCGAGAAACCTTCGACATTAAAGTCGTGCATCTTGTCCTGAAGCCACTTGAGGAATTGTTCGGCACTTGCGGACTTGGACTGGAGGTAATCACCTACAATGCCCGCGGCCATCCTCACAGACTCCTGAATCTTAAGGTCATCCTGGGACCAAATTGCTATGTCGGTTGTGCTGCCGCCAATGTCGAGAGAAATTGTATTGCTTATCGTAGGCGCCCTCTCTTCGCCAGCCAGGTAGCGTGCTGTGACCACAGCTTCGGACAAAGTGGCGTCTTCAATCTCGAGACCGGTCAGCTTTCCAAGACGGTCCCACTCTTCCTGATGTTCGGTCTCGAGTGTTGCAGTAAACGATGAAGGATAGGCGTGACTCACAGAGACGATCTGGGCTCTTTGTGCGACGGCTTCGGCCTGAATCAGGGTGAGCAAGCAATGTAGGTAGGCCCGCAAATCGTATTTCGTCCTGTTGTTGTCCCACTTCAGGTCAAATCGCAAGCGATCTGGATCATACCGGCCATTCAACAATATCCAATGCATATAGATAAACCCATCATAGGGAATCCATTGGCGCTCTGTTTCTTCCTTGGGGTAAGGCTCCGGCATCATCAAAAGAGTCTTAAGTTCTTTTCGCTGGGGTGGTTTCAGAGAACCGTCCATTGCGAGGAAGTTCGGAGCCAGAACAGTTGCCTGGCAATCAGTTAGCTCTCGCCCGCGTGCACTAAAAACGATTGGCTCGATTGAGGCTACCTGGCCGGCGATATACCCTTTGCCATCCTTCTTTTTTTCAACCAGGAGAGAAAAAGCTCGCGTATGCGTGCTCCCGAAATCGACTCCGAGTTTCCAAAACTTGTTAGGTGGTTCAATCGACGTATGTCTAAGCAATAACAGGCCGTTTTTGTTGTTAATTGACCCAATAAAGGCCGTTACTGGTTTCGCTGTAACGTACCATGCGTTATCTGCCATCTCCTGTGCCTTCTCCCCAGAAATCGGCCTGAAATCAACCCGATCCCCGGGTTTACTCTTGAAATAAAAATATCGGTTCCATCCTGTGCTAACGAAGTCAGGCCAGGCAGCAAGCTGCGCCGTCAAAACCGGCCTCTCTAGAGCATCCACAATGACTTCTGTATCGAGGGAATAGTTTCGGGATACCTTGATGGTTCGGTTATTGACCAGAGGTATTCTCAAATCCACTCGCAGGGAATGTTTCGCCTTGTCAGGTAGAATCTGCGTGTTGGCAGCAATGAGTTCTGGGGTAAGGCCGTAGTCCAAAATTTCAGGCTTGAAGGGAAACAGGTATCTCTTGGAACTGACCTCATCTCCAACTTCCAGGTAGTAGACTCCTTCTGGTTTTTTCGGCAGCTTTACCTCAATCAAGCGATCCTCAAAAAGCGAACGTGGATCTTCTTTTACTTTCTTGCCAGTACCAGCCAAAAATGTGAATGGTAGTGGGAGTGGTTGGTTTGCTCTTATCCAACGCCCGTCATAAATCTTGATTCGCTCGTTTACTACTTCCTGACCATTGGAATTAAGCAGAATTGAGCCACGATCTGGGCGAAAGCAAAACATTAAATCTGTGTGGCCCTTCAGATACAGATCGCTTTCACCCGGCAGGCTGATTCCAGGAAGGCCGCGCACTGTATCTTTGTACCTTTCAATCGCGAACCACTCGATCGGTTCGCCGTCAACGTCATTGGTTTTCCAGTCGCTTGACTCTTTTGTCCAAGCGTCTAATCGCTCAATAAGATTGGTGATTCTTCTTCTTGCATCCGCTTTTTTGGCGGCTGGCTCGTAACCCATCCACGCGCCGAGTTCCTCATTCCCTTCGAGGCCAGCCTTGAGCCCTTGAATCCAACTAAGTAGAAGTCCGACATAGAAAGTATCGCCAAATTGTTTGTAGTAGGCGATTGGATCGCTCAAACGGCCCTCGGGCGACCTGAAAGGAATTGAAGACGGACACTGATGGGCAACTCCGGTAAAAACCAGCGTGCGTGGCGAAGTAGCGCCGAGTACGACGCGGTCCACCACGATCATCTGGAAATCATTCCACTTGCCAGCTTCGACATCCACGTCCCCCACTTGATACTTAGGACGAAGGTCAGAGAAGGTGTTGGCGATTCTACTCTTCTTAAACACGACATCATTCAATGAGACAGACTTGATTTCCACGTTCAGGTTCAATGGCCGAGCCAACGCTAAAACACCAAGTAAGCCACGCCATTGATCTTCAATGTCCCGGTGTGAGGGATGTTGCTCCTTATACAGAGCGCTTTCGAACAGGAGCAAGCGGGCCCACGGTGTGGGTACGCTATTGAGCAGGTCGGTATCCTGCAGCGACTGTGATACATCCAGGTTCTTCGCGAACGTCTCCAAAGTGCGAACATGATCGCCCTGCTGCCAAGTGCCAACGGTAGTCGGCCAGTCGATTCCATCTCGCCCTATGTCATCGAGTAGCTTTGTAACAAATTTCGACATAACCAATTGTCCTTCGTGATCGGAAGTTTCATGACTCCAAAAAGGGGCGTGTGAATCGTCAGTCGCCCGCTTCTATGTTCTCCAAAAATAATTCTCTGTGCAGAAGTCCTTTACCGCTTGATGAAGAAGGTAGACGAAAAGTCCCGTGCCGGAATCGGTTCCCGCCTGAGTTAATCTGATCGCGTCCATCTTTTCGAGTATGCGATCATAGCCGTCTTTGTCTTTTATGTATTTCGGGTTGCTTGCCATTCCGCCCATCAAGTTTGCCACGTATTGTTCACACAGTCCCCTTTCCTCGATCAGCAAGTAGTTCCAATTAAATAACTGTGAGGTGGCTTGGGATCCAGTCTTGCCAATCTGGTCGAGCCACTGTAAGTACGCATTAGAGAAATCATAAAGGTGGCGTAATTGGGTGCCTTGATTATCAAGGCTAAGCTCGCTGAAATTGTTCCGATACCAAGTCGTCTCTTTGTATTCGAAACGATTGACAAAACCCTGGTAGAGAAAATTCTTAAAGAAGTATGTAAACGTCGCATAGACGACGAGCTTTCTTTTGACTTCTTCACGGCGAACAGCTTGATCGGGATCAACGGGGAGCGTTTCCCAACGCACTTCAAGGTCTTGTTGCTCTTGATTTACCGTTCTGATGGTATCCGCAAAATGAAGTTCGGCCGCATTCGGCTTGATCTGATTCTTTTGGAAGAAGTCCCACGCTGCGAGAGCGGCCGCGATCTCTGCATAATGAGGACTGTTCAATTGCCTCTGCCCTCCGACCTCATTACTGGTATTTGTTTGCGGTCGTGCCGGTGCTCCTACAGAGTAAACGTGCTGATAGCCGGGTGGTACGTGGGCGTAATGAATCAAAGCCGCCTGTGTAGCAACTGCATGTCGGGCGCTATCTGTTCCGGGCCCCGCGTTTTGTCCTTCTGAACTTCGCTGCGGAAAAGAGAAATAGGGAGTCATCATGGCACATCCATAACGAATCTTCTTACGACCGTTTTCTGCAATTACAGTTTTTGGAAGACGGTCAATTAAGGAAGGAATCGTCGGCAATCCTGCGGCACCGGTTCCCCCAAACACTGAGCCCATGACGAAGATTTTCGCATCAGCCGTCTTTAGATCGCTGTCAAGATTAACAAGAAACTCGTTTAAGCCGCTGTCCTTAAGATCTGCCGTCGCTTCAAGGTCTTGTTTGAGAGCAACCGAACCTACGTTCGTTCTACCACGGTATCCTGCGTCCAAAGTCATCTCTAAGTCATTGTCTTCATAAAACAACTTGAGAAAGTCTTTCAACTCAGGTTCTTGTGCCTGGAAATCGATAACTGTCTTAAACTTGCGTTCGGGAGAGGTGTTAGGGTTGTGCCAAAAAACCGTTTGCTGCGCGTTGCCACCGATCTGACGGTTAATTGACGCCCGAAAAAGCGCTGGCTCCGGCATATCGATTGGACCTATGATCCTTCTTGTCCGCCGAGGCTTATTTGGCTGCTTGGCCAAATGCAAAGCGTGATACGCGGTCATGATTTGACGGGTCTTAGAGCTATTTCCATTACTCTGATCCGGATCGATTATCAAGACGTGGATTTCCTCTTTGAACAAACCGGCCGCCGCTAGATAAACGACAGCTTCTAAACATCTAGAGCCAGTTCCGCCAATTGCTATTAAGTAATTACGTGCCATGCTTCTGCTACTCCTTTTTTTGCGGCCAGCGACCCGTTCGAAGAAAACCCCCCACTTCGAAGATGACCGTGAATAAAGTTTTCAATAACTATCAAGTTCAGCTACTTACCGCGCGGTCCCCACCAAAAAGCATACGGACATCGACTGTTGGGACGAAAATGAGTAGTGATCGCAACCAGTAAGAAGAACGCAGCCAAAGCAGCCAATAATAGATAGAACGTATTCATGCTCAGCCAGACCTGGCCCAATGCTTCAACGGCGGTCAGACTTGCGGAGGTAAAGAAAGGAAATAATGCCCAGACGTCCAAAAACAATAGGAGTCCACAGGCCACCGTTACTGCAATCAGCCATAACCCAAGTTTTCTTCGTGCTTGGTTGTTGACTTGGAGTTGGTGGCTTTGAACTTTTAGCCGACTCAGGTGAAACGCCCCTACTAACGCTCCGATCGCAGCTGTAATGATTGGCACCCAAATAATTCTGGATCTAAACCAATCGTCAACTCTCTCAGGCGGGATTACTTCCTGAGCATACACACTCGTGGGTAATATAATCGCCGTGGAAATGACCATCGAGCGGACCGCCATTATCAGCTTTTTTCTTAACATGCGAATCGCCTCTCTATTGGATCACTCTCGCCTAACGCGCTGAAGTCACCGATTTGTTACGGTAAGAAAAAGTGGTGGATACACTTTATCCATTAATCTCTTTTTAAAATGAATATCGGTGAGTGCATTGATAAGTTCGTAAAAGCGGAACGTCTTATTTGCGTTCTCACGCACACTATCATCTCGCGTCGACAGATCCTGAATGCCTTGCCGCAAGGATTTCGGCGATGCGGCGAGTCTTATATGATAAAAGCCGTAATTGGAACTTGGGTCTTTTGAAAAGGTCACAACGAGATTGATTCCCGGTGAAGAACCAGCCTTTTTCCTCACGTCTTTTTCAGACTCACTATTCTTATGGTCTGGCGGCTGTGGAACAGGCGAAGTGCTGGCCGCGCTGTCTTTGTCTCCTTCGTCAGGCTTTTCTTTGTCAGAATCGGCCTTAATAAGGAAGCCTGTCGGCGGGCCGCTCTCAGTTTTTTTGAATTGCCCACTTTCCCATCGATAGTATTCAGTGATCACGTCAAGCTTGAAATCAGAGGCTGGGTACTCCTGCGAGAGCAGGCACTTTATGTTGTATTGAACAGGGACAGTATTACCCTGCGCAAATAATCCAAGGTCAAACATCTGCCAGTAATACGACGCGTCTGGCGGTTTTTGAATTGAATACATTCCTTTCATGCGTTCATTCAAGACAGGAATGCAAGAGACTGAACTATCCGAGAAGAGAATAGAGCGCATGTCCGGAAATCGTCGCTGTAATCTCTCCTGAAGATCCCGGAAATCTCTTTCCGTTGGACTAAAAACAAATGCATAAAAAGGCCGTGCAGGGACAGGAATCGACGGCAAAAATGCCCGGTTATGCTCAGAGTAAAATGGTCCACTGAACGAGCTGGTAAAAACAAAGATACCCAGGACCCTTCCCCGTTCCATCCAGCTTTGAATTGCTCGGACTACAGGAGGCGAGGTAGCTCCTCTTGGCTCAGAATAGACGCCATCAGAAATCAAAACAGAGAGGACAGACTTATTTTCCTTTGCTAGAGTATCAATTAATCGATCATCGGGGTTGTACGACAAATTGTAGAAATCAGGTCTGTGTAGTTCGAGGCCAAAATCAACTCGCTGGACAAGTCTAGCGTCGTTTTCAAGCTGTTCGGTTCCTCTTTGCCCGTACTTAAACAGTTGGCATCCGGGCATAGCATCACCAATCGCGTCCAATAATTCGTCGAACTTGGTGTGCTTTGTGGTATTCACGAAACCCTTCATCGATAAGGACGCATCAAGATACACTCGTCTCTCTTCAAGAGAACTCGTGGGACTCAACGCTTTTGGCGGAGCGGGTAATGATCGCGTAATCGTTGCTGCCAAATCTCTCGACGCCTCTGCCACTCGCTTTTTCTCGTTACAAGCAGTGGAAGACAAGTTCAAAGCCAAGAACAGGAGAAGCAATATTCTTGTCGGCCGACACAAATACAGCATTCTGTTTTTGCCCGACACGCTGCCGATAACAGAAAGGCTTATATGGTTCAAGCTATTTCACACCTCAAGTGCGACCTTTGCCCTTGCACACAGTACAGTTTCCTGACCCGCCGCATTTCGAGCAGGTATACTTACCCGTTATGCGATAATCTCCGCCGTGACCATTACATTTCGAACACTTTCCCGTTCCGTGACATCCTTTGCATTCAGCC
>Ga0070699_100004272_pt1 | contig 12628 bp, 9 predicted proteins | sample KBSK1503metaG_FD_65473 | JGI IMG/M metagenome (GOLD analysis project Ga0070699, IMG submission 65473) | Corn, switchgrass and miscanthus rhizosphere microbial communities from Kellogg Biological Station, Michigan, USA - KBS K1-50-3 metaG | ecosystem: Host-associated > Plants > Roots >...
TCATCCTGATGATCCCGGTCGTGCTCTCGCAGCTCGCCTGCGAGGCGTTCATGTACATCTGGCGCATCGACCTGAACGTGAACTCGCTCCCCATCGCCGCCGCCGGCGCCGGGGTGGGCGTCGACTACGGCATCTACCACTTCAGCCGCATGATCGACGCGTTCGACGAGGGGCGGAACATCGAGGACGCGGTGGACTACGCCACCGCGACGACTGGCAAGGCGATCATCTTCACCGCCACCACGATGGTGGCGGGCACGATCTTCTGGTGGTTCTCGGCCCTCAAGTTTCAAGCCGAGATGGGACTCCTGCTGGCGCTCCTCATGCTGTTCAACACCTTCGGCGGGCTCGTCATCGTGCCGGCCTGGGTGAAGATCCTGAACCCCCGCTTCCTGACCGAACGGCGCCGCGGGGTCGACCGGGTCCCCGAGCGGCTGGCCGTCGGGTGATCGCTGCCGAGCAGCTGACGAAACGCTTCGGCGGGCGCACCGCCGTCGACCACGTGTCCTTCGCGGTGGAGCGCGGCGAGGTGGTCGGGTTCCTCGGCCCGAACGGCGCCGGCAAGACGACGACGATCCGGCTCCTCGCCGGCGTTTTTCCTCCCAGCGCGGGGCGCGCGCTCGTCGACGGCCTCGACGTGGTCACGAGCCCGCTCGCCGCGCGCCGGCGGCTCGGCTACGCACCCGAGCGGCCAGCGCTGCATCGCGAGATGACCGTCGCGGGCTTCCTCGAGTTCGCCGCCGGCATGAAGGACGTGGCGGGGCGCCGCGCCCGTCGCGAGGCCGTCGGCAAGGCACTGGACCGGATCGGCCTCCGCGAGGTCGCCGACGAGCGGATCGGCGCGCTCTCCAAGGGCTACCATCAGCGCGTCGGCCTGGCGCAGGCCCTGATCGGAGACCCGCCCGTCCTGCTCCTCGACGAACCGACCGGCGGCCTCGACCCCGCGCACTCGCTCGAGACACGCCGGCTGATCCGCGCCCTCGGCGAGGAGCACGCCGTGCTCGTCTCGAGCCATGCGCTCGCGGAGGTGGAGGGCCTCTGCGACCGGGTGGTGATCCTGCATCGCGGTCGCGTGCTCGCCGCCGATCGCCCCGCCGAGCTCGCGGCGCGCCTCCGCCAGACCTCGCGCATAGACGTGGAAGCGGCAGCGCCAGGGGACGCCCTCGTCGCGGCGCTCGCCGCCGTGCCCGGCGTACGGCACGTCGACCTCCTCGCGCCCGCCAACGGTCACGCGCGCTGCCGCGTCGAGGCCGAGCCGGGTGAGGACGTGCGTGCCCGCCTGGCGGCCGACGTCGCGGGGCGCGGCTGGGGCTTGCTCGCCCTGGCCCCCCTGGAGGCGTCGCTCGAGGAGGCGTTCCTGGCGCTGATCGGACCGGCGGAGGAGCCATGAGGAAGACGCTCCTCATCTGCCGTCGCGAGCTCGCGGCGCTGTTCGGGGGCCCGCTCGCGTACGGGCTCGCCGCCGTCTTCGTCCTCCTCACCGGCTACTTCTTCTACAGCGACCTCGTCTTCTTCGTGCTCTTCGGGGGGGCGAGTCTCCCGGCCGGCCTCTGGCGCTTCGTCTTTCTCGACTACCGGCTGGTGGCGCTCCTCGTGCTGCCGCTGCTCAGCATGCGGCTGCTCGCGGAAGAGCGGAAGCTCGGCACCCTCGAGCTCCTCTGGACCTACCCGGTGCGCGACCGGGAGGTGCTGGCCGGCAAGTTTCTCGCCGCGCTGGTCGTCTACCTCGTCCTGCTGGCGATGACGGCCTCGGGACCGATCGTCCTCTACGCCCTCCATCCGTTCGCACCTGGCCCGGTGATCGCCGGCTACGTGGGACTCGTGCTCCTCGGCACCGCATTCCTCGCCTGCGGCACGGCGGCGTCCGCCATCACCGAGAACCAGGTGGTGGCGGCGATGCTCACCTACGGGGTGCTCGTCTTCTGCTGGTTCGTGTCGTGGAACGAAGCCGCCGTCGGCGAGGCGGTGGCGCCGCTCCTCCTCCAGCTCTCGCTCTTCGATCACTTCTACGGCTTCGCCCAGGGCGTCATCGACAGCCGGGACGTCGTCTACCTGGCAGCGTTCACCACGCTCTTCCTCTTTCTCGCCGCGCGCGCGCTCGGCACACGTGCGTGGCGGGGGGTCGTATGACCCGCCCGCAGCTGCTCCTTGGCGTGCAGATCGCGACCGTCCTCGCGATTCTCGCGTGCGTGGTGACGCTGGCCGCGTTGCACCCCCGCCGCATCGACCTGACCCCCGAGCGGCGCTTCACCCTGTCCGCGCACACCCGGGAAGTGCTCGTCCGCGTGCACGACGACGTCCGCATCACCGCCTTCTACTCGAGCCAGGAGGGCGTCATCCGCCGCGAGATGGCGGATCTGCTGGCGCTCTACCAGGAGGCGCAGCCGCGGGTCACCGTCCGCCTCCTCGACCTGGACCGGAGCCCCGGCCTGTCCCAGCGCCTGGGCGTCAGCTCCTACAACACGGCGGTCGTCGAAGCCGGCGAGCGGCGTGAGCGGCTCGACCTCGTGAACGAGGAGACCGTCACCGCCACGCTGCTCGACGTCGCCGGCACGCCGCCGGTCGTGACCTACTTCGTCGTGGGTCACGGCGAGCGCGACCCGCGCGATGGCGACGAGCGGCGCGGGGCCTCCGAGGCGGCGCGCACGCTCGCTGCCGAGGGGTTCCGGGTGCGCGCGCTCGAGGGCGCGGCCCGGATCCCGACGGACGCGGGGCTCGTGGTGGTGGCCGGACCGACGCGCGAGCTGCCGCGCGCCGAGACGGATACGCTGGCTGCGTATCTCGGCGGCGGAGGCCGCGCGCTCGTGCTCGCCGATCCCCGGACGCCGGCGTCGATGGCCCGGCTGCTCGAGCGCTTCGGGATCGAGCTCGCGTCCGACGTCGTGGTCGACGAGCAGGCACGTCTCTTCGGCACCGACGGCCTCTCGGCCCGGGTCGCTTATTTGAACCAGGCGCTCATCCCGACGCCCGTCGACGCCCAGGCGCTGCTCCCCGTCGCGCAGACGGTCCGGCTCGCCGATCCCGCGCCCGCCGGCGTCCGCACCGACTACCTCGCCATGACCGGCGAGACGGCGTGGGCCGATGTCGACCGGCGGGCGCTCCGCGAGGGCAGCGCCGCCTTCCGACCCGATCGTGACCGCCGCGGCCCGCTGCCGGTGGCGGCGCTCGCCCGCATCGGCGGCGCGGGCGGGTCGAACGGTGCGGAGGGCCGGCTCGCCGTGGTCGGCGACGCCGACTTCGTGACCAATCTCCACGTGAACGTCCTCGGCAACCGCGACCTGCTGCTCGCCGTCGGGGGCCTCGTGGCGCGCGGCGACGCGCTGACCGGCGCCCGCCCGCCCGCCCCACCGGGCGGCACGTTCTCACCGCTCACGCTGACCGCGCGCGAGGCTCGCGCCATCTTGTGGGGGGCCGTCGTCAGCCCGAGTGCGCTCCTCGCGGCCACCGCGCTCTGGATGGCGCGCCGCCGCCGGCCGGCATGACGGTCCGCGGCACCGTGCTGCTGGTCGGCCTCCTGGCCGCTCTCCTCGCCTACCTCTGGCTGGGCGAGCTCCGCCCGCGTCACGGCCGGGCGCGGGCGAAGGCGATCCCCACCCTGCTCGTGGCCGCACCGGCGGAGGTGACCCGCATCGACCTCGAAGAGCAGGGCAAACGGCTGGTCGCCATCCGGCGCGACGGAAAGTGGGTGGATCCCGAGGGGCATGCGTGGCGCGGCGACGCCGTCGGCGACCTCCTCGACACGCTCGGCACGCTCTCGCCGGTCATGGTGGTCGACGCGGATCCCGCCGAGCCGAGCGACTATGGCCTGGGACCGGACACGCCGCGCCTGCGCCTCATGGCGGCGCAGGGGAAGGAGCTCTTGAGCCTGGAAATCGGCGAGCGTAACCCCGCCTGGACCGGGCTCTACGCCCGGCTCGCGGGGCAGCGCGAGGTCATCCTCGTCGGCGCGGTGCTCCACTGGGAGCTCGAGAAGCTGCGCGACGCCGCGCCGGAACACGAGAAGCCTTGACATTGAAGATGCGGATGGGTGAAGCATCGCCGCTCGCCGCACGGAGGCATCGATGAAGATCGCCCTGCTCGCAACGCTCCTGGCCAGCGCGCCGCGGCTTGCCTGGGCGGCACCGCCCGCCGACCAACCCTGGACGCTCGAGGCCAGCAACTGGCAGGACGGCAAGGACCTCCTGCCCGAGCCCGTCCTCAAGCACCTCCAGAAGGGCGAGTACTGGTTCAAGGTCGTGCCAGTCGACGCGAAGAAGTTCCACGACAACTACGCCAAGAAGTTCTGGGACCTGACCGCCGCCAACGAAGGCAAGTACGATCTCGACGAGGCGACGTGCGGGCTGAAGGACAAGGCGACCGGTAAGAACCCGGATTTCGTGGTCGGCATGCCGTTCCCGAAGGTCGACGCCGGCGATCCGCAGGCGGCGTGCAAGATCGCTTGGAACTTCACCTTCGCGGGAAACGGCGCCGGCGGCGGCGGCGCGACCTTCACCTTGAACGGCATCGATTCCGGGGGAGAGTTCCGGCGCATCAAGGCGTTCGTGCACACCATGGGCTACCAGGGACGCCTCGACGGCAAGCTCAAGGAGAACCCCGAGAACCTCGAGGGCCAGGGCGTGACGGCGGCTCTCGAGCCGCAGGATGTCGAGGGCTTCTCGGCGCTCACCAAGCGCTACTGGGACTGGGACAGCCAGGACGCGATCTGGGCCTACGTGCCGCAGACCCGCCGCGCCCGCCGGGTGAACGCCGCCACCCGCTCCGAGCCGGTGCAGGGCCTCGACATCTTCGCCGACGACCTCAACTGCTACGGCGGCAAGGTCGAGTACTACAAGTGGAAGCTGGTCGGTCAGGGCAACATCCTGGCGCCCGTCGTCCAACCCTATCCGTTCCAGATGAAGCAGGTGAACCGGAGCCGGTACGTGATCCAGACGCCCTACGAGAAGGCCGGCTACGAGATCCCCGGCAGCAAGGGCGCTCCCTGGTGGATCCACGACAACCTCGTCTTCGTACAGCGTCCGGTGTGGATCGTCGAAGGGCAGTCGAGCGACCCGTACTACAACTTCGGGAAGGTCATCATGTACTTCGACCGCGAGATGTACCGCATCTACTGGAAGCTCGTGCACAACCGCGCGGGCGAGTACTTCTACACGGCGGCGTGCGGCTACCATTTCGTGAAGAACGACGACACGTTCTCGGCGGTGTTCCCGAGTCTCGTGATCGGCGTCAACGACAAGATCAACCGCGCCGCGATCGGGGGGCGGTACCAGAGCTCGTTCATCGAGCGGAACTGGGACCCGAACTACTTCTCGCTGCGGACGTTGACGCACATGTCGGACTGAGCGGCGCCGATGCGGCGGGCCATCCTCGCGCTGCTCGTCGCGACGGCGTGGGCTGCGGGGCCGGACGCGCAGGTCCTCGAGCACCACGGCCGCTGGGAGTCGGGCTACGGCGCCCAGTTCTACAACGTCGTCGGCCGGCTCCGGAACACGAGCGGGCACGCGCTGCGCTACGTGAAGCTCCGCATCGAGGCGCTCGACGAGCACGGCAAGGTGGTGGCGTCGACGGAGACGTACAACGAGAACGCCGAGGCGCTCGGGGTGCCGGACGTCGATGCCAAGGCATTGCTCGCGTCGGGCAAGGTGAAGCCGCTCGCGGCGGGAGCGGAGGAGCGGTTTCGGGGGAGCTTTCTCAAGGAAGAGACGCCGGCATTCACGGACTACCGGGTGCGGGTCGTCGAGACGCCCGCAGACTGAAGCTCCACGCGGCGGGAGCGCCGCATGGGGGCTTCGAATAGAGTCCGGGAACCCCTTCGTGGTCGCCGTGCTTCTGCGGTATGGCTCGCGCTGCGATGGCTGATTCGCTTCCGGCCCGTCGAGCAATGCTCGTCCTGGCCGTGCTCGCCGTCGCGCAAACGGCGTCTGCGCTCTTCGTCCCTGGAGGCGGCAACTCGCGCTCCGACTGCTACGCGGGATTCGACGTCGAAGCACGGGGCTGCCACGGCCTGCTGCAGAGTAGCCCGAATCGCATCTATGGCTTCGATGACGGCGGCGAATGCACCTTCCGGGTCAGACTCTGCACGGACGTCGCCGTCCCGGGCTGCCGGGCGGCCACCGTCGTGCGGTTCCCGACGAACTCGGCGGACCTGCCGATCCCGCCCGTGCCAGCGTCCGGCCGCTCGTGCGGGAGTGCCGCGACGATCACGGTGCCGGCACGCGGGCGCGGCGTCAGGATGCACGTAGTCGCGGTCGCGAAGGGGCGCCCGAGGAGGGATCGGGACACCCTCGTGCTGCGCTGCCGCCGGATCGGCGCCGCGCCGATCTACGGCGCGCTCGGCGTCCCGGCCACCCTGCCCTCGTGCGCGGACCTGCCATCCGATCGATGTCCACCGAATCCCGCGGGCGGACCGAACGAGCTCGACGTCACGCTGGCGGGCAGCGGCACGGACCTCGACGTCGGATGGACGGGCACCTTCCACAACTTCGCGGTTCCCGGGGGCTCGACGCTCAAGCTCTGTGCGCTCGGGTGTGATCGCGACGCCAACCCGCTCTGCGGCGTGTGCGGACCGACCGGTGCCGGCTCGATCAACGGCGAGCTGCTCGGTCAACCGGTGCCGCTGATCGCCGCCAACGTGCCGCTCTGCGTGGCGAATCGGCTCGCGTCAGACCAGCCGATCAGAGGAGCAGCCGACATCAGGAGCGGCGACGTGAACGTCGTGGTCGACCTCCGCTCCGACGTCTTCCTCACGACGGCAGCGCAGGTCTGCGCCGCACTGCAATGGCGGGACGTGCAGCGGGGGGCCGAACGACGGCAAGTCGTGCGTGGTGGAGGCGACGGTCACCGTGGCGCAGGCGGTCGGCGACAAGTTCTACTCGCTCTCCCGCGACTGTCCTCCCTCGAAGGAGACGCACGAGTTCGGAGGGTCCCTCTCCGTCCACCTGCCGCTCACGTCGGGGAAGGCGTTGTGCTGCGCTCCGCGCCCGTGCCTCGCACAGCCGGGCGACCCGTCGGTGGGCATCCCCGTGCAGGATGACGAGTGCTCGGGCGGACGTTGCAACGCGAGCTGCACAGGTACCGCCTGCGCAGGTACCGCGCCCGACGGTCGATGCGTCGACAGCCGGGGCGGTGTCAGCCAGGTGTGCTGCTCGAGCGACACGACGACGCCGTGCTTTCCGACCGCGGAGGACTTCGGCGTCGCCGGCAAGATCGAGCGGAACGGCGTCGCGTTGTCGGTGAGTCCGGCCTGGCCGGATGCGAGCTATCCTAAGAGCGGCAGCGGGACGCTCGTGTCCGTGTTCTGTGTCCCGGCGACGACGTTCGGCATCGTCAATACGGTTGCCGGGCTTCCGGGTCCCGCGGCGATGATCCTTCCGAGCGCGGTTCGCTGGCAGATGCAGTAGCGGCCACGCCGCCGTTCCGCGGCCTCGAGCCCGATAGCATCGTCGCGCGCCGAGCTGCATCGCCCGTCCGCGCTCTCCGAGTACCGTTCCCGACTATAGTACTCGCCGTCATGGTACTCGATTGAGAGAGCGACCAAGATAACGCGCAGGTCGCAAACCGTTTCGATGAGCGATGACTGCCCACGCGTAGCAATGCGAGGTGCTCCATGACGAGAACATCCATGGTTGCTACAGCCATTTCCTCGAGAAGCAGCAGGTGGACCGTCGTCGGGTTCATCGGCGCGGCCGCGCTGGCATGCACCGCCTCAGGAGCGCAGCAACCGCCTGTCGACCGATATCTCTGTTACAAGGCCGCCGTACGCGGAACCGCATTCGTGCCGACGACGGCCGTGCTCGAGGATCAGTTCGGCCGCGCAGGCTACGATGTGAAGAGGATTCGCTGGCTCTGCAATCCGGCCACGCAGGACGGCGAGCCGCCGGCGCACGCGGCCGTTCACCACGTCGGGTACCAGATCAAGCGCCCCGTGGGCGCTCCGAGGCCTCCCAGGAGCGATCACGTCACGAGCGACGAATTCGGGTCGCGTACGCTTACCGTCGTGAAGCCCGAGATGCTGCTCGTTCCGTCAGCCAAGGTCCTCGGCGCGGGCGGCACCAGCACGGTCGACACTACGGGGGTCGATCACTTCGAGTGCTACAAGGCCGTGTTGGCCAAGGGATCGCCTCCATTCGTGCCCCCTTCGGAGATCATGGTCGCCGATGAGTTCGGCGGACCAGCACCGTACCAGGTGAGGAGGGTCACTAAGCTTTGCACCCCGGTGAACAAGAATGGCGAGGACCCGACGGCCCCGCAGCATCCGGGCCATCTCGTCTGCTACCAGCTCCGCGTCGGGGCTGCTCAGCAACCGTTTGCCATCGAGACGGTCTCGACCAACAACACAAACTTCGGCCCGGCGATCCTCGACGCGAGGTCGGGGGCGGAGATCTGCGTGTCAGCCTCGAAGGACGAACCGTCCACGAGTACCACCACCACGAGTACCACCACCACGACCTCCACGAGCCCGTTGATCACCACCACCACCACGACGACAACAACGACGTCGACCACGGCGACCGCCGTCACAACCAGCAGCACCACCACCACGAGCACGACGACGACGCTCTGCTGCTCGGGCGGGACGCCGACGAAGTTGACGTTCACGAGCGCCCTCGCCTCGGGTCCATGTGGTCATCTCGAGAACGATGCGGGCAGCAACTTCTTCAACCTCGCCTGCGGGGGCCTCTACTTCGGCGGGGCGGCAGTCGGCTTCACGCTTCCCGTGCCAACCCCGGACATGGCCGTCTCCGCCTTCAACGTCGCGTCGTGCAGCAACGGGCAACTCACGCTCTCTCCAATGACGGCGGCTCAAGCGGGAGGAAACCGCTGCTCGGGCGGATCCAACCATCACAACCCCTGCACTACGAATGCGGATTGCCCCGGAGGGGTGTGCAAGCTCCTTCAGTGCACGAAAGCCGGCTGCTTGGTCGGTCCCCCCGTACCAGGGCCGAACCGGGGGCACGGCGGATCAAGCACGAGCAAGTGCGTCGTCAACACCCTTGCCTCGGACGCGGCCGGCACTGCGAGCTGCGGAACCGGCACCGTCCACATCACACCGCTGCTCCTGACCGGCTCGCTGTACCTCACGGGTGATCTGCTGCCGATGCGGTGCTCCGGCGGGTCGACTCCGGGTGCCAACTGCGCTACGAGCGCCGGCTGCGGCTCCATCGCTGCGGGCTCGTGCCCTGGCGGCACCTGCGTCAACGACACCGGCCGGTGCAGCGGCAACGGCGCCCCGTGCTGCTCGGACTCGGACTGCGGGTCCGGGGCCTGCGAGACGGGCGCGTGCGCGGGCGGGTCGAACGTGGGCAAGGGCTGCATCACCGACGGAGATTGCCCGGGCAGCACCTGCAAGACGCTCATCCAGCCATGCCCCATCTGCAACCCCACGACGAACAAGTGCAACGGCGGCGCCAACAACGGGCTCGCCTGCACACCCGGCAGTTCGGCGTTCGACGGGGACTACCCGACGAGTCACGATTGTCCGCCTCCACCTGCAACCTCCGTCGCCAGCATTTCCGTGGAGGTCGCGAACACGGCCTCGACCGACATCCAGAAGATGACCGCCGTCGATCTGCCCGATCAAACGAACGTCTTCTGCGGCTTCTGCAAGAACAAGTTGTCCAACACGTTCGCGCGCACGTGCGGCGGTACGGCCTCGGGCGCCAGTTGCAGCTCCGACTCCCAGTGCGGCGCGCAGAAGTGCCTCGCGGTCCCGTGCACGTCGAACATGGACTGCGCGACCGTGGCGGGCTTCGCGAGCTGCGGACAGCGAACCCCGGGCGCGTTCACCAGCATCGATCTAGCCCGAACGATCGTCGAGAACGGATCGCCTGCGGGTCAACTGGCGGTGGGCGGTCCACCGAAGTTCGCGACGATCGTCGGCATCACGTGTGCGCCGCCCACGTTCAGCTCTCTCGTCGATTCGGCGGGCGACCTGCCGGGCCCGGGTGCCGCGTCCATACCGGTCATCATGAGCCTTCTTCCCTAGGTCCTCGATGACGCAAGCCTGAGCGGAGCGCCCCATGCTGGCTCTTCGCTTCCTTCGCGGGCGCTCGGGACGCGCCGCCCTCGCGGCCGGCGCGCTCGCGATCGCGGTGGCCGGGATCGCGGCCACCGACCTCGTTAACCGCGCCGTCGTGCGGGCCTTCGTCGCGGTGATCGAGCACACCGCAGGCCCGGCCGCCCTGCGGGTGACGGCGGGCGACGGCGCGCTCTTCCCGGACCGGCTAGCCGAGACGGTGGGGCACATTCCCGGTGTCGCACTCGTCATGCCGGTGTTGACCACGACCGCGTTCACTGCGGAAGGCGCGCCCGAGCCGCTGATGATCCACGGCCTCGACCTGGCGGACGAGAGGACCGCTCACCTGTACGGTGCGTCCACCGCCCTGGACCGTCCGCTCACGGTCCTCCACTCGGACGCGATCATCGTCACCCGCCGCTTTGCCGCCCGTCGACACGTCCGGGTCGGGGAGAGCGTCGTGGTCGTGACGCCGGGGGGGCCTCGGCGTCTCGTCGTGCGTGCCCTCCTCGACCCGGACGGTGCAGCGCGCCTCTACGGCGACGATCTCGCCGTGATGCACCTCCCCGCCGCGCAGGCGATCTTCGCCCGGCCGGGGCTGGTGAGCCGGATCGATGTGGTCCTCGAGCGGCAGGCGAACCTGCCCCGCGTGGCCGCGGCCGTGAAGGCGGCCCTGCCCGCGGGCCTCGGCGCGACGGCGCCGGCGGAGGAGGCGCTCCGGGTACGTCGCCTCATCCGTTCGCTGCAAGCCCTGCTCTGGACCGCGGCCGCGATCGGAGTGGTCCTGAGCTTCTTCGTCGCCTTCTCTCATCTGGCCTCGCATTTCGAGGGACGTGCCTGGGATGCGGCAGTGCTCCGGGCTCTCGGCGTGCGAACGGGGGCGGTGTGGCGCGAGCTCATGAACGAAAGCGTGCTGCTCGGGGCAGCCGGAATTGCGCTCGGCATTCCACTCGGGATCGCGCTTGCCCGGGTGCTCCTGCCGCTCGTCACCACCACCGTCGCCCTCGATCATTCCCTGCCGCACCCGGCGTCCACGCTCGGCATCCGCCCCGGGTCGTTGGCGCTCGCCGGCAGCGTCGGTCTCGTCGCGGCGCTCCTCGCCGCCGGCGCACCCGCGTGGCGCGCAGCGCGCGTCCCGGTCACCGAAGGACTTCGGGGCCGCGGTCGCGAGCAGGCGGTCGCCAGCCCGGGCGCCGGCGTGCTGGCTCGCTGGGCGTGGCTCTTCGCCACGATCGCGGCGCTGGCGTTGCAGACGATCGCTCGCTCGCCGCGTTGGGGAATCGCCGCGACGGCCGTCGTCGTCGCCGGGGTCGCGCTCGCCGTCCGGCCGCTCCTCGGGCTCATCGGGCCGCCGCTCGCCGCCACGCTCGATCGGTTCGGAGGTCCTGCCGGTCCACTCGCGTGCGCCGGCATCCTCCGGCGCGCTCGGCGCACCACGCTGCTGGTGGCGACGATCGCGGTGGGCATCGGATGCGTACTCTGGGCCCACACGATCGCCACGAGCTTCGAGCAGACGGTCGCCGATGCGCTGCGCGGGACCTTCGGCGCGCCGCTCGTGGTGAGCTCGGCGCGCGTCGGCCCTGGCTGGATTCCGGCGCCGCTGGACGAGCAGGTCCTCGACGCGCTCGCTGGCGTCGCGGGAGTCACGGCCTCGGCCGGCAATCGTATCCTCACCTGGCACTACCGAGACCGGGCGATCGCCCTCAACGCGTTCGACGCCTCCTATTTCACCCATCCTCGATTCGGACGGCCGCAGCTCGTCGGAGAGCACACGGCGGACGTCTGGGACGCGGTCGCGCGGGGCGCCGGCGTGATCGTGTCCAGCAACTTCGCGTTGAACTTCGGGATGCGCGTCGGTGACACGCTGGACCTCGCGACACCGGCCGGTCTGCTCGACCTCCCGATCGTCGGCATGACGACCGCCTTCGTCTCCGCGGGCGGTACGGTGGAGATGAGCCGTGCGCTGCTGGCGCGCGAGTGGCGCGATCACCAGGTGAATCGCGTCTGGGTGCGGACGGCGCCCGGGACCGATCCGGATGTCGTGCGGGCCGCGGTGTTCGCCGGCCCCGGCCGCACGTTCGGGCTCCGCGTGCTGACGGGGTCGGAGACCCTCGCCTACCTCGTCTCGCAGGTCCACCGAGCATTCGTGCCGCTCGGAGTGGCGCGCGCGATCGTGCTGCTGGTGGTCCTGCTCGGCATGGCCGACATGCTCGCGGCCGGCGTCGTGGAGCGGACGCGAGAGCTCGGGATGGTGCGGGCGGTCGGTGCCGGCCCGCGCCATCTCCGGCGCATGGTGCTCGCGGAAGGGCTCCTCGTCGCCGCCCTCGGCCTGCTCCTCGCCGGCGCCCTCGGGCTCACGCTCGGCGTGGTCTGGACCCGCAGCACGTTTCCGTACCTCCTCGGCTGGGTCCTCGAAGCTCACGAGCCGGCCCGCGCGCTCCGTTACGAGTAACGATGGCGCCGCCGATCGACGTCCGCCTGGAACGCGTGAGCAAGCGCTACGACGACGGAGGCGCGTCCCTGACGGCGCTGCGGGACGTCGACCTCACCGTGTCGGCCGGTGAGTTCGTCGCCCTCGTGGGACCCAGCGGGTCGGGCAAGAGCACGCTCCTGCGC
>Ga0070699_100004273_pt1 | contig 12628 bp, 8 predicted proteins | sample KBSK1503metaG_FD_65473 | JGI IMG/M metagenome (GOLD analysis project Ga0070699, IMG submission 65473) | Corn, switchgrass and miscanthus rhizosphere microbial communities from Kellogg Biological Station, Michigan, USA - KBS K1-50-3 metaG | ecosystem: Host-associated > Plants > Roots >...
GGTCAGCATTCTGCTGGTGGCCATGGCAGTCATTCGCGGTCTCGATGGCGCAATCTATGCGACCGGTGGCATATTCGCGACCCTTCTTGGTGTGATTCTCTTTTACACCACTTCAGGGATTGGGACGCCGATTTCCGTTGCTTCATTTGTGCTTGGAGTGTTCTGCATTGGCCTTGTAACTCTTCGCATCATTACGGTGTGGAGTGCCCTCCGCGACGGCGAGGCGCTGATTGTTGAAGTAACTGAGGCCGAGGTTGCAAAGGCCCGACTTTACGGCACGCCATGGGGCGACCTGGCCTCGGGAATGGCGGCTAGAGGCGAATATCTGGATCCGGAAACAAGGATACCTGGCCGGTACTACATGCAGCAGCGCTGGGCGACGCGTGTAGAAGCTGGGATGCAGTTGTGGGTGCTACGCCAACATGGGCGCGACTTCCTTTATGCCCCACGTAATCCGTGCTGACCACGAACGGTCGCCTAGAAGAGTTTGGATCCCCGGTTGTGTGCAGTCAGCCTAACCGTGACTGAAACCGCAGCTTTCGTATTTGCTAGCTCCGCCAGGAGGTTCAAAGGGACCACCTTGGTCCAACTTGAAACAGGCCACGGTGAATTAGGGACTTCCTCGAGAGTGCGTCAATTAGGATAACCACGATGCTTGGTTCCCTTCCCGCCGTGGTGATCGTAGTAGCTTTCGTGGTCGTCATCTATGCCGCCACCTCAATCAGGGTCGTGAAAGAGTGGGAAGAAGTCGTTGTGCTGACCTTCGGCAAGTACACCGCCAAACGCAGGCCCGGATTGCGATTTGTGTGGACGGCCATTCAGCGCGGGATAACGATCGACAAACGGGTTCGGACGACACAATTCCAGACGTCCGGGACACTGTCCAAGGACAATGTCCCCGTTGCACTTCTTGCAGTGCTGTTCTGGCAGGTCGTTGATGTCGAGAAGGCCGCGCTGAGGGTCAGCGATTACATGTCAGCAATAGATATGGCCGCACAGGCCACATTACGGACCATCGTGAGCCAGACAGAGTTAAAAGCGCTTCTGGTAGATGCCGCTACGGTCGACGCCCTGATTGCCGAGAAGATCCGCGAAAAGGCATCCGCTTGGGGAATCGAGGTTGGGAACGTTGAGATTCGCGATCTCACGATTCCGCCGTCCCTTCAGGACCTCCTCAGCCGAGAGGCACAGGCTCGCGCTGAGAAGGAGGCTCGCCGTATTGATGGCGAGGCTGAAGTCGTCGCAGCTGAGCATTTTGTGGCAGCGGCCAAGCTCTACGGCCGGCCAGACCTTGCGTTCAATCTGCGTGCACTCAACATCATGATCGAAGCCGTTAAGTCGGATTCGAACACCATGATGTTTTTTCCGACGGAACTAGTCAACGCACTCACCTCACTCAAGGCGGCCACGCCGATTCCCTCAGAAAGCAAGAAGGAATCCGGAGGCTAATCCGAGGCTGGCCGAGTGACGTGGGCGCTAGTTGGTCGTTCGGAGCTATTGACGGGTTGGCCAGGGGGCCTAGTAGGCCGGTATCGGGGCGCCAGTCAGCAGGAACACAACGACTTCAACCAAGAGAGCGAGAGCGCACACGCCGCAGACGATCGAGCCCATAACGATCCCGGCGATGGCTCGACCTGAGTCGGCCATGGTGCCGCCGCTGCTCCGCACGCAGCGAAGCGCGGAGATGCGTGTAAACAGCGCCGCAGGACCAAGAAGTACGCCGAACGGAAAGACCAAAATAACGCCAACTATCCCGAACCACATTGCGTCCGTCGCGCGGCGAGTGTTGGCCATCGCCAGCTCCGCCGACGGGTTTCGGATCCTCAGGACCACAGGATCGATGTGTGAGCCAGTATGGTCGAAAGCATCCTCTCCTTCGGATACGAGCCGCCAGCCCGACAGCTGGTGCTGTTACCTGCTACCGGACATGCAAGTCGGTTAAGGCGTGGCGCCTCCCAGCGTTCGTTTAGCTGAATCCATACATCTGGCCACGACGTTTGTACGCCGCCTCGCCACCTTCAAGCACCTTGCACGCTCGACTCCTAGTGGGCGGATTGTCTACAGAGCCACGGTCCACCACTAGACCCACGCCCCTCCATGAAATAAGGGGAACGATCAACTCGGCATCGCCCAATATCGCAATGTTGCCGTTGTGCGTCGCAACGATTATCTGGCGCCGCTCCTTAACCTGGCGCAGGGTCTTCACGACAGTTTCGTAAATGAATTGGCTATCGAGATGGTCTTCCGGCTGATCTATGACTAGGGGATGAGTCGCCTCTGAAAACAGAGACAAGCTGAGAAGGATCGAGGACTTCTGCCCAAAAGACAAACTTGAGAAATTCACTGATCTCTTCTGCCCATCTTGTTCAACTGTCATCGATATCGTTGGTGCGTCATCTACTCGGATTCGTTCGAGCTGCATCAGATCCTGTGTTTGAAGGTGCGCTACGAACTGGCTTGCTTGGGACTCGTCATCCACGTAGCTCGACCCGCTTGAGTCGGTTAGTTGCATCAAGGCCTTCAGATCGGCGCGCTGGACCGCTTTCGCCAAATCCATCGGGTGAATAGTCCTGCAGAAGCCCGCCAAACGATCACCACGGATAAACTGGCGGCCGAGCGCGGCTCGCAGCCAAGCCTCGTACTCTTCAACTAGTGCGCCCTCTGCGAAGTCGACGCCCACGTGGAACGGTGACACCCCGCTCAAGTCGCGGCTGAGGGCTTTGGCTCGGGCGACCCGGATGTTGAACCTGTTGCTCTGAAGTTGTCGGTACCGATCCAAGAGCGTTTGCCTCGCGTGGCGCAAACCTGTGAGCTGGACGCTCTCGGACTCCAGCTTCTTTAGCTTCAGTTTGAGCGTCTCCTCTTCCTTAGCCAGCTGGTTGAGGTTTCTCACATCCAGCACTATTCCCTTATCGCTGAGCTCCTTGGATATAGCCGCGATTCTGGAGTTGATTTCTTGGTCGAGCTGCTCCCAGTCATTTAGAAAGTTCTGCATCGCATGGGCGGCGTCGTCGACGCGGCCAATTCCAGCCTTCTGCCACCCAACGAGATCTAGGTCCAAGCGGGCGAGCAGTGCCTTTAGACCCGGCTCAGGCGGACCGAAGAACACCTTGCTGGCGAAGCTGGTCGTCAAGTCGTCCACTCCAGCGGCTTTTGCTAGCGAGTCAAGATCGAGAGCAAGATCGAGCTCGCCAATTGCGACGCGATCCGCGGCTAGTCGACTCTTGATTCCGTTACGGAGAGCCCTCTCCGCCACCAGAACTCTCCGCCACCGCAGTGCCTCTCGCGCATTCGTCTTATCCACCGCGGCAATCTTTGCGGCGAGCATTGTCATTGCAGTCTTAGCCGTCTTGAGGTCGCGAGGCACGCCACGAAGAGGTTGGTATGCTTTGGCGTTCTCGTTGAGCGCCGCCTCGACCTCGTCTAACTCATCGGACACCGCTCTTAAATCGACGAACTGATCGATGAAATCCATCAGTCGCCTTGGCTCCTTATCGTATCCACGCACTACAGTTGCGATTTCGTCCTGCTCGTAGCCCTCGAGATCGAAGTCCCAGGGCACATGTTGGCCACCAATCACCTCATAAGGACCTTCATCTGATCCGGCCTCACGCGTCACCCAGTGCCTAACTCCAAAGTCATCCTCGATGCAAAGCTGAACCCGAGAAGGCCAATTTTCTTTACCCTCCATAGCGCTGGAAGCGCGGCGACTACACGCCCACCTCATGGCGTCGAGTGCAGTCGACTTTCCGGTTCCTCTTCCGCCGATTAGGCAAGTCAGGCTCGAGCTAAACGTGATTTGCTGAGAATCGAGAAAGCCTCCGATGAATTTGACGCCGAGAATCCGTGGATATGATGGCGGGAGGTCGGACTCCAAGCGCACTCGGGCACCCGCGTCCTGCAGCGCCGTGCGGAGGCCCTGAAAGGACGGTGTGTCCATTTTGATTCGGGTCACCTTTTCGGTCCCTTGCCGAGACATACCAATCACACTCAATTGATGGGCGTCGGAGAACATCACCACTGGTAGATGTGCCCTGACTGGCCCCATCTTGTCCGCTCTGCCTGCGATCATGGCCCGCCGTTCGTCACTCCCGGCACCAGAATCGTGTGCCGTGAACCATGTCGCGTGAACAGGATCATCAATCTCAAGGGCGCCTATGGACGGGCTTTGTACCACCGCTTCGCGTTCGTGGAAGACCGCTTTTGGCCAAAGACCAGTGCCCTCGCGATCAATGTGGGCCGGGATGCACAGGCCTCCAGCGGAGGTGATAAGGTCCGCAACCTTGTCTATGGCGATTCGTGTGTAACGATCTCCAGAGTTGTCGGTCTGGAAATCCATAAGATGCTCCAATCTGGCCAGTTCTTCGAGTTTGTCGGGAGGGTATAGGGCTAGGACATGACCACTCGCCGTCGTTATCTCCATTCCAGGAATCACTCCCACGTCGGCTCGTCCAGCTGCTGCGTCTAATGCCTCACGCACTGCTTGGATCGAGTTGTGGTCTGTAATGGCAATTAGGCTTATGCCGCGCTCCGAGGCAACCCGGATGATGTTCGTCGGGAGCATCGCACTATCCGCGACGTCTTTAGAGGTTCCGTAGGTGTGTATGTGGAGATCGACCCTCCGAAAGCTCGCTCCAGCCGAAACAGCTCTGAGATCGAATAACTGCTCCTGGCCGGAGTTATCAGCTTGGCTCATAGCCGCCAAATGTAGCGACGCCGTTGAGTGTTGGCCAGCATGTTTGGCTTGGGCGCCTCCAAGGCGAGCGAATCGATGTGCCGGCGAAGTCTTATCGCGCCTCTCAACGTGTAGTGGCTGATGGAAAGGAGTCGCCGCTGACGGGCTCCCTCCGCCTGATCATCTAGCCTGTCCCCAGGCTCTCGATGGGTTCGCCTTATCGATAGCAAGAGTTGCCGAAACCGTTGCTATCGCGTGGGTTGTAAGAGTCAGCCTGCGCTAAGCTGACTCGAATTACCAATCACATGTCAGAAGCCCCGCCGCATCCGGCGGCCTCGACGCCTACTCCAAACCGGGACCGCGTCGGGCTGGCGTTAATCGTCGCACTGGCGCCAGCCGCCGGTTACGGCGTCGCATACGCGCACGAGTTCGGATATCTAGTTGTCTTTCGGGTCCCCCCGGAATTCATAAGCCTTCAACTAAGTACTGTCCTAATCGCCACAGCTAGCCTCGGCTTGGTTGGGTTCTTCGTGTTCTATGCGATCGATTTCTATTACGGTTTTAGAGGCCCAGGCCCAGTCGGACCAATTGAAGCCACTTTGCTGAGGGCGAGTCCTTACCTGATCCTCGTGATCGTCCTGTATGTGATTGCTGTTCGTGACTTGACTAGCGCGCTATTGATAACTGGGCTTGGCGCCTTTTACCTGCTGCTCTATTTCGGTTGGCCATTGTTCATGAAAGGGGGGACTTACCGAGACCGACTGAGTCGCTCTAATGCCCCAGGACGGCGACCGACCATGATGTCTTCAGTGGTGGGTTATACGGGCCGATTCCCAGTTATTGTCGGATTCGCCCTTTTCGCTGTCGCCGTATCGGCGTTTGTAGTCGGTGAGCTCGAGGCATCTCTCCAGCAGGACTACCTCGTACCGACGTCACAACCGTCATTCGTGGTTGTCCGATCGTACGGAGATACAGTGATCCTTGCGGGATTTGATGATCGACATCATCACCTCAACGGCAGGCTCTGGATGACCAAAGTAGGTGATCCAGCAATCGCACGTCTGGAGTGGCGGACAGTTGGGAGACTCAACTAGCAAGTCGTAGACCCTGCTCAACATGGGTCGCAGAGTGCGGATTCATTCGACGGGGGTTTGGCAAACCGCTGCCCCTATCAATATCGAAGTCATATCAGCAGCATTGCGGCTTCGGTTCGCTGCAGCTGAATTCGCCTCAACTCAGTCGATAGCTCCATTCCGTCTTGATCCGGTCTCTCAAGTGCGTAAGCGCTGGTCGATTGGCCACCAATATGGATTTTGCTCGACAGCAATTTGTCCTTTCACGGACTCTAGAAACCGACTCCAGCGTCCACGTCGGCGGAGCCCTGGTTCTCCGAGCAGCGCTAAGAGCGTCCGCGGGAAGGACCTGACGCGCCGAAGAAGGCAACTGTTTACGTGATCGACCAGGCGCGAGTATGAACGAAACGCGGCCGCAGTCTCGTCGAAACTCAAATAGTGTGCACCGTGCACGATTCGATTTCTCAGTCCGTATAGATCTCTCCAGTAATCGCCCACTGGCGAACCGATCAGCGTTAAATCCCACCTACCGCCGATGTGGTTTGGCAGAGCTGACTCGACCAGAGTCTTGAATGCTTCGAACCTCGACTCCTCGGCCTGAATCTCTAAACTGGTCCGACCTTCGTCCACCATCGCCATGTGATGCACCGAGCGGAGAAGAGACTCGGAAGCTGTCTGCAAGAAGATCAGGGAACTCTCTAAATCCCCCTCGTATTGTCGCGCATGCTTCGCACGCTCCAGCCAGTCGCGATAGACAACAAATGGATGGTTTAACCACGGCTCGGCCATTGCGACGGTAGTCGCGATTGAAGCCTCGAGGTCCAGCGGGATCGGATCCGTTGGATACGTCAGGTTAAGATGCAGGATCAACTGCCCGCGGTCGATAAGCGACTTGTCGGCAGTCTTCCTTGTTTCCCACACGATGATGCCCTCGAGTTGTTCTTTCGCTATCGGTCCGACGCGGATGTTGCCCGAGCGCGCCACGTAGGCCCGGATGATCCGATTGAGCTGGCCCAACGATGCGTTGAACCACTCAGACATGACGACTTCGTCGCCTGGGTCACCATCACCGCCGACGGTCGCCACGCACCAGGTATGCAGGTACACGCCGGGTGCGATGAGGGCCTGCTTAGGGCCTACGCTCGCCCCTACTTCCAGCAATTGGCTCAGTTCTTCGTGGAAACCGCCGGGAAGGAGATCTCGAGACGGTGCGTTGAACTGCCTAAACCTTACAGATATCCAGCGAGGGCTTATGGTGGATCTCGGAGGTGGGTCAAATGCGTCCCTCGGGGTCCAGATGAATGATCGCTGGGAGAGCGGTAATTCAAAGGGAAGGCGCAGATAGAAGACCACAAATTCGACGGGTAAGTGGTTTCCACCGGGTAGCTGGGGCAAGAATGCCATGGGCACTTTAGGATGACATTGATGTTGAACCGCGCTCCCAATCAGCGACCGCTTGCCCCGACAGGCCGCCACTCCCGGATCTGCCAATAGGCTCGCCTTACGGCCACAACAGCTCGTTCGCGACGCACATAAGAACGCGCGCCAGTCAAGAGATGAGCCCGCGACAGCGTTGACGTCCTGAGACGATTGCCTCATGGGATCGAATTAGGCTTGACCTGATGTGATCCTATTCAGACGGTGGCTCACTCACCTTCATACTCAGATTCCTCTTCTTCCTCGGATTCACGATCAGTTGGAGGATGCGTCTCAAGCTCAAGCTGAAGGTAGCGCTCTTGGGCTGTTGGGTCGAGATGGTCCGTTCCGATTGTCGGTTCTGGCACGCCTGGTCGGTTCAACATGTTGAATCGTGCAAACCGCGGTGTTTCAAATTCGTCTGTACGAGTACGAATCGCCTGCGACCTGATGTGCGTGTTCGGAAGACTCGCCTGAGCCATCGCCCGGGCCAGCTCTTCATCACCTCTTTTCAGCGCAGCCGCTCCAACCCGCCGAAGAGCAGGCGCAAATCGCCGACGCTCAGGGACCGGCCAGTCAGCCATTTCCACCGCCACCTGCCGAATGAAGTCAATGTATGCGTCCGGCGATTCAGGTCGTGCTGCGTAGTAGGCGGGAAGAAGGACCTCGCCGAGGAGTTCGGTGAGATGAAGTCGGTTCGCGTCCGGCAAGCGCATGAGCTCCATGAATTCAGGTATTAGCTGGCTGAAGAGCCTGAGAGTGGGATCGCGTCGAGGAGCCGATATCAGAGCCAGGAGGACGCCGCCGCAGCAATCTGCAGCGTTGCTTCTGACCATCCAATCAAGATCCTGTCGCGCTGGAAGCGTGAACGTGAAATCGGCGAGCTTGCCGCAGACCCTGTCCCAAGTTCTCCAGTGACTAGATTGGCGTTCTTGGCTGGCGGCGCGAGCTGTCGAGTAGACAAGGCGGGGCAGGCTCCGCTCTGCCATAGGTGCCGTGAGGAAGTGGGTTGGCCCCAGACTCCGACTGCGATCTGCTTGTGATATCGCGATTATCGAATCAGCTGCTTCATCAGCGTGTGGGCCGGACATCAGCGAGCGGGAGTGTTGGTCGGCCAGCTTCAGAAGAATCTGCGCCAAACCCGTTGAGGCCCAATGCGCCAGGTAAGGCTCATTGGCCAAAGCTGCAGCGAGCGAGCGGAGCGTTCTAACCGCCTCGCCTGCGGTATTGACCTTGTTGGCATCAAGAAGCGCCTCACCAATACTAGTGACCCCGATGATTGCCTGAGCGGCTGCCGGAGAGAGATGGGCGTCCCGGGAAGTGGCCACCGCGGCCTGCATACAGCGAGTGGCGAAATACACGCCCTCGTTGATCCCTTCGTCGAATACCTGACGATGTGCTGCAGCCGCGACACCAAGGTGCGCTGTCCCTTCAATTAGCCTCGGGAGGACTACCCCAGCCGATTGTCTGCCATATGTTTCGATGAGTTCCTGGGCCCGGGCGAACTGCCAATCAATGTACTGGTCACTGTAAAACAGCTGACCGCGGGACTCGATATAGGCGCTGAACAGTCGGAGCCATGCATCCATGCCGCTCCCGACGACTTCGACATCACCCTTCTGAGCTCCGCGGATTAGCAAGTCAAGAATGGGCTGCGCACCTGAAATGGCAAGGTCGCCACTGACATCGCCAGGTCGTTTCATGTGGTCCAGGACTTCAACGGTTACGAGCTGGATTAAGCGCGCGCTGTCGAAGCGGACAATCAGCTCTGTGAGAACAAGACCGCTCTCGACGAGGCCGATTCCAAGCAGAAGTGCAGCGGCCCAGCCGGTGGCGAGGGTTGGCGCCGCGAGTGCCAAAATCACTGCGTACAGGACGCCGACCGCCTCGAACGTAAGAATCGCCGGCCATCGCTGGCGCCTACTAAGTGTGCGGACTATTGCTTGGGTGTACGTCTCAGCGAAGTGCTGGGCTTGAATTCCGACGACACCGAAGGTCACAGAGACCGCGACCAGGTTCAGGCCGGCAATGGTCAGGGTCGAGGTTCGATCCAGATTGGCGCTTAGACCAACCGGGTGAAGTACGACGATCAAAGTCGCGGCGGCGAACGACAGACCCCAGAGAAGTGATAGCCGGAACCCGAGGCGATGCAAGGTTGCCAATTGTTTTACTGGCCGAGACTACTCGATCCACAGCGCTGCAAGATCTTCCACGGATGATGCCTGCCGCCAGGTGCTGTTGACCTCACTGCTCGGGCCGACCCCTGGATTCGTTCGCGAAGCGACTACACGGCGACAGCGGCAGCCGCAACCCTCCGGAGGCGCGACGAGTGCTAAGAATATTTCCCTCGCAACCGAAATGTTGGATTACCAAGTAGGGTTTCGAATGACGGTCGCCTCCGCATCAAAGGGTCGCTGCACTATCTACAAACTTTCTCGTCCGCCCCCCTCCGATTGTTGCTTGCGCTGAGGAGCTGCATGTCGAGAACTAGCGACGCGAACGGAAAGCTGAGCTACCCAATGTGGATTATCTCCAGCGATATATCTGGGACAGTTCCGACCTGGCGCTCAAACTCCATCACACCAAGGCGCAGCTTCGTCAAGGTTGGCAATGAGTAAGCGGCAAATGTCGCCACCAGCGCGCCAAAGACGAGAGCGGTAAAAATCTCGGGGCTAAAGGCCCCTATAAATAGACCAAGGACCGCGATGGCGAGCAGACCCGCTGCCGTGCCTGCTACGGCGTGAGGTAGCCAAACGGGTGGATCCGGCGTGCGCAATATGGCGAGGTTGAGCCGGCGCAAGTTTCGGCCCGCTGCGAGAGCCACCGCTGATTGGCTGGAGGCCTTCTGAAGAGCTACGCGAAAGTCTTCCCTCGCGCTACCAAACCTTCGAGTACGTGCGTAGGCGTATCCGCGTTGGAGATACAACCGAGCGTCCTCGTTCGGATCTGGTTGATCAGCTGCGATCAGGAGTATCGCTCTGTCCACCGTCGAAATAGCCTCTTCGTAGAGGTCCTCATCCTTGAATGCATCTGCGAGACTCAGAAGAGCGGCTGCCAAGGAGCCATTCGCGTACCAGGTTTCCTTGTTTCTAAGCGACGCTCGAATGTAAGGCTCACCCTCCTGAGGCCTGCCCGCCACAACAAGCAGGAAACCCAAGCTGTTCAGGAGCTCTGAATCGTTTGGCGCTGCGTCCAACCCCACGCGATATGCGTCCTCAGCCTCCCGAATTCGGTGCAGACCACTTAGCCCGATGCCGACGATCAAATGCGCCTCCGGATCATTCGGAACATGACGAAGGAGGGCGGTCGCCAGCTCAACGGCTGACGAGAATCGGTGTGCTCGAAACGCTGTGACCGCTGCGGCCCGAATCACCGCGGGTTCGTTGGGCCATTGCTTGAGAGCAGCGAGACCCGCGTCTGCAGCGTCGTCGAATCTGCGAAGAGACAATAAGACCCCTAAGCGGACAAGCTGCGCTAACTGGTCACCAGCACCAAGAGCGAGCGCCCGATCTGCAGCAGCTAGCGCTTCCTCGTGCTTGCCAGACCCATAGAGTGCGAAAGCCAGGGATGCGTGGGAGCGAGCGTCCTTAGGAGCCAACTCAACGGCTCGAAACGCGTGAGCTTCCCCATCCGCATACGAACCCGCATTCGTCAAGGCAACGGCCAACGCGGCCTCTGCCGTGAAATCATCGGGCCGTAGCGTCACAGCCTTCTCGAATGCTTCGGCTGCTTGAGTGAAATTCCTTGCGGAATTATTTGCCTGACCGAGCTTGATCCATGTGTCAAAGTCACGCGGAGACTTCGCTGCGGCTGCCTTGGTCCCTTTCAATTCCGCATCCGGCTCTGCCATCACACTCCGGTGCCCATCGTGAATTGGTCTGCAAGGAACGCCTGCATTACATCTACGATTTTGGGTCGCCGTTAGGATGGGATCGAGCGCGGGGTGCACGCGACGACCGAGGAGTTCTCTTTGACTTGATGGCGCTCGCTTGCCGTTCCTTTGGGGTTGCGTCTTCGAGTGCAGCGTCTGCATCTAACCCGGTCAGGAAGCTCTGCAAGATGAAGGGAAGCAGCAAAGACATCAGAAGTAAGGCAGCGAGCGGCGCCGAAACTGCGTACAAGATAGCCACAGGAGACCAGCCATGCCACCAATGCACTCGTGCCAGAGCCGGACCAGCCAGGATTCCAAGAATTCCAATAACGCCGACGAAAGCCGCGCGAAGTGCTAAGAGCCTGAGCATCTTGAGAACCGCCAACGGTGCTACTGCCGGCACCGCCTTCGGCAGGAAACTGTCCATGGCGATTTCAACTTCCTCTCCAAGCGCCTCCGGTGGGACCGTGATCCGCTCCGCCTCCAATGCATTTGTGAATGCACGCCACGCACCCCTCGAGGGCCGCAACCTAGAGAACGCTGCACCTGAAAGACCGGCTGCATAGAGCGGCATCGTCAGGAGCCAGGCGCCGGACAGTGCCAACAGAGCGGGAAAGTAGATGAAAGGCTCCTCCGGATATGTCGGAATCAACAAGACCAAGCCGAACCCAACAACAACATAGAGTCTGTACGACCACTCAAGGACTCCGGCTTTCGAGGGTTCTTCTATCAAGCCGGCTTTCTTGAGAACTGGTGTACCCAACCTGACAAGAGCGCGCGACATGCCAGCGCTACGCTCGAGGCGCTCCCAGAAATTTCGAAGTCGCGTAAATAGCAGCGTGAAAGGTTGCGTGAGGTGCAGTTTCACTCGGCTATATAGCCTAGAGCGCCCCTGGTGTCGCTACGCGGTCACGTACCTAGTCTGGGAGTGAGCCGCGAAGCGGCTTATCTTGCTCCCTCTAAAAGAGGGCACTTTGACTCCATCCGGAGTCTTCCTGGCTCCGCCCAATTCTCGCTGTGCGGCCCTCACAAAGCACGCCTAGAGCAACAGCGGAGCCGCAATCGGACCAAACACAGCACGCTTACCTAGGCTGATCGAATGCCCGACTTGGTGAGAGTTCCCATGCTCGGTGGGAAGCCCGTCACTAGCCGATAGAGCTGCATTGGTCGCCGTCATCCACGGCTAGCGACGAGGAGTCAGGGCTCCCGGAGCTCCCGGCTGAGTTCAGTAGTCGGTGAATAGTCGCTCAGTAGTCGCAAATGAGTCGCTAGTTCATGTCCGTTTTGCCCGCGCGGACAGCAGATTAATGAGTAGATGGGACAGATCATTGGGTTGGATCGCCGGTCTAGGGCTTTGGCTTCCGCCGGCCCTTACCGTGGGGATTCCGTGGGAGGCGGCGGTGTGGGCGCAGGGCTCGCGCGTCATCGATGATCGCGTTAAGGGTGGGGCGGACGTCGGGATCTTCTAGCAGGCGACGGACGGCCATCCCGACTACATCGTTGATGCTCTCGTCGGTTGCGAAAGCGAGCGCTCTGAGGAGGCGGTATTCGCTCTCGGGGAGCCTCAGCGTCAACGCTTGCAGAGGCTCTTTT
>Ga0070699_100004274_pt1 | contig 12627 bp, 10 predicted proteins | sample KBSK1503metaG_FD_65473 | JGI IMG/M metagenome (GOLD analysis project Ga0070699, IMG submission 65473) | Corn, switchgrass and miscanthus rhizosphere microbial communities from Kellogg Biological Station, Michigan, USA - KBS K1-50-3 metaG | ecosystem: Host-associated > Plants > Roots >...
ATCGGGATCGTAGGTGCCGGTCATCCACATCTGACCGCCGGTCGCGCCGTCGCTCGGATTGCCCGCGGTGCCCGGCGGCGGCGTGCTGTAGAAGGTCCACTGCGTTTTTCCAGTTTCAGGATCCACAGACGTGAGAATGCCAGGCAGGTTGTCGAAATCGCCGGAGACGCCGACGAGCAGGTGGTTGCGAATCAGCAGCGGCGCGTTCGTCGACCAGTAGCCTTTCTTCGCATCGGCAATCGTGACGTTCCACTTCACCTTGCCATTCTTCGCGTCGAGCGCGACGAGATGCGAGTCGGGCGTGGTCAGGAAGACCGAGTCTTTGTAGATCGCCATGCCGCGGTGGCCGATGTGAAAGCCTTCGTTGGCCGGGTACGTGTAGTGCCACAGCTGATGCGCTGACCGTGCGTCGATGGCCCACGCGTGATCGGGCGCCGAGACGTAGATGACGCCGTCGGCGAGAATCGGCGTCGCCTTGATCGACTGCGTCTGGCCCGTCGCGAACGCCCACGCCAGCGTGAGCTGGTGAACGTTCGCCGGCGCGATCTGCGTGAGGCTGCTGTGACGGCGGCCGCTGTAATCGCCGTGGTACGTCGTCCAGCCGTCTTTCGGTTCCTGCGCGGCGAGGACGCCGACGAGGGCCGCGGCCAGGAGCACCGCGTGGCAGACCTGGCCGCGCGAGCGCCGCTGGGCCGCGCTACCTGAGCGTCTGCAGATACGCGAGGACGTTGTGCATGTCGTCATCGGTGTACCTTCCAAGTTGTTCGACGTGCGCCTCGAGCGGGTTGTCGACGGTGAACGTCACCGTTCCGGCCGGCCACGATCGGTATCGTCCCTCCGCGTCGGTGAGCGCAATCGTGAACTCGTCGCGGTAGGCGAGCGCCCCGCCGATCGTTTCGCCCGATGGCAGTCTCACCGCGACCTTCGCGCCGCGCCCTCTCGACGGATACAGCATCCGCTGCAGCAGCTCGAGTCCCTGCAGCTGCTTCGCGATGCCGGCGAGATCGCCGGTGGGCGAATGGCACGTCGCGCAGCGGCCGGGGCCGTCGAAGTACTGTCGACCGGCGTCGGCGTTGCCCGTCTGAAGGTCGGAGACGTCGACGGACCGTCGAGCACCCGGCGATTCCGATTTGATCTTCTGATCGTGGATGAACGCGACGACCGCCGCGAGGTCGGCGTCGCTGAGGCGAAACGGCGGCATCCCTTTGTCGGCGCGGCCGTCGCGCACGACGGGACCGATCTTGTCGCCGCCGACGTCGTCGCGCACGATCGCCGAACGCGCGAGGTTCGGGCCGGTCTCTCCGCCCATCGCGTCGCGTCCGTGGCAGAAGCCGCACTGAGCGGCGAAGAGGCGCTGGCCCGCCTGAATCCGCTCGGGTGATCGCGGCTGCGGCAAGGCGGCCTGAAGGACAACGACAACGCCGAGTAATTCTGTTAGATTCTGCAATCGTTTGCCCATCGATCGCGGAATCTATCATGGCTGACGGGTTCGTACCGCGCCCCGAGCACAAGTTCTCGTTCGGCCTCTGGACGGTCGGCAACCGCGGACGCGATCCGTTCGGCGACGCCGTCCGCGACCCGCTGCCGCCCGAGGAGGCCGTCGCGCTGCTCGCCGAGGCGGGCGCATGGGGCGTGAACCTGCACGACAACGATCTCGTGCCCATCGACGCGTCGCCGTCCGACCGCGACCGCATCGTCCGCGGCTTCAAGGCTGCCTGCGAGCGGCACGCGGTGGTCGTGCCGATGGCCACCGTCAATCTCTTCTACGATCCGGTGTTTCGCGACGGGGCGTTCACCGCCAACGATCCCCGCGTGCGCGCGTACGCCGTGCAGAAGACGATGCGCGCGATGGACCTGGGTGCGGAGCTCGGCGCGCGCATCTTCGTGTTGTGGGGAGGACGCGAAGGCACCGAAACCGACGCGTGCCGCCGCCCGGACGAGGCGATCAAGCGGCTCCGCGAAGCGGTGAATTACCTGTGCGAGTACTCCATCGACCGCGAGTACGGGTTCAGGTTCGCGCTCGAAGCGAAGCCGAACGAGCCGCGCGGCGACATCTACATGGCGACGACCGGCGCGTACCTCGGCTTCATCCCGACGCTCGATCACCCGGAGATCGTCGGCGTCAACCCGGAAGTCGCGCACGAGCACATGGCCGGTCTGAACTTCCTGCATGCGGTCGCGCAGGCGTGGGAAGCGGGAAAGCTGTTTCACGTCGACCTGAACGATCAGTTTCCCGGCCGCTACGATCAGGACTTCCGATTCGGCTCGGCGAACGTGAAGTCGGCGTTCTGGCTGGTGAAGTTTCTCGAAGACGTCGCCTACGACGGCCCCCGCCATTTCGATGCGCACGCGTACCGCACCGAGGATTATCGAGGCGTGGTCGAGTTCGCCCGCGGGTGCATGCGCACGTACCTGATTCTTCGTGAGCGGGCGAAGCAGTGGCACGCCGACGGCGAGATTCAGGCGCTCGTCGCGTCGGTCGGCGATGCGCACGACGCGCCGAACTTCTCCAGGTACTCGCAGCGGAGCCGCGACGCGCTGCTCGCGTCGACGTTCGACCGCGCCGGGCTCGCGAAGCGCGGGCTCGCGTACGAGCGTCTCGATCAGCTGACGATGGAAGTGTTGCTTGGTGTGCGATAAGGTGGGCGTGGCTTCGGCAGGAGCACATTGATGAAGCGAGCTATCCGCGCGTCCGCTTTGAACGCCACGAAGACACGAAGACACGAAGAAAACATATTTTGTTCTCTTCTTCGTGACTTCGCGGCTTCGTGGCAGAAATCAGAGCTGATCGGAGCGGCGCTGATCGCCGCTACCGTGTCGTCGAGCGCCGCGTCGCCGAGCCGCGTCATGATCCTCGACGGCGAAAGCGGCGGGCCTTATCACCGGTGGCAGGTCGTAACGCCGGTGCTGAAGAAGATGCTCGTCGAGACGGGTCTGTTCACCGTCGACGTCGTGACGGCACCGCCGCCCGGTGCGGACTTCAGCGCGTTCAAGCCGGCTTTCACACAGTACGCCGCGGTGGTGCTCAACTACGACGCACCGGACGCGCGGTGGCCGGAGAGCGTCAAGACCGCCTTCGAACAGTACGTGCAGAACGGCGGCGGAGTGGTCGTCGTGCACGCCGCCGACAACGCGTTTCCAGGGTGGACGGCGTACAACGAGATGATCGGCGTCGGCGGGTGGCGCAATCGCAACGAGAGCGCCGGGCCGCGCTGGTTCGTGCAGGACGGCAAGCTGATATCCGACAGCTCGCCGGGTCCCGCCGGGAGCCACGGGACGCGCCTGCCGTTCGTCGTCACGGTTCAGGACGCGAATCACCCGATCACGAGAGGGTTGCCGAAAACGTGGATGCATCAGGGCGACGAGCTCTACGCATCGCTGCGCGGACCCGGGCGCAACATGACGGTGCTCGCGACGGCGCACTCCGATCCGGCCAATCGCGGCACGGGGCGCGACGAGCCGCAGCTCATCGTCGTCCAGTACGGACGCGGCCGCGTCTTCCACACGACGCTCGGACACGACGTGAACGGCGTGAGCTCGGTCGACTTCGTCGTCACGCTGCAGCGCGGCACCGAATGGGCGGCGACCGGCGCCGTCACGCAAAAGGTGCCGGCAACGTTTCCGACCGCCGACACCGTGAGCTATCGTGCCGATCTGGCGGCGATGGATCCGATCTACAAGAACGGGCTGAATCCGCTCGACGCGCCGCGGCGGTGAGCCTCTATCTCGGCCTCGATTCCAGCACGCAAAGCCTGACGGCGATCGTCCTCGACGTCGACGGCGGTCGGACGGAAGTGGTCTTCGAATCGTCGCTGCAATTCGACGAAGCCCTTCCTCAGTACGGCACGCGACACGGCGTCCTGCCTCGGAGCGATCCGGCGGTCGCCGTGTCGTCGCCGCTGCTGTGGGCCGACGCGCTCGACGTGATGATGGCCCGAATCGCGGCGGGCGGTCTCGACCTGCGGCGCCTCGAAGCGATCGCCGGCTCCGCGCAGCAGCACGGCAGCGTGTATCTGAATGCGGGTGCGGCGTCGCTGCTCGCGCAGCTCGATCCTGGCCGCCGTCCGAGCGCACAGCTCGCGTCCGCGCTGTCGCGGCTGGTCGCGCCGATTTGGATGGACTCGAGCACGTCGGCGGAGTGCACCGAGATCGCCGCTGCGGTCGGCGGATCGACGACGCTGGCCGAGCACACCGGCTCGCGCGCGTTCGAGCGGTTCACGGGACCGCAAGTCAGAAAGTTCTTCAAAACGGATCCGGCCGCATACGCGGCGACCGCGCGAATTCATCTCGTCAGCTCGTTTCTGGCGTCACTGCTCGCCGGCCACGACGCGCCGATCGATCCCGGCGACGCGTCAGGTACGAACCTGATGGATCTCGCGGAAGCGAAGTGGTGGCCGGCCGCGCTCGAGGCGACGGCGCCGTTGCTCGGGAGCAAGCTGCCGCGAATCGCGCCGTCGTGGACGATCGCCGGCACGCTCTCGCCGTACTGGCAACGGCGTCATCGCCTGCCGGCGGCGCGGGTCGTGTCGTGGTCCGGCGACAACCCGTGCAGCCTCATCGGCACGGGTCTCGTGCGCGAAGGGGTCGCGGCGATTTCACTGGGGACGAGCGACACGATCTTCGGCCTCATGCACGCGCCGCGGATCGATCGCACGCTGACCGGACACGTGTTCGGCGCGCCGACCGGCGACTACATGGGGCTGACCTGCTTTACGAACGGGTCGCTGGCGCGCGAACGCGTCCGCGACATGTTCGGCCTCACGTGGAGCGGCTTTTCGCAGGTCCTCGCCGCGACGCCGCCAGGCAACCACGGGCGCGTCCTTCTGCCGTGGTTCGATCCCGAAATCACGCCGCCCGTGCTCACGGCCGGCGTCCGCCGCTACGGTCTCGCCGAGGACGATGGGCCGGGGCATGTGCGCGGGGTGGTCGAGGGGCAGATGCTGTCGATCGCGCGGCATTCGCGATGGATGGGCGTGGCGTTCAACGAGATCCGCGCGACCGGCGGCGCGGCGGCGAACCGTGCGATCCTCCAGGTGATGGCCGACGTGTTCGGCGCGGACGTACAGCGCTTCGCGGTTGGAAATTCCGCGTGCCTCGGCGCGGCGCTCCGCGCGCGCCATGCGCACGCGGTCGCCGCCGGCGATGACGTCTCGTGGGACGACATCGTGCGAGACGTGGTGCCGACGGCCGATCGTGTCAAGCCAGATCCGTCGCGCCACGCGATCTATCAGGAGTTGATGCAGGTGCACGCCGCCTGCGAAGCCGACGCGGTCGATCAGGTGAACCGCACGACATGACGCGCGACTGGATTACCGCGGGATTGCCGTCCGGCGCATACGAGGTGCTGACCCGCGAGCTGCCCGCGTCGCGCCTCTGGTCGCTGCTCCTCGACGTCGTCGACGCGCGCGCCGCGGCGCGGCGCCCCGCGTCGTTGATGGAGCAGTGGGATCGCGATCGATTCGTCAGCCTCGGCGCCGTCGATCAGCGCACGCAGCTGGAGGTCGATCGCCACCTGCTCGCCGCGGCGTCGGCCTTCGAGTCGATCGAGCTGTCGCCGGTCGCGCCGCTCGGCGTATGTTCGTCGATGGGACGCGCGAGCCAGAACAAGGTGCTCTCGGCGCTGCGCGGCACGGAAGTCGTCGCCGATCCGACCAACGTCATGGCGCTGGAGTGTGCGCGCCGCCTTCGCCGCGATCCGCAAACCGTCGTCCGCCTCGCGACATCGCACCGGTGCGTCCGCGCGCAGGAGATTCCGAAGGTACCAGGGTTCTCGGCGCATTTCCGCATCTTCTGTCTCGCCGCGGCTGGCCTGGAGCGCGGAAACCACGCGTTCGTGGTCGGCGCCATCGCCGAGCAGATCGCGGTCGTGCTCGACGCGCTGGAGCGTCTCGAGCAGCACGGCTTCGCGTTTCCGGAAAGGCGTGTCACGGTGCTCGCGTCAGAGTCCGAAGCGGCACTCGGCGATCGGATCGCGGAGAACGTCGGAGGGGCGCCGGTCGCTCGCGACGTCCTCGACCATCGGTACTACGACGGACTGCGCTTTCAAATCTCGGCGCGGAGCGCCGGCGGTGTCGACATGCCCATCATCGACGGAGGCGCATTCGACTGGGTTGCCAGGCTCGCATCGAACAACAAGGCGGTGTTCGTCGCGACCGGTGCCGGCTCGCAGATCATCCCGCTGTTGTTCCGTCGATCGGACCCGCGCTCGTGAACACAGGCTCACGCGCGCTCAACGACTGGCGCGGACGAACCTGCAGGCTTCCGCGGCCAGATCGACCCAGTCGGCCGGTTTGCGATGCACAGCGAGCCACTCCTTCATCCGACGCCCGCGTCCGGGATCGAACCGCTCGCCGTAGCCCGCGGTGACGAGCTCGTCGACGCGCGCCTCCGGCAGCTTGACGACGAACTCTCCCTTCGACGACATCATGGCGAAGATTCTGCCGTTCACCTTGAGAGCGCCGGAGCCGAAGCCCTTGCCGCCTCCGGCGGTGACGCGCGGCTCTTTCGCCAACGCGTCGACGACGTGCGCAAACGCGCCGCCGGCTGTCGTCGACGGTGTCGTGCGCTTCGCGGACCTCTTCGTGCGGCGACGAGCGACGCGCCCGCTATCGCGCCTTGTCTTTTTGGCGATCATCTGGTACGTGTAGTGCCTTTCCGAGGACGAATGACATGAGCGATGCGATCAATCCCGTAGATTGGTTCGAGATTCCGGTCACCGATATTGCGAGGGCGACGGCGTTCTATCAACGGGCGCTCGGCGTCACGTTGAAACCGATGGAACAGGGACCGATGAAAATGGCCTGGTTCACCGGCAAGCCCGGGGCGTCCGGCGCCAACGGCATGCTGGTGCAGGGGCCCGGACGCACGCCGTCGAAATCCGGCACGCTCGTCTATTTTACGGTGGCTGAGATCGACGCCGCCCTGGCGAGCATCGAGGGCGCCGGCGGCAAAATCGTCCTGCCGAAAGCGAGCGGCGACTACGGATCGATTGCGCACTTCGAGGATTCCGACGGAAACCTCGTCGCGCTGCACCAGCCGCCGAAATGAGATCCGTCCCCTGTAGAATGCGCGGGTGCTTCGCCGGCTGACCGATCGCAAGGAGTGGAAGTTCTTCGCCGTCCTGCCGAAGGCGGACCCTCTGCTGGCCGCCGTTTGGTGGACGGTTCTCCTATTGCGAGGCGTCCTGCCCGCGGCGTTCGCCATCGCGATGGGCGTCCTCGTCGGCGCGGTCCAGACCGGCGGGTCGCTCGCGATCCCCCTCGCGTTTGTCGGCATCGTCTTCGTCACGCTTCAAGTCCTGAGCCCGATTCATCAGGCGGTCAGCTCGAACCTGGGCGACCGCACCGCCGCGTGGCTGTACGACCGCCTCACCGAGGCATGCGTGCGTCCACCGGGAATCGGGCACCTCGAGGATCCGACGCTGACGAGCGACCTGACGGTCGCGCGCGACTTCGATCTCGGCATGACCGGACCGCCGCTGTCGATCTCCATGGACTTCATCGCCAACGGCATGGTCGAGATGACCGGGGGCATCGCATCGGCGGCGATCCTCGCGCGCTACGCGTGGTGGGCGCCGCTGGTGCTGGCCGGCGCGTGGCTGGCGACGCACTGGCTGCTGCGCGAGAGCGCGATCTGGCGCGACCGCAACACCGAAGAGGTGCGCGGCGCGCAGCGCGACGCGGACTACGCGTACCGGCTGGCCGTGGATCCGCCCGCGAGCAAGGAGCTGCGACTGTTCGGCCTCACCGGCTGGACGATCGATCGCTTTACCGCCCGACGCACGCGACTGCACGAGCTCCAGTACGCCGCCACGCGTCTGCGCGAGCGGCCGGTCATCTGGAGCATGCTGCTCCTCGTCTCCGCGAACGTCTTCGTGTTCTGGCTGCTGGCGCGCGCCGCCGGCGACGGTCGCATCAGCCTCGGCGAAGCCGTCGTCTACCTGCAGAGCGCCGTCGGCGTATCGATGATCGCCTTCGGCGGATTCAGCTGGGCGCTCGACGGCGCCGCCGCGCCGGTGGCCGCGGTGCTGCGCCTCGAGCCGGCGATGCGGCCGGCCGGCGCGCTGCGCGCCGGCAGTCGACGCGCCGACTCGGCGCCGGCACGCGAGATCCGCCTCCGCGACGTCACGTTCGCATATCCCTCCTCGACTCCGCTCGGGACAGGTCCAGGCAGCGTCTCCGTCCTCCAGCATTTCGATCTGACAATCCCCGCCGGCACATCGCTGGCGATCGTCGGTCAGAACGGCGCCGGCAAGACGACGATCGCCAAGCTGTTGTGCCGTTTGTATGACCCGCAGTCCGGCGCGATCGAGATCGACGGCGTCGACCTTCGCGATCTCGATCTCGCGTCGTGGCGGTCGCGCGTGACGGCCGTGTTCCAGGATTTCATGCGGCTCGAGCTGCCGCTCGGCGACAACGTGGCGCCGGCCGGTGCCCCCGACGAGGTCGTTCGCGGCGCGCTCGCGTCGGCGGGCGCGGCGAACCTCGCCGCGCTCGACACGGTTCTGTCGCGCGCGTACGACGGCGGCACGGATCTCTCCGGCGGCCAGTGGCAGCGCGTCGCGCTCGCGCGGGCGCTGGCGGCCGTCGCGCTCGGCGCCGGCGTCGTTCTGCTCGACGAACCGACCGCGCACCTCGACGTCCGCGGTGAAGCCGAGATCTTCGATCGCCTGCTCGCCGAAACGCGTCATTGCACGACCATCCTCATCTCGCATCGCTTCTCGACGGTCCGCCACGCCGATCGCATCTGCGTCCTCGAGCACGGCCGCGTCGTCGAGCTCGGCACACACGACGAGCTGATGGCGCTCGGCGGGCGTTACCGGACGATGTTCGATCTGCAGGCGCAGCGCTTCCACGTTCCGGAGGAGGAGGAGGGCACGACGTATGACGTCCTCTCCTGATCGCCATCGCGCGCCTGGGGCGATCGAACCGCTCCCGCCGGCGCTGTCGTCGATGTGGCGGCTGTGCAAGCTGGGGTACCACCACGAGCCGCGGCTGATGGTCGTGTCGTTCACGCTGTCGCAGCTCGCCGCGCTGCCCGACGCGCTGCTCGCGCTGTGGCTCATGCTGCTCGGCAAAGGCGTCCTCGAGCACCGGCCCGGTCTGGCGCAGGCGGCCGCGATCGGTCTCGGCGTGTCGGCGACCGCGACGTGGTTTCTCCGCACCGTCAGCACGCGCGTGCAGCGCCGCTTCCGCGACAAGGTGACGATCGCCCTCGAGTCGCACGTCGCACGCCTGCAGGCGTCGATCGCCACCATCGCGCACCAGGAGCGGCCGGAGTACCTCGATCGCCTCTCGATGCTCCGCAATCAGGTCTTCGTGCTCGATCACATGTACATGTCGCTGTTTTCCACGCTCGGATGGATCCTGCGGCTCGTCGTGACGATCGCGCTGCTCGCGTCGATTCATCCGGCGCTCATCCTTCTTGCGGTGTTCGCGGTTCCGACGGTGCTCACCTCGACGTGGCGACCCGAAGTCGAGCGATCGGCGCAGGAACGAGGCGCGCAAGCCAGTCGGCTGGCGCGTCATCTGTTCACCATCGCGACGACCGCGCCGCCCGGTAAGGAAGTGCGCGTGGCCGGCATTGGCGAGCGCCTCGTGAAAGAGCGCCGCGCCGCGTGGGAGCGATGGTACGGACCGGTCGCCGCCTCGCGCCGTGGCTCGGCCGCGTGGTATGCGCTCGCGTGGGCGGTGTTCGGTCTCGCGTACGTCGGAGCCGTGGTGTTCGTGTCGTCAGGCCTCCGCGCGCCGGCGAGCGCGGTTCTGCTCGCGCTCGCCGCGGGCGCGCGCTTGTCCATGTACATCGGCGCCACCGTCGGCGAGATCGGATTCCTTCGCGGCTTCTGGATGGACGGGTCGCGGCGGCTTGCGTGGCTCGAGGACTACGCCGCCTCCGTCGCGGCGTCCGGCGATCTGCCGGTGCCCACGACGCTGGAGCGCGGGATCCGGCTCGATCACGTCTCGTTCGCGTACCCGGGCACGTCGCGCATCGTGCTCGACGACGTCTCGCTGATGCTGCCCGCTGGCTCGGTCGTCGCCATCGTCGGCGAGAACGGCGCCGGCAAGACGACGCTGGTCAAGCTGATCTCGAAGATGTACGAGCCTTCGTCCGGATCCATCTTCGTCGACGACACGCCGGTATCGCGCATGCCGGCCGCCGAGTGGCGCTCGCGCCTCGCGGGCGCGTTCCAGGATTTTTTTCGTTTTGAATTTCGGGCACGGCACACGGTGGGTTTGGGCGATGTCCCTAGACTGGACGACGAACCCGCCGTGGTCGCGGCCGTCGGTCGCGCGGGTGCCGGCGACGTCGTGGCACGGCTGACGTCCGGCCTCGAGACGCAGCTCGGCTCGACCTGGCCGTCGGGCGTCGAGATATCGTTCGGCCAGTGGCAGAAGCTCGCGCTCGCCCGCGGCTTCATGCGCGACGAGCCGCTGTTGCTGATCCTCGACGAACCGACCGCCGCGCTCGACGCGGAGACCGAACATGCGCTGTTCGAACGCTATGCGGCCGCAGCGCGTCCGTCGAAGACCGCCGGCCGCATCACGATCCTCGTCTCGCATCGTTTCTCAACCGTGCGGATGGCAGACCTCATCGTCGTGCTCGATGGATCGCGACTTGTCGAAGTGGGAACCCATGACGAGCTCATGTCCAGAAACGGACAGTACGCGGAACTGTACGGAATTCAAGCAGCCGCGTATCGCTGATTGCCGTCGAGCTTCATGCATTTCCCGTCGATTCCGACGACGCTCGTTCGTCTAAAGGTCGGCGGCGGACGCAATCTGGGTGTTGTCTGTCGCGTCGTTGATCCAACACAATGGCAGGCTCGGAGTTTAGATGAAGGAGGTCGAGATGGCGAAAGCGAAGAGTCCGATTCCGGAAGGGTTTCACACCGTCACCCCGCAGCTGACGCTCGACAACGCCGCACAGGCGATCGATTGGTACAAGAAGGGCCTGGGCGCTGAAGAAGTGTCACGTGCCGTCGGTCCCGACGGCAAGATCATGCACGCGGAGATCAAGATCGGCAATTCGCGCATCATGCTGAACGACCCGATGATGGGCGCGAAAGGCCCCAAGGCGGTCGGCGGATCGCCGGCGTCGCTCTGGGTCTACGTGGAAGATTGCGACTCGCTGTTCAATCGCGCGGTCTCAGCGGGCGCGAAAGGAGTCCAGGGCCCCATGGGCACAGTCGGAGATCAGTTCTGGGGTGATCGCTGCGGAACGTTGACCGATCCGCATGGGTACCAGTGGACGATCGCCACGCACAAGGAAGATCTCACGCCGCAGGAAATGAAGCAGCGGCAGGATCAGTTCATGAAGCAGTTCGCCGCGCAGTCCCACACCTGATCGGAACGGACGTTCTCAGTCCGCGCCGACTGCAAGGCGCAGCGGAGCTCGCAGGGCGCGCAGAGCCACGATTTTTCTGCGTGCTCTGCGCGCGCGCTCTACGGCTGTTTGACCACAGCGCCCAGTGAACTTCTTCCTTCAGGCTGCGTTTTTCAACAGCCTGTTAAAGCGGCCGGGGCGGATCGAGGACGTCACGGTAGCACTCCTCGTACAGCGGCACGATCAGCTCGGCGCAGAACCGTTCGCTGACGCGTGCGGCCGCGGCGTGGCCTATGCGCGTGCGAAGCGCACCATCGGCCAGGAGCGCAGCCGTCCTTTCAGCCATGCCCTTGATGTCATCGGGTGCGCACAAGTACCCCGTGACGGCGTCGTCGATGACCTCCGGCAGGCCGCCGACGCGGGACGCGACGACCGGCACCTCGCACGCCATCGCCTCGAGCGCGGCCAGCCCGAAGCTCTCCTGCAGCGACGGCAGCAGGAACACGTCGGCCGCCGACAGCCACGGGACGAGATCGTGCTGCTCTCCGGCAAAATCGACGACGTCCTGAAGGCCGCTCTCGATGACGCGCCGCGCGGCCGCGTCGCGCTCCGGCCCGTCGCCGATGAGGACGAGCCGTGAACGCGTGCGCCGCTGCACGCGCCGGAAGATCTCGATCACCGCATCCACGCGTTTCACGGGACGGAAATTGGATGCGTGCATGACGACTCCGTCGACGCCGTCGCGAACGCGCGAGATCAGCATGGGATCGGGCCGCCGCTGGTAGGTTGCGCAATCGAGAAAATTCGGGATGACGCGGATCTCACGCGAGATCCCGAGCGCGGCGATCGTGTCCGACCGGAGGCTGCTCGACACCGCCGTGACCGCGTGCGACTGCTCGATCGAGAAAGCGACGACGCGCGTGTACGACGGATCGCTGCCGATGAGCGTGATATCCGTTCCGTGCAGCGTCGTCACGATCCGCGGGGGACGTGGATTGTCGTCGGCCGCCAGGATGCGATCCGCGAGGTACGCCGCGGCCGCGTGCGGTACCGCGTAGTGCGCGTGCACGATGTCGAGCCGATGCTGTTGCGCGATCCGGACGATGGCTGTTGCGAGCGCGAGCAGGTACTGCGGTTCGCGGAACAACGGATAGGCGGGCGTCTGCACGCGCTCGAACGAGAGTCCCGGAATGTCGTCGCGCCACCGGAACGGCTCGTCTGTGCTGATGACGCGGACCTCATGGCCGCGGAGCGCGAGCGCCTGCGCCAGTTCGGTTGCGACGACGCCGCTGCCGCCGAGCGAGG
>Ga0070699_100004275_pt1 | contig 12626 bp, 8 predicted proteins | sample KBSK1503metaG_FD_65473 | JGI IMG/M metagenome (GOLD analysis project Ga0070699, IMG submission 65473) | Corn, switchgrass and miscanthus rhizosphere microbial communities from Kellogg Biological Station, Michigan, USA - KBS K1-50-3 metaG | ecosystem: Host-associated > Plants > Roots >...
GGTGCCGTCTTCAAGGCAGGGCATGCCTGCTACTTCATTGGATTCCTGCCCGATCCCGTTCCTGGGCAGACAATTGAGGACATCGCTCACGCAGAGGCCGCATTCCTGGAACGGGTGATTGCGCTGCATCCGGAAGCGGAGGGCAAGCCCGCCGTCATTGGCAATTGCCAGGCTGGATGGGCCATCATGCTGCTGGCGGCCATGCGACCCGAGCTCTTTGGTCCCGTGATCGTTGCCGGCTCGCCTCTGTCCTACTGGGCAGGCGTGCGCGGCCAGAATCCGATGCGCTACACGGGCGGGCTGCTCGGCGGCAGCTGGCTCGCCGCACTCATGGGAGATCTCGGCAACGGCAAGTTCGATGGTACGTGGCTCGTCACGAACTTCGAAAGCCTCAACCCGACAAACACAGTCTGGACAAAGCAACACAACCTCTATTCGAAGATCGATACCGAGCCGCCGCGCTATCTTGAGTTCGAGCAGTGGTGGGGCGGCCATGTCCTGCTCAACGCCGAAGAGATGCAGTTCATCGTCGATAAGCTGTTCGTCGGCAACAAGCTCGCTACGTCGGAAATTGTTTTGTCGGGCGGCATGTGCGTGGACTTACGCAACATCCGGTCACCTATCGTCGTCTTTTGCTCCAAGGGAGACAACATCACGCCGCCACAGCAGGCGCTGGACTGGATCCTCGATCTTTACCGAAGCGTCGATGACATTCGGGCCCATGGTCAGACAATCGTCTATGCGGTTCACGAGTCGATCGGCCACCTCGGCATCTTTGTTTCGGGCTCCGTGGCCAAGAAAGAGCACGATGAGTTCGCAAGCAACATCGACCTGATCGACGTGCTTCCACCGGGTCTCTACGAAGCGGTAATGGTGCCGAAGGATGGGGATTCGGACGACCTGATCGGTGGAAACTACCTGGTTCGCTTCGAGGCGAGAAGCCTCGACGACATACGTGCTCTTGGCGGCAACGACGAGGAGGATGATCGGAAATTTGCCGCGGCCGCTCGCATATCCGAGATCAACCTCGGTCTCTATCGCACGTTGGTGCAGCCTTGGGTGCAGAGCTGGACCAACGAAGGCCTCGCCCAATGGATGCGCCGATGTCATCCCTTGCGCCTGCAATACGAGATGCTTTCGGACGCCAATCCATGGATGCGTCAGCTTCAAGCGTCGGCACAAGAGGCAAAAAGAGAGCGTCGACCGGTTTCGGAGGACAACATTTTTTGGCAGACGCAGGAGCAGATCTCCGATTGGATCGAGTCGTCACTGGATGCCTATCGCGACGTGCGCGATCGTGCATCTGAGGTGTGGTTCCATGCCGTATACGGCTCGCCCTTTGTGCAAGCGATGGTCGGACTTAAGGCTTCCGACGACAGCGCGCGGCGGCGGCCTGGAGACGATCCCGTGCACAGGGCCTTTGTGGCCCAACGCATCGAGGAGCTGACCGAGGCGATTGCCGAGGGAGGGCCGCGCGAAGCGACCATCCGCGCGCTTCTCTATGTCCGCATGCCCGAGGGTGTCGTCGACGAGCGGGGCTTCAATCTGCTGCGGCGGATGCGCGACGAGGCCGGCGGCGGCTCAAGCCCTGACGCATTCAAGAAGCTCGTGCGCGAGCAATTCTTCATGCTGCTCCTCGATGAGAGGCGCGCCGTGAATGCCATCCCAGCAATGCTCGCAAGGGACCCCAAGAGTGCGTCTCGTATGGCCGGCATCCTGCACCGGGTGATCGATGCGGTGGGATTGCGCAGCGAGCTCGAGCGCGCGCGATTGGCCGAAATCGCGAGATTCTTTGAGTCCGAGAGATTGATCCAGCCGCCGTCTTTGGAGGTGGAGGCGTCGCGCGTGGCCCACGCGCGGCAGGTGTCATCTCGGTCCGCGAGAACTCCGAAACATTGACTGGACGCACCGTCGAACGTCGCGCAAGCAGGAGTACAGACCAATGGCTATGACGCTCCTACGCCCCCAGGATCTCAACGAGATCATCAGCGACGCTGAAATGAAGAAGATGGAGGAGGAGCGCAAACGAAAGGAACGGCAGAAGCGGGAGCAACGCGAGCTGCACGAGGCCTTCAGGGAGCGCGACATCCACCCTCAGGTGATGGACCGACTCAACAAGGCAGTCCGCATCGCCGCCGAACAAGGCTTCAAAGAGATACAGGTCATCACGTTCCCGGCCAGCTACTGCAACGATGGCGGCCGGCGCATCAACAACATGCTGCCGGACTGGCCGGACTCGCTCGAGGGGTTCGCTAGGAGGGCCTACGATTTCTACGCGAAGGAGCTGCGACCGCTCGGCTACAAGCTGCACGCGCAGGTGATCGATTTTCCGGGTGGGATGCCCGGCGAGATCGCACTTTTTCTGAAGTGGTGAGCACGCCGGCATGACCACACCGGAAAGGCCTTTCCCCCCCGAGTCGCGCGATCACAAGAAATACGAGCGCCTGATCGCAGCCACGGAAAGCCTGCAGCCTCTCGTGGCTGCGGTCGCGCATCCCTGTGACAAGACCTCACTCAAGGGAGCACTCGAGGCGGCTGGTGCAGCGTTGATCGTTCCAATCCTTGTCGGCCCGAAAGATCGGATTCGCGCCGTGTCTGAGGCTCTCGCCATAGACCTTCACGGCATGGACATTGTCGACGTTCCGCACAGCGAAGCGGCGGCCGAGAAGGCCGTCGAGCTGGTTCGCACCGGCAGGGCCGAGGTGCTGATGAAAGGAAGCCTGCACTCAGATGAGCTTCTCGCGGCGGTAACGAAGCGTGAGACCGGACTTCGCACCGGACGGCGGATCAGCCACGTCTTCGTCATGGACGTTCCGACCCACCCGAACACGTTGTTCATCACCGATGCCGCAGTGAACATCGCCCCGGATCTCGTGGCCAAGCGCGATATCGTCCAGAACGCGATCGATCTTTATGCCGGGCTGGGGCTTGGAAAGCCGAAGGTGGCAATTCTGTCCGCCATCGAGACGATAAGCCCAAGCATACCCTCGACCATCGAGGCTGCCGCACTGTGCAAGATGGCCGATCGTGGTCAGATCATTGGCGGCGAGCTCGATGGCCCGCTCGCCTTCGACAACGCCATTAGCCCTGAGGCAGCGCGCATCAAGGGCATCAAGTCGCCTGTCGCAGGCCACGCTCAAATCCTGGTTGTTCCCGATCTCGAGGCCGGCAACATGCTGGCCAAGAACCTGACGTTCCTCTCGAACGCGGATGCGGCGGGGATCGTGCTCGGTGCGCGAGTGCCCATCGTCTTGACCTCGCGTGCTGACAACGTGAGGACGCGCATGGCGTCGTGCGCCGTTGCCGTGCTTCTCGCTCACAGCCGCAAGACGAACCAACCGATTCAGGCCTGAGCCATGAGCGAGACCATCCTGGTGCTCAATTCGGGCAGCTCCAGCATCAAGTTTCAGCTGTTCGCGGTCTGCGCGCGCAATCAGCTTGAGAGGCATATGAAAGGGGTGATCGACGGCATCGGTGTGCACCCTCGCTTCAGGGCCGCAGGTATCAGAGGCGAGGGGCTCGCCGACAAGACATGGCCTGCCGCTGAGGTGGGCACTGTGCCTGCTGCGCTCGACAAGCTCGTGATCTTTTTGCGCGACCGGATGGGCGGAAGGCTGCCGAGGGCCGTCGGGCATCGCGTTGTCCACGGTGGACCAACCTACGCGGCGCCCACAGTCGTTACCGATACGGTGCTCGATCAACTTGAATGCTTCGTGCCCCTGGCCCCATTGCATCAGCCCAACAACCTTGCGCCGATCCGGACGATCCTGGATCGACTGCCCGACCTGCCCCAGGTTGCCTGCTTCGATACCGCGTTCCATCGGGGACACGCCGAGGTGGCGGATCGCTTTGCAATCCCCGAGCAGCTCTATTCCGAGGGCGTACGGCGCTATGGATTCCACGGTCTCTCGTATGAATACATTGCCGGCCAGCTGAGGGATGTGGCGCCCGAGATTGCCGACCGGCGTGTCGTGGTTGCGCATCTCGGCAATGGCGCTTCGATGTGCGCGATCTCTGCGGGCGGGAGTGTCGAGAGCACGATGGGGTTCACGGCGCTTGACGGTCTTCCAATGGGCACGCGACCTGGGCAGCTCGATGCCGGCGTCGTGCTCTTCCTCATGAGCAAGAAGCGCATGAGTGCGAAAGAGATCGAGCACTTTCTCTACTACGATTGCGGGCTCAAGGGCCTCTCCGGCATCAGCAACGACGTGAGGGAGCTGCTCGCAAGCGCGAGCCCCAGTGCCAAGCTGGCGCTGGACTACTTCGTCTACAGGATCGTGCTCTTCACGGGCCTGCTCGCGGCCGCCTTGGGCGGCATCGACGCTTTCGTGTTCACGGCCGGGATCGGTGAGAACGCGCCGGGCATCCGAGAGGCCGTGGTCCGGCGCCTCTCGTGGCTCGGGCTTGAGCTGAACCCCGCCGCGAATGCCGGCGGCGGGCCGCGCATCTCGCACCAGGGAGCATCGGTCGCCTGCTATGTCATTCCGACAGACGAAGAGCTGATGATCGCGCGCCACACGCTCGATGTCCTGCGCGGACATGCTGACGCTCGTGTCGAGGAGCAGCAAATATGATCGATCTCTCCTCCCTCGCGCTCCTCAAGGGCAGCAAGGCGCTCGTGACCGGTATCGCCAACGACCAATCGATCGCATGGGGGTGCGCCGAGGCCTTTCGAGCGTTCGGCGCCGACCTGGCGGTGACCTACCTCAACGACAAGGCGAAAGTGTATGTGGAACCGCTGGCCAAGGAGGTCGATGCCTCGATCTTTATGCCGCTCGATGTTCAGGCTGAGGGCCAATTGGAGGCCGTTTTCGCGCGGATCGAGCGGGAGTGGGGCAAGCTCGATATCTGTCTCCATTCGATCGCCTTCGCCCCCAAGCAGGACTTGCAGGGTCGGGTCGTCGACTGCTCCAAGGAGGGCTTCCTGCTTGCCATGGACGTCTCATGCTGGTCGTTCATCCGCATGGCCAAGCTAGCCGAGCCGCTGATGAAGGGAGGCGGCACGCTGTTCACGATGACCTACTACGGGTCTCAGATGGTCGTTGAGAACTACAATCTCATGGGGCCGGTGAAGGCCGCGCTTGAATCAGCGACTCGCTATCTCGCAGCCGAGCTCGGGCCCAAGGGCATCAGGGTGCACGCGATCTCGCCGGGTCCCCTGAAGACTCGTGCAGCGTCAGGGATTACGGAGTTCGAGACGCTCTTGCAGAAGGCGCAAGCGAAGGCTCCAGCACGCAGCCTCGTCTCCATCGACGACGTCGGCGTGGCTGTCGCCTTCCTTGCAACGAACGCAGCCAAACTGATCACCGGTGAGACGCTCTACATCGACGGCGGCTATCACATCATCGACTGACGATACTGGGTGCTGCACCGCGAAAGTGACGGAGGAGTATATGCGCAAGCTCTTGGTTCCGCTCGCGGGGATAGTCACCCTCATATCTGGCACAATTCTGTTGACCCCTACCGCCGAAGCCACGGTGTGGGCGGCCGCGTCAAGCATCCGAGCGACTTTCGGCGCGACGAAGCCGGTAGAGAATGCCGCTTGCCTGCCCCGTTGGGTTTGCGGCTTTCGGGGCTGCAGATATCGAAAGGTGCAAGCGCTCCCAGGGCCTCTAGGGAATATCGCCAGTGGGACCTGCGCGTCTTGCTTCGGACGAGAGCCTTCAGGGTAAACTGGGAAACCCAATGCGCGGTTTGCTTCTCCCAGGCATGCTGTCACTGATGCTGGTGAGCACTGCGGCGCTCGGTCAAAACGATCCCGCCGGGAGATTTCAAGCCTGTTCGCTGAGTATCTCGAGACCTGCATGAAAGATTGGGACGCGGGCACGCGTATGACGAAGAAGGAGTGGAGCCGCACGTGCCGGCGGTTGGCAAACCAGCGTGCCAAGTTTCGCATCGAGCATGGCTTCGCGCCGAAATCGACCAATGCTCGCTCACGCGGCGTTTGTTTTACCGTCTGCCTCGATGATGAGATTGGGATCAGCCGCGCGGCGCGTCACAAACTGCGCTCGAGCGAAAATCTTGAATTCCGTAAGCGGCACCCGTGACCCGAGCGATGACGGCGAATGACAACAGGCACTCGACACGGGAATGGATCGGCGTCACAACTGTTGACGTTGCGATCCGCCTCGGGTTCATTGGCCTGCTCGGCTACTGGTCGTTTCGGGTCATCGCGCCGTTCCTGACGATGGGATTGTGGAGTGCCATACTGGTGGTGGCGCTATATCCGCTGTTCGATCGGCTCGCTTTGCGGCTGAGCCCTCGACTCGCTGCGGCGCTCCTCAGCCTCTTGTGTCTGATGATCGTCATTGGTCCGGTGACCTGGCTCGGCCTGGGGATGGTCAGCGGCACCCGCTCCCTGGCCGTGAGCCTGGAAGACGGGCAGCTGGCGATTCCGCCGCCTCCTCAATCTGTGCGGGGCTGGCCGATCGTCGGCGAGCGGCTGCATCAGCTCTGGAGCCTCGCTACGACCAACGCGAAGGTTGCGCTGGCCGAAACGTTGCCAATGCTCAAGCCGCTGGGCGGGACGCTTCTGGGCTTCGCACAAAGTGCGCTGTATGGGCTGCTCGAACTCCTCGTCTCCATCGTTCTGGCTGGGTTCCTGTTCACCCGCGGCCCCCAATTGGTCGAGGCGCTTAGCGCCTTCCTCGATCGCGCACTGAGCCACCGCGGCAGGGAACTCGTTCTGCTGGCAGGCGCCACCGTACGTAACGTGTCGCGCGGCGTGATTGGCATTGCATTCGTGCAAGCGGTCCTTGCGGGGGCGGGCTTTGTGGCCGCAGGCATTCCGGCTCCGGGCGTTCTCGCCTTCCTCGCCCTTCTGCTCGGCATCGTGCAGATCGGGCCGACAATCCTGATCGTACCGATCGTTATTTGGAGCTGGACGGCGATGGACGCAGTCCATGCTGCGGCTTTCACTGCCTACATGGCTTTAGTCAGCGTGATGGACAATGTCCTCAGGCCCCTGCTGGTGGCGCGAGGCCTGACAACACCGATGCCGGTAATCATCGTCGGCGTTATCGGCGGCGCGATTGCCTACGGAGTCGTTGGGCTGTTCTTCGGCCCGATCGTTCTCTCCGTAGCGTGGGCGGTGCTGGTGGCCTGGGTGCAGGGAGGCGGGGACTCCGTCGTGGGTGACAAGCACTAGGCAAGTGTCGGCCGCGCCGTGCGGCGGCCGGCAGACGCCATGGACTTGCAGCTTCTGCGGCTCTGATGGGCCGTGATGCCCGCGCTCGGGATCTTCCCCCTTGGATCGCTCGGGTTTGTCCGCATATCGGACGCGCCATTCGCGCGCGAATATCCAAACCAGCGACGAACTGGGGTGTGGGACGAAAGTGTGGCCAGCTTAGGTACGATCCGCCGGGCTGCTTCGGGACGAGGAGGGGTCGTGAACGAGCAAGGCCATTCTCGCCTCGCCGCACTGGTTTGCTTGCCATCGCTGCTGTTTCTGCATGGTTGCGACAACCCTCAGCAACAAGCGAAGGCCGAGTTGCCTCCGGCCGCCGTTACCGTCGCTCCAGTTGCGGAGGACAAGATCACGCCAACTGTGACGTTCACCGGCCGGGTCCAGGCGCAGGACAAGGTCGATCTGCGCGCGCGCATTGACGGCTTCCTGGAGAAGCGGCTCTTCAATGAAGGACAGGACGTAAAGAAGGGCGACCTGCTGTTCGTCATCGAGCAGGCTCCCTACAAGTCCGCCATTGCTGAGATCAAGGCGGATATCCAGAAGGCGGAAGCCGCGCTGACGCTCGCCAACATCGAGGTCAAAAGAGCGACTGAACTCGTTGCCAAGGAGGTGGGTACCCAAAAGCGGCTCGACGATGTCACCATGCAGCAGGCCCGCGCGCGCGGCGAGATCGCGCGCCTGAAGGCGTCGTTGGAGAAGGCCGAGCTCAATCTCAGCTATACCGAGATCCGCGCTCCCCTTGCGGGACGCATCGGTCGCGCGACGGTCTCGGTCGGAAACTACGTCGGACCGTCGAGCGAGCCGCTGGCCACCATCGTCAAGCAAGACCCGATCTATGTAAGCTTCCCGGTCACGCAGCGCGAGATGCTCCAGCTCCGGAAGGACCAAAAGTCTGGCCATGCGGAGACTACGATCTACGTTCGACTGGCTGACGGCAGCCGCTACGCGCAAGCTGGCAAGGCCGATTTTGTCGACGTGACGGTGAGCCAGGGCACCGACACTGTGCAGGTGCGCGCGACCTTTCCCAATCCGAATCGAATCCTCGTCGACGGTCAGCTGGTCGCTGTCGTGGCGGAGGTTGGGAAGCCGCAGCCCGCATTGCTGATCCCGCAGCAGGCGCTTCAGATGGATCAGGCCGGCCCGTTCGTGCTCGTGGTGGATGGCGACAACAAGGTGGAGGTTCGCCGTATCGAGGTCGGTCCGGCGCCAGGCGCACAGGTCACGGTGACCAAGGGCCTGAAGGCAGGCGAGAAGATCATCACCGAGGGCGTGCAGAAGGTGCGACCCGGCGAGGTCGTGCAGACGACTGAGGTCAAGGCATAGCCCGACCCATGCTGTCCGGCATCTTCATCGATCGGCCACGGCTCGCAATCGTCATTTCCATCGTCATTACGCTTGCCGGCCTGATCGCCCTCAAAGCTCTTCCGGTCGCGCAGTTCCCCAACATCGTTCCACCGCAGGTTCAAGTCTCGACCAGCTATCCCGGCGCGAGCGCGGAGGTTGTCGAGGCGGTTGTGGCGCAACCCATTGAGTCACGCGTCGTCGGCGTCGACAAGTCGATCTACATGAAGTCGATGAGCGGCAACGACGGCAGCTACACGCTGTACGTTACGTTCGCGGTCGGCAGCGATCCCGACATCAACACGGTGCTGGTGCAGAACCGGGTCAATCTGGCCGAGGCGCAGCTGCCCGCGGAAGTGCGCGCCCAGGGAGTCAGCATTAAGAAGCAATCGTCGGCGATCCTGCAGGTCGTCTCGATGATCTCGCCGGATGGCCGCTACGATCAGCTCTTCCTGAGCAACTACGCCACCATCAACATCATCGATGCCTTGAAACGGATACCGGGTATCGGCGACGTGACCTTGCTCACCCCGGCCGACTACAGCATGCGGGTCTGGCTGAACAGCGACCGCTTGACGAACTTCGGCATCACGCCGAATGACGTCGTCAATGCCGTCAAGGCCCAGAACATCCAGGCCGCAGTCGGCCGCATCGGTGCGCAGCCGGCCCTGCCGGACCAGCAATTCCAGCTCAGCATCCAGACCAAGGGGCGCCTGTCCACAGTCGACGAGTTCCAGAACATCGTGGTCCGTGCCAACCCGGACGGCTCGTTCGTGCGTGTCAAGGACGTGGCGCGCGTCGAGCTCGCCAGCCGGTCCTCGGAGCAGATCGGGCGCCAGGACGGTAAGCCGGCGGCGGTGGTCGCCACCTATCAATCTCCGGGTGGAAACGCCATCGCCAGCGCAGAGGCCACCCGTAAATCACTGGAGAAGCTGAAAGCATCGTTTCCAGAAGGGATCGACTACAAGATCACCTACGACACCACCGTGTTCGTGAAGGAGAGCATCGAGGGCGTGGTGCACACGCTGTTTGAGGCGTTCGTGCTCGTGGTCATCGTCGTCTATCTATTCCTCGGCAGCGTGCGCGCCACCCTCATTCCATTGATCGCCGTGCCGGTGTCGCTCATCGGCACCTTTGCCGTCATGCTGGCGCTCGGCTATTCCGCCAACACGGTATCGCTGCTGGCGCTCGTCCTGGCCATCGGCATCGTCGTCGACGATGCGATCGTGGTCGTTGAGGCCGTCGAGCACGAGCTGGAGCAAGACCCGAAACTCACGCCGGCTGAGGCGACGCGTCGGGCGATGGGCCACATCACTGCGCCCGTCATCGCCATCACCCTCGTCCTGTTGTCGGTGTTCGTGCCGGTCGCCTTCATTCCCGGCATTGCGGGCGAGCTGTTCCGGCAGTTCGCCGTGGCCGTATCAGTCTCGATGGTGATCTCGGCCATCAATGCGCTGACGCTGTCACCGGCGCTGTGTGCCGTCTTCCTCCGAGCCCGCCACGGACCGCGTCGCGGCCCGATGCGATATGTCCTGGCCGGAATAGACCTGGTCCGCGACGGATACGCTGCAATCGTCAAGCGGCTGGTCCGCGTTGCGGTGTTGGGCCTAGTCGCGCTCGCCGGTGTTGTCGTGGGCGCGGGCTGGCTGTTCCAGAATACGCCCACTGGCTTTCTTCCTGCCGAGGACCAGGGTGCCATCTTCGGCGAGATCCAACTGCCCGAGGGAGCCTCGGTCAATCGCACCGATGCCGTTGCAAAACAGGTCGAGGAGATCATAAGCCGCACGCATGGAATCGCTGGCGTGACCTCAGTGGTCGGCTACAGCATGCTCGACGGCCAGGTGAAATCCAATAATGCGTTCCTGATCATGACGCTAGAGCCGTTCCACCATCGAAAGGAAGAGGCTCTATCCGCCAAGGCGCTGATCAGCGAGCTCAAACGCGAGTTCCGGGGAATCCGCGAAGCCAACGTCATCGCCTACAACCTGCCCCCCATCATCGGCCTGGGGACGGGCAGCGGCTTCGAGTACCAGCTGGAGAACCTGAGCGGCGGGACTGCTGCCGATATTGCAGCCGTCGCGCGCGGTCTGGTCTTCGCCGCCAATCAGGACCCGGCGCTGAGCGGCGTGTTCACGACGTACGCCGCGAACACCCCGCAGCTCTACCTCGATATCGACCGCGAGAAGGTGCAGACGCTGGGCGTCGACGTCTCCACCGTCTTCAATACCCTCCAGTCTGTTCTCGGCAGCTACTACGTCAACGATTTCAATCTGTTCGGGCGCACCTGGCAGGTGAACGTCCAGGGTGAGGCGCTCGACCGCAGCCGCATCGATGACGTGTTCCGCATCAACGTGCGCAACGCGCGCGGCGAGATGGTGCCGCTCCGTGCCATTGCGTCCGCGCGTGTCGTCCTCGGCCCCCAATCGATCATTCGCTACAATAACTTCCGCAGCGTGACGGTGAACGGCGGTCCCGCCCCGGGCCGCAGCTCAGGCGAGGCCATCGCAGCGATGGAGAAAATCTCGGCGGCCTCCCTCCCGAAGGGCTACAGCTATGAATGGACGGGCACCGCTCTGCAGGAGAAGGAAGCGTCCGGCAAGACGGCCGTCGTCCTCGGTCTCGCAATCCTGTTCGCCTATCTCTTCCTCGTCGCGCTCTACGAGAGCTGGACCATTCCCGTGCCGGTGCTGCTGTCGGTTTCAGTCGGCGTTGCCGGAGCCATGGGCGCGCTGCTCGCGTTCGGCCTCGATAACAATCTCTACGCGCAGATCGGCCTCGTCGTGCTTATCGCCCTGGCGGCCAAGAACGGCATTCTCATAGTAGAGTTCGCCAAGGCGCGGCGCGAGCAGGGGCTGTCCATATCCGAGGCCGCGACGGCAGGCGCGAGGGAGCGATTCCGCGCCGTCATGATGACCAGCTTCGCGTTCATTGCCGGCCTGGTGCCGCTGGTCATCGCCACCGGCGCCGGCATGCTGAGCCGGCGCGGCGTCGGTACCGCGGTGTTCGGCGGCATGCTGGCGGCGTCGCTGATCGGAATCTTCCTCATCCCGCTGCTCTACGTTGTGTTCCAGTGGCTGCGGGAGAAGGTGAAGGCGCAGGTCTTCTCGGCTCCGGTTCCGGAGTGCGCACCGGAAGCCGAGAAGATCGCCGGTTCGGCGGCGGACGTTCGACGGCTACCCGCCGATCAAACCTATTCCGCGGCCGCCAAGAAGCCCACGCACTGAGGCCGTTGTGCTTCTCGGCTTCGTTACTTCGGTTGCTGCATGAGAAACCTCGTAAGGAACTTGGTTTGGTCCAGTGCAAGGCGCCGACAGGTGCGCTCCCAATCTTTTCTCGTCATGTGCATCCCCGCGTCCCAATCCTGCATGCATCGCCCAAACCAGGCCCGCCCTCGCGCCTGCAGCCGCTGAGGCGTCTTGGTTCGTGGGGCCGCCGCAGGCGACGGGCTCGGCTGGCCGTCGCTCAACCTCAGGGAAGTTCCTCCCGTTCACTCAGGGTTGATGTTGATACGCACGGGGCCGCTTAGCTGATACGTCACTATTGGTAGTGACGGCCGCGCGGCACGGCTTTGCGGAGTCGCCAGCAAGGGAGGGTATGTGCAGGGCTCCGCATGGGCCGTCCGCATCCCCAACACCATGTGAGCTGATCATCACGCGAACTCGACGAGGAACGAGCAGGCACAACGGAGGATAGAAGAAGATCCAAGAAGCTGAACGCTTCTGTGGTGACTAAGACGGGCTCAAAGCGGCCGGTGGGCAGGTCTTGCGCATCTCCCGTTGAAGAACCCTACGGAGACTACAATGGTCGACTGGTTCGTAACGACCCTGCGCTCCTATCCGGAGCTCGCGATTTTCTTTGCTCTAGCCATCGGGTTCACGGTGGGACCTCTCAAGTTCGCGGGGTTCAGCCTCGGCAACGTGACAGCGACTCTGATCGCAGCTGTCATCATCGGACAACTCGGCATCACGGTCTCGCCGAATGTCAAAGCCGCGTTCTTTATCATGTTCATCTTCGCGATCGGGTACGGTGTTGGCCCGCAGTTTGTAAGCGGGTTTGGCAAGGAAGGTCCGCGCCAGGTCGCCTTCTCCCTGGTCATTCT
>Ga0070699_100004277_pt1 | contig 12622 bp, 11 predicted proteins | sample KBSK1503metaG_FD_65473 | JGI IMG/M metagenome (GOLD analysis project Ga0070699, IMG submission 65473) | Corn, switchgrass and miscanthus rhizosphere microbial communities from Kellogg Biological Station, Michigan, USA - KBS K1-50-3 metaG | ecosystem: Host-associated > Plants > Roots >...
CAGGGGGGCGACGTGGGCTCCCAGGTCACCGACGCGATGGGCCGCCTGGCACTCGACGGGCTGATCGGCATCCACACCAACCTTCTCACGCCGGCGCTGGGCGATGCCGAGGCCCTGAGCCAGTCGCCGCCCTCGGCAGCAGAACGTGCCGCGCTCGATGCGCTCGCAGAATTCCATGCGACCGGCACTGGGTACTTCGTGGAGCAGGCGACGCGCCCGGAGACGATTGGCTACGCGTTGCTGGATTCACCCGTCGCGCTGGCGGCGTGGATGATCGATCACGATACGGATAGCTACCAGAAGATCGCCCGCGGTTTTGTCGACGGACAACCTTCGGGCAATCTCACCCGGGAACATATCGTCGACAACATCACCCTGTATTGGCTGACCGGCACCGGGGCGTCGGCTGCGCGCTCGTACTGGGAAGAAGGACAAGAAAATGCTCGTGCGGCGGGCCAGGCTCCCACGCCGGTCTCGGTTCCGGTCGGCTTCACGACGTTCCCCGGGGAGATCTGGCGGACCCCGCGCAGTTGGGTCGAGAAGGCGTACCCCAACGTCATCTACTTCAACGAGGTGGACAAGGGCGGTCACTTCGCCGCTTGGGAGGAACCGGGGCTCTTCTCGGAAGAGTTGCGCGCCGCCTTCCGCCCGCTGCGCTAGCCGACACTCGTGACTAGGCGTCACCTACACAACCGGTGACTGGCCGTTCGACGGGTCGATGCGGCATTGGCTCGACCGAACGCCGCGCTCACTGTCCTGCTCACCAGCTGGTCGATCATCATCAGGGCCGACAGCTCACTGGCCCCGCAGCTGGCTGCCCGCGAAGATGAGACAGAAGGCTCAGCCAGAGCGCTGCTGGCCGGGGCAGCATCCCCAGCCTCCTAGGGTCAGTTACGTGCTTCACCTTGCGGGGGCGGCAGAGCGGCGCACTGCGGTGCTGCTGATCGGCGTCGCTGTGCTGACCGTCGCGCTGTCGTGGACCGTGATCAATACCGTCTGCACCCTGCGGGTGATGTGCAACGCCAGCAGGCCTGTGCCGGACGGACGGCGATCCGCGCCGCCCGGCGGATCAGCATCGGGCCGTCAGGAGCGCCCAGGCAGCGCGACCGCGACCGCTCCCGGTCCCTTCCCGCCGTCGTGGACCTGGCCGCCGCAATGGTGCCGCTGGGGCGGCCAGGCTAACGCGGCGGCCTGCCAGCGCGATCCGCGCTTGGCCACATTGGGCGGCGGCCAGGGACGCCAGAGTCACCGCGCTCACCACACGTCCCGGCCCAGCGCCGGCCGTCACCCGCACCAGCGACATGACGGCCACGCCATCGTCTCGGGCAGCGCCGAGGTCGCGGGCTTCCGCGCGGCCGATAGCCAGCCGGCGGCGCAACCGCGCGCGGCCGACGGCGACCAGGCCACCGATCCGTTTGTTCAGCAACCTGGCTCAGCTCGGCTAGCTGCTCATCAACCCGCCCAGTCACCCACTCCCCGAGTACACGGCCGCGGTGCCGGCCCGCACAGCAGGATGCACAAGACCGTTGTCCGGCCCGGACGTGGACATCGGCTGCCACCGCCCTGATTATGAGACATGTGACCCGTGCGCCTTGGTAACTGGGAGGCCTACATGACCACTCCCCTGAGAAGAGACGTCGGCGACCGGCTCGGCCGGCTCGGCCGGCACTGGGGCTGGCTGCTGTTCTTCGGCGTCCTCATGGTGGCGGCTGGGGTATGCGCGGTGGCCTGGCCCGGGCCGACCGTGGTGGTCCTGGCCGTCCTGTTCGGCATCCAGATAATCGTGTCCGGCATCTTCTCGTTCATCAACGCCTTCGCTGCCGACGAGTCCGGCGGGATGCGGGTGTGGAATGTGATACTCGGGCTGCTCGGCATCGTGATCGGGCTGTATGCGGTACGGCACATCATCGTCTCCGTGGTCGCCCTGGCCCTGCTCGTCGGCATCTACTGGGTGGCCTACGGCATCGCGCAGATCTACGCCGCGATCGCGCACCATGAACTGCCGCACCGCGGCTGGATGGGCTTCATCGGCGCGCTGAGTGTGGTCGCCGGGGTCATCGTGATCGCGTGGCCGGGCCCGTCGCTGGTCACCCTGGCCCTCGTGCTCGGCGTCTGGCTGATCATCTACGGCATCATGGAGATCACGCTGGCGTTCCGCGTTCGGTCGGCCATCAGCCACGTGCGGCACGCGGTCACCAGCCCCGCCTGACCTGCCCAGCGGCGCTGGGGGTTGACCGGCCAGGATCCCGCCACAGAATCAGCGGGACCGGGCGGCCGGGTCTGACGCAGGCGGCAATCTCGGTGCCCCGCCGGGCGTGCCATGAGTGTCGCGGGGTGAAGCGGCAACTCTCCAGGCCGCGGCCCGTTATGCAGGTGATCACCACGAAGCTCTGGCAGGCCACCGTTCCGGGCGCGGCACTCGGCCAGCAGCACGCTGGGCGCCCGCCCGCAAGAGTTGTTCATGCATAGCCTCGTGTCACCCGGCCCGCGTCGCGGCGGGTGCCGGCCAGGAGGTGAGCACAGGTGAAGTGGCGTCCTATCGTTATCACTGGCCTGGCCTGCGCCGCTGTTGCGGGCCTGATCATCGAGCTGCAGCACACGCGGCTGGTGGGCCATTGGCTTCAGGTGCACACTGGCACCGTCAACGAGCCGGGCCCCTATTACGGGTTCTGGTCGGGATTTGGCTCTGACCTCGAAGAGTTTGGGATTTTGGGCGCGATCGGCGCCGGCATCTACCAGCTGGTGAAAAAGTACAACTGCCACGAGCCTGGCTGCTGGCGGGTCGGCAACCACCCGACGGCCGACGGCCAGTTCAACCTGTGTTACCGCCATCACCCGGACTTTCAGGGCACGAAGCCCACTCATGAGCTGATCGAGCGACTGCACTGCGAGCACGTGGAGCGCCAGGCTGCCATTCACGGCAAGCTTCAGGAGATCCATCAGCACCTGACCGCCACGCAGGCGGCCGCGGCCGGCGTGCCAGGTCCCGGTCCCGGCTTGGCTGCTCACCCTGCCCAGGCGGCCGGGGACGACCAGGCCGAGTAGCGCCCGCGCGGCCGCGCGCAGCGGAACGCACCATCAGCAGAGCCGCCGGGGGTTTACCGCCCGGCGGGTGCGGGGTGAACGCTGATAGGCGGCCGATCGGCCGCCTGGCCTGGGCCGCCCATGGTCGGGTCCAGCCGACGCACTGCGGGATCGCGGACACTTGGCCCGGGTATGGCAAAGCGGTCGGCCGGTCGGGCTCGGTGCCATGTTTTGGCGCTTGTAACCAGGCACACCTGACGGTAAGCGCGGTAGAAGTCCTGCTCATGGCCCCAGACTGGGTCCGGTCGGCAGAAGGATGGCGTTATACCCGGCGCGCCGGTGCCGCTGGTCCTTGCCGCGTTTCCGGCCTGGCAACCCGGACTGCGACTGTCTCGCCCTCGTGTGCGGCACGGCTGTGCTTCTTGCCCCACACCTCGGCCGCCACCGTGACCTCCCACTTACTGCCCAGGAAGGTCTGCCGGTCACCACACGCGGCGCAGGTGACGGTCGCCTGGGTCATGTTTGTCATGGCCACCACCTGCCATCGCGGAGACGAATTGGATGGTACGCCGCTCCTCTCCTGGCCTGCCCCTGGGTTCGTGCCAATCGTTCCGTCGGCAGTGGGTCAGTTTCACCCCTAGTCAGGAGTAGGCCGGGATGAAACCTCAACCCAGGCCACCTGGTCGCTCGTAACGAACCAGAGCCGGACTGCGCGCATTGGACGCGCGTGCTTCACAGCGACAAGGTCGAAGTCCAGGCGGCCTCGCGCGAGTGCCCGCGTTAGGTCGCCGCGCAAGCGCAACTCCGATCGTCACCACGCGGCCGTGACGGCTGCCTTGACTCGCCTGAACCGTCGCAGCTGGTACGAGGCGAGGGCGATGAATATGACAAGCCCGGCCAGGACGCCAATCACAATGGATGCGGCCTTCATGAGGCCGGCTTCGTGCAGGGCGAGGGCGATACCCGTCCCCCCGACTATGCAGTTCACCGTCAAGATTGCCGAGGACGCAGTGAACACCACACCACGCCATGATGATCGAGTACCGATATCAAGCAGTTCGTGGACCGCAGTCCGGTCGGTGGGTTGCGGGAAGAAATATTCCGCACCGGGAAGCAGCGTCGCATAGTACCGACGGATCCGCTGGATGATGCCGACGGCGATGACGTCCTCCAGAGCCGTCTGCACAAGACGTTCCCAGGTAAAGGTGCCCAGCAGAAACACGATCGGCAATACCACCCCCAGGTAGGCCGCTGCCACATCGGTATCGGCCAGAAAGCCGTAGGCGATCAGCGCGCTCGACAAGGTGAACATGTAGAGCGACGCCCGGCTGCTGGACTCGCTGACGGTGACGCCGCGCACCGACTGCTGGACGAACTGCTCGGTGAGCAACGCGCTGAAGAAAGCTGAGCTGCGGTCGGGCAGCGCGCTTGCGGACTTCTGCGCAGGGGGCAGGTCGTCGCCACTCATCCGATTACCCCAGACTCAGGCGGGCGGGCGGCGGGCGACCTTGGCCCGGTACTCAGGAAGGTGAAGTTGCGCGAGGGCGTCCAGGGCCGTCGCAGTGAGTGACGCCAGGCGCACGAGGTTCGCTTCGTCCTGTGCGGTGAAGTCGCCCTCCAGACGGTCGGAGACCTGGATGAATCCGTAGTTGTCCCCGTCAGACCCGATCAGGGGAACAGCGAGCCACCCCCGCATCGGGGGATGGCGGTCTGCATCGTGGCCGAAATTCCGCCACTCCGCATGAGCCCGCAGCGCCTCGTCAGTGAGCCGGATCGGCCGGTGAACCTTGTGCGCGTAGGCGTGGATGCCAAATCCCCGCGCCGGCGTACGGTAGTCGGCCCACGCCGCGTACTTCTCCGACAGCGAGAAGTACTTCCGGGCATGAGCCCAGTTCTCTCCCATCAGTTGCGTCGCCGCGCCCTGGTGGGCGTGGGCGAGGACTCTGGAAAGCTCGGCCGCCTCGCCGAGGATCGGGTCCGCCGCGAGCATGAAGCCAGCGAGGTCCGCCGGGACATCCGGGCCGGGTGGCGTGCTCGCGTTGTGGTAGCTGTTCAGGAATCGCTGGTCGTCCATGTCCGACCTCATTTGCTGCTGTTCGGTGTCAGCCACTGGCCTCAGCTCCTCCAGCTCCTCGGCAGTAGTCCAGATCAGCCGCCAGCGCCCGCCACAGGTGACGGCGTAGGTGGTCACAAACCCATTCCAGGCCGTCGCTGGCGGCTCGTGGTTAGGGCGTTCTTAGTGCCGGTGGCTCCACTGTCGCGGTTGCGCGCGAGGATCGCATCCGTGGAAATCCCTAGTGGGCCTCTGAGCCAGTGGCGGAGCCATCGGCGCCGCGCCTTACGGTCACACCCTCCTGAGTGGATGCCTGGCATCCAGGCCCGGTCACGCGCGCTGCTCAGCGACGGCCCGACCGCGGACACACTCTGCGCCGCAGGGGATCGACCCCTCGGGCGCAGCCGCATCGCCGTCCATCTCGCCCGCGCCCACCTGGTGTACGGCGAATGGCTGCGCCGCGAGCAGCGGCAAGCGGAAGCGCGAGCACCTGCGGGCCGCCCGCGGAGTACCACCTGCCCAAGGTGTTCTCCAAGCTCGGTATCAGGTCCCGGCGGCAGCTCCGGCACTAACTGGCTCCGGCGCAACCCGAACGGCGCACCGCCTGAGGCACTCGCCGGGGACAGCGAGTGCCTAGGGACCCGCGCCGGGGACTTTGACAGATGCGAGCGCCCCTCCCCGGGAGAGACGCTGTGTGGGTAACCCATCCCGAACGGGCCCGCCAGAACCATCGCCAGCAACCCGATGAGGGATTCACAAATAGTCGACCCGCGGCGCAAGTCGCGGCGTTGAGCCGACACTGCGAACGGAGTACAGACATGAGCACGATCACCACCAAAGACGGCACGGAAATCTACTACAAGGACTGGGGCCAGGGCCCGGTCGTCACGTTCTCGCACGGCTGGCCGCTGAGCTCGGACGCATGGGACGGCCAGATGCTGTTCCTGGCGCAGAACGGCTTCCGCGCGGTCGCGCATGACCGGCGCGGTCATGGCCGCTCCAGCCAGGCGTCGTCGGGGAATGACATGAACGGCTACGCCGACGATCTCGCCGCCGTGATCGAGGCGCTCGATCTTAGGGATGCCACGCTGGTAGGCCACTCCACCGGCGGCGGCGAGGTCGCCCGCTACATCGGCCGCCATGGGACCGGGCGGGTCGCCAAGGCGGCCCTGATCTCCGCCGTGCCGCCGATCATGCTGAAGTCAGATGCCAATCCTGAGGGGCTGCCGATCGAGGTCTTCGACGGCCTGCGCGCGGGCCTGTTCAAGGACCGGTCACAGTTCTACAAGGAGTTTGCCGTGCAGTTCTACGGTGCGAACAGGCCAGGCGCCAAGGTCCCCCAGGGCGTGCTGGAGCAGTTCTGGTTGTGGAGCATGCAGTCCGGCCTCAAGAACGCCTACGAGTGCATCAAGGCCTTCTCCGAGACCGATTTCACCGAGGACCTCCAGAAGTTCGATGTCCCGACTCTGGTCCTGCACGGCGAGGACGACCAGATCGTTCCCGTCAAGGACTCGGCCAGGAAATCCGCCAGGCTCATCAAGGGCGCGCAGGAGATCTACTACCCGGGCGCGCCGCACGGCCTCACCGCCACACTGCAAGACCAATTCAACGCCGACCTGCTGGCCTTCCTCCGGAGCTAACGATCATCAATTCTGGCCACTGCGTCTGGCTGTGACAGGTATGCAGCGGCTGCCCGCCACCTCAACCATCGCTTGCCAGGCGCCCGGGGGCAGGCATGCGAATCTCGCCAACGCGCCGGAGTCAGCCACAGCTGCTCCCTAATGTAAGGAGTCGCACATGCGCAAGTACGTGACTGAGCTCATCGGCACGTTCGGGCTTGTCTTTACCGTCGGCTGCGCGGTCATGGGCAAGGCTCCCCTCGCCCCGCTGGCGATCGGCGCGGCGCTCATGGTGTTCGTCTACGCCGGCGGGCACATCTCCGGCGGGCACTACAACCCCGCGGTGAGCATGGCTGCCTACCTGCGCGGCAGGCTCAGCAGGCAAGACCTCGGCCCGTACTGGCTGGCCCAGGCCGCCGGAGCGCTCGTGGCAGCGGGATTGGCCTCGTTTGTCGTGAATCCGGCGCCGTTTCCGGCACTGGACATGTCCGGCCGGGCAATCGGGGCCGGGCTAGTCGCTGAGTTCATCTTCACCTTCGCGCTCGCCTACGTGGTACTGAACGTCGCAACCAGCAAGGATCACCCAGGAAACTCCTTCTACGGCCTGGCGATCGGCTTCACGGTCTTCACCGGCGCCACAGCGGTCGGGCGCATCAGCGGCGGCGCCTTCAACCCCGCTGTCGCGCTCGGCGCCTCGGTCATGGGCCTGTTCTCCTGGTCGAACATCTGGATCTACCTGCTGGCCGACTTCGCCGGAGGCGCGGCAGCCGCGCTAGCTTTCCACTACCTGAACCCCCATGACATGGACCGCGCCGACCCGCACCGTCACCTAGCCGTGCCCGCAAGCGACGCCTCTCACCCATCGTCTTAGGCCTGACACGAATACCTGTCCGTTGCTTCCGGGCGGATGCCCCCATCCGCGCCTGTAACGAACCTTGGGGGACCTTAGCAGGCGCGAGGCAGCGTCACCGGAGCCAACTCGTTTCGCCCGCCGTTGGTGCGGTACCGTCAGGCTGCGCATAGACAACTAGCAAGTCTCTGTGAGCGCCGCAGAGGCCTTGAGCAGGCCAGATGCTAGCTCACACGAGCTGGCACAAGCTACCGCGAGCCCTCTCTAACTGGGTTCTGCCCCCCGATCTACCCCAGCATGATCTTCCGAGTCCAAGATTGAGTCCTGCCCTGAATCGTGGCCCAGCTCGGGCCGAGCATGTCCAGGGCTACACAAGCGCGGGAATTACCTACCCACCCCCTTTACTGGGAAGAAGCGAACAGCCCAGTACCCCAACCAGCCTGCCAGCCGCTGCCGCCATGGCGGTCCTGGCCGCCCCTCAATAGGCCGTTTCCGGATCACCGCGGCCGCCACGACAACAGCGTCCGGATCGCCTGCGCCCGCGTCTCCACGCGGGCGCAGGAACACCAGGGCCCAGCTCGACGCGCTCGCCGCGGCGCACTGCCAGGAGATCGTCGCGGAGATCGCCAGCACCCGCAGCGACCGGCCCAGGCTGCGCGAGGCCCTGGGCCAACTGCAGTCCGGCGACACGCTGGCGATCTAAAAGCCGGACCGGGTCGCCCGGTCCATGAAGGAACTGCTCGTGCCGCTGGAAGACCAGCTGCACGCCCGCGGCATTAACCTGCACATCCTGACCGGCATCTGCGTCGAGATCCACCGCCCGGACGGGGCGACGATCGCGGACAAGATTCTGACCGGCGGATCTCTGTGTTGGCAGGAGTGCGCTGTGGCACGCAGATAAGTCACAGGATTGTGATCAGTGCGGGCGCCCGGTTATGCCATCGGCCGGTCTCAGCCGCTGTCGGGCAATGCCTGCCGGAGTTGGCGGCGGGAGGTGATGTCGAGCTTGGTGAAGACCTTGGCCAGGTGGTACTCGACGGTACGCGGGCTGAGGAATAGCTGGGCGGCGATTTCCGGGTTGGACAGGCCCGCCCGGGCCAGGCGTGCGATCTGGGCCTCTTGGGGGGTGAGCTGGTGGTACGTGGCGGCGGTGCGCCTGCGGACGGTCTCACCGGTGGCCAGCAGCTCACGGCGGGCCCGCTCGGCGAACGCCTGCATGCCGATCGCGGCCAACATGTCGTGTGCGGTGCGCAGCTGCGCCCGCGCGTCGGCCCGCCGGCCCTCGCGGCGCAGCCACTCCCCGTAGAGCAGGTGCGCGCGGGCGAGTTCGGGCCGAAAGCCGGTGCGGTTCAGCCGGTCGACCGCCTCGCGATACAAGCGCTCGGCGTCCTCGCCGTCGCTGAGCAGCGCCCGGGAACGCGCGTAGGTCCCCTGCCCCCAGTCGGTCTGGCCGATGCTGGTTGACTCGGCGAGCCAGGCGAGCGCGTCGGCGGCCAGCCGGGTCTGCCCGGTCCTGCTGGCCGCCTCGATCAGCTCGGGAAGCGCCCACACGGTGATATGCAGTTCAGGCGCCCGCTCGCTCGCCTGCTGTGCCTGGGCCAGGGCTTTCTCATAGCGGCCGAGCCCGTTGCAGAGGATGGCGAAGGCCCATTGCGACCATTGGACCGCTACCCCCTGGCCCGCTGCTCGGGCAGCCGTGATCATGGCCTCGATCAGCGGGGCGGCCTCGGCTTCTACGCCCTGGAATCCGGCGAGCAACACGGCCCCGAGAGGGGCGCGGATCCCTGTCGCCGCCGCGATGGCCTCCGCCTCCGCGATCAGTGAAGCGGCCGCGGCGAAATCGCCGCGGCAGGTCGTAAGCATGGCCATCGCGTCCGCCCAGATCACCAGCTGGGCGAGCAGGCCCGCCTCGCGGCAGGACTGGAGCTCGCGGGCCTGAATCGCATACCAGCACTGCTCGTCCCACACCGTCACCGCGGCGACCACGGCCACCGGGCTCCATCGCAGGCGCTCCGCCATGGGAATCTCTTCCTCGGCAAAGGCCCGCGCTGCCTGTCTCAGCAGGGGCGCCGCCGGGGTGTGTCCCTCGGTGACCAGGATGGCCAGCCCGTCCAGTAGCAGATCGTATGGGCGGGGCGCGCCTGCGGGCGGGGGGGCTGACCGCGCGGCCCGGGAGACTTCACGCAAATCGCCGGCGCCCGCGAACCGCCCGGCGAGCAACGCGGCATACCACGTGTCCAGGTAGGTCTGGCGGGCGAGCGCGGCATCCAGCGGCTCGAGCTGTTTGGCCGCCTTCACCAGGAGCGCCGGGGCGTCGCTTCCCGTGCTGGATACGAACGAGATTTGCCCGCGCAGTAGGTCGGCGCGGGCCTGCTGGAGTTCATCCAGCGGCCCCGCCATCGCCATGTTGAGCAGCTCGGCCGCCGCCTCCAGCGCGCCGGCCAGGAGACTCGCCTGCGCGGCCGCCAGGGCCCGTGCGGACCGCGGTCCGGGTTCGGCCGTCAGCTCGGCCGCGCGCTGCAAGAACGCCGACGCCGCGGCCATGCCGCCGCGGGCCTGCGCCCGGCCCGCCGACCGCTCCAGCTCCGCCGCTATCTCCTCATCGGACCCCGGCGCCGCCGCCGCCAGGTGCCACGCCCGCCGATCCGGATCACGGTCGCGATCGGTCACCTCGGCCAGCGCCCGGTGCGCCGCCCGCCGCTGCGGCAGTGACGCCGCCGAGTACACCGCTGAGCGCACCAGCGGATGCCGGAACCGCACCCGCGTCCCGATCTCCAGCAACCCGTCGGTCTGAGCGGCCTCCGCGGCGGCAGCCGGGATCGCGAGCTGCTCGGCTGCCCGCCAGACGAGCACCGGGTCGCCGACCGGCTCGGCCGCCGCGACCAGCATCAGCGACCGCGTATCGGCGGGCAATGCCTCCAGCCGTCGGCGGAAGCCCTGCTCGATCCGCGCCGGGATTGCCTGCGCCCCGACCAGCCCGAACCCGCCCGCCAGCTGCGTCAGGCTCAGCCCGCGCGGCAACTCCAGCAGAGCCAGCGGGTTGCCGTTAGTCTCGGCTAGAATCCGCTCCCGGATCTGCTCATCGAGCCGGAACCTAACCACCGACCGCAACAGCAAACGAGCAGCCTGGTCCGGCAAGCCCCGCACGTCCAGGTCCGCAAGCCCTCGAAGCTGCTCTCCCGGCTCGCGTGCGGCGAAGACCAGCCCCACTGGCTCGGCCAGTAGTCGCCGCGCCGCGAACCCCAGAACCTGTGCTGAGGCCTGGTCCAGCCATTGTGCGTCATCGACCAGGCACAACAGTGGCCGGTCCTCGGCCGCCTCCGACAGCAAGGTCAGCACCGCCAGCGCGACCATGAACCGGTCCGGCGCAGGTCCTGCGCGCAGCCCGAACGCCGTCTCCAGGGCGTCGCGCTGGGGGGCCGGCAGCCGCTCCAGCCGGTCCAGCAGTGGCGCGCACAGCAGGTGCAAGCTGGCGAACGCCAATTCCATCTCCGATTCAGCCCCCGCCGCCCGGGCCACCCTCATGTCCGCCGCCGCCCCGGCCACAGATTCCAGCAGCGCCGACTTGCCCACCCCCGCCTCACCGCGCACCACCAGCGCCCGCCCGCGCCCCGCCCGCAGATCATCCAGCAGCGCATCGAGTGCCGCGCGTTCTCGCTGGCGGTCCAACAGCGCCGACTCAGATCGCGTCCGCATGGCCATCTCCGCCCACAATTCAGCACAAGCCCGCCGGCGCGGCGAAGTCGGCAGGCCTCTGGCGCTCCCTGGATGCCAGCGTCGAGGCACCGGGCAGGCCAAACGCGACGGTGCAGCGACCGTCATCTCCAGCCAAACGACAGGTGAAGAGATCTGTCAAGAGGAGGGGTTTCAGTTCGTGGCTATGTCGGACGGGGTCGCCCGCGACACAGGCCACCGCCCCGCCCGATAGATGGTCGGCTACTGGCCTAGGGAGAGCAAATTTCGTCTCTGATGGGTGCGAGCGGGCATGGATTCCATCGAGCACGGCACCACGCGGCGTGACCACGTACCGCAACGGCCGGGTATGACCGTAGGGTGCGGGGCTGATGGCTGCACCAGTGTCCCGCCCGCCGATGTAGAAGGACATCTTCTGGATCGGGCGTATCCCTTTATGCCGAGGGCGACCATTGCGCCCGCGAGGATCGTCACGGCCACGCACACGACGACCACCCCGGTGTCGCTGGCGAGCCAGGTGCTGGCGGCCGGGCTCTTAAAGACTGCGGCGATCGGCTGCAGCACTTCGATGCTGAGGATGTTGGCGTAGACCGGTGTCCAGTACCACAGGATGAACCACCAGCCAGTGACCGCGAGCACGAAGCCGATACCAGGGGTGATCAGCCGGGTCTGCCAGACGTAGTCGCCGCCTGCGCATGGCATCACCGAGATGAGCCCGGCGTAGGAAAAGGCGAGAAACGACACGAAGATCGCCGAAATGATCAAGGCCGGGATGACCTGGCCTGTCGCGACGAACGGCAGCACCGACAGGCTGAAGTAGAGCCCCAGCGTGACGAAGTTGACCGACATGTTCCGGTACGAGACCGGAGCCGTCTTCGAGCGCGGGGGTCAGCTACATCACGACCAGCGGCCTGGCCCCCGGCGACACCCACCGCGTGCTCTCGGTGAACGCCGAGGCGCTCTTCAGCTGGCGGGATCCGTGAACAGCTTGTCCTGGGCGGGCCGCAGATCTTGCGGCAGGTGCCCGGCGAGCTGTTCCGAGATCCTCGCGGCCGTGCCCGCCGCTGAGCTGACCGCCTCGGGAACCCCGGCCTGGGTGGAGCAGTCCGCGCACTGCCGGGACAATACGGCGGCCCGTTCGGACAGCAGTACCCAGGCGGCCTCGCGCCACGGGACGAAGTTCCCCATCTGGTAGTACATCTGGAACGCCGCGCCGGCCGTGCGGCCGGGGTTCCCGGGCCCCATGGGCAGCCGGGTCAGCGCGGTGCCCAGGGGCTTCAGGACGCCGGCCATGATGCCGAGCGCGGCGTGGACAAGCGCGTCCAGCTGCTCATCGGTCTCATCGGTGTGGGTGAAGAACCGGGTCAGCACCTGCAGCAGCAC
>Ga0070699_100004278_pt1 | contig 12622 bp, 7 predicted proteins | sample KBSK1503metaG_FD_65473 | JGI IMG/M metagenome (GOLD analysis project Ga0070699, IMG submission 65473) | Corn, switchgrass and miscanthus rhizosphere microbial communities from Kellogg Biological Station, Michigan, USA - KBS K1-50-3 metaG | ecosystem: Host-associated > Plants > Roots >...
CCGCCGCCGCCGCCACCGCCGCCGGTCCCGCCACCACCGCCGCCACCGGTCCCGCCACCACCGCCGCCAGTGCTACCGGTCCCGCCGCCACCTCCAGTGCCACCAGTGCCGCCGCCGCCTCCAGTGCCGCCCGTGCCGACTGTTCCAGCCCCCGTGCCGGTCCCGGGGAGGACGATGCCTCCCCCACCGGTGGTCGGTGGTGGCTTGGGGATCGCCGGAAGCAGGTCACCGAGGATGTCCTGGAGGGTCGAGAGGATGCCGGGGCCCAGGAGGGCCATGAGCGGCTGGAGCGTGGAACCAATCGAACGGTCGAGCTCGCTCACCGAGAACCCGGCGGCCAGGGCCGCCTGACGATCCAGCAGGAGTGACTGGGCGAGCGCCGAGGCCTGCGCGTACCTACCGTCGCGAAGCGCCGCCCGGAGATCGCGGAGATCGGCGATGGCCTGATCCAGGGCGTTTCGTGTTGCCTCAGGCGGAGGCGTGGGCTGGATGGTGGGCAGCGCCCGCGTCCCCTCCTTTCCGGTCGGCGCCTGGCCGACGAGCGCGAGTGCTCCGCTGGCGATGAGGACCAGGGCCGCAACGAGAGCCGCGAGTCGGATGACGACGCGACGCTCGTGGGCCGCGCCGTTCGGAACCCTGACCGGTGGAGCGGGGAGCACGATCGGCGCAACGGGTTCGGCCAACAGCTCACGAAGGAGCGAGGTCAACGCTCCAAGCCCCACGCCCTTCTGGAGATATCCGTCGGCGGCGCCGGGTACCCCAGGCTCACTGGGGATTCCCGATGTGAACAGGACGATCTTGGCGTCTGGGGACGCCCGCCGGATCTCCTCGACGTCCCAGTCGGCGATGTCGTCGTCAAGGACCACGGCGTCGGGCTCCTCAGACCCAAGCGCGGAGAACAGCCCACCCTGGTCGTTCGCCTCGGCCACGACGGCGAACCCATCGTCTTCCAGGAATCGCCTGACCAGGGCTCGTTTGGCGTAGATCGTCCCGGCGATGGCGACTCGGACGCGGTCGCCAGCCGTTCGCTCCCTCATCTGCCCCGTTCCTCCCCGCTCGGCACGCATCCTAGCTTCTCCACGAGCGGCCGAGGCCGACAAAATCCAGCGCGTGGTGACACCGAACTACATTGGTGATGGGAATGGCCAGGCGAAGGGCCCCGGCGGTCCCGGCCCGACCGTTCGAATTGGCAGGACGCGGAGGGCGAGTCGGCCTCGTCGATGCCATGGACTGCAACTCCCCGAACGGCTGCGAACAAATCGTATGGGGTGAACGGGGATGCGCGGAAGGGGCTTCGGCTTAGGCCGAAGGTCGATTCCTGCAGGCCATCGCTATGAGGAGAGCTCGGACTCCCGACGGGCGAGCGCCCGTCGGGCCGCGAGGAGCCCGTCGACCCCTTCCATGGGGAGTGGCTTTGCAAAATAGAAGCCCTGGCCCAGGTCGCAATGAAGGGCCAGGAGCCGTTCGAGCTGGTCGGCCCGCTCGATCCCCTCAGCCACCGGCCGAAGGTCCAGGTCGCTCGCGAGCTTGAGGATCGTCGCCGTCAACGCCGACTTCCGGGGATCCGTGCTGAACGCGTCGACGAAGGATTTGTCGACTTTCAGGATGTCGACCGGGAACTGCTGGATGTAATTCAGCGAGGAGTACCCCGTTCCGAAATCGTCGACCGCGAGCTTCACCCCGAGAGCTTTGAGCTCCGTGAGGCGCTGAACGGACAGTTTCACGTCCTTCATCATCACGCTCTCCGTGATCTCCAGGATCAGCAAGCCGGGGTCCAGCCCGGTCTCCGTGAGGATCGCTCCGATCTCGCCCACGATCTCCTGCCGCTGGAGCTGTCGAGCAGACAGGTTGACGGCCATGTGGAGCGGAGGTTCGACCGGCAGCCGGTCGTGGAGGAGCACCGCCTGGCGACATGCCTCCTCGATCACCCAGCTGCCGATGGGGACGATGAGGCCGGTCTCCTCCGCCAGCGGGATGAACTCGAGCGGAGGCACGAGACCGCGCTCGGGGTGGTTCCAGCGGATCAGGGCCTCCAAGCCGATGATCGCGCCGGTCTCGAGCTCGATGACCGGTTGGTAGTACAAGACGAACTCGCCGTTGTCGATCGCCCGTTGGAGGTCGGCCTTCAGCTCCAGGCGGCGCAGCGCCGTGTCGTGCATGGCCGGCTCGAAGAGCTGGTACCGCCCCTTGCCTGCCTCCATGGCCATGTACATCGCGACGTCGGCGTTTCGCATGAGCTCCTCGCCGGTCTTGGGCGCGCCCTCCTCGCCGGGGCGTGCCGAGGCGATGCCGATGCTCGCGCGGACAGACACGGTCTTTCCCCCGAGCCTGATCGGTGCTTCCAACGCGGCCATGATCCTGGAGGCCACTTCGACGGCCTCGAACCCGACACCGCCATCCTCCAACAAGATTCCGAACTCGTCCCCCCCCAGCCGGGCCGCCGTATCTGCGGCGCGCAGGCACCCCGTCAGCCGTTGGGCGACCTCCTTCAGCACCTGATCCCCAAGGGCGTGGCCGAGCGTGTCGTTGATGGTATTGAAGTCGTCGAGGTCGAGGAACAGGACCGAGACCGGCCGGCCATCGCGGGTCTGGCGCTCAAGCGCATGCTCGACCCGGTCGCGGAACAGCGCACGGTTGGCCAGTTCGGTGAGGCGGTCGTGGAAGGCCTGGTGCTGGAGTTGCTCCTCGAAGGCCTTACGCTCGCCGATGTCCCGGGTGTTGAGCACGATCCCGTTCACGTTGGGGTCGCCGAGCAGGTTCGTGCGCTGCGTCTCGACATGGAGCCAGTGTCCGTCGCGGTGCAGGAGGCGGAACTCGGTCAGTGCCGGCCGGGGGTCGTCTCCGTCGCGGTCTCCGCTCGTCAGGAACTGGAGCACCTGGGCCTTGTCCTCGGGGTGGACGTGGTCGGTGAGTTTGGAGCCCGTGAGCTGCTCGTGCCCGTGGCCCAGCACTCGCTCCACCGACGGGCTGACGTAGGTCATGGATGAGTCTGCCGCCACGACCATCACCACGTCCGAGGAATTCTGGACCAGCGAGGAGAACCGGGCCTCGCTCCTCCGGCGAAGGAGGTCCTCCGTGAGGGCCGCGCTCTCCAGGGCGAGCGCAGCCTGAGACGAGAGGGTCTTCAGCACCTCGCATGTCGAGCGTGACAGGGGGGCTTCACTGCCCACGCAGAGCAGCGCCTTCAGCTCGTCCAGCATGAAGAGCGGCGCCACGAACACGAAGCGTGTCTCGTCCGGCATCGGAATGAGCCCGCCGAGCTCGCGTCGCGCCGAGGGTTCCCGGATCGAATCAAGCGCGATCAGATCCGCTCGTTTCCAGGTCGATCCGGCCGGTAGATTCACCGCCCTTCCCAGCGTCGTGCCCTCGTCGTGAGAAGCACCGACGACGGTGAATTCCTGGGGGGGACTCCCGTCCATCTTCACCAGCAGGACCACCGCAGCGGTCTCACCCGCCAGCCTGCCCGCCGACTGCATGGCCGCTCGATGGATGCCGTCGCGATCGGTCGCAACCACCAACGCCTGCCCGGCGTCCTGCAATGCCTTCTGGCGCGCGGCGGACAGCTCCTCGCGTCGCACCAGGCCGGCCATCCTGACCACCACCAGGAGGAACAGCGCGATCGACGAACCGATGACGAACGGCGCGTCCACCCGCTCCCCTCGGATCTCCTGGATGATCTGAACGGCAGGAGCCATCAGCGATGCTCCCGCGAGCAGGCCGAGCCTGGCCTTCGTGGCCCGGTGCTCCTGTTCGGGGGCGGGATCGGAGAGCGTCCGCATCGAGCCGTGCAGCGCGGCTGCACCCCACAGGAGATAGAACGAGGCCCAGCCCGCCTCAAGGTACCCGGCTTGGTTGTAGACGATCCCCTGCACCGAGATGTAGCTGTAGACGAAGTCGGTGCAGAACAGGGCGATGGCCGCCCCCGCCATCAGAGAGAAGGACGGAGCGCGCCTCCCGGGGCCGATGGCCAGGCGGACCACGGCCACGAGCAACACGAGGTCCATGAACGGGTAGGCCATGCCGACGAGCCTCTGGATCGCGCTCGACTCGGGGGTCCGGGCGATGGGGGACATCAGGAACACCCACGAGATCGTCCCGATACCGATCGCCACGATCAGCGAGTCGATCAGCCCTTCTCGGTCTCGCCCCGGGCTGCGGCGGTGCACCATCAGCAGCACACCAGCGATCAGGCACGGGTAGACGGAGAGATACAGGATGTCGCCGATCGACGGATAGGGGAGCTCCGCGCCGAAGAGCTTGTCGTAGTTGTACGTGATGACGTCCCCGGCCACGAACAGGGTTTGGCCGAGGGCGAAGAGATACCAGGGCAGGCGATGTTCCGGCCGCCATGTCTTCACGGCGATGAGGATCACGACGGGCGAAGAGACCGCGATGATGTTGAAGACGAAGCCGACCTTGAGCGGCGGCACGAGCTCCCAGCCGAGCAGCAGGAGGGTGCCGCCAAGGACGTACAGGAGCCATCCACGGCGCCTCATGAACGTGATATCGGGTTGCAGGAACGGCGACCTGAACGATCGCGGGCTACTCGGATTCAGGCATCTTTCTGCCCCGAACGGGCCGCGGCCACCCAGTCGGCGGACCCCTCGTGCAGTGGGCGGCCCAGGTCAACCGGCGCCATCTCGCCGGTAGGCGTGGATCCCTCGCGCTCGATGTCTCGCATCCCAGGAAGGAACAGGAAGGCGAAGGTCACGGTACTGCCGATCACCCCCGCCCACACGAGCGTGGCCCGGGCACCGATGGCCTCGGCGACCGGGCCCGTCAGCGCGTAGGACAGGGGCAGGAGGCCGATGGAGACGAACCAGTCCAGGCTCGAGACCCGGCCGAGGAGCCGATTGGGCACGAGCCGCTGCTTCGTGGTGATCCAGACGATCGTGCCGGCACCCTCGAGTGCGTTGAACAGGAAGCAGGCCACCATGGCCTGCCAGGGGAAGTGGGCCAGGCCGAATCCCGCCACCGAGAGCGTGGACGCCGTCCACACGAGGTAGATGAAGGTCATGTTCCGACGGGGCATGTCCCGGTGCCCCATGAAGAGAGCTGCGGCCATGGCGCCCACCCCACCGAGCGCCAGGATGAAGCCGAGGTCACGGGCGCTCCTTCCCATCTCGTACTTGACGATATGGGGCAGGAGCACCTCGATCGGGCCGAGGAACACGAGGTACGCGAAGGCGGCCGCCACGAGGGTGCCCCACAACCATGTCTGGGATCGAACGTAGCCAAAGCCCTCTCTGATCTCGCGCCATGCCGATACAGCATCGCCCCGCCCACCGCGCGCACTCGCGTGTCTACGCATCCAGGACAAGCACAGGATCGATGCCCCGAACGTCGCCGCATCGACCATGAAGGCGCCTCCTGCCCGATCGCCGAAGGCCGCGATGATCCATCCGCCAAGCGCGGGGCCGAGCATCCGCCACGCGGCCGGGCGGACGAACTGATCGAGGGAGTTGGCCTGCGTGAGGAGCTCGGAGGGGACGAGCTCTGGCACGATCGCATCGAACGCTGGCCCGAAGAACGCGGTGCCGGCACCGAAGGCGGCAGCGATCACCATTACATGCCACAGCCGGATCGATCCGGAGATCGAGAGGAGGCCGAGGATCGCTACAGCCAAGCCCCGGATGGCGTCGGCGACCATCATCACTCGCCGGCGATCGAACCGGTCGCTCACGACGCCGCCGACGAGGAGGAAGACGATGTGGGGAAGCGACATGGCGATACCGACCACCGACAGCGCCGTCGCAGCGTTGGACAGCTGATAGACCTGCCAGGGCAGCGCAACGAAGAAGATCCCGTCACCGAGGAGCGAGATGGCCATGCCGCCCCACAGCAGTCGGAAGTCGCGGAGCCGGAGAGGAGCGGTCAGGCGCAGGAGGCCTAACCCGATGGGACCTTTCCCCTCGTGGTCCATGCCCCGGATATCGGCCGCCGAAGTCCGGCCTTTACCGCTTGGGAAGGATCGTGGTGAGGGCCGGCACCGCCGCCTCCACGGGAGGCGGCGGTGCCGACTCCTCCACGGAAGCCGACGGCGTCGAGTCCTCTGGCGGGGCCGTCGCGGCTGTCTCGTACGGAAGGTACACGCGGAACGAAGCGCCCCCTCCCGCCCGGTCCTCCACCCACGCCCGGCCCCCATGGAGCCCCGCGAATCGGGCGACCAGGGAGAGCCCGATCCCCACGCCTGGGGAATGGGCCACGACCTCGTCTCCTTGCCGGAAGGGCTCGAAGATCGTCGCCTTGAGATCGTCACGAACGCCTGGGCCTGCGTCCTCCACCATGATCAATGCCCCCGCCTCGAATGGTTCGATGGCGACCCAGATCGGCGTCTCGGCGGGCGTGTAGCGCACGGCGTTCGTCACGAGGTTCTCGATGATGCGCTCCGCCTGATCGGCGTCGACCGAGGCGATGATGGGCTCGGCGGTCTTGAGCTCGATCGGATGGCTCTCGACGTTGCATTCCTGGATCACCGCCGCCGCGATCAGGGTGAGGTCGACGTGCCCGCGGTTGGGCTCGACGGCGCCCTTCGACATCCGGTCCAGATCGAGCAGGTTGGTCAGCAGCCGACGCAGCTTGCGGGCATTGGAGGCCATTCGGCGGATGAGGTCCTGCTGGTCCTCGGGAGCGATGGTGTCACCGCTCTGCTCGAGGGTGAGGGCGTTCCCCAGGATGCTGGTGAGCGGAGTGCGGAGGTCGTGAGACACGGCCTGGAGGAACGAGTTCTGCATCTCGTGAAGGGTCGTGAGGCGCTTCGTGGCCTCCTTTTCCGTCTCGAGGGCTTGCAGCAAGACCCCCTCACTTTCTTTCTGTTCGGTGACGTCGTACATGACGCCTTGCAGGTAGGCGGGGCGACCCCCCTCGTCCATCAGGGCTTCCGCCTCCTCTCGGATCCAGATCACATGCCCCTGCGGGGCGCGGATCCGGTACTCACACTGCATACGCTCTTCACCGCTCATGATCTGGAGCTCGGCCGCCAGCGCTTGCTCCCTGTCCTCGGGCAGGATCTGTTCTCGCCAGAACTTCGCCGCGCTCATGAACTCCGCCTGGGTGAAGCCCAGGATCGACTCGATCTGCGGGCTGACGTACCTCCATGCGCCCTCTTCGCCGAATTCCGCGATGTAGACGACGGCCGGCAGACCCTCGACCAGCGTCCGGTACTTCGTCTCTGCATCTCGGAGCTGCCGCTCGGTCCTGCGGTGTTCGTTGACGTCCACCATCAGGCCCTTCAGGCGGGCCACGACCAGGATGAAGAGCACCGAGGAGCATCCTGCGAGAACCGGCACGTCGACCTGTTCGCCTCTGAGCGCCTGAAAGAGCTCGACCGCAGGCGCCATCAGCGACGCCCCGGCCAGCACGAACAGACGCAAGCGGGGGTTCTTCACCTCCCGCTCGGGCGCGGGTTCCTCCAGCTGGCGCATCGACGGGTGAAGCGCCGCCGCCCCCCACAGCAGGTAAAAGAGCGCCCAGCCGCCTTCCAGGTAGCCGGTCGTGTTGTCGTAGACGATGCCGTGGACGGAGATCCAGCTGTAGATGCTGTCCGTCACGAACAGGGCAACGATGGACAGGGTCATCAGGTAGAAAGCCGTCGGTCGGGTCCCGATGCCGACGGCCAGCCGGATCGCCGCGGTCAGGATCATGAGGTCCATCAGCGGGTACGCGATCGAGACCAGCTTCGCCGCCAGGTTGAGGTCGCTGTCGTGGGCGATCGGGGCCATCAGGAACACCCAGGAGATCACCCCCACACCGACGGCCACGATCAGCGAGTCGATCGCGCTGGCTCGGTCGCGTCCCGGGGTCCGCTGATGGATCAGGAGCAGCAGCCCTGCGATCAAACAGGGATAGACCGACAGGTAGAAGAAGTCCCCGATCGAGGGGAACGGAAGGTCTGACCCGAACAATCGATCGTAGTTGTAGGTGATGACGTCACCCACAACGAAGAGGGTCTGGCCGATGGCGAACAGGTACCAGGGGGCCCGATGGCTCGGCCTGTTCATCCGGACGGCCACCAGGATCACCAGGGACGCGGAGAGTCCGATGACGTTGAAGAGTGCGCCCACGCGGAGGGGGTGCACGAAGAGGTAGGCCAGGGTCGTGACGATCCCCAGCACGGGATACAGCAGCCAGGCGCGGCGCTTCACGACCGATGTATCGGCCGACACGGCCGAAGCCATTAGACCGGGCGGCTGCTGCCAGCCGCCGCGTGGGGCTCGAGCATCGGCCCTCGGTGCCGCCCGTGCTGGAGCTGGAAGCGCTCGCTGATCTCCCCCAGCACCTGGCAGAGGAGGTCGATCTCCTCCTCGCCGTTGGCCGCGGTGATCTGGATCCGGAACCCAACCTCATCCGTTGGGACGAGCGGATAGGCGGCCATCGTCACGTAGATGCCCCGGTCGAACAGGTACCGGCCGACGACGTCGATATCCTCGTGGCGCGCCAGCGGGATCTCGATCAGGGGATACCCGGATCGGTTCGGGGTGTAGATGTCGAGCTCACGAAGCCGGTCCAGAACCCGCTTGGTCCTGCGGAAGATCTCGTATCGAATGAGGTCCCCCCGCTTCTCGTTGACCGCGAGCCCCGCCAGGGTCGTGGCCAACGATGCGGTCGGCGACGGCCCTGAGAAGAGGTAGGGGGGAGCGGCCACCTTCAGAACGTCCTTCAGCCGTGTCGGCAGCGCCAGGAACGAAAGGAGAGAGGAGTAAGACTTGGAGAACCCGGCCACCAGGATGATGCGCTCGTAGCTCTCGGCCTGGTTGCGGACCACTCCGTTCCCTCTCGTGCCGTAGTGGCAGAGCTCGTCGGGCGCACGCTCGCCGATCACGCCGAACCCATGGGCATCATCGATGTACAGCAGGGCGTCGTGCTCTTCGGCCAACCTGACGAGCTCGTGGATGTCGGCTGCGTTCCCCGTCATCGAGTTGACGCCATCCAGTGCGATGAGCTTGGGGGCCGTCTCGTGGGCCCTCAGCAGCTCCTCGAGCTGCCCGTAGTCGTCGTGCCGGAACCTGACGATCCGTGCCCCGTGGCCCTTCGCGATCATCGCGCCGTCGTAGATCGTCTTGTGTGCCCGTCCGTCGAGGAAGATGGTTCCGCTGCCAGCGAGGACGGGGATGACCGACATGTGGATGTGAGTGATGGTCGCAAGCAGCAACGAATCCTCGGATCCGACCAAGTCGGTGAGCTTTGTCTCGATCTCCTCGTAGAGCGCCGGGCTTCCGAGGAGCCGGGACCACGAGGGGTGCGTGCCCCACCGGTCGAGATACTCGGGCACGGCTTCGATGATCTCCCGGTCCACGTCGAACCCCAGGTAGTTGCAGGAGGCGAAATCGAACAGCCAACGGTCGCCGATGCGGATGCGGCGGCCGTGCTGGATGTCCACCTCGTCGATGACGGCGTCCAGCATGGGGTGGGATTCCTTCAGGCGCGCCAGGTCGGCGATGGTTGCCATCCACCGCTCGAGCCAGCCGTCATCCGTTCGCCGCAGGGGTTTCGGGGCGTACGACATCGCCTCTTCGCCATCGGTTGAGCCAGGGACGCTCTTTAGTCCATTCGGGCGTCCCCCATCCCTGGGTGGGTGGACGATCGGCGCCCAGACCTGTCGGGCGCTAGCGTGACCGTGTGGCGCTGCTGGTCGGGACGAGCGGGTGGCAGTACGACGACTGGCGCGGCCGCTTCTACCCTGCTGACCTGCCCAAGCGGGCCTGGTTGGAGTTCTTCGCCACCCGGTTTCCCACCGTGGAGATCAACAACTCGTTCTACCGGCTGCCTTCGGCGGAGGCCTTCGGTCGATGGCGAAACGAGACCCCCGAGGGGTTCGTCGTGGCCCTCAAGGCCAGCCGGTTCATCACCCACATTCGCCGGATGCGGGACTGCCGTGACCCGGTCCAGCTCCTGTGGACCAGGGCAACGGAGCTCGGGCCCCGCCTGGGGCCGGTCTTGTTCCAGTTCCCTCCGCGGTTCCCCGCCGACCTCGAACGGCTCAAAGGCTTCCTCCCGGTGCTTCCTCGCGGGATGCGGGCGGCGTTCGAGTTCCGCGATCCCTCGTGGGAGGCGGACGAGGTCCTTGAGGCGCTCGACGCGGCGGGGGCGGCGTTCGTGCTAGCCGACCGGCCGCGCGCTCGAGTCCGCGAGGTGGTCACCGGAGGATGGGCGTACATCCGGTTCCATCAGGGCCGCGCGCTCTCGCCCGGCTACACGAGGACGAAGCTGCGGCGGTGGGCCGATCGTATCCGGGCCCTCCCGGCCGGCGATGTGTTCGCCTACTTCAACAACGACACCGGCGGCGCGGCCATACGAGACGCGCTCACGCTGACCGAATTGCTGTCGGCAGGAAGGACGGCCGCGCCCCCTCGAACGCGGCGATCGCCGCCTCGTGGTGGAGCGTGAGGCCGATGTCATCGAGGCCCTCGAGCAGCCGCCACCGGGTGAAGTCGTCGATGTCGAAGGCCGCGTCGAACCCCGGAGCGCTCACCGCCTTGGCTTCGAGATCCACCGTCACCTGCGCGGTCGGATCCTCGGTCACCGCGTCCATCAGCCGACGAACCGCAGCGGGCGGGAGCGTGACCGGTAACACGCCCACCTTCGTGCAGTTCGTCCGGAAGATATCGGCGAGGGACGGCGCGATCACCGCGCGGAACCCCGCATCCTCCAGCGCCCACACGGCGTGCTCGCGGCTGGACCCGGTCCCGAAGTTTGGCCCGGCCACCAGGATCGAGGCGCCCGCGTGCTCCGGCCGGTTCAAGACGAAGGCGGGATCCTTGCGCCACTCGGCGAACAGGAACGGGCCGAAGCCCGTGCGCTCGATCCGCTTCAGATACTGGGCCGGGATGATCTGGTCCGTGTCGACGTCGGAGCGGTCCACGGGAAGCACCGTGCCGGTGTGGGTGGTGAACGGCTGCATGCCCGCTACCCTCCGTCCGCCACACGCCGTTCGACGCCCAGGTCGGCCGGGGTGCAGAAGTGGCCGGCGATCGCGGTGGCTGCGGCGACGGCCGGGCTGACCAGATGGGTCCGGCCACCCTTGCCCTGGCGGCCCTCGAAGTTCCGGTTCGATGTCGAGGCGCACCGCTCGCCGGGGGAGAGCTGGTCCGGGTTCATCCCCAGGCACATCGAGCACCCGGCATCGCGCCAGTCGAACCCCGCTGCACGGAACACCATGTCCAGGCCCTCCCGTTCGGCCTGGGCCTTCACCAGCATCGATCCGGGCACGACCATCGCCCGAAGGCCATCGCGGACGCGCCTGCCCCTGACCACCTCGGCCGCGACCCGGAGGTCCTCGATGCGGCTGTTCGTGCAGGAACCGATGAACACGGTGTCCGGCCTGATGTCGCGGATGGCCGTGCCGGGCCGAAGGGCCATGTAGGCTACGGCGCGCTCGGCCGACTCCCGGCGGATCGGATCGTCGAACGAGGCCGGGTCGGGGACGGCGCCGTCGATCGAGACCGTCTGCGCCGGGTTCGTCCCCCACGAGACGTACGGGGTGAGCTCGCCTGCGTCGATGTGCACCTCCCGGTCGAACACCGCATCGGGGTCGGTACCGAGGGAGCGCCAATGGTCCAGAGCCCGCTCCCAGGCTGCGCCCTTCGGGGCATGGGGCCGGCCTTCGACGTACGCGAACGTCGTGTCATCCGGGGCCACCATGCCGGCCCGGGCCCCGGCCTCGATGGACATGTTGCACACGGTCATCCGGCCCTCCATCGACAGCGACCGGATGGCCGACCCTCGGTACTCGATGACATGGCCCACGCCACCGCCGGTTCCGATCTGGGCGATCACACCGAGGATGACGTCCTTGGCCGCGACCCCCGGCGGCAGGTCACCGTCCACGGTCACGGCCATCGATCCCGGCGTGGACTGCGAGAGGGTCTGGGTGGCCAGGACGTGCTCCACCTCGCTCGTCCCGATTCCGAAGGCGAGCGCGCCGAACGCGCCGTGGGTCGAGGTGTGGGAGTCGCCGCACGCGATGACCAGTCCGGGCTGCGTCAGGCCCATCTGCGGACCGATCACGTGGACGATGCCCTGGCCGATATGGCCCGTCGGGTAGAGCTCGATGCCGAACTCCGCGCAGTTGCGCTCGAGGGCTTCCATCTGGCGAAGGGAGACCGGGTCCTGGGGACCCGGCGCCGTGGGGACGTTGTGGTCCATGGTCGCCACGGTGAGGTCGGGCCGGCGAACCGACCGTCCCCCCAGGCGGAGGCCGTCGAAAGCCTGCGGACTGGTGACCTCGTGGACCAGGTGGAGGTCGACGTAGAGGAGGTCGGGCTCGCCCTCGGCGCGGTGCACGAGGTGTTGGTCCCACACCTTCTGCGAGAGCGTCGTGGCCGTCGTCATCGCCGTCTCCGGTTGTTCCAAATAGTGGAACATGGTACCAATATGTGGAACATGACTCTATCACTCCCGCCGAGGTCCGGCTCGCCGGTCGCCACCGTCGAGACCGGGGTCGGCGTCCTCGACCGGACCCTGGCCATCGTCGAGGCGGTGGGATCCGGTTCCCGAACGTTCTCCGACATCGCCGACGCGACCGGCCTCGCCCGCTCGACCGCGCACCGGCTCCTCAAGGCCCTGGAGGCGCACGGGCTGCTCTCATTCGACGTGGGGTTCGGCTATCGGCTCGGTCCTCGGC